>Ga0123355_10001556_pt1 | contig 32018 bp, 11 predicted proteins | sample TergutEmb28metaG_3_FD_89872 | JGI IMG/M metagenome (GOLD analysis project Ga0123355, IMG submission 89872) | Embiratermes neotenicus P1 segment gut microbial communities from Petit-Saut dam, French Guiana - Emb289 P1 | ecosystem: Host-associated > Arthropoda: Insects > Digestive system > Gut ...
AAAGAAAACCCCAAAACGGGAGAAAAAAAAAGGGGAAAGAAAGGGAAAAAAAAAAAAAAAAAAAAAATCTTTCCCCGAAAATGCCGTATAGGCCGCAATTTTGAGAAATCGGCTATTACTTTTACGATAATACGTCACCGACACACATTTTAATGAAATCCTATTGTGACTTTCCACATCATAAGCATTTAATTTCAAACAATAGGACGGGCAAACAGCTATTTCTGGAAGGTACTATAATTTAACATGGTTCAGTGGAGACTTATTGTTCGTCATACATAGGAATGCTACCAATTAATTCGGTCCACATCCACATTTTACGGAAGTGATGTAACAAAGTAGGATGACGAACTGAAGGTCGGCTGGGGGACAAGCGAATGCAGTGATGTGTAAATCCTCGGACTGCTGTGGGTATTGTCTGACAACTGTACAAAGCACTGGGATTATATTATCAATGCCTGTTAGAGACGATGAGGATTTTCGATTGATCAACCATGGAGATGCTTGATTCGAATCTCGTCCGGGTTATCGGATATACTGATTGAGGGTTTTCTCAGCCCCTCCACACATACACCTGTTTATTCCCTCATCGAGGCCATAATCGTTTCCTTCCAAGTTCTAAATCGTCATACGATTTGGCACTATATGGTGTGAGTTACTAAGGGCGTCGTACTTGACTAGCCAACTTCCCAACAGAAGATGAGTACAAAACCGCGCCAAATTTAAGCGCTTTTGGAAAAAAAAATGCATGTCGAAGCAAGCCCGACTCCGAAGTGCAACGAACCTTGAACGCTGTACCACTAACAGAACTTGATTCGAATCAAGATAAAACATAATGGAATGCATAGAACTCGAGCAAATAGGGAAAAAAAGTTAGCGTGTCATCACAACACTACTGAAAAAAAGAGCACGCCAGGACCTCTAGCTGACGATAGACGAATGCGTGTTTCCTCACTTCCGAAACGAACAACGTTGTTCTGTTAACCAGCTGTCAACCATGTAAACTTTCTCATTATATTTTTGTTACTTAATAGTTATTCACACAAACTCATTAATATTTGGCCGATATTCTTTCTCTCTTAGATCTGTTTTAATAATATCCTCTTTTACTTTCACTTACTAACCATGCAATATGCCTACTATCTTCCGTGAACAAAGTCTGTCTCATTGACTCAGTACATTGCTTATTCATTCCTACATAACTGCAACAAAATAAACAAATCTGATATGGAATAATGTAAATTTACACTCATGAGTCATGACCAAACTGATTATTTCTTCCGTGTGCAACCTGGGCAGGCCTCAGCTTTGCACGTTGACATACTTTTCATTCTCAGTGCAATATACAAACTATTGTTGCCGTATTCCAGACTCACAGTATCCAAAAGCGACTGGTTTAATGACTGACAGACAGACAGACAGACTAGTTGCAACACACACATATCAGAAAAGTCGGTCATCTTGAAGAACACGCACAAAAATGCAGACGTTGCGGATCTCACAGTAATATTACGAAGCCACGTGCAAGCGGCAAACAACATCCTTCTTACGAGTGTCAGCACGTTACTTTGTATAGATGTCACTGAAATGATGACACCGTCACACAACTGCTAATACATTATGAAATAGCAGTTTGTTTGAAACATGTTACTTAAACAAAAAATAGTTTCACGATACATTTGTAATCGTGTTTGACGATGTTCTCATTCAATTTATGGCACGTGTTACATTTTCTAGGCTTCCAATGAAATCTGACATTAAAATTTACCATCACATAACTTCGGGAAACACACCTCTGACATAGATTATGATAAGACTCTAAATGCTCAAAGCCCTGCACTTCTTGCGTTATAACTTTGCCCTCAGAACCCACGATTCTCCTTGTTTCATTGCAAAACTCGCACTTCTGTTTTTGTGTCATTTGAGGACTCATGTATTAGAAGATTCAATTCAACCAAGAGTTACAGTCAGAGTTACAGATTTTGAGAGCTACTGGAAGTGAAGTTTCGATTATCATTTTGATGATTATTGCATTGAATGTACGATTCTTTCCTTGTGTCTGAACCGAAGTCACTGTAGTTTATTTCACGTATCATAATACATTTTTGGCTTATCTCTCCAAGTATTCACTTTAGAGAAAATGTTCCGAATAGGAAACCGTAAAATACTTGCATCGTGTTAGGCTGTACAAGATTTGCTAAACCTAAGTGAATTCGTGAATAATGGGTCTACTAATAACAGTGCCTGTTTACTGCGTTCAATGGAAAGCTTTGTCCATTCGTACGACATCCTTTTTTTCATTCACTTCACGTCCGCCATAAGCCAGCTGGATTTACCATTAATTTCGCAAGCACAAACACCATACACCAACTGTTCTAAAAAAAAAAATACCTTTCCAGTGACACCCACAGCGTGAAATTTCCAATTCTTCATGCTCAGAACACGGTACTGATATTAAAGTTCTTCACCAATTTCTTAAAATTCTGTAAGGGTTTGCGACTGTTGGTGTTTGACCCCAAAAATTATGCAGTCCGATTAGAGGCCTACATTTTTCTGCGTTTCTTTCGTTGTCATGTTTACGTAATAAGTACAAGTTGTCTTAATTGTAACAAAGTGATTAATAATGTGTAAACCGAGACTGCTATGATCCTGACGCTAATGAACGTCAGAGCTCACTCCATGTCACGCTTATCCGTTAACACTCAAGTGTTTAACTGAACTTATTTTTCCCCTATTTCATGACAATGAATGAAATTTATCTACATTAGACATAAAATTTCAGTTCTACCTCACACAGAACACAGTCCATCTCTCTTACAAAGTCAAACCACTTAACGACGTTGAGTGAAATAATAACCGTTTACTGTGAATCACACACAGCACATACATATGTTGTGGGAGCAATGTGCAGAGTATCTTAACGTTAGAGCGGTTGTATGTACATGTTCTTGTATTATGTAGTGTACAATAAGATCGGAATGGATCGTGAATAATGAGGGAGTAAATTCTTTCAATGGGCCGGTGGCATTGTTTGAAGGTGCTGAATCTTCCACAAGACAGCGAGGACCACCATAAGAATATCCGCCATGTTGAGGGCTCTCCTGGGGGAGTTCGAGCCGGGCAACCATCAAACACGAGACAGCGAAAACCATGACACTTCAATGTCTGGTGACAACATTAAAAGTACTGTTGCATAAGCGTTGCTAGAAACTTAGACTGGTAACAAATTCAATGTTCCTTTCAGTATACCTTCAACTGTTGATGACGCAAACCATTTGAGCGTTCTTTCACTTAGTATTCAAAGGTTCATTTTCACTCATGTGGCCATGAATACGCAATTATATCACTTCAGTGCCACGTCAGTTGCATCTTAATGGTACAGCCATCTACTAACTCCAAACTGCTGGACAGGTATTTCGGGGGGATACCGTGTTGTATTCCACAACCTAGAACTCTGCGTAGAAGTCTACTCAAATAATTATATATTTTAATTACTAAACTTCATCATCAAAAGCAGTATTAATACAAGGAACAAGCATATCTTCACAGGCCAAATGCCAACCTGTCATGTTTTCAGAAATGTGCATTCTATGTAGGCGTTAGAATTTTCAGAAGTTTACCACGTGGTCTCACAAATCTCACGAGCGAAAAGAAAACTTCAAAGGAGCAGTGAGAAGATACTTAGATACACGCTCCTTACCATGCGGATTCTTTGTGTGTGTGTGTGTGTGTGTGTGTGTGTGTGTGTGAAGATGATTCGCAAAAAGTTTTAAAAAATATTTATCGTAATTTTCGCCGTAATGATTCTTTATAATTTGCATACTTCGTACATTTGGTATATTTATAACATATTCCGCATCGTGCTGTCATTTTGACAAAATTATGGATGTATGGAATTAATTAATTAAGCAATTAATTAATGTACGATTATGTGTTATGTATATAAGTTAAGAATGTATGTATGTATGTACGTATGTGCAATGCAAAATGGTCTCCTACAGGGTCCTTGGTTCATCTGGCCCAAACCATCCTCTTCAGACACCATTTCGAACGATGGCAGGCAGCGCAACGCTTTTCTATGTCTAAGTTTGCCGTCAGTCGGGGGGCCACGCCGTTTAAGATCATGGCATTGGGTTTTTACTCATCATACTTACAGAAGATGTAAGAGAATTTAAGTTCTATGCATTTCAGGTAATAGGCCTTTTAGGTTCTTACTCACCATACCTAACGAACGTGCTCGAAATGATTTCCTTCGGAATGTTAACACTATGTCACAACATACACGCAGTTCAATGGACGTCGAAGTTCTGCCGGCGACAGTGAAGACACTACATTCTGCGTGATTTCTTCCAGATCGTCTTCAATGTTTGATTATTACTGCCCACGTTACCCTGTAGCGTGTCCCACAAGCACAGCCGGACTAGGCGGGCCAGCCGGGCAACTGCCCGGTTAGCCAACCTACTAAAGGCGCTAAAAGTCACTGGAATAATCGGTAATTTGGTGATAGCAAACTCAGGTACCCACATGCGAAAAAATTTCCCCGAAAATTGCCCGCAATTTTGGCACGCGGTCTAAAAATTTTCGACAGCGCTATCCTAGGCCGCAAAAGGTTAAAGACTAGCACTTTTAAGGGGCGCTAAATTATTTGCCTGCCCGAGACGTCAAATTACGTACATGCCCGGGGCGCCCACATGTCTCGGGACGGTACACATACGGCGAGACAGGAAGCCACACTCCCTGCTTATCATTCCTTCACCAATCGCTCTACAAGCAATGTAGACAATTCAATTAAAAATTATACTATCATAACAAAACTGGAATCAGAACGTGTGCAACATATTGGCACAAATTTATTTCACATACGAAGTATGGGTCCTATAATCCTGCAGTTTTTCTTGTGGGGACAGTGTAAGGGATAATGTGCATAACAATAATTCTGGCTATGAAGACGGTTTGAAATAAGGCGTTCGAAATGTTACCATCTGCTGTGATGATATTATCTTCAACTAAATTACGCGGGAAATACCAAACTAATTTCAAAATCCCCTCTGGGGCGCTGCACTGTCTTGCTGAAAAAATTCAAGATGTGAATCGCAGACTTCGTGAGCCAAAGTGGTCTTATATGAATGTACAAATGCATCGGTTTTGTTGCATTTCGTACTGATGATGCGTTAACGCCCTGTTTCTGAGCAAATCGAACCAAAGATATTCTTTTAGATGTTTCTAATCGAGCACAAATTTTTCTTGCTTTCCTCAGCAAGTGCTTTCTGCGTGTATATCTTCTTGTCTAAAATGGAATATATGCTCGACACCTGTCGTTTTTGGAGCAGGCGATGCAGTACATCTTCCTTTAAATTTACGACACATCTTGTAGGATCGCCAGTTCACATATCAGTCCTACAAAAACAGGCGATGATGCAATGGTAATCGTACTTCCGTTACGTCTAAAGACTGATTTCATGACTACAGACATGTAAGAACCTCGGTGCGACAAATCGGTTTCGGCGGCTCGACGTGTATGCCAAATTTATACAAGGCAGACGACGGAATTTACCAACGATATGGGTCAGATAAAATAAGGATCCCGAAATCTGAACGGAACACACTGTCTGTGTTCATGGCCTCGTTCCTGACGAAAGACGGTGCATGTCATGTCCGACTCTCAGCATGAATATCTGTAGCCAACCTCACATTCTCCATGTGAACAAACACTTAATGGACTCTTGAGTGGTCATCGTCTCAGAAATTCGTGTATTATGTTTATCAGCGACATATAGAGGTACATGACAAGAAATTTTATGGCAGTGAAATACAACTCAACAATTTCTACCACACTTCCAGTGGAGTACGTCCGGCTTACAGCCCTGATCTGGCACCGAGCGGCTACCATCTCCTTCCTGCTCCAAACGCTCACCTTAACAGCCACAAATTTTCAAGTGATGACGTAAAAACAGCTTTGATACAGTGATTGAAATTGCAGAACACGCACTGCTGTCAACGGGGAATCGAAAGGCTATTTCCGCTGTACGACAAATTACTCAAAAGGGTTGAGGGGGTGGGTGGGTGAAATACGTTGAAAAGTAAAGTGACTGTCATGAAATTTCATGGGTGTTTGTGTTAGAACTGGAAATCGTTGGTCCTGAATTTGCGAATTGTAAACTTATTTTTGAACCGTCTTTCGTCTGGGCGGAAGTAAGGGGTAGGTTAAGTTGTTCTTGTGCTTAATGAGTCACACCGTGAATACAGACGTGGGCGGTGAGTGGTCAGACTGACGGCCCAGCTGCTTTACCCTAGAAGAAACAACCTCCCAGTATCACACACTAAACCGAATCACGATTTATTGCTCACTCATAACACTGCCTTTTCACTACAGCGACTGTGCTATCTCGGCCCTTTCTGTAGTACGTAATAGTCCTATGCTTTGTATATGTTAGATCCCGTAACTATTTAACACAATATTGTATATAAATTGTTTTCTCCTCAGAACAAAACTGCAACCCTGACTGACCACAACGACAAAAAGAAAAGCGCAATTTCCGACTCGTTGCTAAGTGAGAATTCATAATATGAACTTTTGTGTACAATACTGCAAAGCTGTGAGACCCACACAGCCTCTTACGCAATACTTTTCTGCGAGAACAAAGGGGCCGGAAGTGACGCTGATCGGTCTCACCTAACCAGCGACGAGATTAAGAACGCACGTAGTTTTACATTCACGTCTTCAGTGCACACAGGCAGAAGCGTGACTTTACATTTAGCCTTTTAGGTGTCAAGTTCTTCACGTACATCCAAAGAACCTTTGATTCGTTATTAAGGACGTGCAGCATAAAGTTACTGGCAAGCAACACAAGCAGGTTTCCCTCCTCCTTTGGCACAATTTCAAATTAATACAGATTATAAAAGTCTTCTTATGCCCATCCTCGTTATCTTCAGACGCTCAACTGGTGAGGTCAGTTTCCATAAGCAAACGAGTAACAAAAGAAGAAAGTGGACTAAAAAGGGGGAAATAAGCGATAATGATGCATAAAAACGATATCTAGGAGTACAACGGTAAAACTATGAGGAAACTTGAAACCATGTTTATAACAAAATATAAATTGTCTAAATCATGAAGAAATTCGTCAATGTACAAAAACACTCGCTTCTGACGCTTTGGGTCTGTGGGGCTGGTTTCCGAAAGGAATGTAACAGTTTTGTGCGTGTCCTCTTACTGACCTCCGAACATCGCTGTCATGAAATCGGCACAGCTTGCCTCGCAAGAATACTTCTTTCACACAGCAATTTTAAAACAATGAGATGGTGGACTATGCTCTGGTACAGAGGTTTGCATCGAACCCGGCTCTTTGTTCGGGTTATGGCCGGATTCATACGATATCACTCAAACGTTATACTGTATAGATCATTTAGTGCTTTCGCGTGGCTGCGCTCCTTTTAAAACTCAGATAATTAAAATGTTGCACAGATATATATGACGCTACTTGTGCGTTGCGAATTCATCGGCGAGTTGCACTGCTACTTTACGCCATGTAATGTGGTGATTTCGCAGTGTATTTGAAGAGTGGTCTAAGAAAACTAGGCTCAGTCGAGCTCCGGGAACATGCCCAGATTTATTTTCTCGGGGATTATCATAGCTGCTACGTCCCAGAAATAGTTCAATGTAACGCTTTACATATTTCGCTCCCGACATCAGTTTACCTTTCATCAAACGCCAAAATAATATCCGGTGGTCTTAGAATGTTATTCAATCATTCGCTAAGTAATTATTGGCAATTTTGCTTTAATCTGTTATTAACCTTTGGCGCCGGATTTTTTTTTTAATTTCAGCACACCCTGTATATAAAATGTGAATAATACAGGAACCAAATATGTTAGATTTATGAAACAAACTGCATTCTGAAGAGGAAAAAACACAGAGTATATACCATGTTTAAAACATTCAGTACCTATATTTGTTGAACAAATATATAAAATGAAAGTTTAGAGGTTAGCGGTGCGGTACGACCACTATAGTCGTCGTTAGGCGTCAAAAGGTTAATATCACAATAGTCAGAGAAGATCGTATATATTCGTTTGTCGGGCTTCAGTTGGGCTAAGATGAAATTAAATCGGGTTTAGGCCGTGTAGGAGCAACAAGGTTTCAAGTAAAATCCAGGGTCAGGCCGCGTAAAATTCTAAAATGCAGGTAAGTGCTGCCTTCTATGAAGGATGAACGCTTACACAGTTGAATGTAGAGGATCGTAAGTTTCTGCGGTATTAGAGCTCTTAAAATACGGAACTCCTTCAAAATATATTTTTCCCAGACTGGAAAATTACATCATGACGACTGCGCAATTTAATGATGGTCATCAAATCACTGTAGCTGACCGTGGGCGATGGAGGAATCATAAAACACTGTATAGTCACAAATGTTCATAAAAGCTTGGCTTTCAATCGAAGTACAAAATTTGTGACGCAGGTAACCTCTCATCTAATGGTTTCCTACATAAACGGATGTAATTTTCCACCCGTATTCTTAAATTCCATGCACGATATGACTAATGTGTAGTCCATATCTTGTAAAAATATATCTGGAGAAAGGACAGAAAAACACGGGAGACATTCTGGAGGTAATGAGGTTCACGGACAAGCCCTTTAATTGGAATGACTAACCTCACTCCTAGATTCTCGTGTAGAAATAAGCTAGGCACGGCTCTCTGCATGTGTCATTTTTACTGTAGCTTATGGAAATAAACCACTCATCAGCTGTTAAAGCACCATAGCATCACAAGCGGAGACATAATTCCGTGAAAGTTTAGGAGGAGTCGACTACAAGTATAGGACGCCAGGCTTTCTAGACGGTTATTACTGAGGTGATTTGTGTTGTGGGTTGTGATAGTGTAGGTTCGTGGGTTGACAGTGACAGAGGAACATGCTGCCTTCATCTTCTGAGAGGGCGGAATTACTTCATGACACTTTACCATGTACTGTAGTCTGCACTACTGCTAACGATTCTGAGGAAAGCAACGATAAATCATGGGCCGGCCAGGATTCGAACGGATCATTTCCACATGACAATCGGTGGTAATATGTCAGTTTTAAAGTCACTTTGTGTGTCTGGCGGAAACAGAAAGGATAAGAAAATAAAAAAAAAGATTGTATTTTTGTAATATTTTTAGGAACTGTACTGACACTGCATTGTACTCACGTGGGTAGCAATTAACCAGAACGACAGCAGCCAGAACCAGAAACAAAGCGCTTCTGAAGGTCCACATTTTGTGTGCAGCTACCAAACACTATGCACTACTTTACGAACAGCACTCGCCTTCAGAGAATGACAATACTGCCGCCACAGCGGGCAATATAAACCTTGGATACTGGCTAACGCAACTGCCACTGCATCGTCTACCAATCATAGGATTCAGCGATAATGACGTCATACGAGAGAGACCAATGGAACAAAGAAGCGGGCCTCTGACTAAAAAAAAGAAGTCCAAACTTTTCTCGGAAGCTTCGCTTTTTGATCATGTGAGTATGACAAATACATGCCATATTTATGCATTTGTCACGTGATAAGGTACAGGTTGAAGTTGTTCATTTATTATGGGCTGAGATACGAAGAATCAATATGACGTTATCGTCGTGGCATTTTAAAGACTGGTATTGCGGTTTCCTGTCCGTGTCGGATTCAGCTTCGACTTCAGACCTTCCGTTCTGCTCGATACAGAATCACGCACAATGCCACAAGGTAAGAGAATTTTATGCAAAGCGGCCAGACCGGCTGTGGGACCTACCTCGCCCCCTCTCCAATATACACCTCTGGATATTCGTAGAAGGCAAAGCGGCCGGAATGTGAAGGTGACCAGTCACGTGCGTTTAGTTGCAAGGTTAAGACTGCGCGGGGCTATACCTCCACTACCCTATATGCCTTTATGCCTTGCGCTCAAAATAATGACAGAAACAACTCTACGGTCTCCACGAAGGAGTGTTAATTAATGAAGAGAGACAACTCTTGACCTTGGTACTACATGGAACTGAGTAGATTCAGGTTCTGGCCGCATTAGTCCCTGGATATAATTATGCAGGAAGCTGAGTGGGCCTCGGAGCCAGTTTGGCCCAGTGAAAAGTCTATGCCCCGCCGGGAATCGATTCGCCGGTACCCCAGGCCGTAACCTAGTCACCGTACTGAATGAGATGATATTAAATGGCATATAGCAGTATTTGAAGTCACTTACACGGTGGGGTATTTATTAGCATAAAAATTCAGCTCATACCTCAGAGAGAATACTGGCCGTATCCACTGTTAAAGCCCTGCGGTTAATGATGCACACGTTCATTGCGAAAATCATGCGAAACCCACAAATACATTGCGTGGACAAACTGTAGAATTTCTTAATGTTACAGCAGGTGGTACGTATATTTACAGCGGACCTTTAAGAGTCCAGCTGAGCGACATTAACCTCTGAAGGAATCGGGTCCTTGGAATTATTAGTGATTTACAGAACACAGATCAACAGATCTACGTAATCCTGTGCAGTGCAGGTTGCGTACTGCTGATTGGCTCCAGTGCATGTCATAATGTTGTTCACACAACATGTACACTTGTAAGTGTCTGTTAGTTCGTCCGTGCCGGCAGGTTTGATCGCACAAACTACGTAACAGGTGTAAATTATTCCTTTTTGGGTAATTCCCCGGCGTCTGAGTTCTAATTGCAATTCGGCAATTAGAACTCAGACGCCGGGGAATTACCCAAAAAGGAATAATTTACATTTAGAACACGGCGAAAACTTAAAAACAAGATACGTAACAGGTTTTGATAAAACTTGTCCTTGTAACGTAATATAGGCCAGACCGGTACTTCACGCGAAGCGCAAATCGAACTTGACCACTTTACACAAAAACGGCTAATTGTAACTAGAAATGCAACTTAATATGCCACTTCATGTATGAAGGAAGAACTGAACTTCGAAATAATGAAGGAGAAATCTTATTGAGATGTATAGTTCTTTTCTGAGATATATTACGGTTTCGTAAATTTTTAGTAAGAAAAAGCCAACATTTGTTTCCGTCTGTGTGGAATAGATTAGCTTTGTTGCTGCACAAACTTGTATTTGAATCAGTGAATATAATAGACAATGAGGCAATGTACCAAAGAATTCATGTTGAAGAAGTACAGATCTCTACTCCTTGTATGGTGCTTGTTGCGATGCTGTATGTGTTGCAAAGTCCGAACTATGACCAAGATTTGGTTGGGCAGAAGCTACACGCGTATCGGCCTGTTGCAGAAAATACTTAACTATCATCATTAACCTTTAAAGGTGAAAATGAAAGTACTCTTCCATCCACCACAAACCTCAAATACACCGGTCTAGGATCGAATTTAATCCTCCGCGGTAAAGGGCCGCCGGCTGAGTCATTAATTCCAGCTTTGTTTAAAGACTGATCTGGTGCCGCGGAGTGAACACTTCCGTCACCGTTATGAAAAGCAGTCAGTTAATGCTGTTTGCGGAAATGTACAGATATGTACTCTGTGGGCAGATTGTACAGTTTTTGACGGTTACAACTGGTGGTATGTATAGTAACTAACAGATCGTCAAGGTGTAAGAAGAGAAGATGACAGTCGTTCAGATTGTCAACTAATTTTCCGTTTACAAGCGAACACTAAGGATTGTGTTTTTCATAAAGGCCCTGAGCCAGTTCAGTTGACGCTGTAACTTGGCACTATATTTATTTAAGATCCATTTTCATATCCACATATTTACGCCCTTCTCTTCTTCCAACCAAAATTTGGTATACATTTCTTACCTTCCCCATGCGTGTAACGTATCTTGCACATTCAACTGAACTTGATCCAGTGACATTAACGAAGTCTCGGAAACATTCAAAACTATGCTCCTTATTGTGCAGTTTTCTCCAAGCGTCTGTTACTTTATCCCTCTACTCCATTCTTTGGTATCTAAAGCAAAGCCGAAATGATGCCAAGCCGATCGGTCGCGTCTGAGAACACGCGTTAATTTGAATGGGAAATTTAATTTCGCGACATACTGTTGATGTATCAAAGTCGTTGACTGGGTTTTGCAGCTGACTGTAGGTTGCGACAGCTCTCACCTTCAACTGACCGCGTACCTGCGCAATCATATCCTTGCATGTGCCGACATTCAGCACGCAGCTAATTGCTTCGTACTTTGTAAAGCTTTATGTTTATACGGTCACTAGAAAGAAAGGCCTTTGAGAACAGCGTGTTCAGGCAAATGAGTGGGAGTGGAAATGACAGCAGGATGGAGAAATTCGCGTAATGGGGAGCTTCACGAAATGTCATTAGGGTGATCAAATAAAGAATAACCAGAAAAATGTGCATGCAGTGTACATGAGTGAGGTAGAAATGTTGCAGGCTAAATACGAAAGTAGGCATTACAGTGCCAGTGGTACAACATTTGTGAGTGTGTTTTAATACACAATTAAAACTCTTGAAAACTGTCACTAGAACAGATGTTTATAGCATAATTGTATCGAATAAATGGGAGCTTCATAATTATTCTCTCCAATAAATATTATTAGCTTTGTCAAATCACGGACAACGACAAAGACTAGCATGTAGCAGGCCTGAGGCAGATAGAAACGCACATACTACAAGCACAGTATGAAAATTGTAAGAATGCAATTATTTTATTTTGCCAGTTTTAATACAACTCTATTTTTGTATTTTCATCAGAATATTCTACGGTTACATGTTTCGGCAATTATTTGGCAATCGTCAGGCGTAGTTCAAACAAAATGACAAATTCCAGTGCACTTATTTCAAATTATGAACTACCATAACATTCAATTAAAATTATTTGAAACTGACACTCGAAAAATTGTGTACGTGATATAAGATATGATATATTTGTTAACTGCAATTGGGTTGACACCCGATGGCAGTAGTACAGTACACATTTACACGCAAACAATACATGGAACAACACAATTAACAACAAGGACAACACAATTAACAACCTAACTGGGAAGAGTGCGGGCCGTGCCCCGTCTCTGCGAGTTATAACCTCGAACGTGCCTTAAAACTGAGGCAAAAGAACGGAAAATCCTCAGTCAGGATAGCCGAAGAGTGCAGATTGGCACGATGAAAACAAAATGTACAGAACAGAACATACATAGCAATAAGAATATATAAACATAGCAATAAAAATACATAATTTACAAAATAAACAAAAGCATACAAAACATAAAACCATACATACAACGATAAAAAATTATGATATATGACTTCCTCGTCTGACGTTACCGTGAGCCAAACAAATTAGTAACACTTTTGCTGTACCATGTACCTCATGCCAACTAAAACACTCTCCAGTCGATGATCCCTGCAAATACAAATTAGAGCTGTAACATTACTATGACACATCTTCAAAACAAACAACCATACAGAAGGAAAACAATTTAATGCATCCACAGTTCCAGCTCAAAATAAACAAAACTGCACATGGCGTGCTCCGTGGCGTCTTTATCAAGGCTTCCTACATTTTCAGATGCCACACAGCTTTACGGTACGCACATTAGTGTAACTTCATTTAAATCCAAAACATTAGTAACTTGTCGACATCGATTTTCACGAATTAGCTTTATGCTCTCTTTCTTACCGATTTTATGGGAAAGTAAATACGGAAAACAGGGTAGAAATCTGTTTACGCCCATAAATAAAACCTTTTGCTACGCCGAATTTTACCAAACTTACAGTCCCTCGGGAAAATTTTGTATATATCTCTAAAACCGAATTTTATCCGAATGGGACAAACAATCTCGAAAACAGGGCAAAATGATCTCATTTAATAATTTAAGTAAAGTGCATTTTCCGCCATGCCGATTTTCACGGATCTCACAGTGACTCAGTGGCATTATTATATCTCGAATGCCGCGCTTTACACAAGCCTGTAAAGAAATGTGAAAATGACAGAAATTCATGAAGCCCTTAAATAAACTGTAATTGTTACTGAGCCAATTTTGACGAAAATCAGGATTGCTTTACAATTCTTTGCCAAGAACCGAATTTCATGAAAGGCCGACAAACGGTTCAGTCGTTGACAGTCGGACGGACATCGTCTCCACATGAAGCCTCTTTTATTTACTTCTTAGAGAAGGCCTAACTATTTTTGCATCCAGAATTTCAGCATATTTCCAACATATGCTTGAATTTCTAATAATTGTAACAATAAAAGCAAGAAGTGTACATAACAAACAAAAAACATAACTTTCAACGACACTACCTTAATTGTATCATAGTTTCGCTACAAACATTTCTTCGAGTGAAAATTGTAAAGAAATTTTAGTGTACTTTGTCACACTTTATAATTTAAACCAAACTCATTGTAATTTGTCGTTTTTAGTTTGGCAGTTTTTGATGGTAACAAAAAACTGCCAAACATACAGTGTCTTTTAGCGAGTATTTTAATGGATACTTACAAATATAATTGTATTAGGACTGACAGAACAAGTCACTGACGTTGGTTTATTGAATACAATATGGTCGAAAAATATTTAATTACATGGAATGTTTCCAGAACCTCAGACCTTGTTAAATATGAATAACACCAACGTGTTAAATTCGAGCTGCAAAACTGAAACGCAACTGCTACACTAATAAGCTAGCTTAACCTAATACACAAAATTATTATATGCATTTATGTTGTTCCCATTCCATTAGAACTTCACAAATTAGCAACGTTTCTTCTGCTGTTCACAGTATTTGCAGCTGTGTTTTCTCGTTTATCGTTATGAATAGCAATTAACATATAAATCATATATCTGTTTCATCACTGGTAGTTTGCGTCCTGCTAATGCTGTTCCTGAATAAGTCTAGGCCTTCCACAGTATATTAAAAAATTATACGGAAATCGTATCGAAAGTATAAAATAAATGAGCAGATCCAAAAAATTGTATATTTGCCAAAAATGTCAGCCAGTCTGCACAATGCCCATTGCATAGTTAACTGAATTCGGTATTCTGCTTAAATAACGAAATACTATTCCGAAAACTTCAAGTAACATGCCACATAGAAGACTAGGTAGTGGACAGCAAAGACTTGGAATTCATCAGTATTACCCCGTTTCATTTGGCTCATGTCAGGCACCATTAGTGTCTGTCTCGTAAAGGAAATGCGCATTGGAATTCAGTATCAGACGGCGAATGTATTGAGCAGTCTCAGGAAGAACTCTCTTCCATTGAGACAACTCCGCAGTTGGATTAATAGCCTGTGTGGTTCAGACACCTGCAACTCTTCCGCTACAGCTGTTGCCTCACTGTGAACCATGTTTTACACCTGTTGCACCCATCGCCTTATTCTTGTTTGTATCCATTGCACTGGCCGAATGAAATATGTTTGCCGGAATGTTGTTCAAGTTGTTCCAGCTCTGAATTTTTTTTTTAAAACATACTGATCGCACCTAAATATTCGTAGGGAAGGAATGTCTGATTTTAAAATCATTCAGCATCTAGAGCGTTTTGGAAAAAATTCTTAAATTTTTTAACATGAATCTGATCTTCAGTAATAAGAAGCAAAAGTGTTTCTGAAGCGGTGATACGAATGCTGTTCTTTTTAAGCGGTGACGGGCAAAATGGTAAAGAGCTAAATTGTTCGCCAGTTATAAGTAAACTTGCAAAACAGCGCTTTTATTTCTTTGTTTACTCCTTGTAGCCTTAGACTCAAGCCATATTTTAAGTCAACAGCATGTACTAGCAAGCTATTTGATGTTTATAATTGCTTCTGTGTAGGTAATGGCGCTGCCATCCGTCATACATTGGTTTGTGTTTGTAGACTGCGTCTGTGTTCTGAAGGGAATAGTTCACGTACAGCAAATCCTTCTTCCTTTTGAAGGAAATATTTACTCTTCTTATTTATCTGCTCCAGCTCTCTGGCCTGATGCGATTAAAAATATATGATTCTAAAAGTAGGAACCCTTGAACCTGTTGTCGATCGATCCAAATGTGTATTTTAACACAGGACAACCCGACATAAAAAAAGCCTCGTGAGGGCACTAGAAGCGAAATTTCTCGTCAGATTTTCTGACTAAATTACTTTATGCACTCTTTATGTCCCAATATTTCCTAGTGCCCTTCACTTAATCATTTCAATTATGATAGTGCGAATAAAAATTATTATTATTATTATTATTATTATTATTATTATTAACTAAGACTAACTGGAGTGGTCACATTTTGCGTATAAACTGCAATCTACAACTGATTATTGAAGTAAAGATAAAAGGGGGATAGAAGTGACAAGAAGACGAGGAAGAAGACGTAGGAAGCTACTGGATGACCTTCAGGAAAGGAGAGGATGCTCTCATTTGAAGAAGGAAACTCTAGATCGCACTATGTGGAGAGCTTGCGTTGGAAGAGGTTTTGGACCTGTCGTAACACAGACTACTAAATGAAATGAATTATTATTATTATTATTATTATTATTATTATTATTATTATTATTATTAGGCAGTATATGAACATGAAGACGTAAGAGTATAATAGAATCAAGGGATACACACAGGTAGAAAAGTTAGGGCAAACAGGCCGGCCACATATAATAACTAGAAACAGAAAGGGAAAGCGTGCATACCGATAGATGTGACGATATCGGCCGACAGGAATTTCACGCAAAAGAAGCAGGACAGAGGCTACATTGCAAGAGTCTATATATATCGATGAAACGAATTTGGAAAGTGAAATGTGTGATTATAGTCATTAAAAGTGGAGCCGCCTGAAAGGTAACGAAAGTTTAAAGAAACATTTGGGAGAAATGCTGGGAAAGCATTCAACAGATTCGTGATTTCAAGCTTCTGCCGCAATGCTTTGCTGAAACTTCATGCAGCGTAGATTGGTAGAATCCCACATGAGTGCAGACCTCATTCAGTAGTGCACACCATTTTAATCATATTAACCAAAGGTTTAATTTCTAATTAGTCCATACATTAGATGCGTTTCGGTATTTATGTTCTATTTTCAGGGAGAAAAATATGTATGTACTGATTAGAAATTGTGCATTTGGTTGTTATAATTGAAAACGTGTACCCTCACGTAAAGAACGCATAGAACGGAAAACTTTAAAATAAGTCCTTCAATAGATTCACTAAAAAGGACAGCTATACGTGGAACATGGGACATTAACAGAAATTAATGCAATCTGGAACTTGAAGCCTGAGAAGTGGTATCACCACTGGTGCAACAGGAGTGTTTCCAGGAAGAACAGACCTGTGAAAAAAAAAAATCCTGCTCATAGGCTACATGATTTGAAATTTTTTTAAATGTTACAAAATTTGATCCCTCGTTTTTCAGATATAACTCTTATTTATTTTCTATGAAGCGGTTCCCTTTTACGGATTTCTGTGCATATCTTTAAAAAATTTAAAAAGAAGTACAGAAATTTATAAAAGATAACCGCTTCATAGAAAATATATTTATCAACATATTTGGCAAAATATTTTATACAATAAAACAATACGTCATAACAAGAATCTTTTTGGAAACTGGGCTTTTTAATTTGAAGGTTTTTTAAAGAATAAAATCTATTTTTTTTCGTGCACCGATGTTTGTACTCCAGTACTTTTCCTGAGGGTGTTTTAAATTTTAGTACATCGTGATTGCCTTTGTTAAGACCGATAAATTTTATACTAAGTGACGATTAACTATAAGAGTTTCAATTGTGGACGACGGTCTGTGTAGAACTTTGTTTCAAAAATAATGCCGGTCTCCGTTCTGTGTATTGTCTGTATGGTTAATTAGGATATCTAGGTAGAATTTATGGGTCTATAATGTGCAGTATATTTCCTATTAGCTCCTTCCGTCAGTAAGAAATATATAGGATCAAATGGCGAAACACATATGGAATTGAAATAATTCTGCTTACTGGAATTCATCAAGCCACACTTCTTTCCCTAATTTAATGTGACGGACTTTGTGGCGATGTAGAAGAGCTACAAAATGTTCATTGAAACTTATTATACCAAAAAGACCTAAACATTAGGACTAGAAGAATAAGTAACTTCAATATAACTTACGGTAGGAAAATAAATTAGGCTGTAATAAATATCAGGGGTTTGATAGCCGGCAGCCTATTCTTGGTATTTCTTCTTATATCAAGTTGGATCGAGGTGACAGCGGCCAAATTGGAAAATTCTTATTTTTCGCGGCACACTAGACTTGGGATATGGAAACCAATATTGTAATAATACACATTATTTTTAAATATTTTCAATTTATCGTACAAAAAATCGGATTATCGCTAAAGAGAAAGATATTGGACGCTTAACACCAAAACAGATTTACAGAATTTTATTGCCCTGTCATCGAATCAAAACACTTTAAAACTATATCACTAAGCACAAGTTCTTGGCTTGCAATCCAACAAAGTTATAGCTTTGGATCCTCTTATTTATAACTTAGTTGTTCTAATAATGTGACCGTTGCAACAGGACGCTATGAAATCAAGATCGATACAAAAAACTGATGTTTACGAAGATGATCTAAGTTTAGAAAGGGACGAACCGAGATATGCGAGCGCCCCGGGCAAGCTGATAGTTTGATACCCCTCCAAACCTATAGTCTGGGACAGAAATGTTGAACATTTGTGAGGAAGCCTGTCCCATTTGCGGATAAATTTTAGAGAAATTCTTTCGTTTATCCGTAGTGGTTTGGAGCCGCAAATAAGGCCCAGGAGTCTTCAAAAATGTTACTGGAAATATTAACGTTGAAACTCTAAGAAGCATTGGTGACAACACTCCCGTTGGTGACAACACTCCCGTTGGTGACAACACTCCCGTTGCCCTCACAACCGAAAATACGCTTTTTGCGCCGAAGTTTCTTCTCAGCAGAAGCTGGTTCAACGTCCATGTTTTGGCTTATTTTCTGGAAAACTTTAGACGAAATAGTTACAGTAAGTTCCTGTACGTTTTGCATGACTGTAACAGTTACACAGCTGAATGTATTCCCATGGTACTGGATAGCATCCTCTTGCTCACGATACATACATGGTGTAGAATATCATACCATATAACTAGCTTGACTATGAATGAGAAACCACAGATTTTTTGATAGCGTTCAAGCTTTACACTTCACGGCAGAATCGGAGAAGGGTTTATTTATACCTAGGAGGATGTCGTGGATTTCACCAGTTTGGAACCCCATTCTTTTTAAACAACAATTCCGATCTTCCTAAAGTGTGCTGAAACATTTTTAGCAATAAATACGTATGTGTACACTGTCTTTTAAAAATTTCCATTTTCATAAAGACGCAGAGAAGTGAAAGAACATATGTGCAGGAAAATGCAGCCTATCCAACTTCTAAGTTCAGAGAGTGGGAACCACAAGCCATAAAAAATTCTCGTAGGTTTCCTAACACATACGCGCTTGAGAATCTTTGTTTCCCTCTGATATTCGAGCCATTATAATAGCCCTGGGCCATGCAGGTGTAGAAATATAATTATAAATTCTCCAGAAAATTTTTAATCAGCACCGATAATGAGCGTCCTGTTATCCTTCTTTTTCACGAAACGTGATAAAATTAAAGCATCTTCACATACATTCACAAATCGTAATCTGAATGACAATTGTTCTCTGTAACTCAAACGTGGCGTAAAATCAAGAATAATACTGCAGTACTTTGCTTTTTAGCTCGTTCTAAAATCTTACCACGAGCACAATACGTCATTATGGAAATAATTCCGTTTTGAGTTGTCTTGCTGCAATAAGACACACTGGCCTTTTTAAAAATAATACACCGGGCATTTCTGTGCATGGTAAAGTCATATTTACTAAGTAGCTCTAAAAGCCGTTAAATGTTGCCATTGTTAGAGTACATAGTTGGTTAATCTCGCCTCGAAACCCTAAATTCCTTGTGGACAGATAAAAAGACAGTGTTATATAAAATATACAACACGAATTTCGAATAATCTTATTCTTAAATAACTAAACGCTATAATTCATGGTGTATTGTATTTCCTGCGTGAAAACTTTTGCGCATATCAAAGCAGTGTAAGTATTTCTCAGGTGTTCTGCTGTCAAATATTTGTGGAGATCCTTTCCCTGCAGTTGTCGTCTGATGCCATAGAAGATTTCGGCTTATTGCAAACAAATAATTGGCAACAGCAGCAGATGGTCTTATTCGGACTTTTCAAGTACACAAACCAACTTCGAAAGTAGGCCTTCCCATTAGCAGTCCTTCTGTAATGCACTGAATCAGAAAAACAGCAGTTACTGGCATCTTGAGGATAGATGAATTCGTTGTTTATTTATGCAGTGCACCTCGCACTGCAGCATTGTAAGGATTGCCGAGTTAAGAGCAACAAGCTACATAGCAGGGTCATTGTAATGAATATCGGTAATGTCAGTCTATTCTTGTTTAGCTGTAAATTCTGAAATTTCATGTTTACACGGAAAGAACATTATTTCAGTCCCAGGTGGCTTTCGTTTACAGAAATGTGACAATAATTGTATGACACAGCAGAAGTCGAGCAGTGTTCTATTTTCCATTTCAAACTCGGTATGTGAATTAGATCCTGCACAAAAAATTTTCACATAAGAAATTTTCACAGAAACAGAGTGGCACACTAATTCACTGCCATTGGCCGCATGTGAGTCAGTAATCTGCAGTTTTAAAATATTCAGCAAATTTTAATTCTTGTTTTCTCTTCAGTAGTCTTTTGCTATGTTCTAAACCAGACAACTTATTATGAGGCGAAATAAAGCGATTAAACTGTAAATGATACAATAAATGACTCATGGCCGGTAAACAACACTACGCCATGCATTACTCGGTTTCAGAAATTCAGTGCTAAAAATCACAGTTTTGCTTCATCGACATTGTTGAAATGGACAGCTGAACTGCAAAATCATTGCGTACCGCAACAAAAAAGTGACTGTCAGCTAACTGGTCTCTCTTGCTTGGTGGTGCAACTTGGTGTTGCACGTGGCGTCGCAAAGTTCTGTTCAAGAGACAGGGCAGTGGCGACGAGGCGTGATTTTTTTTTTTATTTCCACTCGAGGACGCTAAATAGTTCCGCAGAAGCGAGATCAACTTACATGTTGCCGGTGACGTCAGAAGTCGTGTGTGGAAAACTCCGTTTACTCGCACCATATTTCAAATTATGCCAGCGACGTCTTAGCACCCCCTTACCTGTTGTCACTCCAAGCAGCTGCCGTCTCAGAGTTCTGGAATAACAAACTGGTTTGTTTAAATAAATGTGAAGAAGAAAATAAGAGAACAAATTATTATCTCTGGTGCAAACTAGACGCTTTGCATCTTACGTGTTACGTACTTCACAAGTCCTGAACCTTCAGGCTTGTATTATTTGTGTTCGAGAAGACAAGTTGAATATGGTTCAGCTGTCTGCCAGTAATTGCAGCTGTTAAACAGCTTAAGTTACATTTTTCCGTTGAGTTCTAAGAGCATAGTCTTTCTTTTAATCGAGGTTTAAAAGTTTTGATACAGCAAATACAACTTACAAACAGGGAGGAAAAGGCCGGAGCGTAAACCTGATTGCTCAATTCCGACGTTACAAATTCGTGCAGCTATGCTTCTTCTCCCCTTTACCTTCTTGGCTTGGTGCTTAGGCACGGGGAAATGACTGCCTGATGTGATAGCCTCAAGCTCATAAATGAGACTTATTAATAAATTACAATAATTATTTTTTGTTGATCGCGGTCTCACTGCAAGAGCTCGATTAATTAAAGGCCCACATTAACTGACAAACGTTACTAATTGTGTAAACAGCGGATGTAATTTCTTCAGAAGGACCCTATGGTCTCTTTCGATGAACCCGTGTACGTTTACCGTCACTTGAAGTGACAGAATTAACACACGTGCTGCTCAAGTCGTTACTATTGGCCGAAATCACACTGACGTTTTGAATGAAGTGTGACGGGATCTTCACTCATGGCACAAGTAGTAAAAATTCACTCTCTAGCCACGTGACGTCAAGAATGAAAGCACCGGTACGCAGTGGTCAGGTGGCCCCCGCAAATGGTCTGTTCACAATGACAGCATAAATGTTTTGCCCTTCGGCAATTAACACCATAGGTGCTTATATTTAATTCCAGTTTGCGTTAATTAGATGTGTTGGAGTTTTCCTTAGAATTCTAAACAATTTATCCCTCACGTCTACCGCGGCTAGGTCCGTGTTATTTGCTTCTTTTTTTATCCTGTGGCCAAATACACAAAACAAAGTTCAGCTACACTCTCTTCACTAAACTTACAATGTATGGTCTGTGCCTCATCTCATAACCTGACACTGCAATCCCATCTGTCTGTTATTACGTCTGGTCTTATTATCTTATATAATCAAGGGCTAAGGGATTTGTCTCCATCATCACGTGTGGAAATAGTCTAAGGTAAATTCATTCTCCAAATAGGCTCCTGTCAGAAGCAGGGCGGAAATTATTTTTATTACAACAAAGTTGTCCGAAACGTGAAGTTTTCACCTGATTCTTCCTGGAATTGGCGAAATTCATGGCATGTGGTGCAATGTTTTCGCTCCATGTCCACAATTTCATGGCGTTGTGATTAGACTTAGGCAGAGCGTTGTTTTATTACTACGAGAGTTGTGGGTCCCACTTCGTTAAGTATCAAATCTAATTTGGCCAAAGGCCATATTTCCTATTCTCAGTTTGGTTATCTGTCCGTAAGAAGTGTATTGTTCTGAAATGTGCCATTCCCGTTGTGCATATAAATAAATAGTTACAGCTATTTTGTCAATAACACAACAAATATTTGTTGTGTTATTGACAAAATACCTGTACCTATTTAAGTGTATCGTCATTTGAAGAACCTACGCCCCTATCAAGGTTCAAGGGGTGTTATGCGCCCTAGGTTTTGCGTTACCTTCGGGTAGAGTACAGATACTGAAATTATTATACAGTAGATCGCAGCTCCTGATTTTTCACTTAACATGACATAAATACATGAATATTCCACCGACTTGCTAATAGAAAGTACAAACCACTCTGTCCCTTTCTGTTAGACTTCTCGGAACATTGTCCTTCCGCAGGTACAGACTTGTAAGAAGGTGTTTAAAATTAACAGATGGCATTAAAGTGGATCTCGAAACACAGGATGTGATATTTACTTTACTTATTTATTTAATTACCTAGTTGCTTGGTTAGTTACTTTACCCAGTTAGTTAGGTTTTCAGTCAGTTCAAAGTAAAATCGTGTTATAATCACTGTATTCTAATTACAAGAGAAACTGTTGTAAAATAATTCTCCAGTCATAAGAGAGAGGATAAAATAATAATAGTAACAGGAATTTTAACAAATTTCGTTTTGGATGAGCTGATCTACTGAATGTGAAGCCGCAGATTTCTTGTGCTGAAACTTTTCTATCATTTCTCGGTCTAAAACCAACGACGAACGCTTCTTTCTGGCCAATTTGGCTGGAATTTGAAGAGTGTTCTCTTTTTTCTTCAATTAAAGTAATATCTATCCGTTGTTTCGTTCACATATCACAGAATATGTCGACTTCTTAACCAACGGGCCGAGAAGCGGGTTGATTCATTGTTTTAAGCGTCCCAAAATGTGTCTTAGCAACCCGTCGCCGTGAAAGAGAGAGGATATCTTCCTGTTGTTAATTCGAAGTTGCATTTCTGCATGTTCTGCTTTCAGATCAGTATTTGCTACTCGCTTATGACACAACACATGGAGTACAAAACCAAGTTTGACCTGTACATAATAAAATAAAGCCATACACATAGTTGTGTACACAGAAAAATGCTACTAAATTCGAAATTATGCCATAATTCATGCATACTGAACATTTAAACTAAACACTACGCAGTAGGAAGTAGCCTATTAAATAATTTGTCAGAAATATCTTGTGTAATGAGATCGCTATACAAGGAGAATCAAATCGGAAAACCAAAGAAAATGAGCCTTCTTTGGCTGCATGAGCCAAATCTGACAATTATATTGGCAGGACTTAAATTAATTGACATAGACAGAAACTGCGTTGCAAGAAAGGAAAGTTGTGGTACAGTACAGGACGGGTGGCAACGAACTATCACGCGTTAGCTTTAACATTAATTAAGGACTTTGACATGATAATTACTCCAAAATAAAGTGACTTTGAGCCTGTGACATTACCTTGCAGTAAATCAGTCAGCCATGTCGTCATGTCAAACTGCTTGGGCACAAGTTACGTAAATCTCAAGTATTCTGACATATGTAGCCATTTTTCCTTCGAATGCAAGTTGCGTAAATAAATATAAAGCTGTCTAAGCGTACTTTAGGCGTGGGCATGTCTCCACTCACGGGATAATTAGTCATCTTCACGCTCCGGCCACTAGACCTTAATGGAAACTCCGATACCTTCAGAATAAGAAGCTGAATGGGCCGCAAATCTGGTCTGGGCACAGCGCGGGCTGAAAAATTTTGCTCTCACATAACATAGATAGTCAAATTCACAGCCACCGTACTGAAAATAGTAATTACAGTATGCTCTGCAGCAGCCAAGTTCGAGTTCCCTTTTTCAAATACGTTGGCTAAATGTGTAGAATGACTACTGTTGGAGAAGTTGAGTTACAATTATTTTATACAAATCCTTGGATGGGAATTGTCTCACAACTCCTCTGCCTACGAAAAGGAATACAAATACAATACAAAGAAGTGCAGACATAGTTCTACATTCGCGCTCCTACCGACACTCGAAACTCCCGACTCAGGTTGCGGGCAGATTTATTGATCTGGATCTAAAGATGTCTTGTACTTTTGAACATCACAGACATTCTGTAGTCTGCCGTCTCATCGTGCGAGATAGTCAACACAATTTAAGCTGACTAGCTAAGAAACGGTTATCGTCTCAAGAAAGTCTCTGCTCCATGGAGTAAGCAAGCATGTAGCTCAAACAGGTAACAGCAGTAATGAACCTGCTGTACTTCAGGGCACGAAGGTATGATTACCTGTATTTATTTTTAAATGTTCTTGGCTGATTTAGCAGTACTTAGATTATACGCCAGTAACGTTCAATGATGCCGATCTCAGCGGCAGCGCGGTCTAAGGCGTGGGTCTGCAGCCGTTCTCTTGCCGGGATTGTGGGTTCGAATCCCGCCAGGGCATGGATGTCTGTCTCTTGTGAGTGTACTGTTGTGTCAGGTAGAGGTCTCTGCGTCGGGCTGATCACCCGTCCAGAGGAGTCCTACCGAGTGTGGTGTGTCTGAGTGTGATCATGAATCCTCGATAATGAGACCTTGGCCCACTAGGGCTGACTTGCCATGGTAAAAAGAAGTCCAGTGATCGGTTGATTAGTGAAGAGTAAGTTGGAATGAATGCGGAAGGAAGAGGTCTTGGCTCAATTACAGTTACTGCGGCATTTGACCTAATGGACGATAAAAACCACGGATTAAAGAGTGAAGACTTTCGGGCTATTTCGCCATACCTTTGGATAGTATCTGATGTTTAGAAGGCACTGATCCTTCGAAATGTCGGGAAATACCGAACGACACAGTGTGACATTCCTGAAGTTTCCGTGTTCAGCCATACCGCTGTGAGAACTTCAAACCTCGTAAAGCAGAGGGCCTCATTCTAGATAAGAAGTCTCCGAGTCGACATTTAAAACTGGTTCGCTCTATATATGTAGCACGTGTGGTAACATGTGGCGTGTCGTTTGTAGTGTGTGGGAGAGAGAGAGAGAGACAGACAGAGAGAGAGAGAGAGATTGGGTAGCTGACAAAGCAACTTCCGTTTATCCTGTTGTATCGCGTACATGTTTCAGCGTTCGGTAAATATTGAATTATTTTCCATTGCGTATAGTCAAAACCGCGCTGGCGAAAATAGAATTAGGCGAGAGATTACTGTATTTGTTGAGCAGCTGCGCGACTGTTAGCTTGTCAAAGACTCTGCTCCGTGGAATTGGTCATCCAGTCGGTTAGTCGGTTGGTTGGTTGGTTGGTTACGTTGACAGGCAATGTTCCATCTTCACATTCCAAATGACTATACGTTTTACTACTTCCGCCCTTGCGTCTAAAATCGTGTCGCCTTTCCGCATCGGTCATATTAGCCGCCACGCAGTCATTTGTAGTTCGTTTTACCAGTACATACAGATATATACCGTCGTAAAGATTCTGAAGTCTCATAAAACACACTCAAAGAAAATAAGAATCACGTAACTGCTAGTTACTAATCTGGGGGCTGTCACAGGTGTTTTCCTGTTTCTATTGCGCGTGCACGTTACAAGGACGTGCTGACGCGGAGTAGTCTGTCATGGCAAGGACGTGACAGAGTGATTCACGCCAGTCAATTTCGTCGCCCGAGTCTGTCGTCATGGCATCCAGTGGGTGATACTCTACCTACACTTCATCAGCTTGGGTATCCTGAAGTCAGCTGGCATATAATGCTGTCGTCTAGGCTGCGACGTCGTGTCGTCTGGTAAAAATTTACCGCCCCTCGGAGGTATGTGCTGGACACGTGACAGCCTTTAAGTGGCGGAGTGGGGGAGTCGAAGTTAAAATTTGTGACTTATCACGCAATAAAAAGCACTATTATTTCTGAACAGTGTAACTCAGGTAAAAGCTACGACATACAGATAAAAACATAATAATAATCATAATAATAATAATAACAATAATGCAACTTAAACTCAGACACTCAGTTCACTTACTAATTTTTCGTTACATATCCGTTCTCCATACTTCGCAGTCTCGCTGTATAATCACTAGATCACCCATCTCTCGCTCTCACTCCTATCCTTTTTGTTAGTAACTGGCTGATGGTTGTCGCACTGAAGGAGAGTCAAAATGTGGGTATATGTTGTCAGAAATGCATTTTTATACCTTGAAACCCCCTGGGACTTTTGGCGTCCGGACTGAACTTTGCAGGACCCATAAAACTGGGACTGTCCGGGGGAAACCGAGACGAATGCGATTCATGCATATTCAGGGTGGAAGAGGTGGAGAGGCACTTTCCTCCGTAAGTTTCTGCCATACATTCTGTAGGGGCCCACCCAGCATCCTATTTATTGGGTACCGAAGGTTCTTTGCCCGGGAATAAAGTGGTCGGGTGTCAGCTGGCCACTCACTTCCATCTCGTGTCAAAGTTAAGAATCAGTGAAACCATATCTGTAATTTTACACACCTTCATGGCATGTATAGGATAACTTCACCTTTTTTCATCTTATCGTATACAAGCTATGTATCCAGAGTGATAGCTTTTTTAAGGTTTTTTGACTAGTATTGCATGACTACTCTTCGAAATTCCCCATACGTGCTACACTTCACACCAATTGCATTCTAGATTTAGTCATCCTAAAAATATTTGGAGAACAGTAAGACTTGTGAAGTTCTTCATTATGCAGTTTTCTCATCACATTATTACTTATTTCTCTAGGTCAAAATATTCTACCATCTTCTTAATTGTCAGGTTTTGTATGTTTTCCTTTTAGGCTGAGTTCCAACTGTCACAGCCACATGGAACAATAATTGTAATTATATGTTTGTATATTTTAATTGTTTTCCTTCGTTCATGACGAATGTCACATTCCTGTGCTCTTACTACTGGCACAATTTTATGTACTTCCTTCTTGGACAAGTTGAGTCACCATGTAGGGTTTTGAAATAGCAATTTTCCCGTGTACATGTTGGAATTGAATTCGTTGACCGATGTTTCTAACGGTCAGTCTTGTTCAACATGGCCACACTCACTGAGCGTATGCATTATTTCGCTCAATGACAAAAAATGTTATGAGGTATCCATCAACCGGTAAACTGTTTGTGACGTGACGAATCGTCTGTTTATTGTTCTGACATGTGCATAACAACAGTATTAGTACCTAGGTAATGATAATTTCAAGATTTCTTTTAACTTTATACTTCTGTTCCTCCCTTGATAACTCATTACCACTTGTAGTGTGTCTAATGAATAAATATGAACACCAGTAATGAGTCTTATCTGTCACTATAAATATCTTGACACTGATGTGACATCCGTGAACTTCGCAGTGTCCTAAAACCCCTTACAAGGGAAGGCGTATGTGTTGGTTTCTGTAATAGTTATGGGACTGAAGTTTCAGCTGGAAATGTTTCAGTCTCAATATAGATTAGGTCCTACTACAGTCTCCTTCCTAGTCTGCCATACATTATATGTGTAGAAATTGCACATACAGACACTTGCCTACTTAGGCAAGTTCAGACTTTAGCAATTTCAAACAATTAAAAAAAAACTGAAACAGTAACTTTTTTTAAAAAGCGCATCGAAATTTTCGTGACCACGGTGCAAAGCGCAGTGACAAGAACAAAGGTGGTGGACGAATACTGCTGAACGATAACAAAGGCGGTCATGTTGCGGCCAGTCATTTTCGAGTGTACTGGAGTTACGAGACTCCGTTGTATACACATACATAGTTGACTAGTTGTATAGTCAAATGCGACATGCGCAAAGTTCTACTTGTGCCAGGCCATCCGGAAGGTGACTATGGTTTAAATCTGCGAGTTTCTGTATAATAAAATAAAAGTACAAATACACAGTGGCAAGACAACCAGTATGTTCACAACTGAGCCTGTTTCTTCCACCACATGTTCCCCCACCCTACTGACAAAAGGTTTCTATACAGCAGTTATTTGTTGTGCGTTTCTCTTCTGCACATATTAGGCTCGTTGTATTGTAGTTTCGTATCCATGGAAAGTCCTATGCTACTCACGTTTTTATTCATCATGCATACGTACACGTCAAAATATTTCCTTAAGTACTTCGCTTTCAGACACACATAAATTATGTGCCTCAATTCCTACGGTTATAGCACACTTAAATTAGCCCAGTACAAATGTTTGAATTCTGAATAGCTTGAACTTAGTGCGCGGTATATACCGGACTATTTCGGACGTACAATTTATGTTCTTCACTCAACGTAATAGAAGATGCTTGACATCTATGCAAAATTATTTGCAAAATAATTGTGTATCTTATCCTTTTCTTAACTATAGGTCCTATACAAGCAAACACACACACACTTCATTCATTATTTTCTGTATCTGTTACTGTAAGAAAGGTTAACAAATTATGAGTAGCCTATTTGAAACCTAGTTGCAAAGGAAAATAGTTTGGTTGAAATAAATTGAGTAGGGAAGGGAGATATTATTATTATTATTATTATTATTAATGAGTGGAAATGATAACGCTTTAATTATGTATTTTGCTATAACCTTCTGCTAATCCTCCCTTAGGTTCAAATGTTATTCTGCACTCTTCTTTCTCAAACACCCTATATTAATGCATCAATATATCGTATAATTATTACTTTGTAATTCTTGGTAGCATTACCGTATTCTATTTATAGGACTTCTTTTTTACTGTTTGTTGTATAGCTTCAGCACAAATGCGTACTTACAATAAGGAGTCGACAAAGAAAACTGAGAGAAAGAAATCATTTTAAAGCCACAGCGTGCATGGGAAAATTATGTTGAAAATCTTAAAGAAGTAGGAGCCTATACGTGTGGACAGTCTGGGATCCAGTAGCAGGCTGTTCTGAACACGATAACAAACCTCCTGGGTGCCTAAATGTCAGGGAATTTGTTTACAGGTTGCTCTACTGTTAGGGTAATGGCTTATCGCAGAGAACTTTATTTCGTGCAGTTACATTGGACATACCTTCTTCCAGGAAACTTAAACTGCTTTAACATGATACCTACTTACAGCCATACTCTTAGTATTCATGCTGTAGCCTTTCGTAACTTGGTAAGCTGAAGTGGAATATCGACGCCAACAGAAATAACTCACAACCGCTGCGTTAAAAGAGTAACTTAAAAGTCTAATTATATATATAAAACTTTCTAAAAATTTTACTCTCGAGGTGAAAATATCCTCGCTTCATATTTGTCTCTTTTTATAGAAGTCCAGTCAACATTCTGTTCAAACTTGCGCCCTGTCCCTTTTCTTCGAACATTGTTCTTCTCACCTCGTTTATTAGATGAAAGTTTCCCAGCCAGGGCTCCACATAATATTTTTAGCTATGCGGAGAGAAATCGTGGAACAAATAAATAAATCATTTTTAAATTATGCGAAAATTTTCAAATATCTCTCGAAATATCACAGAAAGTTTTGTCCGGAAATTGGTATACTGGTGTATTCTCCGTAAAAAATTTAAAAGAGTGTTTAACGTTTTGTTCTCGGAGTGTGTGTCTCTCTCTCTACAAATAAACTTTCTGGACAGTTATTTAGCAGCAATTCAATTGCGATGCTCTCTGTCAACGTTTATTGGTCTGTAAAGGTTTTACATACGTAGGTGTTTCTCGGAAATATAAAAATCGTTCTTAATGTGTTTCCATGGAAGAAATTTTGGAAATATTTCATGAGTAGGAAAAATAACGGAGGAAATTCATGTTTTGGGAATTCTGTACACCCACCGAGCAGGCAACATACTTCAGTACACACACCACAGCACCAACAGCTATTATTTGAGTACAACACACAAAAACGAAAATCCCATATACAGTAAACGTGAAAATGACCTGTACAGGTATAAATATATTGTATAAAAATCACTTATTTTTGTAACTGTATTTCTATGTAAAAATAATAAATTATTGCTGTGCAAATAGTTAAACCTACAGGCCTACTTCTAGTTAAGTACATCATTTTAAAGTACAACGGCATGCAAACTAAAGTGAGTACAGAGTGTCCTAAATTAAGTGAAACCTCACAGACTTGAAAAATGGAAATGTCATTTGTAAGAACATTTCGTATGAAGAGATACTGTAACATTCTGTTTTCTGCTGTATGTACTCAGCAGAATCAGGTTTGGGTCCCGTTCTATAGGCACGATGGACTGTTTTAGGTTTCCACAAATTTACAAGCGAAGGGGCGGATTCAGACGCAGTTTGTTGGGCCGGAAAGAGACAAATGCAAATATTTGGATATTTTAAAATATATATCTCAATTACAAAAAATACATAAATAGTGTCTGTTTTCTCTAGATTAATGCGAGAAACATTTGGTTGTCGACAGTTTCCCAGTATCTGGAGTAATTAAGTGGAACTTGCAATTCCCAGATCCTCTTTCACCCGCTACCGAATTTCTGATTTGTTTTCCGGTCTAGTAAATACGATTTATTCACCAAAGTAAGTGATTAAAGTTTTGCGAATACCTTCCTTATAACATTCTTCTAATTACCGCAGACAACCTCAATTAACCAACCATAAATTAAACATGTTTTTCGGAAATGAACTTCTCCTTTAGTTCTGTCATTCTCCAAGTTGATATCCCCAGCTGAAGATAAGGCTGACTGGTACCTTTTCGGCATCAAACAGAAATGGAGAGGCCAGTAGGTCCTGAAATTTGGAAACTATAACAGGTTTCCACATGCAACGTACGGAATATATCGCTGTACTTAAGGGCCACACAAAGGCACGGGATAAATAAAAGTTACTTAAGTACGCTGCTAGAAATTCTTTTTGTAAGAGCTGAAAACAATTGATTTTCACATTATAAGGCAAAAATTTCCAAGTAGCTGGAGGACCGGAAAATGAATACGGGAATGGGGGTGGGGACAGGATTGATCTGGGGTCCTAATTTTCCCATCCATTAATTAGATCCTCTATTTTAACAGAAATGGGACAACGAAAGGCTTTTTTATTTGTACTGTCTTCCAAAGTCATGACTCGTTCCGTATCTTGGCAATATTGAGCAACTTCCGATGAACGGGGGCAGCTGCAGAACACATCTTTCTTCGATCAGTCTTGAAAGTCTGGGCTCCCCAACTTCGTTTCAACACCCCTCTGTCTGGGCTACCCAACTTCGTTTCAACACCCCTCTGTCTGGGCTACCCAACTTCGTTTCAACACCCCTCTGTCTGGGCTCCCCAACTTCGTTTCAACACCCCTCTGTCTGGGCTACCCAACTTCGTTTCAACACCCCTCTGTCTGGGCTACCCAACTTCGTGTCAACACCCCTCTGTCTGGGCTACCCAGCTTCGTTTCAACACCCCTCTGTCTGGGCTACCCAACTTCGTGTCAACACCCCTCTGTCTGGGCTACCCAACTTCGTTTCAACACCCCTCTGTCTGGGCTACCCAACTTCGTGTC
>Ga0123355_10001557_pt1 | contig 32007 bp, 25 predicted proteins | sample TergutEmb28metaG_3_FD_89872 | JGI IMG/M metagenome (GOLD analysis project Ga0123355, IMG submission 89872) | Embiratermes neotenicus P1 segment gut microbial communities from Petit-Saut dam, French Guiana - Emb289 P1 | ecosystem: Host-associated > Arthropoda: Insects > Digestive system > Gut ...
CAGAATATATTCGAAAACAATATTAGTGATTATGATGAGTTTTTAAGAGAATATAAGATTTTTATCAACGAGTTTAAGAGTAGCTACTCCGGAGAAGTTGAAGTTCTTTTCTATGTAAGCAATGAGGATAAACTGTTACGTGCGGAGCTGACCGCTGACATGGAGTATGATGGAGAGCGTTCTGAACTCAATGCAGAGTTCGATTTTGGAAACTCAATAAATGATACCTGGGTTATGAACTCAAGGTATAACGATAGTGAAAGCGATAGGACTATATCGATTTTATGGAGTTTTGAGGAACGTTCGGACAACCGTGTAAATACAATCAATGTCATACATGACGACCCGACAGACTCGATCACAGTTATTTCCGAATGGGATGAGAAAAATGGCGACTTCATGCTTGCTTATATTGAAGGCAAAAACAGAAGCGAGTTAACGGGCATTCTCACCATAGAAGACAAGAACTTCCGTATAAAACTGGATGACATATATCCGGAAGACTCGAGCGACCGGCTGCTAATCGAAATATCAACTGAAACCGGTGCGCAAATCAAGGAAATAAGTTATATCAATATCGACAGATGGGGATATGCTATGATGGAAGCTCTTATGAGTCTGATCATTAACGGCCTTTTTTAGAGAGATAAATGAACACCTGAGGGGATTTGTTTGAATAAATTCAAACTAACGATAGCAATGTGCCAACTGCTCCCCTGACGGGAACCGCAGTTGATGCACGAAATGACCATCCTTTTTCATGGTTATTTTGTGCCTAAGGTAATGCGAAAGGAATGGTCATTTAATTAATGAGGGATAGTCCAAGAAAGCAAGTGAGCCAGGGTACAAAGTCTCCAAAGAGAATTAGGATGAGGCTCCGGGCGAAATTAATACTGATTCTTGTATCGGTGATGATCATCCCGGTAGCTATTCTTACTGTAATAACATGGAATCAAATTGTCTCGCTTGGGTATATGCTGAGAGATCTCTCGGTTTCTGATGCCACCACTGCTCTTAACGACGGCGCAAGAGACAATCTTGAACGAATGACAACTGATACAGCAGCAGATGTTGCGAGGTTTTTGTACCAACGTGACCAAGACGTGCTGTTGCTGGCGAGCCTTATGCCGTCTGACGATGCCTATAAGGTGTTTTCCGAAGGTAGAAACAGTAAACTGATGACAATGGGAGAATGGAAAATTTCAGACGATGGCATGTCATGGGTGGAGGTAGACCCATTCGTATACACAGGTTCGCTCGATGTGTCGACAAACAGAGAAAACAAAGATGAAATACTCGGAAGCAGCTTTAACTACAGGCCACCCGAGTTTTTTGAGCATTATCAGGAGTTGTTCCCTCTTTACGATGAAATTACATTTATTGATCTTGATGGACAAGAGCTTTTTAAGTATATCAATGAAGGAACAACCAAGATCAATTACCCAATGAACCGGGAAAAGCTCGATGTATCTAACAGGGCAAACACATATGTCAAGGCGGAGACCTACTGGGAGGACTTGCAAAAGTTGCAACCGGGAGAGATATATGTATCGGATGTTATAGGAGCTTATGTCGGGACTAACTTTATTGGTATGTACACACCGGGAGTATTGAAAAATGTTCCGCAGACTCACCCGAATCATGATGTTCTTCAGGAAATTGCAAGCCTGCCAACGGACGAGTTTATGAATATCGCAAGACAGCAGGCATTTGCGGGTTTTGAGAATCCTGTTGGGCAGCGCTTTGAGGGCATTGTGCGCTGGGCAACACCGGTCACAGATTTTGACGGAGAAATCTGGGGATATGTGACGATGGCATTAAACCATGACCATATAATGGAGTTTGTTGATTTTTTAACTCCAATGCCGGAGCGTTATTCTGTGCTGTCCGATGCCGTTGATGGTAATTATGCATTTATATGGGACTATAAGTGCCGGAGCATAGCCCATCCCAGACACCACTCGATCGTAGGATACAATCCATTGACAGGAGAACCTCAAGTTCCCTGGTTAGAAGGCTCAGTAATGCTTGAGCGCAACTATGAAGAAGGAGGGTTTATACTCGACGAAGAGGGAAGACCGATACAAATCCTCACAGCACGCGGAGAAACTCAACCCGCACAAGACACGCCATTTTTCTACTGGTTTAATAATGGCGGTGAAGAATGGCTTGAAGCTAATCCCGGCTGGAATGATCTCTCCGGTGAACCTTCAGGTACCAGTTGGGGTGAGTTTTATGCAAAAAACAATGAAGATAGAGAGATTTTACCGCAGTTTGGAGAGAGGCAACTCAGAGATAGACGCGGTAATCCGGTGTATGGAGTCGATGGAAATCCTCTTCTTGACTACCAGTCTCGAAGTAAAACACCCGCAAGACTGCTCACACAAGCAGGATTTGTGGGGCTCGACGGACGATTTCTAAATAATGCGCCGCAATGCACAGGCTGGATGGATTTGACAGAGAGTGGAGGTTCAGGTTCATTCTACATCTACTGGAGTAATGTTTATAAGCCGACCACTGCAGGAGCAATACAATATTATACAGGGAAGTACTCTCCTGATGTTCAGGGGAACAGGCGAGGGTTTGCGTTTGTCACTATCGGCTCAGGTATAGAAGACTTTACAGAACCGGCAGTGATAATGGAAAGAAGACTTAATGAAGCAATAACCACAAACTCAAATGAGAATACAGTGCAGCTTATTATAACAAGCATTGGCGTGTTTGCATTGATTCTGGTAGTGTCTTTTCTGGTTGCATCAACAGTGACCAGAAATATAAAAGAACTTAATGCAGGACTATCAAGATTCCGTATGGGAGAAAGACAATACAGACTGCACTCTAATGCTACCGATGAGTTTGGGGACCTTGCCGATTCATTTGATGAGATGGCAGACAGTCTTGAAAACAGCGTAAACTCGCCACTTACGATAACAAATCTACAACTCGAAGTAATCTATATGAACAATAAGGCTCTTTCTTTGATAGATGAAGAACTAGACGACATAGTGGGAGCGCGGTATGGCGATATAAGTATGTACCCGGCCGACTCAGCATATAATCCTATTGCAGCTCTGCACGAAGGCAGAGAAACAGATGTGTATCATAATGAAGATAACGATAAATACTACAAAGGTGCAGCAAACTACCTGTATGATCAAAGCGGCAGTAAAACCGGCTATATCATTGTGACCAACGATGTTACCGAGATGGAAATCGCAAGGCAGAAAGCAGAACAGGCAAGTGTCGCCAAGAGTAACTTCCTGTCTAATATGAGTCATGAGATACGTACACCGCTAAATGCCATAATAGGAATGACTTCAATAGGATCGGCATCAAACGATTTAGAAAAGAAAAATTACTCGCTCGGGAAAATTCATGATGCATCTAAACATCTGTTGGGAATTATAAATGATATTCTCGATGTATCAAAGATAGAAGCAAACAAGTACAGTTTGTCATCGACCATTTTTTCACTCGATGAGATGTTACAGCGGGTCATTGGTGTTATAAACTTCCGTGTAGAGCAAAAGAAGCAAAAGCTGACAGTTCATATTGATCCGAATATGCCGGAGGTCTTGATCGGCGATGATCAACGATTGGCGCAGGTTATAACAAATCTACTGTCAAACTCAATAAAATTTACTGCCGAAGAAGGAAGCATCCATCTGGAACTGATGCTGGAAGATGAACGCGATGGTCAGTGTACGATCCTTGTAGTTGTTAGTGATACAGGCATAGGAATCAGTCAGGAACAGCAGTCACGCCTATTCACATCATTTGAGCAGGCAGAAGCAAGCACTTCGCGCAGATTCGGTGGTACCGGTCTTGGTCTTGTTATTTGCAAAGGCATTGTCGAAATGATGGGTGGCAAAATATGGGTCGACTCGGAGCTGGGTGATGGTGCAATAGTATCGTTTACGGTGCGGATGTCTTGTGATAGAAGCAGTGTAAAAACAGAGTTTGCACAGGGTGTCAAACCAGATAGTATACGACTACTGATTGCTGATGACGATGTGGGCACAAGAGTTTTCTTTGAAGAAATGATGGCTAACCTCGGAGTAGTTTGTGACATTGCAACAACCGGCGAGGAAACGCTTCAGATGGTAGTCAATAATGACAAGTATAGTTTATGCTTTATTTCGTGGGATCTTTCGGACATGGAGGCTATCGAGCTTGCATATTTGATAAGTAATACCAGTGGTGACAACAAAATCGTTCTAATGATTTCAACCGCAGATTGGGGTGCATATAAAGAGCGAGCCATTGAAGCAGGTATAACATCTCATATACCGAAGCCATTATTTGCATCTTCGGTAGTCGACTGTATTAATGAGGTGCTTTACTCATCTGAGAGTACAGAAGTAGATACAGACGTACACGATGTTAATTTTGAGGGTAAAATTGTCTTGTTGGTCGAAGATGTGGAAATCAATCGAGAGATCGTCATGGCACTTCTGGAACCGACAAAATTGAAGATCGAATGCGCTGAAAACGGAATTGAAGCAGTTGAAGCATTTGTTTCAAATCCTGATAGGTATGATATGATATTTATGGATATTCAGATGCCGGAAATGGATGGTTTTACAGCAACAAGACTTATAAGAAATTCCGGTATTGAGCGCTCAACGACTATACCGATCGTAGCTATGACTGCAAACGCATTCCAGGAAGATATCGAGAAGTGCCTGGAATCGGGAATGAATGGTCATTTGGGCAAACCGTTATCATTTGACATGGTGATTGCAACACTGGAAGAGTATCTGCACGGGAAATAGCGAAGTCAAAATAAGCGAGCGGGTTTTCCCGCTCGTTTTTATTCTATGGCTGACTGATGGAGTGGTCTACTTTAGAGACCCCAGGTAACTTTCCAGTATCAATGACGCTGCTACAGCGTCTATTGTTTCTTTTCGCTTTTTTCCAAACTTACCCACGTCAGTTAGTATACGCTGCGCACTTTTTGTTGTCATGCGTTCGTCCCACAGGACTACATCAATGTGTTGAGGTAATGATTCTGCGATCTGAGTTCTTAATAACCCGGCAAAATTCTCACATTTCTCAGCTCTGTGACCAATGGAGCCGTCCATGTTTTTAGGATAGCCGACAATGATACATTGAACACTACGTTCTTTTGCTTCGTCAATAATGCGTTGTACTACCAAGTTTTCCTTCCTGCCGTTTATCACGAAGGTGTCTCCGACAAGCGTTGAGGATATATCAGAAACAGCAACGCCCGTGCGGGCGTCGCCGTAATCTATTGCCATAATCCTCAAAAGAGTGATCCTCCATTGCTCCCATTAACTGCTGTCATTTGGCCATATACTTGCCTATTCAAGCTCTTCTTCTGCGTCCTCAGCTATATGAACCACCTCAAACTCTTCGTCCTCGGTTTCATCTTCGATCGCATCAAGCAACTGTCTGTACCAATGCAGAGAGTCTATAAAGGCTTGGGATAACTCCTCAACATCGATGCCATTGCGAACCATTATAAGTGAGGTGTTATGCCAATCGGCATGTTCATAAGCAAAAATAAGTCTGAGCACTTCACTTAGCGGGCCTTTGCCCTCTAATAATGCATCTCTTATATCACCTGAAGCCGCAACCTCATCAATAGCTTTAGCAAGAGGCATTTGGAGTATTACATCAAGCATTGAGAAAAGTCCGGAAATAAACAATGAGCCGGATTTGAGTGCCATTTCAAACAACGGCGCAAGGTTCTCCGCAAACTTGGCGCGTATCAGCGAAAGTCTTGTGATCTCGCTTGGTCTGTCTTCCCCCATGCCGACAGAAATAGCAATGGTTGCCCATTTTTTAACTTCATTTTGTCCGAGGATCGCGACCGCATTTCGAATCGAGTCGATCTTGCGGCTACGGTCAGGATTCATAGCGTTTATGAATCTCAGCAGCGATATCGATAGAGCCGGGTCGCGTTCGATTATATTTGCAGCCTCTCCAAGGTCAAAAGACTCGAGATTGATCTGCCCAAGTAAATGCAATGCGTTGATTTTAAGAGGTGATATCTCAACTAAGCCTTTTGTGATCGGCTGGCTGTAGAAGTTACCGGATAGTAAAACTCCTCTTGCACCCGAATACTTATTAAAGCTATCCATGTCAGGTACGTCGGTAATAACTAATCTTGTTTTAAAAATATAGGGGCGGATCTCTTTGAGCTCTACACTAAACCTCTCATCGTTGCAGCTAAGTAAAACAAAATCAAAAACCTTTACTGCTGTTTCCATGCTAATGGCACGAGGAAATCCGTCGACAGCAAGCCGATATCCTTTACGCTTAAGTATTCCGAGCTTAGCATATGCGGCGTTATCAACAAGTGTTTCCTTGTCTATAACGCAGACCAGGTTATCCGGAGGTATATGCATACTCAGCGGCATACCTATCAGTAATTGATACTTACTTACTTCAACAAAGAAATCATTTTCACCGGCAAAAGGTTCTGTACCTATTTCGTGTACAAACTCCAATGCCGGAGCAAGAAGCTCCCCGCCTAACATGCGATGATCTTCAGCAGAACCCAAGAGCTTATCACCATCCTGAGTCATCATTCTATAGGCATGGACTTTCATTTCCGAATCGAAGAACGGTACCGAACTAACAAAGAGTCTCAAGGTTATTCCTCCCTTGCAAACTAACTGTTTCCTTGACATGCATACTAACCATAGTATACTATCCCTTAAAAAGTATTTTCTTGATCGACACAGGGTAGTATACGCCGGAAATCATACAATGAATATTATACACTAATTATAAGGAGAAATGCAAATGGGTATTGTTCTTGGCATAGATGTGGGTGGTTCAACGACAAAAATCGTAGGTTTAAAAGATAAAAAATGCTTTGGAATGCTGCAGGTAAGAGCGGCTGACCAAATCACATCGATGTATGGTGCGATCGGAAATCTGCTGTCAAAACACGGCTTTGGACCGTCTGATGTTTCAACTATTTATCTGACAGGTGTTGGCGCTTCATTTGTAAATGAACAGATATATGATATAGAAACGATCAAAGTAAATGAGTTTGAAGCTATAGGGCGCGGGGCTTTGAGTTTGACAAATCTTGACGAAGCTCTTGTTGTAAGCATGGGTACAGGTACAGCTTTTGTGAGAGCTGATGAAAATGAGGTCAAACACTTAGGTGGGTCAGGTGTTGGCGGTGGAACGATCATAGGGTTATCATCATTGATCCTTGGAAAAAGCGACGTTGATGCAGTTTTAGCACTTGCAGAAAAGGGGGATCTTAAAAACATTGATCTGACTGTGAGTGATATTTTCTGTACTGATGTTCAATCGCTTCCGTCTGACCTGACTGCAGCAAATTTCGGAAAAATAAAGAGCACGGCGTCTGACACTGACATCGCGCTAGGAATCGTTAATATGGTATTTGAAACAGTCGGTATGCTGACAGTGTTTGCATTAAAGAATGATAAAATCAAAGATGTCATACTGACGGGTACTCTGGCAACCTTCCCGCAAGCGGAAACAGTGTTTTCGAAGTTTCACGACTTGATTGGTCTGAATTTTACGATTCCTCAGGATGCTGTGTTTGCAACGGCTCTTGGAGCAACGAATGCTCCACTCTCGAGGTAATGGGTGGCTCAATCGTCGTCTGAGTCATCGTCGTCTGAGTGCTCATCTTCTATATAACCATCGTCAAATTCATAATCATCTATGTTATCCAGTTCTAACTGTTCCTCTTCCAAACGCTCCTGCTCCAAACGCTCTTGCTCTAAACGCTCCTGTTCCAAGCGCTCCTGTTCCAAACGCTCCTGTTCCAAACGCTCTTCTTCTAAACGCTCCTGTTCCAAAGCCCTTACTTCTAAAATAAAGTATTCAATCAATAAGTCCACAAATGCACCATATGACATGATGCCTAACTCCTGGTTTTGCGACCTTAGAAAACCGTCGTAAACCGTGTTGACGGCATCATTTGTTGTTTCAGCAACAGTTGTGAAGACTCTGTCAAAGAACTCAACCCCTGTGTTTGAAGTCGTACGCGTTGCCCAAAAAGTCGCACTTTCATATCGATCTCTTGCTACATTATGAGACAAACTGTCTACGATGTTTGACCACTCCTCGGTTGCTGTACTCGAAAAAGAACCGCTTCTGAATAGTGCATTCAAAAGATAATTAAGTCCTGATATGTACCCCGCATATTCAAACGTGATGTTATCGGACTTTACACATGCAAGGATCCCAACAAAGTTGGCTTCGTCTTCAGCGAATATCCCGAGTTGATGAGCATGTTCATGCGCTACTGTCATTGGCATAAATGCACCCGGTGGTTGAGTGTTTATCATTGATTCTCCGGTGAGTGCAAAGTACATTCCCGAATAACCGGTAATGCTCATCAGCCACGAGTATAGCATAGGCTTTGGTGCATAAAGCCTACCGTCGAGGCTAGGGAACTCAAGGGAAATATTTCTGTAGATGCGGGTCGACTCTGTGAACATTTTACTGCGGTCTGCAATATACCATCCGTCAGCATCTCGCTCAACAAGCTCAGAGAGCTCATTTGCTCTTTCTGCAAACAACCATGTCACTGCAACGAGGTCCTCTATGGTTGCGCCCTCGTTTGAAAATTCGTATCTTTCGGCGAAGCCGGTTGCATGATAACCGGTGTTCCATAACCAGCAAAAAATACCCCAAATATAAAATGCAACGACAAAAATCGGCAGTATTCTTTTTCCGAGTAGTTTCCATCTGTTTCGTCTGCGAGATGTGCTGCGTATAGAGTAAACGATATAATATATCAGGAAGATTACTGCTGCAGTGCATGCGATTTCCATTATTGAAAAGGGGTATATCGAACTCAGCAGCCCCAGAAAGCTTCGAACAGGCATAGAAATATAAGTAACGGCCCAATCCATGACCCCTCTTGATGAGCGGAGAGCATAGAAAAGTGCCGTTATAAAAACGGGTAAAACACAAACTGCTATGGTAACACCAAGTGGTATCCTGACTTTCGTCTGAAACCAGTCCTTGATTCTCTCTGTCCTAGTTAAACTCATCTGCCGCTAAATCGGCGCAATACAGCGTTGCCGATGGATGATAACGCTAACTGCTCGCTGACTCCCCCTATCTTGTATGCTTCCATGGGCATTCCATATACAACGCAGGAGTTTTCGTCCTGTCCTATTGTATGTGCCCCTGCCCTTTTCATATTTAATAATCCTTTTGCGCCGTCTGCTCCCATTCCGGTGAGAAGAACACCGATCGCATTTCTTCCTGCCAGTTTTGCAACGGAGTCAAAGAGCACATCTACAGACGGGCAGTGTCCGCTGACTTTTGCCCCGGGTGATATATATGTGTAATATCCGCTTGCATCCTGACGTACATAAAGCTGCTCATCCCCACCGGGTGCAATAAGGATCGTTCCGGGCGTGACGCGGTCTCCGTTTTTTGCTTCGCGAACGTTCATCATGCAAATCCGGTCAACACGTTCGGCGTACATTTTTGTGAAGACAGGAGGCATATGCTGCACTATAACTACTCCGGGTGTGCTGGCGGGGAAATGCTTAACGACTTCTATAATTGCTTCAGTACCACCAGTAGAAGCACCGATTGCAATAATGTTTTTGGAGGCGGCTCCCATTGCTCGTGGCGGTGGTGCTGCTGCAGGTCTTGCTGCCGGTCTTACTGCGACTTGGTCGGCAAATCTATGCGTATGCGCTTTTGACGCGACCTTTATCTTTTCAATTATTTCAACAATAAACTGTGACTCGTCGAACCCAGGTGTCGATCCGGGTTTTCCCACGAAGTCGATAGCTCCTGCGTGCATTGCATCAAATACGTTGCTTGAGAGTGCGCTGATAACAATGGCTTTTACAGATGGATGCTTAGGCATAACCGTACGAAGGAACTCGTCGCCACGCATTCTCGGCATTTCCATATCGAGAGCTATAACATCAGGGCGTAGCGTTTGAATATTTCTGGATGCTTCAACCGGGTCACCAAAGCTACCTACTATCTCAATGGATGTGTCCCTTCCGACATTACGGGTAAGAAAAGTTCTGAAAAACAGAGAATCATCGATAACCAGTAAGCGTATTTTAGGCATTGTAAGCTCTCCAATTAGTTTATTTAGTATAAAGTACATTCTAACAAATATTTTACATTCATACAATGGTTTTATGCAATTTCACGTTGCAAGTGAAAAAATTATGCAAAAATATGCAAAAACTATTGACTAGCACGGTCAATGATGCTAATGATGAGTTTACGGAGTATTTGAAAAAACAAGATCATTTATTATATAGGAGGAAATAAAATGTCAGAATATAGCTTGGAAATCACTAACTTAACGAAAAAGTTTGGAAAACTAACAGCGCTCGATAATATCAACCTCGCTGTTAACAAAGGGGAAGTATTTGGTTACATTGGTCCAAATGGTGCGGGAAAAACAACAACGATACGTACATTGCTTGGAATACTTAAAGCAACGGCAGGTACTGCTAAAGTGTTTGGGCTTGATGCATGGAAAGATGCTGTTGAGATCCATAGAAGGATAGCTTATGTACCCGGGGATGTGAACCTATGGCCAAATCTTACAGGTGGAGAGGTTATTGACTTGTTTGTCAACTTGCGCGGAAGCCATGACAAGAATCTGCGCGCAAAACTTATCAAGGATTTTGACCTTGACCCCACTAAGAAATGTCGTACATATTCGAAAGGAAACAGGCAAAAAGTAGCATTGGTCGCAGCTTTTGCCTCGGATGTTGACCTGTATATCCTGGATGAGCCGACTAGTGGACTTGACCCTCTTATGGAGCAAGTGTTTCAACAGTATGTGCTTGATGTAAAGGGCAAAGGTAAGGGAGTATTTCTTTCAAGCCATATAATGTCGGAAGTGGAGCGGTTGTGCGACCGTGTTGGAATCATTCGCGAAGGTGAACTGGTTCAGGTAGGCACGTTGGACGAGCTTCGACACCTGACTCGCTATGCAATGACGGTCACTACAGAAAAACCCGTTGACGGGCTGGAGCAGCTTCCGGGCATACATAATGTCCATGAAGAACTGCACGGGTTATGTTTCCATGTTGATGTGGATAAGATGGGGGCTGTCATCAACCACTTAAATCAGTTTGGTATAAAGAAGCTAGATAGCAGCCCACCGACCCTCGAAGAGTTGTTCATGCAGCATTATCAGCGGGAGGAGGGAGCGTAGGATGAGAGGTAATTTCGAAAATTCGCTGAGCCTGACCCGGTTTATGCTCCGGCGGGAAAGGGTTATTTCATCAGTATGGATCGCCAGTCTTGTCTTTTGTATCGTGGGGCTTGTACCAGGTATGCGTGAATCTCTTGATGCGGACAGCCAGACAGCGTTGTTTGCGATGTTGGGGAATCCGTCTTTGATCGCTATGATGGGACCGCCCTATGCTCTTATCAATGAAACTTTCGGCGCATTGTACACAGGGCTGATGCTGCTCATTTGCGCTTTCACCGTGGGGCTGATGAATATATTCCTGGTAATTCGTCACACTCGTGCCGATGAAGAGAAATGGCGTTATGAAGTTGTGCGGTCTTTGCCTGTAGGCAGACTGGCAAACTTAAATGCTACACTGCTGACAGCGGTTGTAGTGAATGTGATCCTTGCGATACTTATAGGGCTCGGATTCTATGCATTTGGTGATGAGTCGATGGGCTTTAACGGCTCAATGCTATGGGGCGCGGCACTCGGCGTCACAGGAATAGTATTTGCGGCTATAACAGCATTATTCTGCCAGTTATGTTCAAGCAGCCGTAGCGCTACGGGGTATTCGTTCGGAGCTCTTATGCTCCTATACCTGCTCCGCGCTCCCGGCGATATGGAGATTCGGATCGCCGGCGGTGAGGTTATCACAGGTAGTTCGGAAGCACTGGCTCTAATCAGCCCGTTGGGATTAGTGTTACGCACGAAAGTTTATGCGGGGGACATCTGGTGGCCGATTTTTGTTATACTGGGCATATCAGTCGTGATTGCTGTTCTTGCGTTTTACTTCAACTCTATAAGAGATATCGACCAGGGTTTGATACCGGCAAGAAAAGGACGCGCTGAAGGGTCATCACTCATGCGTTCGCCGTTTGGACACGCCTTCAAGTTGCTCAGGACCGGAATAATAGTCTGGCTTATCGGCATGTTCGCATTGGGTTACTCATATGGCACGGTTGCCGGGGATATCGATCAATTTATGGCATCTAATGATTTATGGCAGGGATTGATGATAGGTCCGACCGGTATCGAAATGATGAATGAAGCCGGCTTTACACCTGAGCAAATACTGGATGTCATACGTGAAGCAGTAAAGGACTTAGGGTATAACTTGACAGAGCTGTTTATGTCTGCCATCACAAACATAATGGGTGTGTTCGCTCTGGTTCCATTGTTTTTATTCATGCTTAGAGCGAAGAACGAAGAAAAGGATATGCGAACCGAATTGTTACTTGCTACGCCGGTATGCCGTTATAAGTACCTTGCAAGTTACGCAGTTATTGCTTTTGCATCGTCGATATTGATCCAGCTTACTTTGGCTGTCGGGCTTTATGTGAGTGCGATCCAGGAACTGGCGAATCCAGAGGAGCTATCTATGCAGTTCCTGCTTGCATCAAACCTACTTTATATACCGGCACTGTGGGTTATGCTCGGATTTGCAATATTGTTGATCGGTCTTGTGCCTAAAGCTACCGGTATTCTTTGGGGTTACTTCACATTCTCATTGTTCTTTATGTTCTTCGGTCGCATGAATCTTTTCCCGGATTGGATGGAAAAACTCACTCCGTTCGGCTATATTCCTCAAGTACCCATGGACGAGATAAATTATCTGACGCTTGGCATTTTGGTTGCTGTAGCGGCTGTTTTGACAACAGCAGGGTTCATCTTCTACGGAAGACGCGACATAAACGCGATAACGCATTGATTGCATAAGTAAATGTAAATACTGCTTGCAATATATAGCTGAGTATGCTACCATAACTGAGCGCACAAGCGCCGGTAGCTCAGCTGGATAGAGCGTCTGGCTACGGACCAGAAGGTCGGGTGTTCGAATCATCTCCGGCGTGCCAGTGTAAAAATGACAACTCTCAGGTTTGAGGGTTGTCATTTTTTAGGGATGATTGTTTTTGCTTTTCTACTCAACGACGCTCCAGGTGTGGAGGGTTTATCGGCGACTGTTAATATGAACCTCCATTCGGTCGGCAGGTAGATTCATCTAGCAGAAGAGTACCGCCATAAGAATTCAATGATGCAGTGTGATCCAGATAATTAACTTCCTATTCAAGCGTAATCGTGTTATAATATGTGTAGGTTAAGGAGTTGGTATTCTTAAGGATTCCGGCATTAAGAATGCTGATGATATTAAGGCTATGAGGACAGGTGTATGATAGTTGAATTATCACCAAAATCAAAAAAATACTTTGATGGATTAGATTCCTCTATTCAAAACCGGATTAAAGCAGCATTACGGAAGCTTGCACAAGAACCACCACAGGGAGATGTTGCTGCTCTTAGCGGTCAGGATGGATATAGATTACGAGTTGGGAAATATCGTTTATTATTCGATAAACTAAACGACAAGATTATTATATACGACATTGGGTTACGTGGTCAGATATATAAAGGACGGTGATTACTATGACAGCTATACGTAAAGAAATCATGGATTATATTGATGATATTCCTGATATTAAACTTGAGGCACTCCGACCAATTTTAACACTACTTGCCGATGAAATAATTATCGTAGAAACAAACCTTACTGAAGAAGAAAAAATCATTGTGAGCGAAGGACGAGAAGAATACAAAAAAGGTGGGTTTATCCCACTAGATTTGGATTGAAAATTCTATATCTCAAACGTAATTATCACTCATTCATACCCCTTACAGGATAAGACACGATAAAACTAGACGGGAAGATAAATACCAATAATCCAGCAAAAGCATTGTAGCGCAAGGATATAACGGCACTAAACAAAACTGTTAAACACACGATAAAACGGTCGAAAATGAACTACGGACCAGAAGGTCGGGTGTTCGAATCATCTCCGGCGTGCCAGTGTAAAAATGACAACTCTTTGGTTTGAGGGTTGTCATTTTTTAGGGATGATTGTTTTTGCTTTTTTACTCAACGACGCTCCAGGTGTGGAGGGTTTTTCCGTCTTTGTCTACGAGTCCTGTCCATGTGTTTTCTCCGCCGAAGCGGAGGAAGATACCGAGTTCGTTTGGTGATGGGAATATGATGTCTTCTGTAGTTTTGAAATCTACGATTTTGTCTTCATGGTCTGCTCTGAGTGTTTTTGCGACTTTTGCGGAAAAATTGAGAGAGCCGTCTTTATTGAGTTGTGGATCCGGTGTTAGTTTTGCGCCTGATTTTAGGAGCAGCTCTTTCCTTTTTTGCCAATATACTTTACCCTCACTACCTCTGTCTGTGAAAGTAAACTCGATTTCGCTGATTTCTTTGCTCCATTTATGATTTGCTTTTTCCATATGCTCAGCCTCCCAAAAATATTATTTTTGTGCTATAATGTATTCATGAGTAATTCTTTTATCAACAGACCTGACTATAAGAATATAGTTAAAAAAGTACGTGAGTACTCGTTTGGTGAGGAAATCGGTAATTCTATCACACATGGAGTTATGGCTCTTGCAGTGCTGGGGGGTATAGCTCCTGTCGCGATACACATATACCTTAAACTCGGAACTTTGGCAGCAGTAGGCACATCTATCTTTATGTGCTCGATTTTTCTGATGTTTCTGTCTTCTACAATCTACCACAGTATGACAGAAGACACACTACACAGGCAGGTATTTCAAATTCTCGACCATATCTTCATATATGTCGCCATCGCAGGAACTTACACACCTATAGCATTATCGGTTATCGGAGGATGGCAGGGAATCGTCGTTGCGTCGCTGCAATGGGCAATGGTAATGTTCGGGGTTTTGCATAAGTCTCTCTCCAGGCGGAAAATCCCGAAGGTTTCTGTGACGATCTATTTGGTTATGGGATGGTCTGTACTTTTTGTGTTACCGATGTTTCTCCGTAATGCGAGTTTGGGTTTACAAATTTTTATACTTGCAGGTGGTATATTCTACTCAGCAGGAGTATATTTCTTCGCAAAAGGGAAAAAGTTCTTTCATATGGTATGGCACTTCTTTGTAAATCTTGGTGCAATATGTCATTTTCTGGGTATTTTAATGTTCCTGTGATAGCGAAATCGAAGTTCAACTAAAAAATCCGAATCCCGTGGAGTTTGACACAGACATGGGATTCGGATCATTTACGATTTCTTAGCTTTCAGGTAAGTGCTTCTTTATCTTTTTTTGTACATCGGCAGGTGTGATAGGTTTTGCTATAAAATCTGCGACGCCTGCTTCCATAAATTTTGCCATCTTATCTTTTGTTATAGTACTTGTTGTGAACACTATCGGTGCAAGTTGCCCTGTTGCTCGGATGATTTTGACAAGCACATAAACATCGGTACCCGGCAGATCCTCATCAAGAACAAATAAATCAGGTTTTGCTGTTTTTAGGTAATTCACAGTAGCTTCTGCAGTTGTCACACCAATCAGTTTATGGGGCACATCACCTAAAGCGTTTTTGAAGCTGTTCATAAACATCGTCATTTTGTTTATTATAAGAACTGTTTTTGCCTCGGGAGAAGAACCGGGGGAGAGAAGTTCAACTTCAACCTCGATATGTTCCGGAGTCCCCTCTTTGTCATCAGAAGTTCTCAGTTCCTTTGGCAGGTGTAGCATTTTTATATCAGCAGAGAGCATGGACATTGAAGAAAGCAGATAATTTATAAACACTTCCAATTTTTCGTGACGGATGTTGTTGAAGTCCTTATTTATATTGATATGGTTTAAACAATCTCTGGCAAGATCCATCGCCCGCAGTTTTATAAGGGTTTCTTCAATGGTAGAAAGCCACTGTAGAACGAAAACATAATGCTTGATTTTTATTGAGCCTCGAAGCCCGTTCTCCTGTGCCTGGAAATCGCTGTGGAATGTGTTTAAAATCTGAATGTACTCAGCCAACTGAGAATCTGACATTTTAGAAATCATGTCAGAGTTTAGCTCATTGATTGTAAGCAATTTTTCTTTTATTTTCTCCGGGTCGAGTTCATGCTGCTTCTCAACTTCTTCGACTTCCAGTGCTTCAATGTCATCAAGCACTTGATAAACTTCCGCAATAAACAGGTCTAATGTCGGAATGAAGTAATCTATAAAAACTTTGACTCTATCATGGCGAACTGCATTTAGATCCTGATTTTGGGCTATATGCTTTTCACATTCCTTGACTAACTCATCTGCATGCATCTGAGAAAGACTACTGTTTATTAATTGCAGCCATTGAAATACTGTCGCATAGTCCATTTCAAGAAATGCATGAACCAGCTCTTCTTTTTGTAAAGGATAGGCTGCGACTGTAACATTTAATGCCTGAACATAACTGAGCAGCTGCTTTGCTGACATGCCTTTAATTGCATCGGTGTCAATATCCGAAAGAGCCATAAGTTTTTCTTTGACGGTTGCGTTATCAGTTATCACGTATACTCATTCCTTTATGTATAAATGTGGGGTGCATTTTATCACATTAAACGAGTTTCTGCAATCGTTAACCTTATTAACAATTTATTAAGAATAAACGCGTGATTCACAGTTTTAGATTGGCAGTTTTTACCCACCGCCGAAAAGGTGGAGAATCTCTACATTGTCACCGGCGCTCACACTTGCTGTCTGCCATGCTTCTTCTTCAATAACAGTTCCGTTGATTTTAACTATTATTGTTGAAAAATCAAAGTTGTTCTCTTTCATCAGAGAACCAATAGTCGCCCCATCCGTAAACGGATAAGGGCGATTATTTAGTTGAATTGTCGGCTTACTCATATTTTGCAAACTCCGGACCTGTTGGCCAGTAGCCTTCTTCTTTTAGGTAAGGTCTTACAACTTCTACCAGCTCCGGCAAATCCATTCCGATTTCTATTAGCTTCTCTAGCTTTGGAATGCCGTTTGGAGTCCAGCCGCGCCGCAAGTACACAGCGTCAACCAGTTGTCTGAACTGATCCCAGCGGTAGTCCATGATTATTTCGATTTTTTCAGCAGTGCTCTTGCCCGTCGGGTCGACACCTAGTTTTTCAATAAGTTGATTGTCGTAGCGCTCTTCTCGTGAAAGGTATTCGCCCTCGGTGATCGGACCGATAGAGCGGGATGGTGGTGTGTCATGCTTTCGTTGACCGCTGCCCATTCGTAAGATAAAAACTCTCTGGAATGTGTAAACACGCTCGCTTTGAGCCACCATTGTTGCTTCGGTATGCCTGAAGCCCATTACACCTTCGTAGATATCAAAGTAGTTCTGAACGTGCTCGGGGAACTTCGCCGGTTCTTTTTCGTATTTGTTATTTACGGGAGTAACATCGTTCCATGGAAGTTTACAAAGACCAAGCAGACCGAACCATGTGCGGAACATCGGGAAGTAGTGCAAAGCCTCTGCTTTGTCTTCGAAGGTTGGGATTTGATTATTTACCATGTCCATGAAGATCAGCCACGCCTCGTCATGCTGAGGTCCTTTATTACATAGAGCATAACCGCCTTGCTGAGCGAGAGACTCCTTCATCAAATACTCGGAGTACTCGAGTCCTTTATTTTCCATCCCGAATTCTTCCATTTCTGCAACCTGTTCGGGAGTCATCTTTATCCATGGACGTCCGTTAGTATATGGACAAATCGGGTCATCACTGTAATATGGTTTGCCTGCAGGCCAGTTTGCTATCTCAGAGCGGCTTATTGTTGGGATACCGTCGATTTTTTCCCACCGTGCCGGGTGAGCTATAAAGGCAGAATCATTGTTTGCTCCGGCGTTTTCATATATAGTGCCTTGAATCTCGCCCAGGGTTTTCTCATCATCATAACCTGATTCTTGCAAAAACTTACAATCAACAAGGTGCTCGTTAAAAAAAGCGGTAGGAATAGGCTTGTCGATCTTTGGCTCTTTAATGCTTTGCCACGCTTTTCCATTAAGCATATTTTCAAACTCGGGAGACAGCTTCCCAAAACGTTCCGAAAAAATACGCTTCATTTGGCGGATACCCTTGCCGACGATCACGCCGAAGCCTTCGCCCTGTGTCATGTTATGCATAAGCTCGTTGAGCGCATAACCATTGCCCCAGCGCATGTCTAAACCCTCAGTGTCATCAAGGTTTATAAGGCTGCGTTGATAGCATTCCTGTGCAAATGCTGTCATTGTTCCGTGTGATATGGTATCTACTCCGTAGGTATCACAGTAGAAGTTTGCTTCAAGTATCCAATGTGGGTCAAAACAGCCGACATTTGAGCCAAGCCCGCCGGCATTCTCGTACTCGGGTCCGTCGACACATACTTTGCTTCCTTTATATGCTCCTGTGCGCAGTTTAAAATTATCTGCGGCTTTTGCACAACTCATCGAGCAGCCGTACCAGCACCCATCGGGGACATTCTGTGTAACATATTTTTCGATATATACTTTTGAAGAGATTTTTGGCGTTTCGGGGTGACTTCCGAACTGGAAGTTATGAGTTGGCAGCAGGTCATATCTGTCCATGACTTCGATGATATTTGCTGTGCCGATTTTACGCATGTTGTTTTGTTTGGTATCAAGATGCGCCATCTCTTTGTGCAGACGCACTCCTGCATCGTTGATAAGTCCCTTTTTAACCGGATTATTCGAATCGCCATGCACTCCCCGATAGCGGACGACAACAGCTTTTATCCTCTTGTGGCGGAATACTGCACCGATACCACCGCGTCCTGCTTGTTTTATTCTGACGCAGTTACGCCGCTTGTCCCAGAATGAGAAGTTGAGGCAACCTATATATGAATGCTCTGCAGCTCTGCCGCTTGCAACGACAGAGATGCACATCCTGTCATCTTCAGTTTCAGCAAACATCTCAGTGAGTTGTTCGCATAGGATATGGCTGTCTATGGCTTCCTCGGGAGCGGTTTCTACACTTATGGTATGAGCATTTCCGTCAATAAAGATGATTACTTCTTCATCTGCTTTACCTTGAAGTTCCAAAATGTCAAAGCCTGCAAACTTAAGAAACGGACCGAAAAAGCCGCCGACATTACTGTCAAAAGGCAAACCTGTTAGAGGTGATATGGAACAGACTAATGATTTTCCTGATCCCGGATACTGTGTTATACCTGCAAGCGGTCCGGGAGAAATGACGACCTCGTTCTCCGGCGCGTTCCAATGTGTGTCTTCGTTAGTTGCTTTCCATAGATGGTAAAGGTCGAAGCCTTTTCCACCGGTGAATTTTTCTTTCATGAACTCGGTAACGGCTTTTTCGCCGATTTGGACGCCATTGTCGCCGCTGACCGATGAGATCAGTACATCCTGTCTTGAAGTATCATAATCTCCACCAACACTTATATATAAGCTTCGGCTATTATAGCCACGCTCTATCGTAGTCGGCTCAAACTTATACTCAGCCAAAACCCGGTGTTTAGCTTTCATAGCCATTATCTCATCACGGCTCGCTATATGATGACGATAATCATTTTCTACTTTAAGTACATTCTCAGGCATTACTGTTCCTCCTGCTCTACTATCGCGAGCGCGCCGCCGGGGCACGCTTTTGCACATAAACCACATGCCGAACACTTAAATGGAACCGGCAATTCCTCATGATAGAAGAAATAATTTCGCAGACACTCGCCAACACATATAAGACAACCAACACATGTTTTTTTGTCTAATCGTACTACGCCGTTGGGAGCTCTGCTCAGCGACATTTCAGAGCACATCCACATGCAATCGCCGCATTGGTCGCAAACTGCGATAGCAAAACTGCTGTCTTCGTTTTTGGTTATACGTATCGCACTTTTCTTTCTATCTTCAACTTTATAAAATGTTTTTGAGCATACGTTCTCACAAACTCCGCATCCCGTACACTTAGCGGAATCAGCAACTAGTTTTTTCAAATGTAATACCTCCCTACCTTGACTGTCAATGATGTGAAATGTATAATTCATAATACTGTAGATTTATTGATTGGTCAAGGATAAGAGTTGTAAAGTCGGTTCTTTAAGTGGAGCGGGATTGGAGTTAATGCATATGGAGTTAGATGTAAAAAATAAAGAGATATACTCTCGACAGATAATGATGAAGGATATAGGGAACAAAGGGCAGCTCAAGCTTGCAAAAGCTTCTGTCCTTGTAGTCGGTTGCGGTGGTCTTGGTGCTCCGGTGCTTTATTATCTGACCTCTATGGGGATCGGACATTTGGGGCTATGTGACGGAGATTCGGTATCGCTGGCTAATCTGAACCGTCAGATACTGTTTACAGCGTATGATGTATTTAAGCCCAAGGCGACCTTGGCTAAGGAGCGCTTATTAACCTTAAATCCCGACCTGAAAACAACTGTTTACGAACAATTCTTGGATGAAAGACTGGCGGAAGATATAGTTCCTGCATACGATGTTGTTGTAGATTGTCTTGACAACTTCAAAGCAAGGTTCCTACTCAATGATGCATGTATAAAAGCAAAAAAGCCACTTGTCCATGCGGGAATAGGGGAGTTCTACGGACAACTCCTGACGATAACACCCGGAGAAGGACCGTGCCTGCGATGCCTGTTTCCAAACGGTATTCCGGATGAGAAATCAAAGAAACAATTTGGTGTAATAGGCCCGACCCCCGGTGTGATTGGGGCTATGCAAGCTTTGGAAGTCGCAAAGTATTTGATTGGTTTGCAAGTTTGTAATGACGGTCTGGTGACATACGATGGCTTGGATTTGAGTATTGAGAAAGTGCCGCTAAAAGCATCCCCGGATTGTATTTGCCGAGGGTAAAGTATTAATAAAAAAGTACAAAACGTCAAAATGACGGTTTGTACTTTTTTTACTGTTAATTTTCTTTACTCGGGCATTTGGGGGATGAGGATGTCTTTTTCTTTGTTCTCTTCGTTTATTCTTGCTACTTCTCTTGGATCAAGTTTCAGTTTATTCCTTGCGGCTTTATTTATCTTCCTGACGTTCAAGCCGAGAGAGACGCCGTTGACGGTATACATCATGAATGTGCGGTTATACTCTGCTACGTTCTCTGCGTTTTCGCTGGCTATTGGAAGCAGTCTTCCTATACCCGGCGATACTATAAACATGGAATGGAACAATAGTAATCCGACAATAGCGTTTTTAGAACTTGCCTTTGAGACTGTGGCGCCACCCACCAGCAGTGAAGCAACCGAGAACAAGCCTATTTGCCTCTGTGCTGTATATGCGCTGACTGTTCCCATATCCTGAAGATAAACGATCATTCCCCAGGCGGCAAAAATGGTTGATATTATAGTTGCTATAATCCTGGTCCTGTCAACATTTATGCCTGCGGCATTTGAAATTGGTTGAGATTGACCGACACTGCGGCAATCCTGTCCGAGTTTTGTTCTAAGGAAGTATGTATGGAATAGACAGAAACCTACGATAACAAGTAAGGTCACTGCAGGGATCGGTAGTAGCAGGCTGACTTCGTGCATTGGACTTATAGACTGCTGAATGCCAAAGATCAAAAGCGCTCCGTAAAGTGCCACACGAAGATAAAACTGCCATGACGATCCTTGAGCCATTTCCGGCTTATTGCGTGTCATTAAGTAGCGAATGATAACTATTGCCAGCGCAACAGCCGCTACAGCAATAAGTGCTTGCAAGAACTCGACTCGCCACAATCCGGTAAGCGCACGTGACATACCCGGCACCTGATGAGCTCCTCTTGCAAGGTTGATTTCAGCGGCAGGTAATCCCATATCAAATGTTGCGCGGACGCCGATATCAGTGACAGGCTTGATCATAGGATGGTTCGGAGTGACCGGTATGACACCACCGATTATCCATAAAAGGATGACCATGTATATACCTTCTGCGAAAAAGCCTACCATAAGACTTGCGACCATCTCCTGACCTCTTGTTCTGTTATACAGCTTTCCTGTGAGCCAGCCAACGAGGATCGCGATAGGCAAAGCTATCAGGAAGCAAAGCATAAGAGAGCCGAATGGCGAAGCGAAAAACGCGTAACCAAGGAGCATATAGTAACGAACTATTATTATCGAGAGCATTCCGACAAGCGCTCCTACAACTATACCGAAGTTTAAGCCAAGACCCGCAATAACGGGAATTATCAGCGATATGATGAGCAGAGCGTTACGGAAGAAACGGACAGCAAGTTCGTTCATAAATGAACTTGGCGTGAAGTCGCCTGAGAATATATAACCGACTATTGCAAAAACGATGAATACGAGTGTTACAACATTATTGAGCAGAAAGGAGCCGGCACGTTTTCCGAAAGTCATATTCTGTTCCATTATTTAGCACCTCCACTCATCTTAGTCAGTGCGTAGAGAATAACACCGAACTGAACTATCAGTCTCACAGGATTTGTGATGTCAGCATCGGCGTCCTGAAGTAATCTGCCAAACACGGGAGGTGCTATTGTCAGAAGGCCCTGGAATAAGAAACATCCGATAATGACATTCATGACCTTTGACCTTTGTGCAGTTGCGCCGCCTACCAAGACAGCAGCGACTGCCGGGAAAGCCATCAGCATAGGCATGTCATAGAACTGAGCGAACCCAAAACCCTGTGCATACACTATGATCCCCACTGCACCCAGGCAAGTTGACATCACATTTGCGATGATCCTTGATCTGTCCACATTGATTCCCGTGGCTTTAGCAAAAACCGGATTCATTCCTACAGCAGATATTGCAACTCCGGTCTTAGAGCGGAAAAACAGGTATACCATCGTTGCAAAAAACGCAAACAGCAGCAAAGTTCCTGTCGGCACTGCGATTGCAGTTTCTGACGGTATAGATCGTACAAGCCACGTGCCTTCAAACAATCTGTATAGCCAGCCAAAATCCAGATTAAAAGACCAGAGGTTTTCGAGGATTTTATTGGAGGCAAACGTATCCAGGTTTACTATTATACGAAGTCCGGGGCCGAGGAAAAAGCCGATGTCTTTATTAGTGATAGGGTAAACCAGCCAAATCATACTGAATAAGGCAGTCATAGAAAACCCTGTATATGTTGCGATAGCCATCTCAGAACCTTTGACAGCATTCATAAGAATACCGTACCCTAACCCGAATAAAGCTGCGATTCCGATGGCAATGAGTATCGAGACGGTAATAAAAGCTGCTCCCATCAGTTGCATCTCCATTACTACGACCATCGCAAGAAGTCCTGCGCAGATGCCTACCGGTAGAGCAAAGTTTGGTCCTGTACCGGATTGGATCGCCGGAACCATGGCAAGAACAAGTACACTCCAGTAAGTGAAGCGCTGAATAATAAAGGTCATCTCTGTAGGTATGGAGAGGCCCGAGAAATGGGCTAGTATCAAAAATAGAACAAGCAGACCGCCAATGAGAACAGTCATTAGAGGTATTTTCTTAATAAAGTCTATTATGCCGGAACTTCCGAGTCTTGCTTCTGTAGCTCCACTCATTATTGCGCCACCTCCTCTTCATTTGCTTCTGAAATCTTGACGCCTGACATCATGAGTCCGAAATCTACCGCAGATGCATCGGGGGGCAATATGCCTGCTACTTGACCTTCACATACTATTGCGATCCTGTCGCAGATGCTGCAAAGCTCGGCAAGTTCGGAAGAGGTCATAACTATTGTCATACCCGAGCGACTTAGCTCCAGCAATAAATCAAGGATCAGCTTTTTAGCTCCAATGTCTATACCCCTGGTTGGCTCTGAAACAAAAAGCATTTTTGGATTCTGTGTAAGCGCACGCGCAACACAAACCTTCTGCTGATTACCTCCGCTGAGTCTACCTGTGTGTTGCTTTTCCGAAGTGCAGCGTATATCAAGGTCTGCTACCATTTTCTTTGCGTGTGCACGTATCGCCCTTCTGTTTGCGATCCCTAAAGGCAGCAGGAAGTTGTTATTTACCATCATATCCGTAAAAACAATATTTGCGTCTATTGGCTCATCCAGTAATAGTCCAACTCCTTTTCTGTCTTCACTGAGAAAAGCGGCGCCTTCTTTGAGCGCTCCCCGGGTATTATTAAGAGCCAATGGTTTTCCGTCCATTATGACCTCACCCATTGCCTCATTCATACCCATTATGCCGTTTGAGATACCAAGCTTACCTTGTCCCGCCAGACCGCCTATCCCGAATATCTCGCCTTTGCGGACATCGAAACTCAGGCCTTTTACATTTTCGCTCGGCATGGAAACATGCAGGTTTTTAACAGAGAGAAAAATCTCGTCGCTTATTTTACGGTCTACACCATGCTCCCTGTCTATACTGACTTTTCTGCCTACCATATATTCTGCGATCTCAATTACATTAGTATCTTTGACATCTTTAGTGATAACAAGCTCGCCATCGCGCAGGATAGTGACTCTGTCAGCGACTTTGGTTATCTCTTCCAATCGATGGCTGATAAACACTATGGCAATCCCGGAAGCCGCGATGTTACGCATTGCGTTGAGCAGTTGGTCTGCCTCGGACTCTGTAAGCACTGCCGTTGGCTCGTCTAATACCAGAAGTTTTACTCCGGTTTTGTCTATCTCGCGGGCGATCTCAACAAATTGCATGAATCCTATTGGTAAGCCTGCTACCATGGTGAACTCATCAATGCTCATGTCCAGTTTGTCAAGCGCTTCTCTGGTATCCTTATTCATTTGCTTAAAGTCCAGAGTTCTCATGCGATCGCCAAATAATGTGGTAGTAATTTTGTTAAGTAGATGGTCTTTACTGATCTCTCTGTTGATTTTAACATTTTCAGTGATCGTAAAGCCCGGAATTAGCATGAACTCCTGATGGACCATACCTATCCCATATGCCATAGCGTCAAAAGGTGACATGATGTTCACCTGCTGACCTTCAAACTTGACCGAGCCCTCAAAGCCACCGGTCGAATGTATGACCGGCATTCCGAAAAGTATATTCATAAGAGTAGATTTCCCGGCACCGTTCTCACCAAGCAGCGCGTGGATCTCACCCTTTTTAATATCAAAATTAATATTTTTCAGAACCTGATTGCCGGAATAGGTCTTTGAAACGCTCTTGAACTCTAATAGGTTCTCACTCATTTTAAAGTCTATACCTTTCATTGTATTCTTGTTACAACTAATGTCCTAAAAAGAACTGCCGCAAAACGATTGATTACCCGTTTTGCGGCAGTACGTCCACTTTGTCATATCACGGCTATTTGCACCGTAATACTTACGCAGTTGGCGTATTGATCATAGTGGGTATGGTTAACTTACAGTACGAGGAAGTCCATTGTACCTAACACCCAGTTACCATATTCTGTTCCCTGGAAGTTAAAGAACTCAAATTCCATACCAATACGCTCGTTGAAGAGATCGAATGTGTAGTCTCCGGCAAGAGTGCTGAGAAGATCAAGGTCGATCACTCCGACTTCTTGAGGTGCATTGCCCATGATCCATTGGATGGTGTATTCTGCACCGATTGTTGTCCACATCATTGATGCCGGTACAGGCCATGTTGAGAGTCTGCCTGTCATGCCTGCTTCAGCAACTGCTGCTCTGATATCATCAACAACTTCGACGATATTACGCAGTGCCATGATTTCTTCGTCTTCGCCTGTTTCAGGATTCTCGACAAATTCGCCTGTGCCTACTCTATCGGAGATACCGAATGTTTCGGGGAAGCGGTGATACGGTGAGGGGCAGCAGGGGATCGGGTAAAGAGCACCTGTTTCAACAACTTGCAGTTGCATTGGAGCCTGCATTGCGCAGTTTGTTCCAAAGAAAGCAGTGTTTTCACCGAGTTCTGCGACTTGCCTCGGGACGTCTTGCATGATGTGCAGTTGTGTTGCCGGTGTGCCATCTGTCATTGGGTCGGGAGCAACGAGGTCAACAAACTCCATGCCTAATTCTGCGGCTACTTCCATCATGATCTCACGGCGAAGTGCGATCGTTGGAGCTGCGAGATGTCTTTCGAATGAATAGTGACCGATAGTTTCAGCGCCCATTGCTTTTGCGCGCTCTGCAATAACTCTGCCCATGACAGGGTCATTCGGCTGCAGTACGAGGTCGGCTCTGACAGCAACGTCTTCAACGTTTTCTGCCGGAGATGCGACTACGATGAATACATCGTCACCACGCAGTTGACGAACTCTGTCGATAGCTGCGTTTGTGTTGATAACTGCTTGGTTGATAACGATTCCCATGATATCAGGGTCTGCTGCAAGGTTACCAAGAACAGAAATCATGAGTTCGCCTTCTTGTGCAAACAGTGTGGGCCATACTCTGTGGATTATTCTGTCTTCGCCATACTTAAGAACCATGGCTTGAGCAGAACGGAACTCTTCTTCGTTTTGGTCAACAGTGTTTGTTACGATTGCGATTTTCCAGTTTTCATTGTACTGGAATGCAGGGTCTGCAGGCTCTGGTGCCGGAGCTGCCGGTGTGTCTGCTGCAGGGGCTTCCGGTGCAGGGGCTTCCGGTGCCGGAGCTGCCGGTGCCGGTGCTGTTTCTGTTCCACATGCTGCAACTGCAAACACGAGGACTAGTGCAAGGACGATGCTTAGAATCTTCTTCATTTTAATTGTTCACTCCATTTCATTATCGTTAGTTTTTCTTCTTGCAGATTACGGTTGTAAACTGCGTTTACGCTTCATGCGCAAAGAGATTCTACACTCATTTTATAGTAAGGTCAAGCAATATTTAATAAATACGCAACAAATTCGCATAAATACGTAAAAATTTGTTTTTTTAAAAGTAAAAATCTATCTTTTTTCTCGTTCTAGCTGTTCATATTATTAAGTTCGTGGAGAAAATAGAAAACGAAGTTAGAATTTAACTATACAATTAAATTAAAGGATAAAACTTGAAATTTCAAAAACACTGTGATAACATAACGTTGTTTCGTTAAAAATCAAAGAAGAAACGCAAAAAAAAGAGGAGAAGAAAAAAATGAAAAAAATCTTAGCATTACTCATCGTAGCAGCACTTGCTCTTACAATGGTTGCAGCATGTGCAAATGAACCGGAACCCGTAGCACCCCCACCAGCCGTAGAAGCACCGCCACCGGAAGCGCCACCGGCTGTAGAGGACACACCCATTGAGGCTGCCCCTGACATGGAAGCAGCAGAAACTCATTTGAATGTTGTTCAAGCTATGCTTCCTACAAATCTTGACCCTGTTTTAGCAAATGAAGTACCAATGTCACGCGCCAACTACCTGATATTCCAAACTCTGGTTTATCTTGATGGTGGTGAAGTCGTTCCCGGCCTTGCAACTTCTTGGGAATTTACCAGTCCTGAAACACTGGTATTACAAATCAGAGAAGGTGTTAAATTCCATGACGGCAGTACTTTAACTGCTGAAGACGTGGTATTCACCCTCAATCGTGCAGGCGAAGCTCCAATAGTTTCAGCTATCACCGGCATGATCAAAGAAGCTGAGATCACAGGTGACCACGAGGTCACATTGACAACTGAATTCCCGTTTGCACCGATCCTGCTGCATCTGTCTCATACTGCAAATAGTATCGTAAGCAAAGCAGTGGTTGAAGCCATTGGCGAAGATGAGCATACCCTTAATCCTATCGGTACAGGACCGTTTATGTTTGTAAGTCAAGTAGCCGGCGACCGTTATGATCTCGTTCGTTTTGATGACTTTAACAGCAGAGTGCCCGGCTTACCGGAAGGACAATTACCTGCAGTTGAGAGTATCACATTCCGCGTTATCCCCGATCCTTCTGTTCGTACCATCGAACTGGAAACAGGCGCAGCGCATGTTGTTCTCGATGTTGGAGCGACAGAAGTTTCACGTATCAGAGATACTGCTGACCTGATTATGTATGAAGTCCCCGGCTTCTCTTTGAACAGTTGGCTTGGCTTCAATATGGGCAAACCCCCGTTTGACGATCATAGAGTCCGTGAAGCTATTGCTTTAGCAATCGATATCGAGTCAATCGTTGATGTTGCATGGGCAGGACTTGGTTTTGTCGGCACAAGCACAATACCCACAACAGTTCCCGGATTCAAAGCATTCCCGGTGATCCCACAGGATATCGACAGAGCACGTGAGCTCATGGCAGAAGCAGGTTATGCTGACGGATTTGAGACAGATATCTGGCTCAATGAAGGTAACGCAATGCGTGCTGACGCAGCTACAATGATCCAGGCTCAACTTCGCGCCTTGAATATTGAAACTACGATCAACATTTATGAGTGGGCGACACTGCTTCCGGATACACAAGCCGGTTTGCACCAGATGAGTATCATGGGCTGGACTACCGCAACAGGTGATCCCGACTACGGTCTCTTCCCGCTCTACCATTCAGACGCTATCGGCGGCGGCGATAACCGCACATTCACAAACGATCCGCGTGTTGACGATTTGCTTGAAAGAGGCAGATCAGAGACAAATGAAGCTGAGCGTATGAGAATCTATGGCGAGCTTCAAGATCTGCTTATGGAGATCCTTCCGATCGTTCCTCTCTGGCAATCTGCAGAACTGCACGCGACCCGCGACAACATCCATGGATTTAGCGTTACTCCATGCGGCAAACAACCGCTTTGGAACGTAGTAATCGGCTAAGCTATATACACTGATCCACGCAAAACATGCATGTCGGCATGAGTTGATGATCAGCCCATGCCGACATGTTATCCTGCAAACAGGTGTAAAAACCATATAGGCGGTGATTGCTTGTATAAGTATATAATAAAACGTCTTTTGATGATGATACCTATTTTACTGGGTGTAACTCTTGTTATTTTCTTTATGACCTATATAACTCCCGGTGACCCGGCTATTATGCTAATGGGTGAAGGTGTATCAGCAGAAGCACTTGAAGCACTAAGAGAAGAGATGGGCTTAAATGACCCGTTTCTTATACGTTACTTTAACTATGTAATAGATGTTGCGCAGGGTGATCTCGGAACTTCGTATCTGACCCGAAGGGGAGTTGCAGACGAGATTTTCGCCCGTGCTCCCACGACCTTAAGACTTGCGTTTTACGGTACAATACTTTCTGTACTGATCGGTGTTCCTTTGGGTATATTATCGGCTACCAAACAGTACACGATTTTTGATACTTCCGCTACCGCTCTCGGTCTGCTTGCGGTATCGATACCAAACTTCTGGCTGGGGCTTATGTTGATTCTCTTGTTCGCTCTGAACTTAGGCATACTACCTCCTTCCGGTGTTGCCACCCCCACGGCCTGGATATTGCCAATACTCACATTGGGGACCGGCAGTGCAGCGTTGGTAATGCGTATCACACGATCAAGTATGCTTGAAGTCATACGGCAGGACTACATCCGTACCGCTCGTGCAAAAGGACAGAAGGAATCTGTTATCATCTGGAAGCATGCTTTTAGAAATGCTTTGCTCCCGGTCGTAACTGCGGTCGGTCTTGACTTTGGTATGCTTTTAGGCGGAGCAGTTTTAACAGAAACCATATATGCGATACCCGGTCTGGGACGCTTTATGGTCGATTCAATTAAAAACCGTGATTTTCCAACTATTCAGGGCGGGGTGTTGATCCTCGCATTTGCGTTTAGTCTGGTCAATCTTTTAGTAGATATACTGTATGCATACATAGACCCACGCATAAAATCACAATATAAGTAGAGGTGAGTAGACTGTGATAAGTAATAACGAAGCGGTTGAAAACCGCAGCCAAATAAAACCTAAGAAAAAACGCAGCCAATGGGTCGATATATGGCGGAGACTAAGAAGAAATCCTGTTGGTATGATAGGACTGGCTATTGTAGTTATATTGATCCTTACAGCCATTTTTGCAGACGTGATATCACCGGCTATACATGATCCTTTACTCGGTGTAGTTCCTTCTTATGAGTTCCAGGATCTACGAAACCGCAATGAGTTCCCGAGCAGGGAGCAACCCTTTGGAACCGATAACTTCGGGCGAAGCATCTTTGACAGGATCATTCACGGTTCTCGTATTTCTTTGCTTGTTGGTTTTATCGTGGTTGGTATCTCAATGGTCGTTGGAGTTTTTCTGGGCACACTCGCCGGATACTATGGAAAAATAATCGATAACACTATAATGCGTGTTATGGATATTCTGCTGGCTATACCCTTTATACTGCTGGCGATTTCTATTGCGGCAGCCCTGGGAGCGGGGCTTGTTAACGTAATGATTGCCATTGGTATCGTCAACATTCCATATTTTGCGAGGCAGGTGCGATCATCTGTATTGTCTGTGCGTGAACAGGAGTTCATTGAAGCGGCGAGAGCTGTCGGAACAAGTGACCTTCGCATCATGTTCCGTCATATATTGCCTAACTGTATGGCACCGATCATAATTCGTGCCACGATGGGTATGGCGGGAGCTATTTTATCTGCTGCTGCGCTCAGTTTTATCGGTTTAGGAATAGAACCCCCCACACCGGAATGGGGAGCCATGCTTTCGGAAGGCCAGCGTTTTATTCGTGATTATTATCAGAGCACATTGTTCCCCGGTCTGGCGATCGCATTGGTTGTATTCGGTTTAAACATGCTTGGTGACGGCTTAAGAGACGCGCTCGATCCAAGGCTTAAGCGATAAGAAGATAATGGCAGGAGTGAAACCATGAGTAAAGAAACGTTACTTGAAATAAATGATTTGACCATCCATTATATTACGGATGATGGTGTGGTACATGCTGTAAACAATCTGAACCTCAGCATTGATCGTGGCGAGACTGTGGGACTGGTTGGAGAAACAGGTGCGGGTAAAACTACCACGGCACTGGGGATTTTACAGTTGGTTCCTGACCCTCCCGGCAAAATAATTGCCGGTGAAATCATTCTCGATGGTGAAAATGTAGTAGCTAAAAAAGAAGCGGAAATGCGAAAAATCAGGGGCAATAAAGTATCGATGATTTTTCAGGATCCAATGACAAGTCTTAATCCTGTAATGACTGTCGGTGATCAAATAGCTGAAGTTATTTTATTGCACGATGCAGTAAACGCTAAAGAAGCGTCCAAAAAGGCTGAAGAAATGCTCGAAAAGGTAGGCATCGGAGCCGAACGCGCAAAGGAGTATCCACACCAGTTTTCCGGGGGTATGCGTCAGCGGGTAGTTATTGCTATTGCACTGGCTTGTAACCCCGAGTTGCTAATTGCTGATGAGCCGACAACAGCTCTGGATGTTACGATCCAGGCTCAGGTCATGGAGCTTATGCTTGAACTAAAAAAAGAGTTCAATACCGCCATGATAATGATAACGCACGACTTAGGCATCGTTGCTGAGATCTGTGACAGAGTAGCGATCATGTATGCCGGCGGTATTGTTGAATATGCGGATAAGGTCGAGCTATTCAGTAACCCGAAGCACCCTTATACTATCGGGCTTTTCGGATCAATACCGGATATTAAAAGAGATGATGATATTCTTAAGCCTATTAAAGGGTTGATGCCTGATCCTTCAAATCTGCCACCCGGATGTCCGTTTCATCCGCGCTGCGACAAGGCTGTTCCGGAATGCTCGCAAGGCGAACCTGAGAATATCAATATCGGCACAGATACTGACCACTATGTCAAGTGTATACTGTTTAGCGAACAGGGGGTGGAGTAGATGGCAGAAGTGTTATTAGAAGTAAAGAACCTAAAGAAGTACTTTAAAACGAAAAAAGGCTGGCTCCACGCTGTTGATGATGTAAACTTCAGTATCAACAAAGGCGAGACTCTTGGTCTGGTCGGCGAATCCGGTTGCGGAAAGTCTACTGCCGGACGAGTTGTTTTGCGTCTTTTAGAAGCAACTGACGGTGAGGTCCTGTTTAATGGAGAGGACATTCGTAAGTTTAACAGAAAGCAAATGAGTACATTTCGCGAGAACGCACAAATAGTATTTCAGGATCCGTTTGCATCACTGAACCCGCGAATGAGTGTATCAGAGATCATTGCGGAGCCGTTGATCGTAAATAAAAAAGATATGAAAAGAGCCGAGCGTTATCAAAAGGTCAAAGAGCTGATGGAAACAGTCGGCTTGGCTGAGCGTCTTGAAAATGCTTATCCGCACGAACTTGACGGTGGACGCAGACAAAGG
>Ga0123355_10001558_pt1 | contig 32004 bp, 23 predicted proteins | sample TergutEmb28metaG_3_FD_89872 | JGI IMG/M metagenome (GOLD analysis project Ga0123355, IMG submission 89872) | Embiratermes neotenicus P1 segment gut microbial communities from Petit-Saut dam, French Guiana - Emb289 P1 | ecosystem: Host-associated > Arthropoda: Insects > Digestive system > Gut ...
ACACAACGTAATTCCGGGCGCAACCGTAGTGCTTGACGCAGGCACATCAACAACACACACATTCCTTGGTTGGTTCAGAGCAGATAATCTGCCTGCTGCAACAGCAACCCTGACCCCACCACCAGGAACAACACATACGATAGCCTCCATGCCAGACGCAGCACTCCACTACGTCGCAGTATGGGGCAACCAAAGAGGTACTCCATTTGTACCAAACGACAATGTACTGACACTCAGCAACAACCCAACCGCCGCAAGCCCGAGCAGTCAAACGATAACGGTAGACAGCACAGCACGTACAGAAGTGACGATCGGTGACCATAACGTAATTCCGAATGCAGTCGTAGTGCTTAATGCAGGCACATCGGCCACGCACACATTCCTCGGCTGGTTCAGAGCAGATAATGTGCCGGCTGCGACAGACGTAATCACACCACCGGGCGATGCCACGCACACATTCAATATGCTTGATGAAGCAATGCATTATGTAGCAGTATGGGGTAACCAACGCGGAAATCCATTTGTGCCGAACGATATCGGCCTGACCATAAGCAACAACCCAACAGCCGCAAACCCGGCAGATCAATCGATAATGGTAACCGGCACACTGCGTACAGAGCCGGTAGTCGGAACACACAACGTAATTCCGGGCGCAACCGTAGTGCTTGACGCAGGCACATCAACAACACACACATTTCTTGGTTGGTTTAGAAACGACAATCTACCGCTACCGGGCGTAGCAATCACAGTGCCAACCGCCTCAACACGCACATTTGATATGCCCGAAGGCGCAACCCACTACGTTGCAGTATGGGGCAACCACCGCGGCATACCCTATGTACCGAATGAAGTAGACCTGACCGTTATCGTGTACAGCTCAAACGGCAACAGAATACCTACGGCGAGCCTACTCCATGACGGAGATGCAGTCACACGCAATACAGATCTGACATTCAGCATCACCGGCACAGCAGGAGACACCCTGATTGCATCAGCATACGGCTTTAGATCTACAACACATGTCATCGTGCCTAATGACCTCGTCGGTAACCGGACGATTATCATCACCTTAGGTGACGAAGAGCGCGGCCCGCTGCCGACAAATCCCGGCAATGGTGACGAGTACGAAACAGTCACACTGACAGTAGAGGTAAGACAACTGGCCGTAGACGGCGGAGCGCTTATCCCGCACGCAGGCTTGACGATTGCCCCGGCACGTACACCTGCAGCGGTAATCACACCGGTAACCGGCACACTGGGTGCATTCACAGTTGAGATCGATGGCAGACATGTAGAAGACATTCTGACCGCAGCAGCACTGGGCTTTGTCAGCAATACCCATGATATATGGTATACAGACCTCGCTCCGGATCGCGGCACAATCATCATCAGACTGGCCATCGCCCCACCGGAAGCCATCACCGTTCGTGTAGAAAGCTCAAACGGCAACTTGATTCCGACAGCGAGCTTGCTGCATGAGGGCGCAGCGGTAACACGTAATGCAAACCATACATTTACCATAATGGCAGATGGCAGCAACTTGGGCGACATGCTCGAAGCGAGCGCACCGGGCTTTACAAACAACACACACGAAATCGTGTCGTCAGACCTTGGTGCACCGCGTATCATCACCATAATCTTAGGTGACGAAAACCGTGGCCCCGACCCGACAGAACCCGGTGAAGGCGACAGATACCAACCTGTAACACTGTATGTTGAAGTGCAAAGAGCCTCAGGCACAAACCCACTCATACCACACGCAATACTGACAATCGACCCTGACCGTACACCTGCAGCTGTAATCACAGCGATAGAAGATGCAAACGGAACGACAGGCAGATTCACAATCGTGGTAGACGGCAGACATGTAGAGGACATTTTGGAAGCTGCAGCCACAGGCTTTGACAGCAACACCCATGAGCTTACATACTTTGACCTGGATTTGGCAAGAGATGAAAATACACCGATAGTCATCAGACTGACAGCACAGGCTGCAACACCGGTAACAGTGTATGTCTACAGCTCAAACGGCAACCGTGTCCCGACAGCAGAAGTGACCCATCCTGAACTTAATGTAACCAACGAAGGTGATGGAGCATTCACAATCTATCTAAACGGCGACAACATAGGCGATGTCCTGACAGCAACAGCACCGGGCTTTACAGACACAACACGCACAATAGTGCATGAAGACCTTGCCGGCAACCGCACAATCATCATCACCTTAGGTGATGAGGGTCGTGACCCTTATGACCCGACAGAACCCGGTGAAGGCGACAGATACCAACCTGTAACATTCACAGTAGAAGTAAGGCAACTTGACGCAGACGGCGGCGAGCTGATCCCGGGTGCGAACCTAGGTATAGCTCCGAATCGTAACCCGGCGGCTGTAATAATTCCGATAGACGGAACACTTGGTGCATTCACAGTGACGGTAGACGGCAGACATGTCGGCGACATACTCGAAGCATCAGCAATAGGATTTGACAGCAACACGCATACGATTGCATATGTTGACCTGTATGGCGATGACACGGTCATCATCATCAGACTCGCAGCAGCGCCGATCGATGTCACAGTCAGAGTGTACAGCTCGAACGGTAACCTATTGCCGACAGCAAGCCTTGATTACGCAGGTACAACGATTACACGCAACGAAGACGGTACATTTACCATCTCAGTCAGCGGCAACAACATTGGCGATATTCTGGAAGCATCAGCACCCGGCTTTACAAACACAACGCACACCATAGTGGAAGCGGACATTGTAAACGGAGAGATCATCATCATCTTAGGTGATCCGGGTCGTGACCTGTACATTCCGGAAGATCCTGAAGAGCCGACAGACCCCGGTGATGACGACTACTATGACACAGTAACACTCACAGTAGAAGTAAGACGCCTCCATGGCAGCACACTGATCACCAACGCGGCACTGTCAATCGCCCCGATAAATCGTGACCCATCGGCAATTATCACACCAATAGAAGATGAGCCGGGCACATTCACAGTTGAAGTCGATGGAAGACATGTTGGCGACATTCTAACCGCAGCCGCCCCAGGCTTCCACAGCAACACCCACGCAATCACATACATCGACCTGTACGAAGAGCTGATTGTGATCATACTGACCGCAGTGCCAAGCGGCGGCGGTGACGGCCCCGTAAGGCCACCGGTCACAGTAATCACGGAGCCAGAACTGCCACTGGCAGAGATATTCTCACCATACCACAACGCATTCTTGGTTGGTGTGCCGGACGGCCGAATGATGCCCCATGCAAACATCACCCGTGCGGAAGTAGCAACAATTCTGTTCAGACTTCTGAGCGATGACTTCAGAGCATCAGTATGGAGCCAGCAAAACAGCTTCTCCGATGTAAATGCCAACGCATGGTTTAACAACGCAGTATCGACAATGACCAATGCCGGCATACTCACAGAGAACCCCGGCGGAACATTCAGACCGAACGATGCAGTAACGAGAGCAGAGTTTGCAGCGATGGTAGCCAGATTCTTCTCAGAATTTTCGGCAACAAACAACGCATTTAGCGACATCGAAGGCAACTGGGCAGAAAACTACATCAACCTCGTCGCACAATTCGGCTGGGTACAAGGCGCAGGCGACGGCACATTCAACCCGAATGCCCTGATGACCCGCGCAGAAGCAGCAGCCATAGTAAACCGTATGCTGGAGAGAATTCTCGAAGGCTCCGACGGATTGCTTGACGGACGCACCCGCTTCCCGGATGTAAGGAATGAAAATGCATGGTACTACCTGTACATCCAAGAAGCAACGCACTCAACCCTGTTCGAGAGAAACAGCAATGGTCGCGTAAGCTGGACAGCGATCCTACCGCACCTTGACTGGACGGTACTGGAGCGACCACACTCAACACCACGCGCAATAGCAGCAGCAAGACAAATCCAAATGGAAACTGTTGCAGATGATAATGCTTAGCACATAGCGCGCACATCTCAGTGTGCAGGGGCAGATCCTGTATCTGCCCCTGCACACGGTAAGCTGACGGGAGTCGAACTCCCGTCGGTTTTCCACCAGCTTAAGCTGAAAGGATTGACTGACTTGCCCACGTTTCATACCCTGCATTGTTACGATTGTAAGAAAAGTTGGCTCAACAGAGCCATTGCCGATAATGTATATACATGCCCTTTCTGCAAAAGCAAGCAAACTACGATACTGGATCTGATACCTAGGCTGAGCCTGATAGGCTTTAAAGGGGATAATGAAAATACACACAAAAGAAACGCATCCGAAGAAAGGCAATGAAGCGCATTGAGGAATATGAAAAGAAACCAAAGCAAAAGATATCGGCACCGCAAAATTGTAGTTGCCATTGCAACTGCGATGATTATCATTGCTACCCTAACAGGCACCCTCGCATCGGGAACCAATCAAACGCCGCCCGACGGAAACTTCGGAGGGCGACTGCGCAGCGATGCAAGCGGCACTGATCAGCGCATATATGCTGAGAATTTCGATGCCGGAGAGGTATTTCTGCGCATAAAACTGCTTGAATATATGGAAATTGGCGATGAACCCCTGATATTGGGTTCCGATATCAATGATGTAATGACATGGACACCCTTTGTACATGGAGCGCCGTCCGGCACAAACAGCGCAAGATTTAGGGATTATGTTTCACTGGGATTTGGCGGAGACATGGATTATTTCATGCCCACATTCAACCGCAACCGGCTCAGCGATGCCACCGACTTCACAGGCCCCACGTCATTTGCATTTGCGCACGACAGCGTGCAGGTGGATGTTGATATGGGCACAGCAGACCACCGGGTGTTTGACCCACAATTTGCGAGCAGCGCCTCAGGCGAATTCACATCATGGATCTCCGGACAGACCGCAATAGGTACGCTACATACATCAAGTGGCACAACTGCAAATTATATACACACAGCAAAGACACCCGTTCGTAGTGAGCGTGGTGGAGTAATGACACGCTCTGAGTGGGAGACGTTATCTGCGGAAGATAGAGTGGGTAACTTCTGGGTTGCAACGCCAGACGGATGGGCATATTGGGCAAATGCGCTTGCCGAGAACGATGCCACCAGCCTGTTTCTGCGCACAGTGCAGATGAACATGTGCGCTTTGGTAGCGCATCGCAGCGATGAGAATATACTTTGGTATTACTCCATTTACGCAATCGGTCAATTCTCTGATGCAAGTAATCTCGGCGACTTCATAGATATAAATGGACTCAGTCGCAGCTATGGTGGAGGTGCCGTCCTCTATACAGCATATAGGCAGTCTGGCGGCGGCAACGGAAATGAACCAAGTATAAAAGAGTTAATTATGCAAACCGATGTTGGAGACACCTTTATGGCAGGCGGCAGACTTTGGCGCGTTTTGCAAAAGAATGTATTTGCCGGACAATATGAGGTTCTGGTGATATCTGAGTCTGCGATTATGCCGGTAGTATGGAATAACTCACTGACCACCTCCGGCGGCTATGCCTGGAGCCACCTGCGATGGCTCACAGATGAATTTTATCAAAACCAAATGCAGTGGGCGCACCCCTATGCGACACTTCCGGATATGGCCTACTGGAACTGGGAAATTTTTCATGAAGGCATGACACCAACTACCGGAGTATTTGCGATGGAGCAATACAATGATGTGGCATTTAACATGACACGCGCACACATGGAATTCCTGCGATTCCAAGAACCCGCAGCATTGCAGGACTTGAATGTTGCATACAATGAGCTGGACATCCGTGTAAATTGGTGGACCAGTACGATTGAGGAATATGGACGCGTGACAGCCATAAGTCCTTATGGTCTTCTGAGTGCAGGTGTAGATTATCCAGACATTTATCTCAGGCCTCTAGTGTGGGTAAACCTATCCGAAAATTAAATCGCAACGCCCCAAACCTATTGAGGAGCTTTATGACGTGTTAAAAAATACAAAAAAGCAAGCAGAACCAACGCAACCGAAATCATCCGCACGGTGGTTCGAAGATGAAGAACTCAAATTGCTCATAGAAAATGCAGCAAATGGAGACAGTTTCGCTCTTGAACAGCTATGCGAATCGATAGTCAATTATGTGATGTTCAGGACGTCAAAGATTATGTTTAACCACTCCGATGCGGAAGATGTGGCACAGGAATCACTGTTGCGTGTTTGCAAAAATATTCAAAGCCTAAAAGACCCGACAAAGTTTCACTCCTGGCTAATGAGTATTATCGTAAATGAATCGAGGCGAAAAATGAAGAGCAATTCCAAAACCGCAGGGGTTTTGAACTTTGAAGATGAGCTGGATTCCATTTGTGAAGAAAACGACATCTATGTTCCTGAAGCCTATTATGAAATAGAAGAGCATCGCAAAGATATTCTTGATGTAATCGGCTGTTTGTCGGTCAGACAGCGACAAGCCGTAATGCTGCATTATTTTGAAGATATCAGTGTTACCGAGACCGCGAATATAATGGGCATATCCCAGCCGAATGTCACGCTTTATTTGCAAAATGCACGCAATAAAATAAAGAATGAGCTTGAATGCAAAAAAGGCTGGTCATGGAATGGCGGCATAGCCAATGGCTTTGCTATGGTGCCGTTTGGCTCCCTAATCTCAAATGCATTGGTGGCGGAAAGCCAAGTTTTTCAAATGAATGCAGCGTGGGTTTCAGAGACACTTGCAAAATGCGGTGAGATCGCATTAGGTATAGGCCTTGCCGGCACTACCGCCCTTGCGGTAGAGGGCGGCTCGGCTGTTGCGGCAACCGCAGGCAGCACCGCAGCCATGACCAGTGGAACCACCGCAGGTGCCACAGGGGCTGCAGCAACCAGCAGCATTGCGGCTGTTGTGGGAACCTGTGCAACCATTGTAGCGGCAGTTGCAATTTCTGTAGGCGTTGCGACCACGACGCTTTTGTACACGCCTGAAGAACCCGCAGATAGGCCTCCGGTCTCAACCTATGCAAGTGCGCAAATAGAGTTTGTGGGCGAGGATGCCCTATCTCATATCAATCCCACTCGTGCTGAGAAAACATCCGACAGCGCTTATGGTGCATTGAATGTGCTGCACTGGAGTATACGGCACGCAGATGCTGAGCAGCCGCTATACACAGGTGAGGGCAGGATTGTTGAAGATGTTTTTGATCAAATGCGGTACAGGGGAGCGTATGGTGTTTTTTATCTGGAGTTTCTTTTAGAAGACGCTTTAGGCGCACAATATGCACTGGGCCATAATTTCATTATTACAGAGTAGCCATGTTGTCATCAGCCCCCGCTTGTCATTGCGAGCCTGACCCACAATCCCCTCAAGCCTTGTATCATCCGGAGCGCAGCGAAGAATCTACCAGAAGTATGCAAAGAAGGTTCACTTATGAAAAGCAATAAAGCAAACAACTTAATAATTGTGATTCTGGCATTGGCATGGATTGTTTCGACACCTGCCTTGGTTGTCGTTGCTTTGACATCTTTTGGCTGGACGCATTCAGAGCAGCATGTACGCAGCGAATTTCGCGGTGCGATTTTGGCTGCTGAGCAGCCGCATGTATGTGTATTTTGCGCCGATTGCAATATTTGCATCATATGTGAAGCATGTCAATGCTCATCAACTCAAACACCATATCCACCAATATCACCACCATATCCGCAGATACCGGTGCAGCCCACGGACAATGTCAATCCACCGGAAGCGGGTGAAGAGATTGAAGAGATGCAGCCGGAAAAGCCGGAAAAGCCGGAAGAGCCGGAAGAGCCGGAGTCGGAAGAAGATGACGAGATTATTTTAACCACCATTCCACCGGATACTATGGTGCCGGAAACAGAGTCTTTGCAAGATGCGGATACAACGCAATACGCACAGTCAAGTGATTTTTCAGCCTCAGAAGAGCAATCTCAGCTGCAATCATCAACCCAAGCAGAGCCTGGTGATGGGCAGGAGCAAACGCCTGCACAGGGACAGATTTCGGAGCATGATACGTCCGGCGGATATGTAGAGCAAATATCTGCGCCCGATAATGCTCAGGATGTAACTTTGCCCGAGCGAACGGCTATACCTTTGCTGAGCGCATCGGGGTTCTTCAGTCAGGTCAGTGAGCCGATTCGTGGTGATTCAAATGCCGCAAACGGTATTGTTGCGCAGCTGATTACCAATGGGATACCGGCGCTCACCATCGGTGGCGAACAGATACCCCTTTTGGCTGGAGGGTTTGGTAACCAAGTTTGGGTGCTTGCGAATTTTATTCTAAGCATAGCAGGTTTGATTTTGATGGGCATCATGCTTATGCGCTTGGGATTGTTCAAAAAACGCAAGGGCAGTTTTGGTTCTGCAAACAAGCACAGTCCGGTGCTTATCAAGATAGGCCTCATATTTCCGATGATTGCAAAACTGTTGTTTCTCATAACTCAGGATATGCGCTTGCCGGTGGTCATTTTCGACTGGTGGACACTGGTTCATGCGGCTGTGCTTGTGCTCATGTCGCTGTGTTATATATCGATGTTTAGGAAAAGAAACGGAGACTCATCTCCGCAGATGGCAGAGTCTGCTCAATGTTAATCATATACAACGCGTTCGTCGTGGAGATTGCTGGGAGAATAACCCACACAAATAAAAAAGAAGAGGTAGAAGATAATTGAAAATTCAAATGGCGACAGATTATGCAATAAGGGCATTGCATTACATCCATGAAAATAGTGACACAACGCTTTCAGGAAGAGAAATAGCAGAGGCTATTGATGTTCCATATCCTTTCTTTGCAAAAATTGCAGACCAGTTAAAGCGAAAAGGCTTGCTGACTTCAATAAAGGGCAGAAAGGGTGGATACGCTCTTGGGAAGCCACTGGAACGTATAGGGTTTTATGAAGTGTTTGTTGCGACTGAAGGTGAGCTGCAAATAAGCAGATGCTTGATGGAACACAGAAATTGCAACAGAGCTAATGAGGAATCTTGTGGACTTAGAGGTTTTCTTTGTGACTTGCAAAAATCCCTCATTGTTGAAATGTCTAGAAAGAATATTTTGGAAATTGCTTAAATCAAATTGAGCATGATAAATGGAAAATAGAGAGAGGAGCATAATTGGCTAGTGCCTGCGCTACGCTCTCTATTTATCATACCCTTGAGCATAGACATGGAGCATTGAGAATGGAGGTCTGCGTCGGTGTTTTCATTCTCCTCTCTCCATTCTCAATTCAATATGCCCTTGATAAATATGAATAAAAGATGTACAATCGAGTTAGGTTGGTTTCATTGAGTGGAAAGGATAGAGCGAGTTTATGTTTAAAATCATTGTTGATTCGCCGACGTTCCTTACAGGGAGACTGGCAGTTGAACTTTCGCATCTTATAGGATTTGAGTCTGTTGCAATGGATTTTCCGATTCTGAAAGGAAAAACCGATGTTCTGGAGTGTGGGGGTCTGACCAATAATTTTTTGTTTTGCTCGGAACGGGTCTCGTCGCCCTACACTTCGCAAAACAAAAAACCATCAGCCAGCCCCCTTACGGTCTGCGCTCTGGAGTGTGAGGGTCTGACTAATGATTTTCCTGCCTCAATCAACACCCCCACAGCAACCTACTTCTTTATTTCAGAATCTCCCGGAGACTTTCGTGTGAAAAAATCCGGAAACATTGTCGATATTACCATAGGCGATCAGTCTCAAATTTTGGCGATTTGGCGTTATTGCGCTGATCATTTTGCGGAGCTTTCCGGGCGTGAGCAGTGTGCGGAAAATATCTCAGCAGAGGGGTTTACGGCGGCAACAGACAGCCCGCACCCCATTGACCCTTTTGATAAAAGGCATCGTAAAGGTTTGGAATCATTATTTGATAAAGACTTCATTCTAAAAGATGAAGACTTGGATTTATTGCCGGATTTGTTGACGGCAAAGATAGTGCTGAGTGAAAATCTTGATTTCTACCAATTGAGCGCAGCATGTAACCTTGCTGCAAGACTGGGCATGGAAACAACGGTTGCATTATTTCCCATAACCGCAAAAGAGTCCGAATCCACAGGGAACCGCTTTGTGTTTAAACCGGGGTCTGTATGTTCTTTAAAATTCGAAAACGATGGAGATGCATTGGTTTTTGAGGTGTCGGGTGAGGGTGCGGAACTCGAAAACTTTACTTCAGTGATTTGTACGCAGTTCCCAATCCAAAATCAGGGGCGGCGATGGGTGGATATACTGGAGGAGATGGCTGAGTCATTCGCCATGAAAAATCTTGACGGTGAGCTTTCTTGGTTAGAGGCTTTTGGGCAAGCGCAAAATGTGCAAAACACTGCATATTTCTCACCAAAAGTACATCATCTTCGGGATGAAGTGAAAAATCATTTCAGCAACACGCAGTTTGTTGGGTTTAAAGATATCAGGCAGGTAGAGCAAAGGGCATATGATTTACCTTGGGAAGTTGATGTTTGCCAAAGGCTTCTGGATGATTCTGTTTGGTCAAAGGCTAAGCCGGGCGATGAGGTTGTTATCCGTGCCGTTTTGAGTGAGGATAAGGCGGTTAGAGCGCAGCTTATGAGGCAGTGGGAGGAAAAAGGCGCAAGAGTGCAAGTGATTTGCGCATACAAGCAAGGGTTTAGCTGGGTTGAGGATATAATACTTCCTCAATTGTCAGATTTAGAAGTTGACGAGGTGGAAATAGCGTTTAAGGCCTTCTTGCGTCCGGGGACGACGATCTGGAAAGAGGAAGATGGTGCGATGCCGTCCTATGGAGACCTAGACACAAGTGATGGCGGTAGATGGTATGATCAGCCCATAAGGTATCTTCAGGAACTTTATCCCATCGATGACGTTTTGGCTTTGGCTCTGGGGATTGACCGGAGCAAAATACGTTTTACAGAGTATAAAGGCAGCGAAGATATTACCTACAATATCACTGTGTTTTCTAGCGGAAAACAAGTGCTAATGGATACTTATACTGCGTATAATGTTGAGCGCAACTATATTGATCTCTATCCCAATCTAGGCAAGGTGCATCCCGGAACAGGTCATGTTACGGCCTGGATAAACAACGAGATTGTGTTGGATGAAAGAGTGAAAACAGATGTTGAAGCGGTTTGGGAAGCTTTTCAGGAGGATGTATTGCCCTGGGTAAGAGCGCACAGCCTCGAAAAAACCGGCGGCAAACTGACTTCTGCTGATCAGCCGTTTTTTGCACAACTCCACATTGAACTTGGCCTGAGTGAACCGGATGAGCGGCTGAAGATACGTGAGGACATGATATCCTCGCTCAATGCGTTGCACGAGGATATATACTTCGTTGGCACGGATTTCTTCAAAGTTCATGGCTTAGAAAATGGCGGTGAGGCTTTGGATGCCCCCGGACTCATTTTGCCGGATATACGAAAGCGCTTGGGCAAGCCCAGCATGACGGTTACATTGCTGGATCAAAAAGCCTCTGAGCCATATATAGAGGTGTGCGGCAATGTTCTGCGCCCGGATTATGCACAAACAGGTTTATCGCTGATAATCAGTGAGATTGGGTTTGAAGATGGGCTTTTGGTTCCGCTCATCGAAGTGAGAGGGCCTGATGAGGCAATCAGTGCGGCAAAGGCTTATGCTTCATTGTTAAATAAAGGTTTTCTGGGAATCTCAGAAAGATTGCAGAATCTTAAACGCTTGGGCTTTAAGTTGTGTTGGGACAAAGCAGAACCTGAAATATGCTTCATTAAAATACCCACCTTACCATCAATAAAAAAAGATTTGGACATACGCAGCATAGATATCAGCGAAAAAGAGCTGATTGGCTATGAGCAATACCTACGTATCATAGAGCAGCTTAAGCATGTGCCGGGAATTGATGTATATCCGATTGCAGAGTCATATTTGGGCAGGGATATCTATGCTATCGAACTTTTGCCATCTTGGAATGGTTATGTTTCAAGGACAAAACGCCTGACAAAAGGGCCTTCGACCATCATCAATTGCCGACATCACGCAAATGAAGTCTCTGCAACAAATGCAGCATTTATACTGGTTCGAGAATTGCTGGCCGATGAGCAGTATATAGGCATCGCAGATGAGATGTGCATTGTAATTGCTCCGTTTGAAAATGCTGATGGTGCGGCAATTCATTATGAGCTTCAAAAACACAGTCCGTGGTGGAAGCTTCACATCGCAAGATACAACGCAGTAGGAAAAGAGTTCTATTACGAGCATTTTAAAGATGAAACCATCCACGTTGAAGCGCACGGATTCACCCGACTATGGCGGCGCTGGCTTCCGGATGCTGTGCTTGATAATCATGGTGTGCCTTCGCATGAATGGGAACAGCCTTTTTCAGGCTATACAGCGCCGTCATTTAAAGGTTTTTGGCTTCCGCGGTCATTGCTATATGGATGCTACTGGTCTGTTCAGGGGGAAGCGTATGCCGACAATATCCATCTTGCCAAGCGCATGGAGGCAAACATTGCCGCCGCTTGCGCAAAGGATGCTGAGATAAGCAGCTGGAATAATGACTGGCAAGACCGATTCGAAAAATATGCAAATGCTTGGATGCCAAGGCTTTTTCCGGCAGACTATTTTGAGAATATGATCAATTACTGGGTTCCTTTTGACTACGACGCGGTGCACCGCTACCCCTCGATTCGTTATCCATGGATTACGACTGTTGCGTACACTGCTGAAGTAGCAGATGAAACTGCCCAAGGAGACTATCTTTATCTCTGTGCGCGTACACATGTGCTCCATAATCTGACCACTTTAGATATTTTGCGCAAGGGGCACAGTTTCTATCGCAGGGAAATAAACGCACATAACGCTGGAGCAATGAGTTCGAATATTCGTCTCAGGCCGCTGTGCCCACAGGTGAGCGCTGATTAAATCAGTTGTTTATCCAAAACTGCAAGGGCTCAGCGATAAGCCTCCGGGAGGCTATCTGTGTAACTATGAGGTGAGTGCTTATGGTGTAATTGGCCGGGGACATGGAGTAAACAATGAATTGAGAGAAAGGATAGTGTAAGTTTATGGAATTTTCCGAACTGATTAAACTGCTTGGAATTGTAATCGTAATCATAGGTTTTATCCTCAAGTTGGAGCCTATCCTTATTGTGTTGCTGGGTATCATAGTGACAGCAATCGTAAGCCTGATGGATCCGATAACACTGCTAGGCACTATTGGAAACAGTTTTGTTGCAAATCGCGGCATGGCCATTTTTATTCTCATTTTGCTTGTCACCGGAACTATGGAGCGCAATGGGCTCCGTGAGTCGGCAGCAAAACTCATAGGCAAGGTTAAAGGTGCCAACCCAGGCAAGGTAATAGGCGCATATGGCATTATGCGCAGCTTCTTTGCTATGTTTAATGTGAGCTTCGGTGGTGTTGCCGGATTTGTGCGCCCGGTAATCATGCCGATGGCCATTGGTGCGGTTGAAGCCAAAGGTGTAGTGCCTAACGAAAAACATGTAGATACCATAAAAGGCATGTCCTCCGGCATGGAAAATGTTGCATGGTTTTTCTGGCAAGTCCTGTTTATCACCGGCGGTGGAAACCTGCTGGTGCAATCAACTTTAGCCGGTCTGGGCATCGAAGTAGAGCTTTTGGAGCTGGTGCGGGTGGTGATTCCGGTTGCGATTTTCGCCTTGGTATGGGCAATCGTCTATTACAACCTCAAAGACAGAGCACTGCGTAAAAAGTACTATGGCGATGCTGTAGACAAGACGAAAGAATAGGGGGGCGCTGACATGACTTTTACTGATGGTTTCACAAACCCAATGGTTTGGTTTTCAGATCCTGCTGTGGCGACCTCACAAAAACTGCTCGAAATCATGTTTATTATCATGGGTCTGGTGTGTATCAACTCGGCGCTTCGTAATTTGTTCGATAAAGAAAACAAAGCCCCTATCGGCTCGGGAATTTTCTGGGGCGCATTGGGTATAGTCTTGCTGTCAGGGCGCTGGCTTCCACATGCAGTCAACGGAATGCTTATTGTTTTGATGACACTGCCGGCGATTTTCCGCAAGGTCAAGATGGGAAAGTCCGATGTGCCAACGGATGAATACACCAAAAATCAAGCGAAGAAGATTGGCATGAAGATATTCATTCCCGCTTTTTCCATAGGTATCTCGGCGATTTTCTTTGCGTTGGTGTTACCAAACCTCGGCGCAATGGTAGGTGTTGGTGTTGGTGTGATAATTTCTGCACTCTTCCTGATGTCATTTAACCGTGAAACGAAGCCGACAATTTTCCTAAACGATTCAAGAAGGATGTTGGATGTTATTGGGCCACTATGTATGCTCCCTATGCTTCTGGCATCTCTCGGTGCAGTCTTTACAGGCGCAGGTGTAGGTGATGTGATTGCTCAGGTTGTCGCACCTTTGATTCCGGAAGGAAATATGACCATAGGAATCATAGTCTATGCGCTTGGAATGGTTCTCTTTACAATGATCATGGGCAATGCTTTTGCAGCAATCACGGTCATGACAGTAGGTATTGGTTATCCATTTGTGTTGGCGCTCGGCGCAGACCCCGTTGTAATTGTAATGCTTGCGCTCACCACCGGTTACTGCGGAACCCTGATGACGCCGATGGCGGCAAACTTCAACATCGTACCTGTGGCAATGCTGGATATAAAAGACAAGTATGCGGTCATCAAAAACCAAATTGCTATAGCGTTGCCGGTTATGGTATTCCAGATTATTCTTATGATCGCATTGAGTTAACGGCGGCACTCTTCGATGCAGGGGCGGAAGCCCGGCAAAACCGATGGGAGCGAGACTCCCGTCAGCTTAAGGAGTTGACATAATGGCGGCGAAACCTCTTTTCGCCGCCACTATGCCTACATAAAAAATGCGGAATTTACAATTAGCTCACCGTGGAGTGGAAATCATAACCCATAATTGGATGCAGGTGCGCAGCGGAGAGTCTGTGCTCATCGTTACGGATGAGGATCATGCACAAGAGATGGAGCTTCTGAAAAGGTATATGGAGGATATTGGGGCAACAGTGCAACTCGAAATGATGCCCAAATCAGACACAAAATTCAGCGGGCTTCTGGATGCTGCAGATGGGGGTCTGGAAGAATACGATGTTATAATCGGTGCGACCCACTATTCAATCGTCACAAAACCAGCAGTGAGACTGGCGGTTAAAGAAGGTTCGCGATTCCTATCATTACCTATGTCAACAAATGATAATCGCTCCATTTTAGAGTACGATTTTCTAACGATGGACACCGGAAAAAGTCGCTTTGTCGCAAAAGAGCTGCTGAAATTTATCAGGCAATCAGATTACTTGCGCGTGACGACAAAACTCGGAACAGATTTATATTTTCGGAAAATCGACAGGGAAGCAAATTACTTCAATGGAATGGCGAAAGATGGCAAAGGTTTTGCATCCTCCAGCTTTGAAGTGTATGTGCCGATAGAAGAGGATCAGACGCAGGGGGTTGCCATTCTTGATGGCTCTTATGGGTACTTGGGGAAAGTTGACAGACCCTTTGAAATAGGCTTTGATGGTGGACGAATAGTAAAAATAGAGCAATCAGAGAGCGGAAAAAAGTTGTCAAAATATTTGGAAGCGTTCAATGATCCGAGAATGTACTATGCTGCTGAATTTGGCATAGGTACTAATTTCTTCTCGCATTGTGAGGGCAATTGCTATATTGAGGACGAATCTTCCTATGGCACTTTCCATGTAGGATTTGGGCGAAATATAGCCCTCGGAGGTGAGTTTGAGGCAGATGGGCATTTTGATTTGGTGTTTTTAAAGCCAACTATTTATGCGGACAATCGTATGATTATGGAAGATGGAATCATTATTCCTGCTGTACCTGAGGCATGGTAGCAAAGCGCCTGCAGAGGTGTCGATATGGCACTTTTGTCGGTGTTTCACCGGTGTATGCAGTGGACTTATTGCATTGTTAAAAGGAGAGAGCTATGAAGATTTTAATTTCAGGATTCGACCCATTTGGTGGAGAGGCCATAAACCCCGCTTTCGAAGCAGTGAAGTTATTACCAAGGAAAATCGGCGGTGCAGACATCAGCATAGTTGAAGTGCCGACTGTTTTCAGAAAATGTGCCGAGGTATTAAAAGCTGCCATAGATGAAATTAAGCCGGATGCGGTATTATGCATTGGGCAAGCCGGTGGACGCTCTGTCATATCAGTAGAGAAAGTGGCCATTAACTTGCAAGAGGCGCGTATTGCAGATAATGAAAAAAATCAGCCCATAGGCGAAACAATCAAAGAGGATGGCCCGGCAGCATACTTCGCAACACTGCCTGTAAAGGTGATGGTTAACAAAATCAAGGAAGAGAAGATTCCGTCGAGCATTTCGTACACAGCAGGTACATATGTATGTAATGACATCATGTATCACTTGCTTTATATGATTGACAAGGAGTACCCCAATATCCGCGGTGGGTTTATACATGTCCCATTCGATACTGCGCAAGTGCTTGACAAGCCGGATGGCACGCCCAGTATGCCAGTTGCGACAATAGCCAAAGCGCTTGAATGCGCAGTAAAAGCCATAGCGACCCATAAAGAAGACATCCATGAAGCAGCCGGAACCACGCATTAGCTGACGGGAGTCGAACTCCCGTCAGCTCGATGCCCACCAGCTTTAGTAAATTGAAGTTGATTATTGATTTTATCTAAGATGTGTGATATTGTTCTGGGCAGTAAATGTCTTTTCGCAAAATATAAAATCTAATCTTGATGCATAAAAATTATAGCGAATACAAAAATTTATAATAGAATCAAAGAGGAGGTTATTGCGTGTCAGAAAAATCAAAGCAGATGCCTTTAGGCGGACAACCGGCAGTGGGCGCAGACAAGACCGTCATAAAAGCGCTTGGGCTTAGCGGTGGGATTTTCGGCGCTTCACCCGCGCAGGTCGATGTAAAGGACGGAAGGGTCATCCGAATCAGACCGCTCCATTGGGGAGAAAAGTATGATTATCAGAAGTTCAACCCATGGAAGATTGAGAAAAATGGCAAGACATTTGGCGCTCTTCCAAAATCAGTGCCGGCTCCGTGGAGCTTGGCATATAAGAAGAGAACCTATTCACCAAACCGTGTGAAGTATCCGCTCAAGCGTGTTGACTGGGATCCCAACGGCGATCGCAACACACATAATCGCGGCAAGAGCAAGTATGTCCGCATCTCATGGGATGAGGCAACTGATATCATCGCTGCGGAAATCAAGCGGCTTCATAAAGATTACGGCCCGCTGTCTATCCTTGTTCAGGGTGATGGACATGGCGAATGTAAAATGATCCACGCACCGCATGGTTGCAGCACATTGCTGCTTGACAAAATGGGTGGATTTACACAACAAGTCAGAAACCCCGACAGCTGGGAAGGCTGGTATTGGGGTTCTAAGCATGTCTGGGGCAAAGGCTTCATAGGCATGATGGCTCCTGCTGACAATGTTGTTAAAGATATCTGCGACCACAGTGACATGGTTGTTATGTGGGGCGGCGACCCTGAAACAACCCACTGGGGCTTCCGTGGTCAGCTTGCAAGCCGTCTTCTATATTTCTGGACTGAAATCGGCATAAAGCAAATTTATATTTGCCCTGACCTCAACTACTCTGCTTGTATCCATGCGGACAAATGGATTCCAATTCTACCCAATACCGATGCAGCGATGCAGCTTGCCATAATCTATACATGGATTATTGAAGGCACATACGACAAAGAATATGTCGCAACACATACAATCGGCATGGACAAAATAGAAGATTATGTACTGGGTAAAGTAGACGGAGTTGCCAAGACTCCAAAATGGGCATCGGAAAAATGCGGCGTTCCACCTTGGACAATCAAAGCGCTTGCGCGTGATTGGGCAAAGAAAATTGTCACCATTGGTCACTACTTTGCAGGTGGTATGGCACGCGGTCCGTTCTCCCACGAACCTGCCCGTTTAGAATGTGTTATCCTTGGTATGCAAGGTCTTGGCAAACCAGGTGTACACCAAGCTCAAGTTGCATATACAGGTATGCCCAAAAACATCATCGGCGCGGGTAAAGACCATATGGGCACATTTGGCCGCCTTGAAGGAACAGCTGCCGGTGAGCGCATCCTAAAACCACACCGTGGCACCCCGACGGCTTGGGGTAAGCAAATGATACCAAAGACATTGGTAGAAGAAGCCATCAGAAAAGGAACGGTTGACTTCTGGGGAACCGGCGGCCACGAAGAAGAAGCCGCCGACCAATATGTCAAATATACATATCCAATCGCCAAAGAAGAGGGTGGCACAGAAATCCGCATGATGTGGACAGATACGCCGTGCCGTCAGACTTGCTGGAACAATGGTAATGAGATAGCCTTGACATCTCGCGACTCTCAGATTGAATTCATTCTGGCACAACATCCATGGCTTGAAAATGACTGTCTCTTTGCAGATATAATTCTGCCTGTCAACACGACTCTTGAAGTTGACGACATTTCACCATGTATCCGTGACGGCGACAGCTTCCAGAGTGTGCTTTACATGAAGAAAGCTATTGAGCCGGTTGGTGAATCAAAGAGTGACTTTGAAGCTGTTGTTGAGATAGCCAAGAAGCTTGGAATGGAAAAAGAAGTCACTGAGGGATACTCAGTTGATGAACTCATCAAAGCGACATATGAGGGTATGAGATTCGACGAAATTGTGCCTTGGGATGAGTTTAACGAAAAAGACTATATGGTAATCCCGGTTGCTGAAAATTGGGAAGAATTCCCGGCCGGACTATATCCGTTCTACATCGATCCGGTCAAAAATCCGCTCCCGACACCTAGCGGCAAACTTGAGTTTTACTCAGAGGGTCTTGCAAAAGCATTCCCCAATGACGAAGAGCGTCCGCCTTATCCACAATGGATTGAAAAGAGCGCAATTCACGATGAGCGTATTTCCAGCAGAAGGGCGAATATATTCCCGCTGCTCGTACTGTCAAATCACGGCAGATGGAGAGTGCACGCTCAAGCTGATGATATTCCGTGGAGTAAAGAAGCATTTACCGGTAAGGTCAGAGGCTTTGACGGTTATCATTACGAGCCGTGCTGGATAAATACTGCCGATGCTGCAGCCAGGGGCATCAAGCATGGGGATATCGTTCGTGTTTATAATGAGCGCGGAAGTGTCCTTTGCGGAGCATTGGTATTCGAGAGAGTTATGCCCGGTGCAGTCTCAATCGACCATGGCGCACGTACAGACTTTATCATTCCGGGTAACTTAGATCGCGGTGGCGCAATCAACCTCATAACTCCGGAAGGTCTGACATCTAAACATGCTGCGGGACAAGCAACGACGGCGTTCTTGGTCGAAGTTGAGAGAGTCAGCATGGAGCAGATGGACAAATGGATGAGAGAACATCCCGAAGCCTTTGAGCGCGAGTATGATCCGGCTTCCGGACTTAAATTCAATGCATGGGTCGAAGGGGGAAATAAATAATGGGGAAGAAAGTATTTGTAATAGATCTGTCTATATGTAATGGTTGCTATTGCTGCCAATTCATGTGTAAAGACGAGCACAGCGGAAATGACTGGAGCCCTATTGCAAAGCCTCAACCTGAGGTTGGCCAGTTTTGGGTGAAGCTCACTGAACGTGTGCGCGGCACCGTTCCCAAGGTCAAAGTGGCATACAGACCGCATCTTTGTATGCATTGTGATAAGGCGGCATGTATGGCTGCTTGTCCGTCGGGTAATATCTACAAGCGTGAAGATGGTCTTGTTGTTGTTGATTCGGTCAAGTGCAAAGGTTGCCGCAACTGCGTTGATGCATGTAACTTCGATGCAATCTACTTCAACGAAGATTTGAACATTTCTCAAAAATGTACGGGTTGTGCACATCTGCTTGACAATGGCTGGAGTGAGCCAAGATGTGTAGATGCATGTCCTACATTGGCCATGAAGTTCATGGATGAGGAAGATGCTAAAGAGCTTATCAAGGATGCTGAGGTATGGAGACCGGAAATTAAAGATAAGACACAACCCAGAGTCTATTATCTCAATGTACCTAAGAAGTTTATTGCAGGTACACTCTATGATCCGGTAGAAGAAGAAGTATTCATAGATGCCAAATGTTCACTTACCGACGTTGATAATGGCAAAAAGTATGCAGTGGTTACCGATGCATATGGCGATTTCTGGTTTGAAGATTTGCCAGACGGCAAGTTTAAACTCGAAGTTAAAGCAGGCGGCAAAACAAAGGTGTTTGATGAAATAGACACCACAGGAAACGATGTTAACCTGGGTGATATTCCGCTTGCGTAAGCGCTGATTTTAATAATCTACATAGCTTCTCGGGTGCAGTCTGAAAAGATTGCACTCGAGTTTGTTGTATTGTCGGAAAACCTTGTAGTTGCTCCAAGCAAATATTTGCTGTTATATATTGATTTTTACGTTGGAATGCAGATGGAGAAAAGATGACAATGACCCTGGAGCAATACTATAACGGACTGATTAGAGCTGTAGTTGAAGTCACGGTTAGAAACAACATAATTGACAGAGTTATAATCACCAATCACCGCAATGGCATGGGGGAAGAGGCTGAGAGAATCATTGACTATGTCCTGGGAGAGCAAACACTACAGGTAGATGCGATTACAACAGCAACACGAAGTAGTGAAACCATCTTGGCAGCTATTGAAAATGCATTGAGACAAGGCCTGGACTAAAGCAGGCATCAATAGCGAAAGAGGGGCATGTTTTCGATTTAGAGAATGGGCAACAATTGAAAACCGACTGCTTTTGATTTGGATAATTATGCGATATTTTATTACTCAGCTGCCGAGAGTCGAACCCCTCGTCGGTTTTTGCTTGAAATCATAGGACGTATGTACTATAATAATAAAGTCATGAAATGATTGGCTTAAAGTAGTGTGATTTTAAAAGCATACTAAAATTATATGATATAGAGGTTGCAATGGAAAGACTAATTTATTTGGACAATGCTGCGACAACCAGAGTATCAAGCGTAGCTCTGGATGCCATGCTGCCATTTCTCAAGGATAGATACGGCAACCCATCGTCGGTATACTCCGTTGGCAGGGATGCGAAAAAAGCAATTGAAGATGCCCGAAGCAAAGTAGCAAATGCGCTTGGAGCCGAGCCGGAGGAAATATATTTCACTGGTAGTGGCACAGAATCAAACAACTGGGCACTTAAATCAGCGGCCGAGCTCTTAAAAGGCAAAGGTAAGCACATCATAACATCTGCCATTGAGCATCCGGCTGTTCAGAATACACTCAAATATCTTGAAAGTTTGGGCTATGAAATAACGACCCTTGCTGTCTCTCAAAATGGGCAGATTTCATTGACTGATTTGGAGCGCTCCGTGCGTAGCGACACAATTATAATCTCCATAATGACTGCAAACAATGAAATTGGCACAATCTTACCAGCCGCGGAGATTGGTAAAATCGCTAAAGCAAATGGTGTTTTGTTTCACACTGATGCGGTGCAAGCCGCAGGCAGCATCCCAATAGATGTAGGTGAAATTAATGCCGACATGCTGACAATTTCCGGCCACAAATTGGGTGGAATAAAAGGCGTCGGAGCTCTGTACATCAAAAAGGGAATTAAACTGCCTCCACTCATTCATGGTGGCGGGCAAGAGCGTGGCGAGCGTTCGGGAACAGAAAATGTCGCCGGTATTGCCGCGCTTGCTGCAGCGCTGGAATACAAAGTCTCACGCCTGCCGCTGACCGATATCGCAAAAAAGAGAGACAGGCTTATTACAGAGCTGTTGAAAATACCAAAATCAGCGCTAACCGGCGATCCCATCAACAGATTGCCGGGCATCGCCTCATTTGTTTTTGAAGCAATTGAAGGAGAATCAATGCTGCTCATGCTGGATCACTTTGGCATATGTGCCTCATCAGGCTCTGCGTGTTCATCTGGATCGCTAGACCCTTCCCATGTACTTCTGGCTATCGGGTTGCCACACGAAATAGCACATGGATCATTGAGGCTATCGCTGAGCGATGAGATAACAGATGACGATATAGACTACGTTGTAGAAAAGTTGACGGATGTGGTCTCAAAGCTTAGAAAAATGTCACCTGTTTGGCATGAGTAATTTTTAAAAACCTGTTTATTCAGTATTCAAGCAATAGAGAGAAGGAGTAAAACTATGTATTCAGATAAGGTTATGGAACACTTCGCGAATCCACGCAATGTAGGGGAATTGGAAAGTCCCAGCGCCGTTGGTGAAGTCGGCAATGCAAAATGCGGGGATATCATGAAAATTTTCTTAAAAATAGAAGATGATGTGATAACAGATGTAAGCTTCAAAACATTTGGATGCGGAGCCGCTGTAGCGACATCCTCAATGGCGACCGAACTTGTAAAAGGAAAAACCCTCAAAGAGGCGCTTAATATTACCAATAAAGCTGTCACCGAGGCTCTGGATGGGCTTCCGTCGGAAAAACTGCATTGCAGTGTTCTGGCAGAGCAAGCGATTAGGGCAGCAATCACAGACTATTACAAGCAAAAGGCTATTGACCCGCTTCCCATAGTTGGCTGCGACCTCAAATGTGATGGTTGTGCAGGGTAGCCACTTGCTTGCCGATAGGAGGAAGTCTATGACAGTCAAAGAAGTACAAGATAAAATATTAAAGCTCAAACAGGAGAAAGACATTTGCATTTTAGCGCACAGCTATCAGGCAAGAGAGATAATTGAAATTGCCGACTTTTCGGGAGATTCATATCAGCTAAGCGTTGCTGCCAGCAAAACCGACAGCAAGACAGTTATCATGTGCGGTGTTCGATTTATGGCAGAAACTGTAAAACTGCTTTCACCTGAAAAGACCGTGCTCCTTTCTCACCCGGAAGCAGGTTGTCCGATGGCAGAGCAAATGGACAAAGCGCTTATAAGCGCGGTCAAAGGACAGTTTCCGGAGTATACAGTCGTTGCATATATTAACACTACTGCAGAGCTAAAAACAATTTGTGATGTTTGTGTCACATCCTCATCAGCGGTCAAAATCGTAAATAATATTGAAAATAAAAACATATTGTTTTTGCCAGACTGTAATTTGGGAGCATATGTTGCGCAGCAAGTTCCGGACAAAAATGTCAAACTGTTGCAAGGTGGTTGTCCAATTCATGCGGCGGTTAATACTGATGATGTCAGAAAAGCCAAAGAGCGACATCCCGAAGCTTTGCTGCTGGTTCATCCTGAATGTGTGCCTGAGGTCGTAAAGTGCTCTGATTATGTCGGCTCGACTTCCGGTATAATGGAGTATGCGATGAACTCCAAGCATAAAGAATTCATAATTGGTACTGAACTAAGTATTGCGGAGAACTTGCAGTACCGCTGCCCTGAGAAACGGTTTTACGGCTTGTCACACAAGCTGATGTGTCCAAATATGAGGATAAATACGTTGGTTGATGTGCTTAACTGCGTCAAAGGTGATGGCGGTGAAGAAATTATACTGGATGAAGCAACCATAAGAGATGCACGAATGTGTATTGATAAAATGATTGAGTTGAGTTAATCCCAGCATACCAAAAGCACGATTTATTCATGAAAGAGAGAACACAAAATGAAGAAAAAAGAATATAAATTTGAAACACTCCAACTGCATGTTGGACAAGAAAACCCAGACACAGCGACTGATGCCAGAGCAGTACCTATTTACGCCACGACATCATATGTCTTTAAAGACTGCGCTCAAGCGGCAGGAAGATTTGCCCTGACTGAGCCGGGCAACATATATACCAGACTGATGAACCCGACATCTGATGCTTTCGAGCAACGCATAGCAGCGCTAGAGGGTGGCATTGCAGCACTAGCGACATCATCAGGAGCTGCTGCAATAACTCTTGCAATTCAAAACATTGCGCTTGCTGGGCATAATGTTGTTTCTGATAAACGCATATATGGAGGCACATATAACCTCTTTGCCCACACACTTCCGGAGTTCGGAATCACAACAAAATTTGTTGATGGTGGAAACCCCGAAAATTTCGAAAAAACCATAGACGAAAACACAAAAGCCATTTTTATCGAAACGCTAGGAAACCCACATTCTACAATCGTTGATGTCGATGCAGTTGCAAAAATTGCGCACAAACACGGCATTCCCCTCATCGTAGATAACACATTTGCTACGCCATATCTATTTCGCCCCATAGAGCATGGGGCAGATATAGTAGTTCACTCGGCGACTAAGTTTATTGGCGGTCATGGCACATGCATCGGTGGCGTAGTCATTGATGCGGGTAACTTTGATTGGGCAGCTAATGAAAAATTCCCCGGACTTTCAAAGCCAAACCCGAGCTATCATGGTGCGGTGTTGACCGATGTTGCCGGAAATCTGGCATATATTATTAAAATGAGAGTGACCTTAATGCGAGATACAGGCCCGACAATCAGTCCATTCCATTCATTCCTGTTCCTGCAAGGGTTAGAGACATTGTCACTTCGGGTAGAGCGTCATGTAGAAAACGCACTAAAAGTCGTTGAGTTCCTAAAGAATCATCCGCGAGTTGAACTTGTTAATCACCCAGCGCTTGAAACGCATAGTGATTATGCGCTGTATAATAGATATTTCCCAAATGGAGCGGGTTCGATTTTTACATTTGAGATTAAAGGTGACTCTGACAAGGCTAAAGAGTTTATTGACAAGCTTGAATTATTCTCGCTTTTGGCTAATGTTGCAGATTCTAAGTCACTGGTCATTCATCCTGCCAGCACAACGCACTCTCAACTGACAGCAGGCGAGATGCAGGAGCAAGGAATAAAACCGAACACCATACGCCTTTCAATCGGAACAGAGCATATTGACGATATTATCGCAGACCTCAAACAAGCGTTGGAAGCACAGTGAAGCTGACGGGAGTAGAACCCCGTCGCCTGACGGCGGCACTTTGTGAAGCTTTTTGTTCTCCATTCTCAATTCAAACAGTGGCAAAGCGAAACAAATAATTTGTAGCATATTGTCAAAGTGTTGTTTGTGGAATATAATATCCTTATGATTTATTTTGACAATGGAAGCACATCATATCCAAAAGCACCGGGTGTAGCTCATGCAGTCATGGAAATACTGGAACGCGGATGTTTCAATATTAACAGGGGCGGCTACTCCGGTGCGTACGAGATGTCCTCTTTGGTGTTTGATACCCGGGAGAAAATAGCTGCGTTGTTTGACTGTCCATCCGGGAGAAATGTCGCTTTTACAGGCGGAATCACCCATGCGCTGAATGTTGCGTTGAAAGGACTGTTGCACCCTGGGGAGCATGTTGTAACAACGCAAATGGAGCATAACTCAGTCATTCGCCCCCTGGCTCAGCTTTCGGCTCAGGGCGTATCGGTAGATGTTGTGCGATGCGGAGATGATGGTAGGCTTGATTTAGACGATATGATATCCAAAATCACATATAAAACAAAATTGGTTGTAATGTCACACGCGTCAAATGTTTGTGGTGCTATTTTGCCAATCAGAGAGGTCGGAGCCATTTGTAGAGACAAGGGTGCATTGTTATTGGTTGACAGTGCTCAAACTGCGGGTGTGCTCCCTATTTCCATGCGAAATGACCATATAGACATCCTTGCATTTACTGCCCACAAGGGCTTACTTGCGACTCAAGGGCTTGGCGGGTTGGTGCTTTCGCAGCAGATTGCCAACCAGATGACCCCACTTATAGCGGGAGGTACGGGGAGCCATACACATATAGCGGATATGCCGAGCGAATTGCCGGATAGGCTGGAAGCGGGAACACTCAACCTTCCGGGCATTGCGGCGCTCTCTATAGCGTTGGACTATATAATAGGTTATGGGGTCGAAAAGATTTACAATCGCGAGATGGAGCTATTGGCAAGGCTGACCGATGGAATCAAGCCGCTGTCGGCAGTGCGAATCCTTGGGCCGGAGAACCCAAGGGACAAGTGCGCTATTGCAGCACTCGATTTTCCGGAAACTGACAATGCAGCAGTATCAGCCGAACTCGATGAGCAATATGGCATTATGACACGTTGTGGGTTACATTGCGCACCCTCCGCGCACAAGGCTTTGGGGACGTTCCCACATGGGGTTGTCAGGTGTTCATTTGGACATATGAATACCGAAGATGAAGTAGATACGCTTATAAATGCTCTGAGTAAACAGTGATTAAATCCGCCCGATAAAACCGATGCGGTTCAAGATAGCACCATCACCCTAAAGGAGATATTTCATGGAAATCAAACAGCTTGAGATATTTGCCTGCGTTGCAAAAAAACTCAGCTTCTCAAAAGTTGCGGAGGAAATGTTTGTATCCCAGCCGACAGTCAGCACTCAAATAAACGCGCTTGAAAAAGCTGTTGGGGTGCAATTGTTTGTGCGCAATACAAAAGGGGTCATACTTACAAAAAGCGGAGCGGACTTCCTGTCCTATGCAGAAAAAATATTGACACTTCGTGACCAAGCGTTAGCGCGTATATGCCCGGACGACACAGATATTACCGGTGAAATCGATATCATATCATCTACAATTCCTGCACAGCATCTGCTGCCGGAAAGAATAGCGTCATTTCAGAAGCAGCGACCCGGCATCATACTTAGGGTTGAGCAAGCAGATAGCAGCAGGGTAGTATCAACGATGAGTGGGTTTAAGTATGACTTTGGGATGATTGGTACGACACCTGATGAGGGCAGATTTCATAGCTGCCCAATCTATGATGACGAGCTTATTTTGGTTCTTCCAAAAGACTTTCCGCATAGCGCAGAAGCCATACAAGAAAGTTTTCCGGAAACCATTACTTCAGCGCCATTTATAATGAGGGAAGCCGGTTCGGGAACCCGTGCTGAGATAGAGGGGCTTCTTTCTAGAATCGGTGTTGACTTCCGCAAGCTACATATTCCTGCATATTTTGCCGACACGCATAGCATAGTTGAAGCTGTAGCTCATGGTATGGGCATTGCTCTGGTTTCAAAAATTGCCGCACAAATGTATGTGCAGGCTGGGCTAGTACAAGCGGTCGAGATGAAAAGCAAGATTTTTACGCGCAAAATCCATTTGATTTATAATAAAGAACGCTGGCTTTCGCCCGTGCAACAGGCGTTTTTAGACCATATGTGCGAGATAAGCAGGATGTGAAAACAGACTAAGTTGATTACAGTCAATGCATAGATTGCCGAGAGCCTACGCACTGATGTAAAACATATTAACCGGAGGTAGTTAAAATGAACATCGAGAAGAGACTGAAAGAATTGGATATAGCACTGCCAGAGGTTTCGCCGCCCAGAGCTATGTATGTGCCTGTGAAGAGGGTAGGGAATTTGTTGTTTGTGTCGGGTCATTTGCCGGTTAAGGAGGATGGAACGATATATACAGGAAAATTGGGCAAAGAGCATAATGCCGAGTATGGGCAGGCAGCGGCTCGCCGTTGCATAATCAGTATGCTTGCAACACTAAAAGCAGAGCTGGGCAGTCTTGATGTTATAAAAGGGTTTGTAAAGCTCCAGTCTTTTGTAAGTTGTGAAGTTGGGTTTGAAAATCAACCTCTGGTGACTAATGGGGCATCAGAGCTGCTGGTTGAGATTTTTGGAGAAATTGGAAGACATACCAGAACGGCGGTGGGAACCAATCAATTGCCGTTTGATGCGACGATAGAAATCGACGCAATCATTGAAATTTAGATTAAAAATCGTAGGGGCGACCGACCTCGGTCGCCCGCATTTTGAGATAGCCCCCTCAAAAAACCGCACTGTTATGACATAACGTATTAAGCGAGAGGTTGAGCCAAATGATTGATATTCAGCTCTTGTTGTTTATTTCACTTATTCTATTATCTACAAAAGCTTTGTCCATGGTTATGAAACGTATGCACTTGCCGCAAGTGGTCGGTGCGCTTGTAGCAGGAATATTGCTCGGCCCCGCAGTTTTTAACCTTGTTGAGCCAAATGAAACCATCTCAGTGATTGCGGAGTTTGGTGTCATATTTCTTCTGTTTGCTGCCGGTATGGAAACCGATTTCCGGCAATTGCGCACATCATTAAAGTCATCAATACTCATTTCTGCTCTGGGTGTTGCTCTGGCATTGGGTGGAGGCTTTGCCACAGCTTTTTTATTTGGAAACCCAACCTTTGAGAGCTTCTTTGTCGGTGTAATCATAGCTTCGATGTCCACGAGCATCACCGTTGAGGCTTTGTCCGAAATGGGCAAGCTAAAATCAAAAATCGGAACTGCGTTGATGGGCGCTTCACTTTTTGATGATATTTTTGTTATCGTCATACTTGCACTGATAATGGGTATGGGTGGCGGTGCTTTCTCCGTAGGGGTGCTTGGGTTGACGCTTTTGAGAATTGTTGCATTTTTTGCGTTGGCCATAGTTGCTGGGTATTTGGTAAACATGCTGTTTAACTGGTTTTTCTGGAAATATGGCATAAAACGAAGACTCTATATATTTGCCATCGCCTTTTGCTTTATGATGGCATACCTCGCGGAAGTTTTGGGTCTTGCAGGCATCACAGGTGCCTACCTTGCCGGAATAGCCTTTTGCAGCACAAGATGTGTTGAGACGCTTGAAACAAGGACTCATGAGCTTTCATATTTGTTTTTTACCCCTGTATTTCTTGCGAATATTGGCATTCACACATCATTTGAGGGCATGACGGGGAACTTGATATTGTTTACTGTTGTGTTGGTTGTGGTCGCAATCTTGTCAAAACTGGTCGGATGTGGACTTGGTGCAAGGCTTAGCAATTTTACAAGACGAGAAAGCCTTCAGATTGGTGTTGGCATGATTGCCAGAGGCGAGATATCATTTATTGTTGCGGCTAAAGGCATTGCGGCAGGGTATGTAAGTGCAACGATGTATCCAAGTATCATAGTTGTGGTACTCATCACTGTTTTTCTGACGCCATTGTTGCTTAAAGTGGTGTTTGCGGATAAGCCGACAGACAACAAAACTATTTAGACACCATCAAGCCAGGCTGCCGGGAGTAAAGCGATATCGACTCTCGGCAGCCTATTTCGCAATGGGTGAAATACAGACGATTATTCTTAGCCTTCCTATTCGTACAAATCTGCCATTTTGCAAGGTTTTCGGGAATTTTTATTGTACTAATTCATGTATTGCTTTTTAATTGTAAAGGGGGTATGATAAAAGCTATTATTTTTGACGTGAAGGAAGTGAATAAGATGAAAGACGCACGAAAATTGATTACCCTGATTATGGTGATTGCGATTTTTACAGTTGTTTTGGCAGCATGTGGAAATCAGGCAGCTCCGGCCACTGGTGGAGGAACATCCGATGAGGGAACCCCTGTGTTTCAAATAGGTATTTTGCAACTGGTAGAGCACCCGGCGCTTGATGCAGCGCGTGATGGTTTTTTAGAGGCGCTTAATGAAGCAGGGATCAATTTTGAGTATGATTTCCAAAATGCACAGGGTGATACTCAGGTAGTGAACACCATCGCCCAGCGTTTTGTCGGCAACAATGTCGATCTTGTTCTTGCTATAGCCACACCAAGTGTTCAGGCCATGGCTGCCGCCACTGAGGATATTCCCATTGTTGGCACAGCAATCACAAGCTATGAGCGAGCTGGGGTTGTGTACAGTAACGAGGCTCCGGGTGGCAATGTCACCGGCGCATCAGACATGAATCCTATTGAAGCGCAAATCAACATGATTGTAGAGTTTGTTCCGGGTATCGAAACCCTGGGTATCGTTTATTCTTCAAACGAAGCAAACTCCGTATATCAAGCAGAGCTTGCAAAAGGGATTGCGGAGGCACTTGGGCTGACAGTTGTCGAAGGAACGGTCACAACAACAGGGGATGTCCAACAAAACACACTTTCGATTGCCAATCGTGTTGAGGCCATATTCATACCTACAGACAATACCCATGCCGATGCTATGGGAATAGTTGGACAGGTCAGTATTGAAACCGGTGTGCCTGTGTTTCCCGGTGAGGAAAACATGGTGTTGGGGGGCGGTATTGCAACCCAAAGTGTCAATTACTTTGAGTTAGGAAAACAATCCGGTCAAATGGCTGTGCAGATTCTCAGAGATGGAGCAGATCCTGCAACCATGCCGATTCAATTTGCGCAAACCTTAAATTACATAGTTAACGGATTCATGGTAGAAGAGCTAGGCATCGCAGTTCCTGCGCGCTTTGCCGACAGCATTGTCAATCCGTAAATTTCAAAAGCCTGGGATGCGGGGGTGTTACTAATGATTTTGTTGTTTTGCTGACCCATTAAATTTAAAGGGAGTCGATTACTATCGAACTTATGATTCAAGGCGCAATAAGTCTAGGACTGCTATGGTCACTGATGACAATAGGCGTCTTTATGACATTCAGAATACTCAATATGCCAGACCTATCAGTTGAGGGAACAGTGATACTGGGTGCAGCCACCGCCGCCCGACTCATATCAAACGGACATAACCCACTGCTTGCAACAATTCTTGCTGCACTGACAGGCAGCGTTGGCGGATTTGTGACCGGAGTTTTGCATACAAAATTAAAAATCCCGCCGATTTTGGCTGGGATTTTAACAATGGTTGCATCATATTCTGTTGTCATACGCATTATGGGCACTTCAAATATCGGATTACCGCCCCACGGCCCAGCGCGTGTTTTCTCAGTATTTTCATTTTTACAAGAAATGGGAATGACAAGACAACACTCAGTTATTTTGATAGCCGCTGTGGTGGTAGTTGTTATGGGGACTGCATATTATCTCTTCTGTGGAACAGAAATCGGGAGTGCAGTCAGAGCAACGGGCAACAACTTGCAAATGGTGAGGGCACAAGGAGTAAACACCAACGCAATGATTATAATGTACCTCATGATTTCTAATGGGTTCGTTGCGATTTCCGGTGCGCTAGTAGCTCAGCAGCAAGGGTTTGCATCAGTGGATATGGGTGTTGGAACCATAGTTGTGGGCTTAGCCTCAGTGATTATTGCAGAAGTTTTGTTCAAGGTGCGCAGATTCTGGGCAAGACTCATAACCCTAGTTGCCGGGTCAATCATATATAGGCTTATCATCACATTAGTTTTGGAGCTGGGTATGCCCCCTACCGACCTGAGACTGTTCGTGGCACTTACGGTCGCAGTGGCGCTGACATTGCCGCTCATACGCGAAAGAGCCTTGAAAGCTTTTGAAAAATTCAAAAGTCGGGGAGGACGCTGAGATGACAATGTTGGGCTTAAAGAATATAAGTAAAACATTTGGACTCGGAACGCCGCTCGAAACCCAAGTTTTGCGCGATGTATGCCTGGAGTTACCTAAGGGTGATTATGTCACCATTATCGGTGGCAATGGAGCAGGCAAGAGTACACTGATGAACATTGTCGCTGGAACGCATTTGTCGGATAAAGGCACCATAACCATTGACGGTGCAGATGTTACAAACCTGCCTGAGCACAAGCGAGCGCTATATCTTGGCAGAGTGTTTCAAGACCCGATGGTCGGAACCGCAGCCAGTATGAACATTGAGGAAAATTTGGCGCTGGCTTACAGGCGAGGTAAGCGAAGAGGGTTTAGTTGGTATATATCAAACAAAGAACGCGCCCTTTACCGCGAGCGACTTTCAGACCTAGAACTTGGTTTGGAAAACCGATTGACCGACAAGGTCGGATTGCTTTCAGGCGGACAAAGACAGGCGTTATCATTGATGATGGCGACCTTGAAAGAACCTCGTGTCTTACTTTTGGATGAGCATACGGCGGCGCTGGATCCCAAGACAGCCCCCAAGGTGCTTGAAATAGGAAACAAAATCATAAAGAAATATAATCTGACCACGATGATGGTCACACATAATATGAAAGATGCCATACGTCATGGCAACCGACTCATCATGATGAAAGAGGGCGGTGTGGCTCTTGACATTTCAGGAGAAGAAAAGCGCAATATTACGGTAGAAAGCCTTATTGCAAAATTCAGCCAGGTGAGCGGTGAAGAATTCAGTGATGATGCAGCACTTTTAGGGTAGCCATATCACTATATACCAGGCTTACAGGGTTGCTGATGGTTTTTTGTTTCGCGAAGTGTAGGGCGACGAGACCCGTTCCGAGCAAAACAGAAAATCATTAGTCAGACCCCAACATACCAAGCTTACAGGGTGTTGCTGATGGTTTTGCTGTCGAGGGAATTCCT
>Ga0123355_10001560_pt1 | contig 31996 bp, 24 predicted proteins | sample TergutEmb28metaG_3_FD_89872 | JGI IMG/M metagenome (GOLD analysis project Ga0123355, IMG submission 89872) | Embiratermes neotenicus P1 segment gut microbial communities from Petit-Saut dam, French Guiana - Emb289 P1 | ecosystem: Host-associated > Arthropoda: Insects > Digestive system > Gut ...
CGGGCCGAAAAAATACGGGCACGGCTTATGTCATTATCCGGTTTACTAAGCAATATACCGCTTATGCTAATCTTCCTTATCGGCGGAAACATGGTGATAAATGATGTGTTTACACTCGGTACATTGTATATTTTCATAAATCTGTCCGGTAATGTATCAGGCGTAATGATGAATATGCCGGGGTATATCGCATCATTCCGTCAATTTTCAATGAATATGAAACGGCTTATGCCAATGATTTTACTGGATGGAGAGGGGCAAACTGCATGAATGTATCAATTCAGAATTTGTCGTTTTCCTACGGCGAAAAACAAGTGCTTAACAACATTGAGTTATATATAAAATCCTGCGAAACAGTTGGAATTGTTGGCGTAAGCGGCGGCGGTAAGAGTACATTACTAAAACTAATCAGTGGATTGTACAATGTGCAACACGGAGGCATAGCGATTGGTAAAGCCCAAACATCACCTGAAAGGCGCAAAAATGTAGCAATGGTAATGCAAAGTGCAATGCTTTTTCCTGCCAGTATACGCGACAATATTTCATGCGGTCATAATATGGACGACACGATAATATATCATGCTTGCGAAATGGCGCAGCTTTCCGAATGGATTTACGCTTTACCTGATGGGGTTGACACATTTGTTGGTGAACGGGGCGGTCAAGTATCGGGCGGCCAAGCGCAGCGCATAGCCATTGCAAGGGCGATTGCCAAAAATGCGCCGGTGGTTTTACTAGACGAACCAACGTCGGCACTTGATGGCGATACAAGCATAGCCGTAATGAATGCATTAGCAAGTTTGACAAAAGGAAAAACGGTTATACATGTTTCGCATCAAATTGAAATGTTAGCAAAATATGACCGCATCCTGCGCCTTGAAGGAGGGCGGTTATATGTTTCGTGAAATGAGAAGGCTGCTCAAAATTACGGGTGACAGTTTACAATTTATTATTTTATTGATATTGCGTTCGCCTGTAGATTTTTGTATGACTGCGATATATGCTGTTTTCTTACAACACGCTTTTAATGCCGTTGAACAAAATGATATTGAACGCTTAACCCTTATATGCGTTGTTTTCTTAATTGCGAGCCTGAGTATTTTTCTATATAATGGAACTGTATGGAGCATTTACGCCCCTTTTGTCGTAAAAATGGAAAGCAGGCTAAGAATTAAACTTTTCGATAAAATCATAAAATTTTCCTATGAACGCATCGAAGCGACAACGCAAGGTGAATGGTTGACGCAGTTAAATACAGATGTGCAAATGCCATTTTCTCAGCCTATGCACTTTCCCCATGCAGTAAATGCCATAGTGCGCTTAATTTTATCATCAATATTTTTATGGTTAATAAATTCGGTTGTATTTGTGTGGGTTATATTGTTTGTTGTCCCTCACTTCCTGATAAGCCAATATTTTGTTGTGCGGTTTATGCAAGCGTTAAACAAAGAATCGCTTGAAGCCACAGCAAAAAACACCAATGAAATGACCACATTTATTACTTGTGCCGATGTTGCATTATTATATGACGGACAAAATTATTTACTGAAAAGATTTGAGAAAAGCAGTTTAGCGTTATTACAAGTCAAAATGAAAATAATAAAACGAAATGCAATCAATGCGGCTATTGCTATTCTACCATTTGGATTGAGCGGATATTTAATATTGCTTATAATCAGTGGAAGTTGGATTGCGCAGGGGTATCTAACATTTGGCGATTTAACAGCGGCATTCCAATATCGTGGGGGCATTTTGATGGGGGCTAATATGCTAATTAATTGCATTGTTTCTATAAAAGCAAGCATGGCGGGAATACACCGTATAAACGAAACAATATATGCAAACGTGGAGGAAGCAAATGGATAATGATTTAATGCGTATCGGTGAGATAGCAGGATTTTTTAACGTATCGGCAAAGGCTATACGAATTTATGAAAAAATGGGGATTATTAAACCTGCAAAAATTGACCCCAAAACGAAATACCGTTATTATACTGCCGACCAAGTACAGCAACTCAATGCTTTACTTGACCTTAAAGAATTGGGTTTTTCGTTATTAGAAATAAAGAAATTGTTAGACGGCGGTATGACTAACGAAAAATTTATGGAAGCACTCATACACAAAAAAACATCGTGGCAAAATATTGGTGCTTCAATTGAAAATAAAATAAGCGTGATTGATGAAATAACTGACAATATGGCTAACGCTGAAAATGAATCTAAAATGCACGAATTATCCGATGAAGAACGTGCGTGGTTGTTAGTTAAAATGGTGTGCATTGGAGATGTGCGCGGCCAAAGTGCATTGAGTGAAGCCCTTTGGGTATAAAGGATGTTCTACAATGGATTTAAGCAAAAAACTTACCTTTCGCGGGGCTTTGGCCTTGTCGTTCCGGATGGCTCCCGTGGTAACCATAGTACTGATCATTGACAGGTTGATGGGCATATCCATAGCGCTGCTTAATGTTTTGGTTGCGGCATATTTTATTAATACAGCACTCGCTGTTGTAACAGAAGGGCAGGGGGCCGGCCGCATCGTCATGCCGCTTGTTGCCATGGCGGCTTTTTCTGTGTATGGGTATTTAACAGGCCCAATGGAACAATTACTGAATACGCATCTTGCCATAAAAACACGTTTGAGGCTAAGGGTTCCATTCCTAGAGAAACGCGTGCGGCTGGAATACAAACATGCAGAAAACAAAGACACCGTAGACCTGCTAAACCGGGTTTGGAATAACCCGGACGGCCGGATAAGCGAAGTGCTTACCAATATGTCCGGGCTTGTTTGGGTCATATGTACAACAGCCAGCTACGCGGTAATCCTTTTGGTTAACGCGCCTTTGGCCGGTTCTATATTGCTGGCGTTGTCTGCACCAATATTTTTTATTGCGATAAAAGCGGGAAAGGCACAGTATCAGGCGAACAGAGATGCCACTTTAGACCACAGATATGCGTCAGTCATTTCTTGGATTATTACCGCGCGTGACACCGTGGCTGAACGGAACCTCTTTGGCTATACGGATTATTTAGCGGAAAAATTCGAGAAGCATTATGAAGCCAACCGGTTACATATATTCAAGGCCCGCGCGCTATGGTATATGCGCTCGAAGGCTTCTGCCATAATTTTGGGGCTGCTGTCTGCCGCAAGTTTGTTTATTATGGCCCCGTCTGTGGCGAACGGAAGCCTAAGTGTGGGTCTGTTTATTGCGCTTCAAGGCGCGTTATTTTCCGCTGTGGGTATGATTGGATGGCGGTTGCCTGAACATTTCCGGCAAATTGCGGTGCAGCGGGAGTTTATAAAAGATGCAAACAAATTTTTGGAGCTTAGTGAAATTGAAGACGCGGAGGCACTTCCAGTGGAGTTGCCGCCAGAATTTGAAAGCCTGGAATTTAAAAACGTGAGTTTCACGTACCCTGGTACAGAGAAAGTAATATTGGATAACCTGTCGCTTACCATCGAAAAGGGCAAACACTACGCATTTGTAGGGGTTAACGGCGCGGGCAAAACCACGCTCACCAAGCTAATCACCCGCCTGTACGACGATTACACCGGCGAAATTTTGCTAAACGGAAAATCTCTGCGGGAATGGACGCTTCCGCAAATCAAAGCATGCTTTTGCGCCCTGTTTCAAGACTTTGCCCGTTATGATATTACCGTTGCGGAAAATGTCGCCATTGGAAAAATAAACGGTGCCACAGATGAAGAAATTGACAACGCGCTGGATATGTTAGGCTTCGAGAAAACCGCCGCAGAACTAAAAGACGGCAAAAACACCTTGCTGGGTAAAACCCACGAAGCCGGTATTGACCTTTCCGGTGGGCAGTGGCAGCGCCTGGCTTTTGCGCGGGCAATCATAAGCCTCGCCCCGGTAAAAATCTTGGACGAGCCCACCGCCGCCCTAGACCCCGTTGCGGAAAGCCAGATGTACGCCCAGTTCGAGTCAATCAGCCGCGGGTTTACCACTATTTTTATTAGCCACAGGCTTGCGTCCGCAAAACTGGCAGATACAATTTTTGTACTGGAGGGCGGCAAAGTGGCAGAGCAAGGCAGCCATGAAGCATTAATGGCGGCCAATGGCATATATGCAGAGATGTTTGAGAGCCAACAGAGTTGGTATGTGTGAGGTAAAAATTTATGACTGAAAATAAACCCCAATCCCTATCCATTTTCAAAGCAATCCGCCGTGTGATACCCCTCACGATACGAGCGCTCCCTTTCACATGCATAATTTTTATGTTCATAGTCATTCTGCATGGCATTACATGGGGGCTTGTTGCGCCGGTAAATCAGCGCCTGTACGATGCGCTGGCAGATTTGGCAATGGGTAATGGGTACTTGCGGCAGGTATATATCGGCGCGGCCATGGTGACGCTGGTTATGATTTGCCAGCAAATACTAAACGCCTTGCACAATCTTTTAGATACCGATTTCATGTTTCCAAAGGCTGACGGGCGTTTTGCGCAGGTCATTCACGCAAAAATAAAAAAACTCCCCGCCGAAGTTTTTGAAGATAAAGACCGCTTAGATGATATAGAAAAAGCGAACGCAGGCAAAGGCGGCGCGTTTTGGATGTACATGACCATTCACGATATGGTATTTTTCTACGGTGCGTATTATTTTATCATGGGGCGCTTCCTGTGGCAGATGGAACCCATCTTGCTTATTGCGCTTCTGTTTATATTCGCCCCGGTTTTGCTTGCTCAATTTGTAGAAGCAAAAATTCAGGCCAAGCTGGAAAATGTATCCGCCCCCATACGCCGCCAAAACACCCACTACGAAGACTGCCTCATTGGGCTAAAAAATATGAAAGAAACCCGTCTGTTTGGCGCGTATCATTTCTTCAAGCGGCTATACATGGACAGCCTGGCTCTGCTTGCGCAGAAAGAATGGGATACGCAAAAGAAAATACAAGCGATGTATTTTGGGGTGAACGCGGTAAAGGCCGCCGGCTGGGTGGGTGTGCTGGCGCTTATGTTTCGCTCGCTTACACAGGGGAATATAACAGTCGGGGCTTTCGCGGCGGTGTTTGGGTCTGTCGGTATGATGTTTGGGCTAATGGAAGAAGCTCTTTGGCGGATGAAGGCAACATTTGCACAAGATTTGGGCAAAATCCATAACTTTATCAATTTGCTGGATATTCCCACGCCCGGAAAACCAAATATCAAACCGGACTTTGCCAAAGGTATAACCGTTAAGGACGTATTTTTCGCATACCCCAAAGCAGAAAAAAACGCCGTAGACGGCGTATCAATGACCATAAACAAAGGCGAAACCCTGGCCCTTGTAGGCGAAAACGGCAGCGGCAAGACCACTTTTGTCAAACTCCTGTGCGGGCTGTATAAGCCAAGCAGCGGCAAAATTATGATAGGTGGGCGTGATACTATAGAAACATCGGACACCGCACTCTTTGCCAGTACATCCGGCGTGTTTCAAAATTACGGGCGGTATGCGTTTAGCCTAGAAGAAAACATCCGCATATCTTCACCGGGCGCCGCACACGATATCATTACCGCAATGGAAGACGCCGATGTGCATTACCAAGACGAAAAGACTTTCCCCAAAGGCACAAAAACAATTCTTTCCCGCGAATATGAAGGCGTGGATTTATCCGGCGGCCAGTGGCAGCGCATAGCGACTGCCCGTGGACTATACCGCCATCACGACTTTATTGTGCTGGACGAGCCCACCGCCGCCATAGACCCTATTGAAGAAACCCGCATATACAAACGCTTTGCGGAACTTACCCGCCACAAAATGGCGGTACTTGTCACTCATCGCTTGGGCTCCGCGCGTATCGCCGATAGAATTGCCGTAATGGACGCTGGCAAAATAGTAGAAATAGGCACACATGAAAGCCTGCTTGCGAATAAAGGCAAGTATGCGGAAATGTGGGCTTCACAAGCGGAAAGTTATAATAATGTGTAACTTTAGTCATACAAGAAAGATTTTGTTGACAAATGCAGATCCTTACAAGTATAATATATAATATACTTATAAGGAGGGGTAAATATGCCGCAATTATCATTATATTTGGATGAGGATACCCACCGTGAGTTGGAAGCACGGGCGCGGTTAAATAATACTTCTGTTTCAAAATTTGTAATTATCACGCTTAAAACTCATTTTTCTAAAGGTTGGCCGGATGGGTTTAAAAATATATTTGGATCTATTACAGATGAAAGTTTTAATAAGCAAAATGTACCTGATTGGCCTTTGGATGCGCCGAGGGAAAGTTTATGAATTATTGTTTGGATACAAATATCTGTATTTACTTCCTTACGGGTAAATACCCGGCACTATTTGATAAAATGATGTCATATAGCCCAAACGATATAAAAATACCTGCTATTGTAAAAGCTGAATTGATTCATGGTGCTGAAAAGAGCATAAAGCGTGATGAAAATATAAAAAAAATTGCTGCGTTTTTACTACCTTTTGAGATAATGCCTTTTGATGAAAAATGTGCTGATTACTATGGTAAAATCAAAGCAACGTTAGAAAAAAACGGTACGCTGATTGGCCCGAATGACCTGCTTATCGCAGCAACTGTAGTCGCGCAAAATGCTATACTTGTTACAAACAACATGAACGAATTTAACCGTATCGAAGCACTTCATACAGAAAATTGGATTTATTAAATTTATATCATGGTGCAGTTAATGGCCTATGCCAATTCATTGCACAACTTAAGGAGTTTTTTTATGGCAAGCAACACCGCAATTTTCTATGATATCGAAAATTTGCTAGGTCTTTTTAATAACAAAATCAACACAGGCTTACATTTAGAGAAAATTTACAGGCGCGTACTTGAAATGGAAGGCGTTACCGGGGTTTATTTGCAGCGTGCCTATGCAGACTGGGCTATACCTATGTTTAGGAATTTAAAAAATTACATCCTTCAAATTGGTATCGAGCCCATACAAATTTTTAACACGAACCAAAACGACAAAATAAAAAATGCGGCAGATATATGCCTTATAATTGATGCGGTAGACCTTGCTGCGTGCAGACCGGAGATCGAAAATTTTGTTATCGCTTCCGGTGACGGTATTTTTGCGTTTTTGTCAAAAAAACTTCACCAGCATGGCAAGCGTGTAATCGGCTGCAGCTTCGAAAAAATAGCAAATTCGATTTTCATTAATTCGTGCGATTATTTTATTAAAATGGAAAAAGCGGACGAGTCTATTATTGTAACGTCTTCAAATAGGAATGCGGAAACAAACAAAGCCGCAGACATTTCTAAAGGTGAAACAGCCGGAAAAGCGGAGAAAAAGGCGCCGCAAAAAATAACTGTGACATTGCCTAAAACTAAATATACAGATATTCTGCTGGCTTCAAATATAAAACCACCGCAAGATACAGGCGATAAATCGGCTATCATGGATATGGTGCGCCAAATGGTGGACGCCTTATTTGTGGATGATACAAAGGATTTACCGGGGCTGGAAATTTCCATTTTTGCAAATTATATCAGCCACTACTTGCCGGGGTTTAAGGTACATTCTGTTGGGTTTAGGGGCATAGGCGAGTTTATGAAGTTTATGCTTACGGGCAGCCGGTACTGCACATATTCAGTGGCCAACAATGTTGTGCTTATGGCTCCGCGAGTGGTGGCAGAGGCTGTAAATGGTAAAATTGTAGATGATGTAAAAGGCTTGTTAATAATTACTTCGGAAGATGAGCGCTATAATTCCATATTTGATGTTTCACCTGGCACGCCTTTTGTATACACCATTCAAAAACAAACAGTGGTTAAACCAAAAAAAGAGCGAAAGCCGGCCTTCGTGGCTAAAACAAAAAATGAAGACATTCAGCCGGAGCCAAAAACTGTGCCAAGTCCGGTGGAAGCAGGCACTGTCCGCAAATTGGTCAAAAATCAATTTGAGGAATTTTCTAGTACCCATTCTTTGCCACCTGAGGAAATTGCAAAACTATGTACGCGGGAATACGCATTGGCAACATTTGGTGTGCGTGCGCCCATTTTACGCGAGATAGACAATGCGCGCAATTTACGCGAACAACGCATACTAAACGGCAAGGTGAAGTACTGGAAAGAGGCATTTGCATTTGATGGCAAGCAATATCTTGTTTACAAGGAATGGGCAAACCTGCACAAGAACCGTTTTGTGGCTTGGTGCGCTCAGTTTAAGCCAAGGTCATGAACTTCAAGGGCAGAAAATTTAAGATAGCTGTCGTTATTGGCGGCATTATGTTAGCTGCTGTACTGTTTTTGGTGTCTCCGGTTTTTTATATCCAAGAAGTGGTTATACAGGGTAATAGCCGTATTAGTAGTGCAGATATTGAACAAAAGCTTGGGCTAAATAGCACCAGCAATATTTTGTTGCTTAACACCGGAGCGGCGCGTAGGCGTATTATGGGTAACCTGTACATTGGCAATGTAAGCTTTAGGCGCGACTTGCCCAGGCGGTTGTACGTGACTGTATTTGAACGGCGGCCCAGTGCATACGTAGAGCATATGGGAAACTTTCTTGTTTTAGATGACTTTGGGCGCGTTTTAAAGGTCAGGTCTAATATTCAGGAGACACTGCCGCTTTTGGAAGGGCTGCAGTTTACCCGTTCCCAGCTTGGCGAAATACTGGATGTGTCCAATGCAACAGATTTTGACAGTGTAGTGTTGTATACGCAATTGCTTGTTAATTATGGACTTATACACCATATATCGCACATCAATGTATCTGATCCGTCAAATATACGCATTTTGGTAAACTACTTAGAATTTCATGTGGGCGGGTCTGCAGATGCCGATGAAAAAGTACGGGCGATTGTAGAAGTGTTGGATAGATTGCCAGATGCTGGCAGAACGCGAGGTTTTGTTGATATGCGGGATACAAGAGCGCAGTTTTCTCTTGAATTGCTGCAATAAAAACGCAATAAAAAGCTTGCACTAATTGAATAAGCGTTGTATTATATGGTATGAGTAATTTTGTAAAATTTTCTGAACTATACTCTATGAGGAGGATATTCCCTTGATAGATATCGATAATACACATGATTTGAAAGCGAAAATTAAAGTCATTGGTGTAGGTGGTGGCGGCGGCAATGCCGTAGACCGCATGATTGAAGATGAAATTTCTGATGTCGAATTTATTTCGGCCAATACAGACAGTAAGGCGCTTGCAAAATCTAAGGCTACTATTCGCATACAACTGGGCGAAAAACTTACGCGTGGCTTGGGCGCCGGTAGTAAGCCGGAAGTTGGGAAGCGTGCGGCAGAGGAGTCTCGCGAGTTGTTGGTCAATGCCATTGGCTCTGATACCAACTTGCTGTTTATTACTGCGGGAATGGGGGGCGGTACAGGTACAGGCGCCGCACCTGTTATAGCAAGCTATGCCCGTGAAATGGGTATTTTAACCATAGGTGTTGTTACAAAACCTTTCGAATTTGAAGGTGTTTCGCGTATGCGTAACGCGGAAGACGGCATAGAAGAATTAAAGAAAAATGTGGACACTATTGTTGTTGTTCCCAACGACCGTTTAGATTCCATTATCGACGACGATGCTACCGTTGAAGAATCTTTCCGTATGGCCGACGAAGTTTTGCGTCAGGGTGTTTCAGGTATTTCCGGCGTAATTTTAGACGACGGCTTAATTAACCTTGACTTTGCAGACGTTGAAACCGTTATGAAAAACAAAGGCCTTGCCCATATGGGTGTTGGGCGTGCGTCCGGTAAAAATAAAATTGAAAACGCTACGCAAGAAGCGCTGAGCAGCCCGCTGTTGGAAACCACAACAAGAGGTGCAAGATACATTCTTATCGCTTTTACCGGTGACAACAACATGGCGCTTAAGGCTATTCGCAATGCTGCTACCGAGGTTAAGAAAACACTTAACCCGGAAGCTGTTATCATATTTGGTACCACCATTAATGAAGATTTTAAAGATGAAGTTATGGTCACCATTGTTGCAACCGGTATAGATGATATAGAAGAAGATGAAGAAATTATACCTTTGGCTCCGTCTCAGCCGGAAACAATTACTTTTACATCAAGAGGCAGTGACGAGCCTCCGGAGATTCAGCCCATAAGGACAGAATCTGTAGTGGCTGAATACGATGGCCCAACCTTTGTTACCATTGATGAAAATGAAGGTATAAAAACACCGAGTTTCCTGCGTGAGTGGAGGAATCGTTCGGGTAGGTAAAATGTGAGTTTATGTAAAAAGCTCCGGAGGTTTTGCGAAGGCAAAACTACCGGAGCTTCTTTGTATGCTAGTAAATTGCTCTGTACGAAACGCGCGCAAGCGCGCTTTGTTATGTTATAATTTTTGGCAGACAGGACATATAAACGTGGATGTGCTGCCTGTTTTTATTTGGATTATAGTTTCACCACAGATTGGGCAGGGTTGATTCTCTTTGTAGCCCGCAAGGAAATAATCCATTGTAAAGCCGCCCTTCTGCCCGAAAAAATCACTTTCATAAGCGAATGCGCCTTTATCTCGCGAAAAATTCATAAGGTCAACTATGCTGTCGTACAGGAGTTTGATTTCATCCCTGTTCATTTCCGATATTTTTTTCTGCGGGTGTAAACGCGCCTTGAATAAAATATCGTGCATATACATATTACCGATACCGCCAATATTTTTTTGATTCATTAGGAAAGCCTTTACTTGCGTCTTTTTGCCTTTCAAAAGTGACGAAAAATATTCAAATGTAAATTTTTCATCAAAGGGGTCGATGGCTATGCTGCTTGTATTCGGTTCTGACACGAGTTTTTTATCAGAGGCGAGTAAAAACTTGCCAAACCACCAAAAGCGGGCGGTATAACCGCTTCCGTCGGTGAACAGCACTTTGATTTGATATTTTTCGGGTTCGTCTTTATCGTTTTCAAAGAACAGAATATCCGCGCCCATGCCAAGCGACAATAGGATATTTTCTCCATTGTCAAGGGCAGTGATGATCCATTTCCCTTTATTCCGGGTGTCGCCGATCTTTGCGCCTGCAGTTCGTCTTTGAAATTCATCAGCGGGGACGTTGGCGCATTTTTCTTGTAGCAGGGTTACTGTTTGGATGGTTTTTCCGCGCAGGGTATCCTCCATTTGTCCCGCGAGTTTTGCGATTTCAGGAAGTTCAGCCATTTTATTCATGCTCCTTTTCTAATGCTTTTTCTGCATTTTGAATTATTTTTATTGGTATAAAAATATCTTGTTGCCATTTGTTTAACATCTTCACAATATCCCACGGAAGAATTTCTTCAAGCATCTCCGGGCGTTTGGTGTCTGGACGGAAATCGTTGTTGTCGGTTACCCATTCTCTTAAAAGTTCGAAAGTGTCGTCCATATTCTCAAAAAAAGTAGATGCAACTGCGTACAAGCCGCCCGGCAGATTCTCGTCCATGTATATCGTTTCATTTTTGTAATCATCAGGAATTTTCATAAGCATAACCCACTCGCCGCCCGGTTCTTTACGCATAAAACAATCTCGGAGCCCGGGAGTAGGCACAAAGCCATATTCGGCAAATAAGTTTTGCATTTTATCCCCATCCAGATTTTCGGCTTCGCCTGTTTTATGTCGAGAAGTGATTACACGCATTGGCGGTAACCGTATAATGCGGATGTCGTTCAACTTTGATGCTTCGCGGCTTGCTTCCGACAATTCTTCAAATGTAGTTGGGGCATTTATTTCTGCTACGGCAAGCCGTTTTTCTGTTTCTTCATAAAGCAAAGTAATGGCTGATATTTTCTTGATTCCATTTATCAACATCATGTGTAGGAACTCGTCAACCAATTTCCTTAGCTTCGATAATGCAGTAATTTCCGTATCAAGGGCTTCCAGCTTGTCCACAAACGCTTGAATCAATCCCGCCATGCTTTCACTCTTAAATATTTTTACAATATCCTTTACAGGGATTTGCAATTTGCGAAGAACGATGATTTGCTTCAGTCGTTCAAGCGCGGCGGCATCGTAGTATCGTTGGGTTTTATTATCGGGATGGCAACTCCACAGAAGCCCAACTTCTTCATAATATCTTAGCGTTCTACTGGACACACCAAAGCTATCAACCACTTCGTTTATCCTGATTAAATTCAAACGAATCACCTCACAAACTTATTATACTGGTTGACGCTGCGTCAATGTCAATAGGTTTGTGAAAAAGGGAGTGGGCAAGTTGCGGGTTTTGTTATACGTAGGAGCGAACTGTGTTCGTCCGAAAACATTAGCGAAGTCATTGCCTACCCCCTGATAGCACATTCAAAGTGCTATCAGGGGGTAAGGCTTAATGCGAGCCGTAGGAGAACACAGTTCGCCCCTACAATAATCAACGTCGCTCCTAAACCCACAACTTGCCCACTCCCGTGAAAAATATCGCATTTTGTTTTGCTTAAACAACTGTGCTGATTGTTTTGAAAATTAGATTTACAATTGCATAAAACTTAAAAAAAAGTTCAACCTAATCGTAACTAGAGATTAGGAAGGACTTTTTTCATGACCAAAAAAGTAATAACAAGTATAGTATGTGCTTTAATTTTTATAAGTTTAATGAGTGATGTTGCATACGCGCAAGGTATATCCGTTGATGCCAAAGCAAGCTTGCTCATGGAGGCAGAGACAGGTAAAATTCTACATGAGCATAATGCCCACGAAAAACTTGCCCCCGCCAGTGTTACTAAAGTTATGACAATGTTATTAATTTACGAGGCCCTTGACCAAGAAAAAATTAAATGGGACGACATTGTCACCGTAAGCGCCCACGCAGCGTCTATGGGCGGTTCTCAAATATTTTTGGAAGTAGGGGAGCAGCAAACGGTTAGGGATTTAGTAAAATCCATCGTTATTGCATCGGCAAATGACGCGTCTGTTGCCATGGCGGAATTTGTATCAGGCAGCGAAGATGCTTTTGTAACTGCCATGAATAACAAGGCAAGGGCACTTGGCATGGTAAATACAAATTTTGTTAATTCCTGTGGGCTGGATGCCCCCGGGCATTTGACAACCGCGCATGATATTGCGCTCATGTCGCGGGAACTTATTATGAAATACCCCGATGTGTTTAAGTATGCCAAAACGCGGCTGGATAAAATCACGCACAAAACAGCCCGTGGCGAAGAAGAGTTTGGGCTTACCAATACCAATAAATTAATCCGCAATTATTCCGGGGCAACCGGATTAAAGACGGGTTCGACTGCGGAAGCTATGTATTGTATTTCTGAAACGGCAGAAAGAGAAAATATGCAACTTATTTCTGTTATTTTGGGTGCGCCGGACCCGAGTGTGCGCTTCGACTCTGCAATGAAACTTTTGGATTTTGGCTATGCTAATTTTGCCCTTATTGCAAAAGAGGAAGCTGGTACGCCTATGGGTGAAATCCAAATTTACAAAGGTAACGTAGAGCGCTCGCCGGTTGTTATCAAGGAGCAAACCAATATGCTTGCACCAAAAGGCAAGCATGTGGAACTCACCGGCGAAGTGGTTATAAATGAGGCATTAACTGCACCTGTTGAAGCAGGCCGGCTTGCCGGCGAGGTTATATACACTTGGGAAGGCGCCGAAGTAGGGCGCAGTCAGTTGATTGTACCAGAGGAAGTAGGGCGTGCTTCCGCAGCTGAAATGATGGAGCGGATATTTAGAAGGTGGTTATTTACAGAATCGGTGCCTGATAGTGCGTAGTGATTTTCGGGCGAACACTGTTCGCCCCTACAAGAGTCAAATTTTGTTTTCGTAGGGGCGCACAGTGTGCGCCCGAGGCTTGCCTCACAGATTCGGCAACTGCCAATCAATAGGAACCAGTCCATTTTCCTCTAAAAACGCATTTGTTCTGGAAAAGTGCCTGCAACCGAAAAACCGTCCCCCCGCAAGTGGGCTGGGGTGAGCGGCTTGCAAAATTAAATGGGCAGGGTTATCTATAATCTGTCCTTTTGCCTGGGCGTCGCGCCCCCAAAGTAAAAATGCCATGGGTGTTTTGCGGCGGTTTAAAAGTTCTAATATATGGTCTGTAAACCGTTCCCAGCCTTGCCCGGCATGGGAGCGGCTTTTTTTTGCCTCAACTGTAAGCACAGCGTTTAAAAGCAGCACACCTTGCTCTGCCCAGTGCACTAAATACCCGCTGTTGGGAACTGTACAGCCGATATCTACAGAAAGCTCTTTGAATATGTTTGCCAAAGATGGCGGAGTTTTTATGCCCGGGCAAACAGAAAATGAAAGCCCATGGGCTTCACCTGCGTTTATATATGGGTCTTGTCCCACTACAACGGCTTTGACATTGGCGTATGGCGTAAGCTTTAGCGCGTTAAAAATATCGTACATATTTGGATAGATGGTTTTGGTGGAGTAGGCTACCTTTAGGAATCTGCGTAAGTTTTGATAATACTCTTGCTTAAACTCGTTTTCCAAAAGTGCATCCCAATCGTTGTTTAGCTGAACCATATGAAATCTCCTCAGTTTTGTTATTTGTAAAATTGTACTTAAATCAGGAAAAAAATACAACGCTTTATTTCTATGCTTGACAATGTACAAGATATCTGGTAGATTGCACAAAAATATCTAATATAAATTCAAAATCACAACGATGCAAACAATTGTTTTTGAAAAAAATTCCAAGTTCATCGTCCTTTGTGCTGGTTTGCGGGGGCATGATGAACAAAAAATAAAATAATTTAACAAGGAGGAACGAAATGCAAAGGTTTAAAAAGGCAGTTGCAGTATTTCTTGCTTTTGTGTTAGTACTTTCCATTACAGGAGGGTTTACTACGCTAAGCGCAGAAACGGCGGACCGTTTTACCGACCTGGATGGAGTTAGTGCCTTACCCAGAGCGGCCATTAACAAATGGGCCGGTTACGGCATCGTCAATGGTATAGGCGGTGGCGAATTTGGTCCAAACCTGTTCTTCACCCGGGCACAAATGGCTACCATGATAGACCGCATCATGGGCTATACGACCGGTGTCTCCAATCCTTTTACGGACTTAGACATGAATGCCGGCCATGCCCCTTCTGTGTTACGTGCGGTGTATGCGGGAGTTTTTGATTCTGGCGGTATGTTTAGGCCCCGTGAGTACATTACCCGCGAAGAAGCGACCATCGCTTTTGTTCGTGCCTTAGGGCTGGAAACAGAAGCTTATCATGCTGTCGCGGCAACACCATTTTTAGATGACCAAAGCATATCTGCTCAAGTGAGGCCCGGGATTCTGGCAGCTTTAAGCAATGGTGTAATTTCAGGGATTCCTGTTTCCGGCGGTGTTGAGTTCCGTCCTGGTGCTTATATTCGCAGGCAGGACATGATGTTGCTTTTTAGCAATGCCATAGAAGCATTGGTTTCCAGTTCAATATTAAACACAACATTTAACCGTTCGGTGGTTATTAATCAAGGCAATATTACCCTTTCTAATGTGCATATTACCGGGGATTTAATTATTTCCGAAGGTGCAAGCTTAGAATCCATAACACTGAATAATGTTACGGTATCCGGGCGGATAATAGTGCGTACAGCAGGTACAGCTATTACTGCAAATACTTCTTTGGGTCGTGTTTATCTTAATGGCAACGGAAACACTCTATATGTTATGGATACAGCCTATCAAATAACAAAAAACGGCCAAGACAATAGGGTAGTTTTTGCAGAGAACGCAGTTGTAGAAAATTTGGTTATAAACCAAGCAGGGGAAGTTGTTAACAATGGTCGTGTAATCAACACGGAAGTGAACGCAAATGGTATAGCCCTTGGCGGTAACGGCGAATATACGAATGTGTTCATTTCAGAAAACGTACAAATAGGGCCGGTAGATAGAGACGGCAATCCTATAGACGCCGATATAGATTACGTAGTATACGATGATGAGGATGATGAGACAACGGGTCCTGTTCGGAGCAGGCCGGTAATCCCGTGGATACCTCCGGGTTTACAGTTGGATGAAGCTCCACAGCCATCGGCAGTACCACCATCACAACCACCGGCAGACCCACTTCCACCACAACCACCTTTCCAACCGCCAATAGACCTTCCGACAGATGAACCAACCGATGATCCGACAGACCCTCCGACAGACGACCCAACCGATGAACCGTCGGATGAACCGTCGGATGAGCCGTCAGATGAGCCATCGGACGAACCATCAGACGAGCCATCAGATGAGCCATCCGATGAACCATCGGATATAGGCCCTCCTATACCACCACCGGTTTATGGTGATATAGCCGCATTATTCGTTCCGGAATTAAGCGAGTGGATTACAGTAGAAGAAAACGGCAGTTGGATATGGACAGGCCGTTATGTAGATTTCATTGTAAATGCGCCCGGTTTGCCTGCGGGTAGTCACACTATTACCGATATATCGTTCGAGTATGTCGGCGACGGATATCTTCCAACCCTAAGGGGTACAGGCGGCAACCCAGCGCATCACATACCGGGCGGGCCGGATGTACGCTTTACCCCTGTGTCATTTGTTGTGGATGGAGACGGTATTGGTACAATGCGATTGTACTTGCATTCGTCAAACGTACCGCGTCCGCTTCACACATGGGATTTGGAACTGACAGTAACAGTTGCCGGCCCTGAAGGCCCACTGGTTTCTGAGCCTATCGAAACCGTTTTAGCCGATCCGGGCCTATGGACTTTACATTGGGCAGATGAGTTTGAAGGCGATACCCTCAACTACGATTACTGGCATGTTCAAATTGGTACGGGTACAATGTACGGTTTGACAGGCTGGGGCAATGCCGAACTTCAATTCTACAGACGCGAAAATGTAGCCGTGCGTGATGGTAACTTGGTTATCACCGCCATGCACCACAGCACCCCACAAGGCGGCGGACTGGGCGCGGGCCCTGCATCTGTCTGGACATCCGGCAGACTACGCACCACGGGTGCCACCGGCGCAACTACGCTTTATGGCCGTATAGAAGCCAGCATTAGCTTGCCGGTTGCCAACGGCTTATGGCCTGCGTTCTGGATGATGCCGCAAGAAACCGTATCCGGGGAATCAGCAGTCTACGGCGGCTGGGCTGCCAGTGGCGAAATTGATATTATGGAAGCCCGCGGCCGTCAACCGGACAGAAGCAACGGCGCAATCCATTTTGGTGGTAACTGGCCTGCCAACGTGTTTACCGCAGGATATTATTTCTTCCCTAACTATGGTTATGGTGAAGGCCAAAACAACATTAGAAACTTCAATACCTTTGCCGTGGAATGGGAGCCCGGCGAAATTCGCTGGTATGTAAACGACACCATGTATATGAGGCAAAACCGCTGGCATACCAGAGGTGCCAATCAACAAGCAGATTTCACATACCCCGCACCTTTCGACCAGCCTTTCCACATTTTATTAAATATGGCCATGGGCGGCATGTTTGATCCGGGCGCAGCACTCAACCCGGTAGACTTTGCCGACGGCGGCCTGAGTAAGTATGTTGACTATGTACGCATTTGGCATCAAAATGAAAGCGTAAGACCTATGCGCTATCCGGTACATCCGGACGACTTGGCTATGGTTCCGGACCCAATCCCACCGGAAGCTAAACCTCCTGTAGGCGTTGGCGGCTTGATTTGGGATACCAATTTTACCAATGTGCATCTAAGAACAGGCTCACCAACACCAGCCGGTGCTGTATATAACCCTGACCAGCCGGGTAATTCACGCTTTCCATTTATCGATGGTTGGGTAGTAGGCAGCTTTGCGGGCGGCGGTAATGTATCCGGGTATCAATTACACACTGTTGGCGGAAGCACTTTTATGGAAGTGCACATTGCATCTGCCGGCGTACGTTACGGCAACCAGCTTATGCAGCGTGTACCTTTGGTATATGGGCGTCACTATCGTTTAACTTTTGATGCGTATGCAGCCGCAGACCGTAATATAGAAGTAGGTATTGCTCAAGGCGGCGACCCGGGTTGGACTAGTTATACCACCACCGGCACGATCAATTTGACCACAACACCACAAACCTTTACCCATTACTTTACGATGGCTCACCCAACGCATGTCAATGCCCGTTTGGAAATTAACTTGGGCATGAGTTCAATTAATGTGTTCGTTGGTAATGTCAGCTTGGTTGAAGTAGCGTATATTCCTGCTCCGGAAGACACCGTTCTTAAATTCCCGTTGTCCGGCAACTTTGCCGGAACCGGCGGTAGCCTAATCTGGAACGGTAACTTTGACCAAGGCCGCGAGCGTTTGGCTTTCTGGGGACGTGACATTGTTGGTGGTGCCACCATGAGTGTAAACCCGGCATTGCCGCGCGAACTTGAAGTTAGAAATCTTTCCGGCGCAAGTGCCCCGGCGGATGTCATCCTCAGGCAAAACAGAATACCGTTCTTTAACGACACGTATCGTATTGCTTTTGATGCCCTTGCTTCTGCGCCAAGGGATATCCAATTCCGTGTTGTAAGCATGGCTACAGGTACTGTACACTACACAGGTACTGTTTCCATTGGTATTACAAGACAACGCCATACGATAGACTTTACTCCTGTTGTCCCATTGGTAGGAGCTGCCGGTTATGAAATGCAATTCCAGTTCCTGTTTGGCGGCTCTTCAGCAGATGTGACTATGGATAATGTTACCCTAACACGCCAAACCTTTACAGATGTTAACTTTGACGGGGTTACAATCTTCCCGTTCCTTAACGGCGACTTCTTTGACGGTACTACCGGATGGAGTATCCTGAATATCTACGGCGGAGCAAGTACCATATCTGCCGCAGACGGTGTGGGAACAGTAAATGTAACCAGCGTGGGAACTGTGCCATGGAGCCTTATCTTTGATACCGCGGGACGGCAATTCCCAGTGTATGAGGGCTTTGTATATACACTCTCATTCGATGTACGTGGCGTAGAGCGCGACATTGAAGTCGTACCTTACAGCGGCGGTTCAAGAGTGTTTGCACCGCCAAACTATCAAATAGTGCGTGTCACCGACGAGTGGACGACCCATACCTTTACTTGGGCCGAAACTGCCGATGGTATGGCTAACCTAAGGTTTTTCCTTGGTGTAACAAGTGGCGGCTTAAATGTTCCCGGTCCTATAGAATTCCGCAATGTAAATGTATACATTGCCGCCGGGGCAGCATTCTACAGCCAAATTCCAACCTTTATACCGGCCAGAACCGACAATACAGTCGGTAATGCAATCACCTTAGTTTACAACGCAGTACTTGACCCTGCACACAGCACCGCAAACCCTGTATTTAGTGCCGCTACCAGGACTGTAAGGGTAAACGGCAATGTGGTTGCCCATACAGCACCGGAAGCCGGTCAAATTGTAATTCCAGCCAGTGCTTTCCCAACAGCAGGTACGTATGCGATTACCATAAGCGCACCTGGGTTTGAGGCGATTACGTTTGACCAGGTAATTGGAGAGGGGGACGGCGGCCCTGTTGATGACGGTAATCTGGTACTCAACGGAAACTTTGCGGTACCTGCTTTCCCAGCCGGAAGTTTAACTCCGTATACATGGCATGGTACACCGGGCTATTGGGAGATTTATTTGCAAAGCATACCCGCAGAAGTGTCTTTCCCAACCGGACAAGGGATGAGCTTGTACTTCCCTGCCGGTACCAGTCAAGTGCCGGGAGGCGACATGTGGCATGTACAATTGAGGCAATCTCATAATGAACGGCTAACGGCTGGTGGTGAGTATAGGTTTATCATGGAAGCCAGATCTACCGTAGACCGGAATGTATGGCTAGGATTGGTTGGTGCGCCAGGTGCAGCCGCAACGCGTTCAATCGTTCCATTGACCCAAGAATGGACTACGTTCGAGCGTATATTTACTGGCCCACTTATGCCTGCCGGAACAGGCGGCGATGCCAGAAGTGTTCAACTCTTCATGGGCGCTACAGCAGCAGATCCTTGGTTTGATACAGCACACACTATCGACATTCGCTTAGTACGTATCGAGCCTGTGTTACCGGAGCCGGATGCAATAAACGTAAACCACGATTTTTCACTGCCAATTGGCTGGACACCAAGCCCAGACTGGATATGGGTAGGGGACAATGGCTGGTATCTGATGCGTGCAAGCGGCGGTGCTGTACCAAGCGCAACCACCGGCCCAGACGGCCTTGCCCTCACATTAACACCCGGCGAAAGCGACTGGTTTGTGCAGCTTTCTACACAAAACAGAGCCACTCCTCCTGATGGCCAAGTGCTTAACCTTGGCGGAGACGCGCATTATGTTGTTATCGAGGCAAGGGCGTCTGTACCGCGTCCTATCTTGGTGGCGCTTCAAGCTGGTGGCAACGGGCGTAACCTGCTAAACTTAACCACGGAATGGCAAACGTTTACAATTCCGGTTACTTCACTATTAAGTAATCGCATTACGTTCTATCTGGGGGGCAATGTATTGTCTCCTCCGTTCTCACCGGATGTACCAGTGCCTACCGCACAACACACTATATATTTCCGTCAGGTAAGCGTAGTCCCGGCTGCAAGCGGTACGTCAGAACACTTGTCAACCCCGGCCTACAAACCTATCCTGGAAACTCCGGATGAAAACGAGCCAAGTGAGTGCGACATTTACGAAGATGCAGCCTGTGACGCAGACTACAAAGAACCTGAAGACGAACCGGGCGACGAAGCAAAAGAACCGGAAAAGGAAGACGATATCAAAGACGACGAAGCAACGGACGAAACAGACAATGACGAAGCATACGAACCCGAAACGCCGGTCACGTAATAAGCATTTAGCATAAATTAATATCCTGCGCTCAAATTCTAAAGCTTATGCTTGAAGAATTTGAGCGCGTTTTTTTGCCGGGAGATTACATACTCCTTTTCAACTGGCCCGATTATCGGGCCAGTTGAAATTCATACGGATTTTTTGTTTTATCATTTGACGGCATTGTCTAAGATGTTGTATAATAAATTCATGTGCGCTGCTCTATTTTTTACAGGGCAACACATCAGTCAGGAGGAAGTTAAAGTGCATGCATTAATAAAAGAACTCGAACAATCTCAAATGAAGGCAGAGTTGCCGCAGTTTAATATTGGGGATACCGTTCGCGTACACGCCAAAATTGTAGAAGGCGCAAAAGAAAGAATTCAGGTTTTTGAAGGTGTAGTTATTAAACGCCAGGGCGGCAGTCTTCGTGAGACTTTCACCGTGCGTCGCCTTTCCAGCGGCATTGGTGTAGAAAAAACTTGGCCGCTACATTCGCCAAGGGTAGATAATATAGAAGTCGTGCGCCGTGGTATTGTGCGCCGTGCAAAATTGTTCTATTTGCGTGATAGAATTGGTAAAGCTGCTAAAGTAAAAGAAGCTATTTTTTCTAAAGCAAAAAAAGCATAAATGTTTAAAGTCCGCATAGAAAATCCCTTTTTGCGGGGCTTGGTAGAGTGGGTTTTAGTCATTGGGCTGGCGCTTTTGCTGGCTTTAGTGGTTCGTACTTTTCTTTTTAGGATTACTCGTGTTACAGGACCTTCTATGGAACCATCACTAAGCCATGGCGATGTTTTAATACTCAACAGGTTTACTTATCTGTTTAGTTCGCCTAATGTGGGGGATATTGTGGCTTTCCCTTATCCAAAAGACCCGTCTGATTTTTTTATCAAACGGGTTATTGCTGTGTCCGGAGATACAGTTGACTTGCGTGACGATCAATTTTGGGTGAATGGTTTTCCGTTAGATGATGATTTTTCTTTTATGCCGGTATTAAACCGCGGTGATATGAGTTTCCCTGTAATAGTGGAAGAAGGACACCTGTTTGTGCTGGGTGATAACCGCAATGTGAGCAGGGATAGCCGCTGTACTACCGTTGGCACTGTGCGGGAAAGCGATATGCTGGGCAAAGTTTTGGTACGGTTTTGGCCCCTTTCTTCATTTGGAAGGGTGGAGTAACAATGGATTCAAACATGCAAATCCAGTGGTATCCCGGCCATATGACCAAAACCAAAAGAATGCTAACTGCCCAAATGGGCTTAATTGACGTTGTGGTAGAAATTTTGGATGCAAGGGTTCCGCTGTCTAGCCGTAACCCGGATATCGACAGCTTGGCAAAAGGAAAAAAGCGTATTTTAGTGCTTAATAAGGCCGATTTAGCCAACCCTACAGTTACAGCCCGGTGGGAAGAACACTTCCGTAAACTGGGCTTTTTTACGTTGCCGCTAAGTGCCAAAGAAAATGACAAGAAAAAAAGCGGGATAGGTCAATTTTTGGAGCTGTTGAAAAAAATTATGCAGGAAAGAGCCGAAAGCCAGCGCAAACGTGGGCGCATTAATGTTTCCACGCGGGCTATGATTTTGGGTATTCCTAATGTGGGTAAGTCTACATTTATAAATTTACTTTCCGGGCGTGCCAGCACCACAACTGCAGACAGGCCGGGTGTTACGCGTGGGCGGCAGTGGATTAAAGTTGGCACCAATATAGATTTAATGGACACCCCGGGTGTGCTGTGGCCTAAATTTGAAGACCCGGACGTGGGGCTTAAACTGGCGTGTACGGGTGCGGTGTCGGACAACGTTGTAGATAAAATTGCTTTGGCAGAAAATTTAATTCAAATGTTGATGGAGATAGACCCAAAAGCATTGGAAGTACGATATAAAATTAAATGTGAAAAGTGTGAAACTCCGGACGACAGACGACAGATATTAACTGATATCGGTGAAGCACGTGGCTTCAAAATGAAGGGTGGCGTTATAGATATAGAACGTGCGGCGGTTATTTTGCTGGATGAATTTAGAGGCGGTAAGCTTGGACGGATATCTTTGGAGAGGCCATAGGAAGGAACGAGAGACATGTCAGAAGCATACAAACAAGCAGGCGTAAACATTGAAGCGGGATATAAGGCGGTTTCCCGTATGAAATCCCACGTGGCACGAACCGCACGCTCCGGACTAATGAGTGGCATCGGCGGTTTTGGCGGGCTGTTTGATCTTAGCGCGTTAAACGTGAAGGCACCTGTTTTGGTTTCCGGAACAGATGGCGTTGGTACAAAATTAAAGCTGGCTTTTGAGTTAAATCGCCACGATACCATTGGAATAGATGCGGTTGCCATGTGTGTAAATGATATTATTACGCAAGGTGCAGAGCCGTTATTTTTTTTGGATTATATCGCCACAAGCAGCATAGACCCTGTGCAAATTGAAAGTATTGTTAAAGGTGTAAGCGAGGGCTGCATACAGTCTGGCTGTGCGCTGATAGGCGGCGAAACGGCAGAAATGCCGGGTTTGTACCATGATGGTGAATATGATATTGCCGGTTTTGCTGTGGGCGTTGTGGAAAAACAGAGCATAGTAACAGGCGTAAATATTATTGATGGTGATGTGCTGGTTGGCATTGCGTCTTCTGGTGTGCATAGCAATGGATTTTCATTAATTCGTAAAATAGTGGCGGGTTTGCCGCTGGAGAAAGTATATTTTGGCGACACGTCTCTTGGCGATGTATTGCTAACGCCCACAAAAATTTATGTAAAGCCCATACTTCATGCCTTAAAACATGTGACTATAAAAGGCATGGCGCATATTACGGGCGGCGGGTTTATAGAAAATATCCCGCGTATGTTACCGGAAGGATTTGCAGCGGTAGTGAAACAAGGCACATGGGATATGCCGGATATTTTTCCGTTTTTGCAACACCAAGGCGGGTTAGACCAGAATGAAATGTACAATATCTTTAACATGGGGATAGGCATGGTACTGGCGGTTTCTGCGGCAGATGTGCAGCAGTTGGTCGATGTTCTTAGCCACCAGGGTGAAAAGGCGTTTGTTATTGGCTCCGTTGTAGCAGATAATACAAATAATTTTATTTGGGGATAGGGAATGGTGACTGGCATGGCAAAAAAACGCGCACTTCTAAGCGTAAGCGATAAAACCGGTATTATCGAACTGGCAAAGGCATTAAGCGCCGCCGGTTACGAGTTGATATCAACAGGCGGTACGGCATTACTCCTTTCAGAAAACGGGCTGCCTGTTACCGCAATAGAAGATGTGACAGGCTTCCCAGAATGCATGGATGGGCGGCTCAAAACCCTTCACCCTGCTATATTTGGCGGGCTTCTTGCGGTGCAGGATAACGCCGAACACCATAGCACAATGGAAGCGCAAAATATAGGTGCAATTGATATCCTTGTCGTGAATTTATATCCGTTCAGAAAAACAGTAGAAAACTCGGCGCACACATTGGAAAATGCCATCGAGCAAATTGATGTTGGCGGGCCTTCGATGATACGTGCCGCCGCAAAAAATCATAAATATGTAACGGTGGTGACCAGCCCGGCAGAATATACGGAGCTGGCGCAACGTATAACCGACAACAGTATCGACGAGGCATATCGTTTCTGCTTGGCCGCGCAGGCGTTTAGCTACACAGCGGCATATGATGCGTATATTGCTGAATACCTCCGCACAATTGCTACTCCTGGCACGTTTCCGGAAACACTGACAATCACTTTTGACAAGCACAGCACACCCATGCGTTATGGCGAAAACCCTCATCAGCAGGCGGCATATTACACATGGCCGCAGCAAAAGTACAATGGTATCGAATCCGCAAAGCTGTTGCACGGTAAGCCGTTGTCCTTTAACAATATCGCAGACGCTTATGCCGCGCTGGCACTTGCAAAAGAGTTTAAAGAACCCGTATGTGTTGCGGTAAAGCATGCTACGCCGTGTGGAGTAGCGGTTGGTGAAACCATTTTTGACGCTTACTCCGCCGCATATAACTGCGACCCGCAATCTATTTTTGGCGGCATAGTGTGTGTAAATCGTGAAATAGACGAGGCAACAGCATGTAAAATGCATGAGATTTTCTTGGAAGTAATTATCGCACCGTCTTTTAGTGCCGACGCTATGAAAGTGTTAACCAAGAAAAAGAATCTGCGTCTTCTGGCGTTGCCGGACATGAATCAAAACGCACCAATGATATGGGAGTGCAAGAGCGTAGGCGGCGGTTTGCTGGTTCAAGAATCCGATTCTATTGATATCGAAACGGAGACGCAAACAGTTGTAACAGAAAAAGCCCCGCAAAAAATAAATGACCTGCTATTCGCAATGAAAGTGGTAAAGCATGTAAAGTCCAATGCAATTGTAGTGGCCAAAAACGGCTGTACATTGGGCATTGGCGGCGGGGAAGTAAGCCGTGTTTGGGCGGCAGAAGCCGCACTAAGCAGGGCAGGGGGGAATGCAAAGGGTGCTGTACTTGCATCCGATGCGATGTTCCCGTTTCCGGATGTGGTTGAACTGTGCGCAAGCAGCGGCATTGCCGAAATAATTCAACCCGGCGGCTCTGTTAACGACCAGCTTTCCGTAGACGCAGCCAATAAACATGGTATTGCTATGGTGTTTACGGGTGTGCGGCATTTTAAGCATTGATTTTTTTATCATTTAGAGTTCTTTCCAAGCCACGCTTACTGTGCCTTGGGAAGCACTCTATTTATTTTGTCTCGCCTAAATGCTATAATAGGCAACGTCAAGAAAAACAAAGAGGAGTGTTTCCATGAAAAGGGTAATTGCTGTAGCAAATCAAAAGGGTGGTGTGGGCAAAACGACAACCATCGTAAATCTTGCAACTTGCTTGGCTCATGTCGGCAAGCGTGTACTTGTTGTAGATATGGACCCGCAAGGAAACACGACCAGTGGTTTTGGCGTGGATAAATACAAAGTAGAATCTTCTATATATTCGTTGCTGTTGGGGGAAGCGTATTTAGAACAAGTTGCCCTTAATGTTGATATCGAGGGTGTCGAAGGTTTGCAGCTTCTTCCTGCGAATATAGAACTTAGCGGCGCGGAAATTGAACTTATCGACCAGCCGCAGCGGGAATACAAGCTTCGGGATATTCTCAGCCATGCTAAGTATTTGTATGATTATATACTTATAGATTGTCCGCCGTCCCTTAACTTGCTTACGCTCAATGCATTGTGCGCCGCAGATTCTATACTTGTGCCTATCCAGTGCGAGTATTATGCGTTGGAAGGCTTGACGCAGCTTGTGCATACAATAGATCTGATACAGCGTAAGTTAAACCCGCAGCTTGTTATTGAAGGTTTGTTGCTGACTATGTACGATACGCGTACCAATTTAAGCGCGCAAGTGGTAGAAGAAGTACGGGCCAATTCGTCTGCATATATTTATGACACAATAATCCCGCGTAATGTGCGTTTAAGCGAGGCCCCAAGCCATGGGTTGCCGATTACGCTGTATGCGCCAAATTCTAAAGGTGCGGAAGCATATATGAATTTAGCACGTGAACTTATTAAAAAACAGGGTTAAAAGCGGGGAGGATTATGATGAAGAAAAAAGGACTTGGTAAAGGGTTAAATGCCTTGTTAGATGGTGCTGCATCGGCAGTAATGGCAAAAAATCCGAAAGAGCAAGAGTCGGCGGCGGCAGAACCAGCTGCGCAACCGGCTGTTACCGGTGGTTCTATAATGGTCGATATTCGCAAAGTTGAACCAAACCTAACGCAGCCGCGCCAATATTTTGATGAAGATGCACTGAAAGAACTTGCGGAATCTATGAAAACGCTTGGCATCATTCAGCCGCTTTTGGTTAGTGATAATGGTGGACATTACACGATTATTTCCGGCGAACGGCGCTATCGTGCGGCACGTCTCGCACAACTTACGGAAATACCCGTTATCGTCAAAGCGTATACAGAAATGGAAATACTACAGGCGGCAATTATAGAAAATATCCAGCGGCAAGATTTAACGCCTATCGAAGAAGCAAACAGTTATAAACGCCTTATGGACGAATTTTTCTTTTCTGCCGATGATATTGCCAAAAAGCTTGGCAAGAATAAACATGCCATAATTAGTGCTTTGCATTTGCTGGAACTCACACCGTGCGCCCAAGCACTTGCGGCGCAAGGCAAGCTTACCGCCAGCCATGCAAAAGTGCTACTAAGCGTAGAAGACCCCGAACTGCAAGCCACCTGTGCGGAAAAAATTGTACAAGATGGCCTGAGTGTACGCGCCGCAGAAGCCATGATATCACAGGTACTAAAAATAGCTGCTAAGCAAGCGGCAGAGGAAGAAAAAAGCACGGAAGAAAAGGGGCAAGTTGCCGGTACGCAAGAAGACTCGACATATGCATACCGCCGTGCAGAGTATGAATTAAAGCGTGTACTGGGGTCGCAAGTGCAAATTCGCCCGGGTAAAAAGGTGAGTAAAATTGAAATTGAGTATTACTCTACGGAGGATTTGGATAGGATATTGGGTATATTTAAGAAGATTCAGTGATGATATAGTCTAAAATAAAGCGCACGGCTTAGCTGGTTTGCCAAAGGCAAACTAGCTAAGCCGCTTTTTTGTTTAGTTTGTAGCTCACCAATATAACTCCCATACCGCCAATCCGTAAAAAACCAACAATAAACATCGCACTTCTAAGCCCAAACAGTGAAAGCATAAAATGCGCAAGGAACGGCGCCGCAAACAGACTAAGGTTCATTATCGTATTAAAAAACGCTAAATACGTCATTCTGTTTTCGTCCGGGGCGGCATTTAAAAGGCCATTGAGCAGTGCCATGTTCATACCAATGGCGGAAAGCCCAGTAAAGGCACTAAAAATTGCCATAATTTGCACATTTGGTATAAACGGGAAAATAAACATATTGAGTGTAATTAGCGAAGCCGAAACAATAAAAACGATATTGTTCCCATGCCGGTATAGTAGCTTTTGCCAAAACGAGCCGGATAAAAGCCCTGCAAATCCGGCAGTCAGCGCAAAAATAGCAAACCACATTTCTGTGGCTTCCAAAGTCATTACCTGATAAATGCTGTTCAGCGGCCACCCGGCTTGCCAGGTGAACGCAAAGCAAATGGTGGGGATGACAAACCGTCTGAATTTTTTATCCCTAAATATTTGCTTGATAACCGCCATACCGTTAGGTTTTGCATCCCTGTTACTTTCTTCTTGGCTGCGCAAATATTCCGGCACTTGCAAGCGGTTGAATATAATCACTTCTACAATGCCCAGCAAAAATGCCCCAATAAAAAATATCTGATATAAAAACATTCGCTGTTCTTCCGTGTTGGGGATAAAAGTGATTGCCAAGCCTGCGGAAATTGTAATAACAGGAACGATGGCCTGCCCAAACTTGGTGCGCAACGCGATGGCCTGCCCGCGCATTTGTCCGCTAAAAACGGTACCCAGGAAATTTTGCAGGGATGTCTGCGAAAGGGCGTCAGGGCAGTTCATGATGGCAACAAGCACGACAAATAGCAAGGGACGCATGCCCGGCGGCAGTGCCGGAACGAATGCGATACATAAAAGTATGGCACGGCTGATTAAAATAAATGAAGCCGTAGCCCTTTTTTGGTTTGTAAATTTTCGGAAAAGTATGGCCCCAGGCAGTAGTACAATAGCAGCCACCAGCCCGGGCAGGGAACTGAGCATAGCAATATGAAATTCTGTGCCGCCCAAACGCTCTAAAAATACGACCGCAAAAGGGCGCCACAAATTATTGACCATGTCGAACAGCAGCCCGTACATAATAAATATCCATACATTTGTGCCGCGCATTTGGCGGATGTCCTGTATTAAAGAGAGAAAACCGGCGGTTATTTTCTTCACGCTTTTGTCACTTTGTTAACCCAAAGCTCAACTTTTTCGCCGTTGATGTTCCATTCCTTAGCAAATGCGCCCTCTGGCGGTGCGGAAACGGATAACGCGTCGGCCAGAAGCACCGTGGAAATATTTATACGGTTGTTGTCAATCACAGCGGAAAGTACCGGGTTGTTGCTGTAGCCTGCGGTTATGCGGTCGGTTACGTCGAAGCCCGCTTCGCGGCGCATGTTTTGCCACTTGCTTACCAGCTCGTTCATGTTGCCTTCTTCGATGAGTTCCGGGGTTAGGGTGGTGTTTAGCACCACGGTTATGCCCTTGTCGCCCGCGGTGGCGAAGCCTTCTTTTTGTGTGGTTTCTACCAGCACGTCTTCCATGGTTAGTTCCACGTCCACGCCGTCAATGGTTTCTTTCCAAAGCCCGGCTTTTAGGGCCTGCATGGTTTGGTCGGGGCTGGCGTTTAGTGCCGCGGTTATTTTTGGCACGGTTTTGCCGTAGCGAGGCCCGAGTGTGCGCAGTTGCGGCTTAAAGCTGTAGCCCGCGTATTCGCTTGCGTCTGCGATAAAGCGTATGGTTTTTACATTTAATTCTTCACGGATTACTTCTAACAAAGAAGCGTCGGGGGCTTTGTCTGTCTCTAAGAAAGGGTATTCATTTTGGCTAGAGGAAAGCGGCAAAGCCGCTTTCTTAATATTGGATAGCGCGACCATCATTTCCGATAGCGGCTGGCGCGTTTTTACGTTACCGGCATTCCGGGCGGCGCGGCCTTGGGTTACTATTTCGATGGTATTTGCCATTTGAGATTCCAGTTCCGGGTTGATTAACGCTTCATCCGCAACGGGGAAGTCGCACAAGTGAATACTTTTCGGTGCGTTTGCATCCAACCTCGCCACTAAATTTTGATACAACTGCTCGGAGATAAACGGCACAAAAGGAGCCGCCAATTTCGCAACAGTTACCAGTGCATGACGCAATGTCTTATACGCGTTTATTTTGTCTTGCGGCATTTCGGAAGCCCAGTAGCGTTCGCGGCTGCGGCGCAAAAACCAGTTGCTTAGTTCGTCTACAAACTGGTCCAGCAAGCGGGCGGGCTCTGTTACTTCAAAACGCTCCAAGGCGGAATCTACTTTTTTGATTAGCGTATTCAGGCGCGAAAGCAGCCATTTATCCATAACGGATAGGTCTTTGGCTTCGTGTTCGTATGGGTTAAATTGGTCGATTTCCGCATACAGTACGTAGAATGCGTAGGTGTTCCAAAGGGTGCCCATAAAACGGCGCGCGCCTTCTATAACAATGTCGTCGGAATAGCGGAAGTCCTGCCATGGTGCGGAATTGACGTACATAAACCAGCGCACAGCATCTGCGCCGTGTTTAGTCAACGCATCCATTGGGCTAACGGCGTTGCCTTTAGACTTGCTCATTTTCCGGCCTTGCTCGTCCAGGCCCAAGCCCAACACGATGACATTTTTATAGGGTGATTCGTCAAATAGCATGGTGGAAATGGCCATCAGTGTATAGAACCATCCGCGAGTTTGGTCAACAGCTTCCGATATAAAATCTGCCGGGAACTGGGTGTCGAACATCTCCTTATTTTCAAATGGATAATGCCATTGCGCAAAAGGCATGGCTCCGGCATCGAACCAGCAGTCGATAACTTCCGGGGTGCGCTCCATTTTACCGCCGCATTTTGAGCAGCTGAGTTTTATAGCGTCGATATATGGCTTGTGTAATTCGATATCGTCCGGTACGTTGTTTCCAATTTCTTTAAGTTCCGCGATGCTGCCCACGCAGTGCAAGTGTCTGCAGTTTTCGTCTTCACAAATCCAAATGGGTAGCGGCGTACCCCAGTAACGTTCACGGCTAAGGCTCCAGTCGATTACATTTTCCAAGAAATTGCCGAAACGCCCGGCTTTCATGTGCTCCGGCAGCCAGTTTACAGTGTTATTATTGGCAACAAGCTTGTCGCGCAGTGCGCTTACTTTAATAAACCACGCATCGCGCGCATAGTAGAGTAGGGGCGTGTCGCAACGCCAGCAGAACGGATAGCTGTGTGCGTATTTTTGCTTTTTGTACAATTGGCCACGTATTTTCAATTCCTTGATGATTAGCGGGTCTGCGTCTTTTACAAACATGCCTTTCCATAGGTAAACATCGTCGATAAAGCAGCCCTGCGGGTCAACAAGCTGCAGCAGCGGCAGGCCGTATGCTTTGGAAATACGGGCGTCGTCCTCACCGAAAGCAGGGGCGATGTGTACAATTCCGGTACCGGTGGTAAGCGTTACATAATCGTCGCAGACAACAGTACAATATGCGGATTGTAGGGGCGAACTGTGTTCGTCCGTATTCTTCGAAAAATCAAAAAGCGGTTCATATTTCAAGCCTTCAAGGTCTTTTCCTTTACAACTCTCTAAAAGTTCACATGCTTCGCCCATAACTTGCTCTACCAAGGCTTTCGCCATGATATAAATTTTGCCACCTTGGGCTACTTTCACATAGTCCTCTTTCGCATTCACACACAGCCCAACATTGGATGGCAATGTCCAAGGGGTAGTGGTCCAGGCCAGCAAAAATTCATCGTCCTTGTCCGCCACTTTGAACGCCACATATGCGGAATCTTCCGTTATATCCTTATAGCCCTGGGCTACTTCATGGCTGGAAAGTGGCGTACCGCAACGCGGGCAATACGGTACTACGCGGTAGCTTTTGTATATAAGATTTTGCTTGAAAATTTCCGACAATGCCCACCAAACGGACTCTATATAATCGTTATGATAGGTTACATAAGGGTTGTCCATATCTGCCCAAAAGCCTACGCGTTCGCTCATTTCGCGCCATAGGCCTTCGTATTTCCATACACTTTCTTTGCATTGCTGTATAAACGGCTCTACGCCGTATTTTTCAATTTCAGGTTTGCCGCTTATGCCAAGCATTTTTTCCACTTCAAGTTCCACGGGCAAGCCGTGGGTATCCCAGCCTGCCTTGCGCAGCACGCGATAACCTTTCATGGTTTTGTAACGCGGAATCAAGTCTTTTATCGCACGGGTAATAACATGCCCAATGTGCGGCAAGCCATTGGCCGTAGGCGGCCCGTCGTAAAATGTGAATAGCGGGTCGTTATCCCGCAGTGCAATACTTTTTTCAAAAATTTTATTTTCACGCCAAAAATCTAAGACATCGTGTTCGCGTTCGGCGAAGTTTAAGCTGGTGGATACTTTTTCATACATGTCCGGTTCCTCTTTTCATTTCATTTATATTACATCTTAAGTATATCAATGGACATAGTCAAGGGGAAACGTCTTAGAAGATGAAAAAGCGGCTCCCGCCGCGCGTTTCGTACAGACCAATTTCCTAATAGATGAAAAAAGACCTGACGTCAGGTCCTGAAGTGGTTTGATAGTTCCGTTTTGTATGTAGGGGCGAACTGTGTTCGCCCGCAGCTTGTCAAAAAAGCCACCCGCTGCTCGTCATTGCGAGGAGTGAAGCGACGAAGCAATCCAGGAAATAGTGGAATACTCATGTTTCTGGATTGCCGCGTCGGGCTAAAGCC
>Ga0123355_10001561_pt1 | contig 31981 bp, 24 predicted proteins | sample TergutEmb28metaG_3_FD_89872 | JGI IMG/M metagenome (GOLD analysis project Ga0123355, IMG submission 89872) | Embiratermes neotenicus P1 segment gut microbial communities from Petit-Saut dam, French Guiana - Emb289 P1 | ecosystem: Host-associated > Arthropoda: Insects > Digestive system > Gut ...
CGAGTTATGCAGCGGGGTAAACCGAGACGACATGTGTATACGCGCCCGCCGCATTTCCCGCTGCAAAACAGAAAAAACGCTGTCGCCATAGTAGGCGGTAATATCTGCCTGAGTGAAGATAATACCGCTAGTGGGGACAAGTTCATGCTTGTTAGCGTCAAGTATGTGCATATTGCCTAACAAAGTGTCAACACGAACGGTAAGGGATACCGTGAATGAGTCGTCTAAGGTGTGGTTGGAAGCGGATGACTCGGTGGATGGGGTAGGTTCGGCAGGAATGGTTGATTCGGAAGGCGAGGCAGTTTCGGCCGGGGCGGCGGCATCGGAAGGCGAAGCGGCCTCAGCAGATGAAGTGCCCCCAGGCGAAGATGCTGTACCGGAGGCTGGGTTACTTTCAGAGGATGACCCAGCATGGTAAGCCGAGTCACTCTCGGAATTAGCTGCACTACCAGATGCTGCATTATCAGAGGACACAGAATCATTAGACGAAGCAACATCACATTCCAACTCGCCTTCAAAAGATGAAGCGGCTTCACAAGTCACGCTAACATCCGAATCTAAAGCATCCGAATCTGAAGGGCCCGCAGCAATGTTGTCATCTGGCAACGAGACATTAGTCTCACATACCTCATCCGCCAAAGACACCTCATATACAGAAGGCATAACCACCGCCGAGCTTGCCTCGTATATTGCCTCATCTCCCGACTCTTCCAAGGCAAGCAGCGGCGGTTCAATATCCGGCGGCGCACCCAAAAACCAAGCCCCAGCAAGTGCAACCAAAACAGCAACGCCAATCAATAGCTTATTCCTGTGTCGCATAACCAAGCTATTACCACCATTCAAATCATTTTTCTTCATCGTATTCTCCTAAAACAAACTCTCCTAAAACAAACTCATCCAAAACATGCCCTACAAAAACAAACTCACCCAAAATCAAACAACGAGCCCAATACAAACAGCAAGCGGCCCTTATCGCAAGCAGGCGAGGCGGCAGGGTGTAGGCTTGGCCGGTGGCAGGCTATAAGGGTACGCGCGTCTGGCGCAGGCGCGGGATTAGTGGCGCATGGCGGGGGCAATAGCCGTTACGCTCTTAGGCAGTCCCGAGGCGGCGAGGATTTTTGCCGCAAGACAAGGAAGTGCTGACGCAGCGTGCCAAGAAGGCACGTAAGGAGGTGCTGACGCAGGATTGCGGTAAAAAGACCGCCGAGTCGGGGCTGCCTAGGAGCGTAACGGCTATTGATTCACCGGCTGGCTGAAAAGACAGCCACAGAATCTCCCCCGACAAAGCCAATCATCCCGTGACAAGTCTAAGCGCGTACCCTTATAGCCAGCCACCGGCCAAGCCTACACCCGGACACCTAGCCAATAATCCGGTACAACATCTCATCAACAGTCGCCCAAGCAATAACAGACCCAGGCCGAAGGAAAAACCTATATCCCGGCACGCCCACATCGGCAAGTTCGTAGTAAACAAGAGCCAAGCTATCAAACAAAAAGACAAAGGACTCCCGCGCCCACGACGCAACTTCATGCCCATCTTCAAACAACTCAAGGGTCCCGCGGATTTGTGCCTCCGTGCGGGAAGTATTCATTCCGGTAAGCCGTGCTGCCCGGGTAATCATTACCGCCGCCTCCTGGCGTGTAAGAACACCGTCTGGGTTAAATCTGGTTGCAGACACACCGGTAATAATTTCAAAGTAAAACGCGGTACCAACCGCTGTGGCAAACCATGCGTCAAGAGGCACGTCTTCAAATACATCCACATGCCTTATTGGCAAGTTAAACGCCCGGGTAATAATATCCGCAAACTCCGCACGGGTTAAGGTTTCGTTTGGCTCATGTGACCCGAATATACCCGGTTCAGCTACACCGTGGCTAAATGAAGCCTCCCTTGAGAGTGAGGACAGGTCGATATTAACCGGCGCAAACTCGTCAAAATCGCCACCGATATCAAATAACGCCGTTTTATCATTTGCGAAACGCCACCTAGCTACAAGCGCGTACGCCGCTTGCGCAGTGGCAAGTGGGTTTACTGGGCTATCGGCGTTTGGCCGCCTAATGCCGCCGGATTGTGGGTCAAACCATTCAAGCATAGTATCAACATAGTACCCATGGTCAATCCCAAGTGCCGCAAAAGCGATTATAATTTGCGCGGTACTCTCGGGGGTATCAATTGCCTGGGATACAAGCCACTGTTTTGCGCGGGTGGCGGCATCCACAACAGCTTCATCTCCATCACGGAAATATGGCGCAAGAGCTTGAAGTGCCATTGCTGTGATATCAACATCAAGCGCGGACGACGGGGCTGTCGGGTTTAAACTCCAGGTACCGTCGTCACGCTGCAAGTCAAGAATGTTTTGCAAAAACAACTCACTATCGCCGTCAGTCCGTACCGCGTCAAGTGCGATAACGGAGAAAATATCCGCGAGCACTGTACGGTTTAGGGCATGTCTTTCTTCTGTCGGCACAAACCCGCTAAAAGTCGCAGTCAAATCATGGCCGTTTACATCCGTCGGATTCAGCCCAAGGGCGGCAAGTGTTATCACAACACGCTGGAAATCTGTCCAACGCCTAAGCGCGCCGGGGAAAGTGCTTACTGCCGGGGGGTTGCTAATATCCGCATCGGGGTTTGCTTCCAAAATCCTGTCAATTTCGGCAAGTACGCCTGCAAGATTGTAAAGCCAGCATTGCACCCAAGGGTGATGCATATCCACACGCCCTGCCCTCGCCATGGCAAGCACAGCCCATTCCCCCAAAACACCGCCAACTTGCGGGCTTGGCTCGGCAGCAAAGACCCAATCAAGGGTCGCGTCCATTGCGTCGTTCCAGTCAAAGTTGTTAGAAAAATCAGCCCTATTTATGCTACCTGTCATGCTCTGTATCGTCGTATTCTGCGCTATCACGCTAACGGGATACACTGCCCCTAATACAAACATTATTGCCATACAAACTACAAAAATCTTACCCACACAATCTTCCCCTTTATAGGCAATCAAGCCAAATATCAGCCATGCATTACAGCACTTGTACTAACTGAATAAATTGCACCAGTATTGCGGCGGCCTGGGCACGGGTAACAGTACCTGGCGCAACCGCGTCAAAGATTTGCGCAACCGCATCGGCATCATCAAAACCTACAAGCACCGCATATGCGTCAAGTGCCGCGGCAAGCTGCTCGGCTGTAATACTTTGTGCCGGCGCAAATAAATCGTCGGAAAGATATGCGCCAAGAAGCCCGTTTTCATATGCCCACCCAACCGCGTCGAAATACCAGCGTCCGGCAGCAACATCGCCAAATACCCTTGCGGCCCCAGCATCGGGAGAGCCTTCCAGCCTCCAAATAATCGTAAATGCCATCGCCCTGGATAGTGACGCCTCCGGCGCAAACCTATCCGGTGCCGCCCCGGTCATGATTCCATTTTCAAATACATAACCTACATAGCTATAAAACCAATCGCAGCATGTTACATCTGTAAATGGGTTTGTCCATGCCAGCGCGTCGGCAGTGGTATCTTCGTCTGTAGCATAGTCATCTGCATCATCTGTTTCATCATATTCGCCGTACGCATACGGATCATCCACCGCTAAAACACCAAGCATAACCTCTACCGCTTCCTCTGTCGCGAGTGGGTCGATTATAACTTCCAAGGCCGCGGCTTTATCCTCATCACTGATATCACCAACAAACAAAGCACGCACAAGATAGGTCTTATCTGCATGTTCATATGGCGGCTGCGTCCAAAAGCCTCTGTCTTCGCCAAGACCAAGGTCACCGCCCCAGCCTTCAACAGAAAACTGCCAGCGGATAACATCACCGTTAGACACCTCAAGGGCATCCGCACCAACAGGCGGCATAGTGTGGTTTACAGTAAACATCCAGCCAGCATACTCCGAGTAATCGAAGGCACCAAGAGAGCCGTCACTAGGCCCCGCTTCAAGTTCAATTGTAATAAACTCCGGTGGGTTTGGTGGGGCGCTTGGGTGTATCCCATGGATACGGTCAATGCCGCCCCACTCTGTCAGTTCGTAATCAAGGCCTAACTCGTAAAGCAGCGCAAGGGCTGCATCCATTACCGTTGCGCCAGCAGGTACCGTAACCGCGGTTGGCTCGACAAAAAAGCCATATCCAAGTGTATATCCTTCAAAGCTTACAAAAACCGTGTAGCCATTGCCATCGTCGGCGCGTGCGGCAACAGGAAATAATCCCGCGGTTAATAAAACTGCCAGCAAAACTGCCAGCAATGGTTTTGCTATTCTTGTGTTTTTCATAAAAATTGCGTTTCTCATAAAAATCTCCTCTCTGGTTGTGGCGATTCATCGCTATTTTAGTATTACCTTTTGTGTTTCATATGGCTTTTATACTAATAACTACCGAATTAACACCTCCCAGCCTGGATATCGTCCCGGCAATAAAAACGCACGCCTCGCTAATTTAACGAAACGTGCGTTTACAAGGGCATGGCATAACCCACCCTATAGCCTGCAAGTCAACTCACGAAGGCACGACAAAATCAACGCCAATACCAGCATCAACGCCATACAGGCAAACACACATTGCTTCGTCCGGGGAAGTCAATGAATAGTTTCACCGCGTATCTGACTTATCGGCTGTGTACTACCGTTCCTCATAAGATGTAGTAAGCTTGCTGAAAAATGCTTGAAGCGTTGCATATTTTCAGCAAGCTAACAAGCACCAGCAAGAAGGCTGGACGCCCGAAGGGCGGCTTTCGCGCAGCGAAAGTGCTGAAACATCTAATTCCGGTACAGAGTATAACCGCATCACAGTGACCCGCTCGCAGAGATTCTCACTCTATTCCGCATTCCTAGGGCTTCTATTTAAAGATGCTCTCGCATCTACCCTAGGCAGTGAAACTATCTATTTTCTTTGATTTGTAGATTACAATATATCCTTCGTATACGCAAGCCAATATTTTGACACAAAAACGCTACTTTCAACAAAAACGTCCGTCTGATACGATACGCAACAAACCATTTCAATAATTAGAAGCTGTGTTCATAGGAGACAAAGCCGAATTGGCTCTTATGAACATAGCTTCTTACACTACAAAGGAGAGAGTACAATGCTAAATGATGAAAAAATAGTCCAGCTAATCCATGACTACAATGGTACACAAGTTACACCCGATGACTTTGTATATGTACAAATCGAAGGCGGCATAAAATACGCAGACCCACGGCTTATAGGTACTGCCATATTTATTGAGGGCGACACATACGACAAAGCAGAAGATGTGATGGATAAGGTTGCCAACGTTGCAGGCAAAGTAGGCAGTATCCTAGGCGGCATTGTAGGCGATGTTGCCGATGGGCTTGATGCCGCCGCAGATGAAATGGCCACCGACAGTGCAGCAATGATACTAACCGACGATACGCTGCACTTTTACGTTTTCGACAAAATGGGCAACAGAGTTATTTTTAATGCCTATATCCCTCGCGACCAAATATCCCGCACAAAAAAGAGCAAGCTCTTACTATGGCACACAGTAATATTGTTTTTTAACATGGGCGGCGAGGTAAAGCTTAGTATAACAAGCAAAGTTTTAGGCATAAAAAATCAAAAAGAGAATATTGGTAAGTTTCTTGCGAAGCTTGGGTAGCCGCCAATAACCATATGTGCTATACTAATCGCGCAAATAATTTCATGAGGAGTGTGACCATGATCTAGCAATCCAATCAACCAGTACAACTAGCAAAAGCCCATCAATACGGGCTTGATTTGTGTTGGGGTTGGATTGTAAAGCTAAACTAAACGTAGGGGGTACCCCTTAATATAGATAATCAAGTTAAACATCGGCTCAAGCTTCACCGGAAATCCGCTTAAATCATGCGGAATTTCCGTCTCGCTTTCCCCGTGTTCAACTAGGATTACTATTAGCCGCGCTGCTTTGCATATTCCTTCTCCCAACCAGGAGAAGGTTTTTTATTGCAAAGGAGGTGAAACCATGAGCTATGGGGCCGCATCAAAAAAGTATAAAGGCATATTGCAAACCGACATTTCATTGTAAAGGGGAATACCCAATGTCTGTAATATGCCTTTATCATCAAGCATCGCCGCAACATTGTATTCCTCTTTTAAACGGAGGAAACAATTTTGCGATATGCATATGTAACATTTCTTATGGGCACAGATGGCTACCTGCCCGGCGCATTAGTTCTTGCTCACGCGCTAAAAATGCAATCAAGCTACGATTGCGTATGCCTGGTAACCAAAGATATATCACAAAAGGCGCGCAATGCCCTAAGCCAGATATACGATAGCGTAATCCAAATAAACCAAGCAAAACACAAAAACACCATAAGCCATGGCAGGCAGGACCGCAATATTCTTATGACACGCTTTGAAGCACTAAAACTAGGCAAAGACAGCGGCATCGCAGACTACGATAAAATTATCCTTCTTGATGCCGATGTGCTTCCAGTGTACGGATACGACGAGCTATTTTCCCTACCAACGCCCGCCGGTATAATAATGGAGCAAAAACACGAATGCTACTCTAACGCGTCCGCATTAACCGCTCTCTGGAGCTGGCACGAGCTATACCAACCAAGCTGCCCCCATGGCGCATCCATACCAAGCAAGATAACCGACCGCGTGCGTTATGACCCAACCAATATGGGTGTTAATGCAGGCCTGTGGATTCTAAGCCCATCTTTGCAAGAGTATAATGCAGTGCAGGCAAGCTTACAGCAGCCGGATATTGCGGCTCTAACAAGAAACTTCCCATGGCCGGAAATGCAACTTGCGACGCTTTTATGGTCTGGAAGATGGACTAACATTGATATCCGATATTGCTCTATTGGAGGCTATCCACGGATTGACGCGCTGCATGGAATGCACTTTGCCGGGCTAAAGCCTTGGCAAATCCGTAATCCCTCGGTGCTTCACTATGCCCGCTTCCCGGATTTTGTCTTGTGGCGGCAATACTTCGCATCACTGTACTGGCAATACCCAACACTACGGGAGTATCCAGCCCTACAAAGGTTATGGGATTTTTGTAAATAGAGTCAAAATCACCCCAGTGCCGTGGTTTTTAAGCCACAGCACTGGGCTCTGTTCTCTGTCACGACCATGTCCTTTGCCATAGACACCAAAACAATACCAATGCTACAATAAAGGCTCAACACATAGGGACTCTTCACGCTTTTGACAACTTTGGTAACTGCGATTTTTATAAAGGCTGTACCCATAGTGGCTCGACACACTTTATTGACAACTTTGTCAACTGCGATTTTTATAAAGACTGTACTCATAGAGGCTCGACACGCTTTTTTGACAACTTTGTCAACTGCGATTTTTATAAAGACTATGTCAATAGAAATTCAACGCAATGGGCAGAGTATCCGCATCGTTTTGCGACGCCATCAAGGAGGCATGAATAAACCATGAATAGATCACTAATTCAGCATACGGCAACACTACTGGCATTTGCGGTATTGCTAACACTTGCGTCATGCGGAAGCAATACAAGCGAACATGCAAGCGGGCATGCAAATGGATATGCAAACGGATATACATGCCCCCTTGAAACGTACAACGAAACCCATAACAACGAAAGCGCATACCCCCCTTATGACACCAATGAAGCCACCAATAATGCCAATGACGAAGCCAATATCCCAACAGAAACCACATCCAACGACGCAACAACAAACGACGCCCCCACAGAACCCGAACCAGAGTGCCAAATATGGCTGGCAGAGTTTGCGGCCCCCTACTTCGCAAGACTACAAGCAATTTGGGACAAAGACAACGGCCAAATGTGGGGCACGCCTCTACATATACCCGTGATAATCTTCTGCACCGATACCGATGTTATTGCGGCAAGCAGCCCCGGACGTATAGCAATGCAGGCCCACGACATAGATGGTATCGCCGTATACACAGCCACGATGCGCATAAATATGCCGGGCATCGGCAGAATGTCTTGGCAAAGGCAGCAGCTTGGTGTATTCATACAGTTGCAATTTATGCAGACAGCCATGCTTCCGGGCGTATACGACAGCAGCCTGGTTAGCCTAATGCATATTAACCATTATGCCTTCCATGCGCTACAACCAAGCCTTATGGGCGTAGACGGTGCCTATCCGCCGGCAGGCGCAAACAACGAAACCGGCCGCATTAGTATCATGCTAGAAATAAACGCGCTAATCTACGCCATCCACGCAAGTGGGGAGGCCAAGTTTGCCGCCGCATTTGACGCGCTGTCTATTCGTCATGGGCGCAGATACGCGTTTCCGTCTGCCATGACAGAAAACTTACAGCAAGTATCCGAAGGCACCGCCGTTTATACAGATCATCACATGGTCTTTACCCGGGAAGAAATTGATACAATTATCACATCATGGCCTGCACATTTTATGTATATGGACGATGCACTCTCTGTCGCCATTTCATATGGCTACTACGGCGGCGCGCTATACGGTATGCTACTTGACGACTTTGGGGTAGACTGGCGGCCACATGTAGGGCGCGACACAGATTTAGGGCTGATGCTGCAAGAGGCACTTGGCATAACATACTTTATACCCCTGGATGAAGTTGACCTAGAGCGCTATGGCTACACTGCCATTACAGAGCGTGTAAGGCAATAAAAAAACCCATCCCGTTTGCCGCAAATGTGCCGGCAAACGCCAAGACCTCGCAGGGCGTTCTGTATGTAGTGATTTAGGTATGAATAGAGGATGATATGCATAGCACAAATGACCCAAACGACAATAATCTAAGCATCAATAAACCAAACGACAGCAAACCAAACGACAACAAATCAAACAACAATGAAGCTGAAAATAGAAGCGAAAAGTGGGATTTCGAGGATTACGCTTTTGCGATTGCGACAGTTTTATGTGTCGTACCCATAATACTAGGCATATCAATCGCGATAATACAATCACCCATTTCACCAGATGACATAATAACCAACCGGTTTAGCATACACCGCTGGTGGCCTTTTTCATGGATGTCATTTATGTTTGCATGGTCGGCTTGCGCAATTAAAGATGTAGTTGACATAAAGCGCGGCGCAGAGGGTGCCGATGGTGATTTGGAGGATGCCGCGGAATACGCGCTGTATGTTGGCATAACCACCATTATGCTGCTTATCGGTATAATAATGGGGCAAATGTACTCTTCTTGGCTGGCCGGGCCAATTGTGTTTGTATTGCTTGCGGTAATATGGCCTCTTCTTCGAAACTCGGAAGATAACAAGAAGGCATACTTTCCAACGGTTCTTTTTATCTTATTGCTGGCGGGGATTGTCGTAGAGGTTGTTGTGGGGGGCTGGATAGCCTTCCCTGTTTCTTGGATTCTTATCAGTGCAGTTAAGCTATATAAAACGATACGAACTTGCAGGCTTACGGAAGATGTTTTGGTTGATATCATATATAACGCCTTCTCTATAATCCTTCTTACCATCAGTCTTATATGGGGGTCATGGATTATCTCTTGGCTTGCATATCCTGTTGCGGTGATTATTGGCAAAATTATGCGTGGGAAGAAGGATCGTTCGGCTTGATTCGGCTTTGCAATTTGCTGCGCTGTATATGAAAAGGCTGCGTAATAGGAGAAAGTGCACCTCTTTGCTGTGATCGAAAAAATAATCACCGCAAAGAGGTGCACTTTCTCTATTGATAGCAGCAATGCATTATACAGTGCGCTATATTGACAAGATTTGCATTGGGTAGCACTTGTAGGGAATGCAGCCCGCCCCTTGGCATCGAAAAAATAATGCCTTTCGGGGCGGTCTGCTTCCAGCCGGGCGTTTGGCTAGTTAAGTTGCTGTGAGAACCTATTCGCTGAACTTTGCCTTAATGGTTTTGTCTGCTCTACAATGTTTATTTCTCATAAAGCATTTCTCCCATCAATAGGATGTCATTTTGGCCAAAGCTTTGGAACCCGCAGAAATTGGGGTTTTTCTCCTTTTGCGCAAACTTTGAAAGTAACATTTTACATCTGCCCATTTTGATGCATCCGTCTGCAATCAAACACAAGACCCACCGCATATCGCCCCATACCCGCAATATTGGCAGGGATTCTTGACCCCACGTGACACAGGATTTGCTTGGATATCTCCTTGCACCATTCTAAGGCCAAGTTCTTTTACCTTATCCTCGGCAGCCTTGCCTAGTTTCTCAAAATCCTCGGCGGCAAGCACTTGGGGGCGTAGGGTTTTGCCTATGCGGCCGTCTTTGTTGCGCTTTATGGGTATTACTGTGGATTCTACGCCGGGGGCTAGGCTGTTGTCCATTCCCTCTAATATATTGTCACCGTCTAGTGCCACCCCGGACATTCTAAAACGCTTTAGCAAGGCTTCGCTTCTTGCCTCGTCGCCCATTTCGTTGTCGGCGTCGATAATCGGGTCGTCCACTGGGAAGTAGAACACCCCTCCGGGTTTAGTTATATGTTCATTTTCAGTGACAGCAGCCTTGACTCCTTTTGGGTCATCGGCCTTTGCTGCATCAGCTTCCGCCGCTACTTGAAGTGTCTCCAGCACTTTGGGGTTCTTTGTCAGCGCGTTAATATAAAGCATCAACTGCAATTGAATCCCCTGTTCAACCTCGGCAATGTCAAACTTGGCATTACCGGATTTATAATCTATTACCCGTACATATTGCTCGCCGTCTTTGCCTTTAAGCAAATCCACACGGTCAATACGGCCGGAAAGCAGTAGCTTGCGGCCATCTTCAAGGGCAAGCCCTTGACCCTGGTCAAACCCTAGTTCTGACCCAAGGGGCACAAAGCTGCCCCGTTTGATATGCTCGCACAAAGCCCAAATCGAGGCCGCGCATATCCGCTGGGCTTTGTCCAATATATGCTGGTTGCGTGCCGTTGATTGGAATATCTCCATTTCTGTCGCCATTTCCGGGCTGTGGGTCGTTACTATTTGGCTGACCATTTCATTGACCATTCTATTGATACCTTCCCGGTCAAGTTTATTAATGTCTAGGCTTCCATTTGCCACATTGTTGGTAAACCTGGCAAGAATGTCGTGATAAAAATTGCCAAGGTCTGTCGGAAGTACCTGGTACTTTGCACGTGGCCTTGCCTGTAACAAGTAATCCATAAAATATGCAAAAGGACACCTTGCAAAAGCTTCAAGTCGTGAGGCCGCGGTGGCGATTGTCTGGCCATACAAGTCTCCCGCCATCGCCAGCACAGTAGATTCTTCTGCCTGTCCCTGGTCAAGGGGGTCATACTCTCGCAAAATAGGTGCCCGCTCAACTTCAAGCCTGGGGAAAAGCCCCTGCACCCGCTTAAGCACATGTGAAGGCCGTAGCACCTTGCCGTTTGGCATCCCTTCCGCATAGATAAAGCTAAGTATCTCCTTCGGCTGGCTTAGTACACAGTACAGGGCATAATATTGCTCGTTTATCCGGGATAAATTATCCGGCGCAAGCTCAAGGCCAAGATTGACATCCGCGTTTGTTAGCTGTATACGCTCATCTTCGGTAAAAAGGCCGGGGGTTGAGGGTATAGGCGGAAGCACCCCGTCATTTGCGCCAAGCACCAGCATCGCCTTAATCTGTGGGTAACGAGAACGGCCCATGTCACCCAGCACAACCTGGTCAACCGTCGGCGGTATCCGCCCAAGGGAGGCATGGCCAAGCCCCGCGTCCAACACCGACGCAAAGGATTCAAGGCTAAGCTTTTCATCCCCAAGTATCTCAACAAGCTTATCAAAGACCTCGCAAATCTTCGGCCATATCTGCTTGTGGATACGCGCGGTTGCCGGGTCGCCCGCTTCCATATGGGCATCAAACCACTTTTGCAAAGTATCCGGCACCTTTAGTGCGTACAGCATTTCAAATACTTTGCGGCTAAAGTTTCTGACTGTATCCTTTGCCTGGGACGTGCCAAAACTCTCAAGGGCGGCAAGCAAATGCAAACGACCCGCTTCCGCAGGCCCCATGAAGGGGTATCGCCATTTATAGCCGGATATCCCATAGGCCAGCGCGAAGTTTTCCAAGATATCCGCTTCATTTATGTCAAGGCCTGTAAGCCGGGTCTTGATAAAGCGAAACACCGACTCATAATTCCAGTTATGTGCAAGAATGCTAAGGGCAGAGCGCACAAGTTCAGTAAGTGGATGGGACAGGATATCAATTTCTGTGTCAACAAACAGGGGTATGCGAAGCCTGTCGAAGGCCGTTTGCAATGTTTTTTCATAGTGACCTCTGTCGCCGCATACAATGGCTATGTCCCTAAACCGGTATCCATCTTGGTTCACCCAAGAAAGTACCCGATGCGCCGCGGCGTATACTGCGGCGTATCTGTCCGGCGCGGAAAGGATTTCAATGCCTTCATGGGACATTGCCGAGGAAGAAGCCCCATCAAGCCCCTTCGGCACTTCCCCCTTCCTCGCCTTCACCCCCATAGAAAAATTGTGCGTAAAAAAAGCCAAGCCTCCACCGGAGACATGGCGATAATTTTCCTTCATATATATATCATCTAACACCACAATGCCCGCCCCCCTGGCAAGGGAGACAAGCTTCTCCTTGGTGTTGCGAGGCAAGGAAAACAGCGGGTCCGGCAAAGACCTTTCCTTATCGCGGACACCATCCCAGGCACTTGCTGCACCCCGCACACCGGAAGCATCCCGGCCGCCAATCGCATCTCGCACACCGGAAGCATCCCGAACTCCTCCAGCACCCCGCTTTACAGGCATATCCCGTGTAGTAAGCGTAACCCTAACATCCGCGCCCTGCTTCATTAAGTACAAAAGCACCTGCCGCTCCTGTGGAGTAAACCCGGTAAAACCATCAGCCCAAACCTTCGCGCCATTCAATAGAGGAATATCAATATCCGTATCACAAAGCTTACCAGCAAGCAAATCCAGCATATCATCCGCAAGCAAGTACCGCCCCTTTACAGCCGCCCGATACCTAGATAAAATCAACGCAAGATCCACAAGCTTCGCCCCAAGGGAAGGGCTTGCCTGCTCGCTTCTAAGCAGCAAATCTTCCGAGCTTACACAATAATGATTAAGCTCAGTAATCGTACTTGCCAGCGCGTCAACAAAGCCATGCTTATCCGCACCCCGGCGATAAAACACCAAGTCCTCAGAAATCTCTATAAGCACCTTACGCAAAATCATCGTCTTGCCAAGCTCGTCGGCAACCTGCCCAGGCGGCCCCCCAAGAAACGAAAAAAGCCGATACGCAAGCCTATTAAAACTAAGCACCTGCACCCGAGTAGTAGCTGCGCGCTCAGCCAAAAGCAACCTCTCCGATTGTAAAGAAAACTGCTCCGGCACAAGATAGTAAAGAGGTGCCGTGCCCGGTATGGCCGCTTCGATTTCATTCAAACAGCGGGTAGTCTTGCCGGCCCCCGGCGGGCCAAGTATAAATTGTAGCGACATAGTTCACGACCTTTGGATGTCATTTTGGGGAAAAGCGATTTAAACAAGCGATGTCAACTTCGCAAAAAGCGATTTAAACAAGCGATGTCATTTTTGACAAACCTTTCAAAAACCGCTAAATTGCGGGTTTTTCCATTTTTGACAAAGGTTCATTTTCTCCGAAATCATACATTTTCTCCACTGCATCCGGCATCAACGAAACACCTCATCACTTTCACCCGCAGCGTCATTATAATATTGTAACATATTTGTACATCCGCATAAAAATGGTATAATAAAAAAGCGAGTAGACTTTTTGTATACGCAAGCGTATTTAGTAGCAATAATATATAAAAACGAACGGAGGACAATCCAATGATCAACGAAAAAATGCGCGTCTTAGATATGCTAGACGCAGGCAAAATCACAGCCGAAGAGGCAACAGCACTACTAGAATGCCTTAAAGGCAGCACACCACCACCCTTTATAAACAGAGAAACCCGCGACAACGTAGAGGACAGGCTTCGCACCTTCGCCCAAGACTGCGGCAAGTTTGCCAAAGATGTAGGCGAAAAAGCCCAAGAGTGGTACAAAGGTGTAGAGCCAAAACTTAAAAAAGCCAGCCAAGCCGCCCTAGAAAGAGCCGCCTGCGCCCTAGAAGACCTAGCCTGCACAATCAACGAATCCATGCAAAAAGGCGAGTGCTGTATGGACGATGAGTGCTGCTGCGAAGGCCCAGCAGAAACCTGCGGCGATGAAGAGTCACGCGCAAATTAGCACCAACTAATCAAGCCCCCCATCCTGCAATATAAAAACAACCCCCGAAAGCTTAAGTGCGACGGGGGTTGTTTTCTGGTAGACATTTTTACGAAAAGTGCCCGCCAACGCATATATAGACACGTTAACGGGAATAAAAGCAAATAATGACCTACCAATGTTATAGTCATCCCCAAATAAAATAACATATCTCTTAATAAAAGAAAGGACAAACACATGACCGAAATCCTATCAGTAAAAAACCTAAGCAAAACCTTCAAGCTATCCAAAAAGCAGCAACAGCTAAAAAAGCAAAAAGACCCAACCTTCACAGCAGTAGACAATGTAAGCTTTAGCTCCTACGAAGGCGAAGTATTCGGCCTACTTGGCCCAAATGGCGCAGGCAAGACAACTACTATGCGCATGATTGCAACCCTAATAAACCCAGACCAAGGCGACGCAATTGTAAACGGCCATAGTGCCGTCAAAGAGCCAAAAAAAGTACGCCAATCCATAGGCTTTCTAACAAACGAACTAAAACTAGACGAATACTTCACCCCAAACTACCTATTCGGCTTCTTCGCCGAGTTACACGGCATGTCCAAAGACCAAACCGAAACCCGCCGCACTAAGCTCTTTACAACCTTCGGCGTAGACTAATTCGCAGAGGTCAAAGTAGGCAACCTATCCCAGGGCATGAAACAAAAGATTTCCCTGGCAATATCCTTAGTCCATGACCCATCTATTATCATTTTCGACGAGCCAACCAACGGCCTGGACGTTATCACCGCAAAAGTAGTAACAGACTTCCTGGTAGACCTAAAAAAACAAGGCAAAAGCATAATCCTGTCCTCCCATATCTTTAACCTACTAGAAGACCTATGTGACCGTGTAGGCATAATAATCAACGGCAAAATGGTAGCCTGCGACACAGTAGAAAACCTAGCCGGTGACAAAACCCTAGAGGATGCATTCTTTGACATCTACCGCCAAACCACCAAGGAGGCAATATAAATATGCGAAACAATATATTAACCATAATGAAAAAAGAATGCCTGCGCATAATTTCAGATCGCAAGCTGCTATTTAGCGCGGTTCTTCTGCCGGGCCTTTTGATATTTATGATGTACACCTTAATGGGGACCTTCATGACCAACATGATGACCACCGACGAAGACCATATATACCAAATCCATGTAGTAAACCTGCCAAACTCCGCACGGGAACTGCTATCAATGCCCGAGCTTAGCCTGGAGTTAATAAACACAACAATGGCAGAAGCCCAAACCATCCGCCAGCAAATAACAGACCGGGAAACAGACCTACTAGTTATCTTCCCAGAAAACTTCGACGAAACAGTAGCGGCATTCGACCCAGCAACAGCACTAGCCCCCGCCCCAAACATAGAAATCTGGTCCAACGGCGCAAGAAGCGAATCCGCCGAGGCAAGGCATATAGTCACCGGCGTACTAAACGCCTACCACCACGCCTTAACTCACCGCTTTAGCATCAACGCCCCAAGTGCCGACGCCCCCGACGGCCTTTTCGACCTTGCCACCGACGCCGACATCTTTGCAATGGTAATGGGCTTTCTTGTCCCGATGATGTTTATGATTTTCATATTCACCAGCACCCAAGCAATAGCACCAGAGTCCATCTCCGGCGAAAAAGAACGAGGCACCCTAGGCGCCGTACTTGTAACCCCGGCCAACCGCCGGGACATAGCCCTAGGCAAAATCCTAAGCATAGCAATCTTTGCTTTACTTGGTGCCGTCGGCAGTATCATCGGTATGATACTAAGCATGCCTTCAATGATGGGCATGGACACCGGTAGCTTTATAGAGTTTTACAATGTATCCGACCTTATAATGCTATTTTTAGTAGCCGCCTCAACGACTTTGGTCTTTGTATCGGTACTTTCCGTCCTCTCCGCCTACGCAAAATCCGTAAAAGAAGCCACTGCCTACTCCACCCCACTAATGTTGGTTGTAACCCTAACCGGCCTAGCCAGCACTATATTGGGCGGCGTGCCATCAGAACCATTCTTCTACTTGATACCGGTTTTTAACAGCTCCCTAAGCTTATCCGCCATCGTCAGCTTCGAGGCAAGTGCAATAAACATGGCAATCACCGCCGGTACTAATATTATCTTTACTTTAATATGTACAGTTATCCTTGCGCATATCTTTAGCAGTGAGAAGATTGTGTTTTCGTAAGCAAACAATAATATCACCATTGAGACATAATACCTTATAGGCAAAAAAGGCGCGGAATCGTATATCCCAACACGATTCCGCGCCTTTGCGCTATGTCATTTTGGCCACAACCACTAATGTAACACTCCTACATAACATCTGCTTGAAAAGCCACAGCCTTACCAAGTATCCGTACCTTCTCCAAATCCGCACCCTCAAAGTTTAGAACCGGAAATGTAGGATTCTCTGCCCTAAGTTCCACCCGGCCTGGATACTTAAACACCCGCTTAAGGGTAGCCTCATCATCAATAATAACAACGGCAATCTCGCCGTTTTCCACATCGGGCTGCTTTTTTACAAAAACTATATCCCCGTCAAATATCCTGGCCATAATCATACTCTCGCCCTTCACCCGCAGGCAAAAGTCGCATCTTATCTTGGCACCAACCTGTACATATGACTCAAATTCCTCAGCGGCGTATATAGGCATCCCTGCCGCAATCTCTCCAATCAGCGGCACCCGCTGGGTTTCAAGAGGCAGGGCGTCTTCATGGCTTACCCCCCCAATAAAGTCTCCATCCCCAAGAAACACCAATGGGTCGCACTGCAAAACCTCGGCAAGTGCCTTTAGGTGCCTGTGGGCAATCTTGCCAATATCCCCGGTTTGCCACCTAGACACACTAGACCTGCTTACCCCAACGGCAATAGCAATGTCCGTATCAGTAAGCCCAAGCTTGTCCTTCCTGGATTTAATTATGCTTCCCATTTCCATATTACGCGCCTCCTTAGATTAATACACATTCCAGCCAAAAGCCGATTCACCAAATAAATTTCCTGTGAGAATTATAAAAGAGAGTACCAAGGCGTTACATTATAGGTTTTGACAAGAATGGTAACTGCGATATTTCCGCATAAAGTCTATGCTTGCGAACATTATATCGCGCCAGTCCCAAGGCCGCAACATATAAACTATTGACATTCGAATAATTATTCATATAATAACACTTGTCGGCGCATAAACGCACGACACATCCCACGCCACAAAAAAGGCTGCACATGCTAGACACTGCACGATCTAAAGAGGCAGCCGCAAAACAATTAAACTCACTAGACAAGAGGCATCAAGTATGTTTTTCGCCGATATGCGCATTTTTGCACTGCACAAAAGCTGCATTGCGTGCAACAATTTAAACATATTGCCCGCATCGACAGCAGAGGTAGGGCGACGGCAACGTCATTTTGGTATAAACCGCTTGCAAGCAAAAGGCTTATAGGTGCAGGAAGATTAGAGGATGACATCATTTACTTTCAAACCAGACAGGAGGTCAAACACATGAAAATAGTAATCTCATCCGGCCACGGCCTGCACATACGCGGGGCACGAGGCCTTATAGACGAGGTTGACGAGGCAAGGCGCGTCACCGATAGGGTCGCGGCAATTTTACAAGAATCGGGGATTGACATCACGGCGTTTCACGAAAACGAGGCGCGTACCCAGGCCGACAATGTAAACGCTATAGTACGGTTTCATAATAGTCAGCAGCGAGACTTGGATGTGTCCATACATTTTAACAGCACAGCCACCGGCCATATCGAGGACAGGGCCATCGGTGTCGAGGTATTGTATCGCACAGGCAATGAAAAAACCCGCATACTTGCAGGGCGGGTTGCACGTGGGATTTCGGATGCATCGGGCTTGCTGCTTAGGCATATGCAAGGCAGCGGGGCATTGGCACGGGCGAATCTTGGGTTTTTGAACAATACCACGGCGGCGGCCATATTAGTTGAAGTTTGCTTTGTTGTGTCGCGCACAGACGTGGGGCTGTATCAGCTATACTTCGAAGAGATTTGTCAAGCCATTGCAGCGGCGGTAAGCGGGCAGAGCCCTATATCTATGCCTCTGGATACAGCTACAGAAGCAGCAAGTGTTGCGTCACCAGTAGATGAGGCAGCATGTATTGCATCATCAACTATAACATCAACAAGTACAATAACCGAGGCTTCCCGCCCGCCAAATTCTTGGGCGCAGGAGGCCTGGGAATGGGGGGTTAAGCACGGCTTTACCAATGGCACAAACCCTCGCGGCAGTGCTACTCGTGAGCAGATGCTTACTGTGCTTCATCGGTATCACCTTCATAATAAAGTATCGCCTTTATAGAAAACGGAAAGGCTAATTATCTTGCTTGTGGTATGCTTATATAAGGGGGCTGCTAGTTTGGCTTACTCCCCAAAAATCTCTGCAAGCAATGGTGTAATTTCTTCTTCCAGTCGGCGGTCGATTTCGTTTAGAGCTTCCATTGCTTGGCTCGTAATAAAGCGGCTTTTTACACGGCGGGGTTTGTAAAACTTTTGCAGCAAACGGTTGCGGATTCGTATACGATATTGATACATAGCTGGCCTCCTTTAGGTGGGGTTGGGGTGGCGGGCATTTGCTCTATTGTATTCAAACATGTACATAGGCGTGTTTCGTTTTACATACTTCGCTTTTACATAAAAAAATTATTGTACGGGTACGGCCTGTGCCGTTTACGCGTATAAACCTACCACATAAGCATTACCCCTTGGCACCTTACGCGCGCGGTGGGATAATCGCTTTTATACTACCGTGTCTCACACGTTCCTCATAGATGGGGCACGGTGTATGGGAGGTAGACCCATGGTAATTATCGGGATATGCGATGGTGACCAGGCCGTGCGGTCTTTGATTGGGGATTATATTCGGCGATACAGAGACGAAACAGGCTTACCCGTGCAGATTCTTTCATATGACAGCGGTGAGAAGCTATTGCGCCACTATCCCTTTGAAATGGATTTGATTTTTTTAAACCGCGTAGACGTTGCCAAGAAGATACGTGAAGCTGATGAAAATGTGAATATTGTTTTTTTGACCTCGGTGCTGTCACATGTACTCGAGGCTTATGAGGTGCGCCCAAATAACTATATTATCAAGCCACTGAAATATCACAGGTTTTTAAAAGAAGTGGAAGTTGCGCGAGCAAGACAAGGACAGAACAGGTTTTTAATTGAAACCAACACCGACGGGGTTTTCAAGGTATACACAAAAGCAATACGCTATGTAGAAACCGAAGGGCGCAACACCCGCATATACACGCAAGGCGAGAAAATTTTAAGCTATAAGCCAATGAAAGCACATGAACAAACTCTTTTCGAGCCGTATTTTGCTAGGTGCCATAAAGGCTTTATTGTCAACTTGCTGTTTTTCAGAAAGCTGGAACAAAACGACATGGTTCTTATCACAGGTGAAAAAATACCCGTAAGCCGGTATCGGAAAAAAGAAGTCCTACAAAAATTAGAAAACATATACCGTGAGGCGAATGATCATGAAAAAAATTAAAAACAACCTATTATCAATTGCCTGGGCATTTAAGCTTGCCAAAGGGATAAACATCAGAATTTACTTATGGTGGTGCTTTATCAGCATTGCACTGGCTATCTTGCCTGCTGTCGCGCTGCATTTTAATCGGGAAGCACTGTATGTTATCTCCAACTTTATATCCTCTGGGTACGGAAGCTTTGATGATGTGGTGCCTTCTATTGTCGCGCTTGGGGTTATTCTTACCGCCATTGGGCTTTCTAATCGTATAAACAAGGATTTTCTTAACATGCAGATGCATGATGTTTATTATTTCGGATTTTTAGAATTTTACATGGACACCGTCCAGGACATAGAGCTTAAAACCCTAATGGACAAGAAATATCAAGACGAGCATTTTTCTGCACTGGGCAGGGGTGGCTCGTTGTCGGATTTTATGAGCAATAGTTGCGTGCTCTTAGCCAAATTTATAGGGGCGGCATCGCTACTAATTGTGGCGGCCCAGGTGTCTATTGTTATTTTCCTTGCGGCGGTTATGTATATCATCGTGATTATGGTACTTAACTTTGTAATGGTAGGCAAAATGCGCTGGAACCACCTGGAATACGATGCATCCCGCAGGCTGTCCGCGTATTACCAAAACTCTGTAATGTCGCCGGGGGTGGCAAAGGAGTTGCGGGTCTATGACACAGCAACAGAAACGATGGAAAAATGGGACGAATCATATAAAACCGTTGAAGATTTCATTAAACACCATGAGAGATTAACCCCAGTTTTCAGCGTCCTTGCCCGTGGTGGGTTTTATATATTCAGTGTAGCAATGATGATTTACGGTATTAACCAGGTTGCAATCGGCGGTATGACGGTGGATGTTTTTCTTATGATTTACGCAATGGGGATAAGTATCAGCGAAGTAACAGGCAGCTTAACAGACAGTTTTATAAGCGCGGATAACGCCTTGTATTTTCTAAATATCCAGCGAAATTTTACAAACGCTGTGCCAAAGGCTTCAAAAGACTGGCGCGAGGGCTTCGAGCCCGCCAGCGAAGAGATAATCTTTGAGGCAAAAAACATGTGCTTTTCATACAACGACGAAAAAGAAGTGCTGCATGATTTAACCTTTAGCATAAAAAAAGGCGAGACCGTAGCACTGGTCGGTTTAAACGGAAGCGGCAAAAGCACACTGGTTAAGCTTCTGATCGGCCTATTTTCCCCCACAAAAGGCGACTTACGCTTCTATGGCAAGGAATACGACGATAAAACCCGGGGCGGGGTGATAAAAAAAATCGGAATGTTCTTTCAAGATTTCCATATTTTCCACGCAACATTTAGGGAAAACGTTGGCTTTGGCAATCTAAAAAACCTAACAGACGAAGCCGCAATAATGAAAGCAATAGAAAAAGGAAATGCCGTAAAGATACTGGAAAAGCTTAAAGACGGCCTAGAGCAATGGCTTAACAAAAGCGTAAAAAGTGAAGGAGCACTGCTTTCCGGCGGCGAAAACCAACGCATAGCCGTATCCCGCACACACATGAGCGACAAGGATGTCCTAATTTTTGACGAACCGGCCTCCGCCCTAGACCCAGTAGCGGAAATGAATCAGTTCCAAGCAATACGTGAAAAAATCCAAGGCGCAACCGCAATATTAATAAGCCACAGGGTAGGTTTCGCGAGACTGGCAGACAGAATCATAGTGCTGGATGACGGCTATCTAAAAGAAGACGGCACCCACGACCAGCTAATGGCAAAAAACGGACTGTACGCAAATTTCTTTAACACCCAAGCCGAGTGGTATCAAAAAGGCGGTGAGGCAGATGCGTAAGCTTAAGACACTATTTAAAGCCCTAGTAATAAGCATGAAAATAAAAGGCCCCCTGTCCATGCTCATAAGCTTGCTTGGCTTCCCGGCGGCATTGATTCCGATATTCTTGGCAAATCAAATGCGGGCTTTAACCGACCATCTGCAAGCACTAATGGGCGCAAGTGGGGATGTAAGCTATGCAATGGCGGCCTTTGGTGGGGTTGTAGGACTGTATATTGCGCAAACCTTTATTGGCTTCGTGTCACAATACGCAAACCTAACAGACGGGATAAAGCTTCAAACATATATACTACGCACCCTTATGCGCCATAAATGCGAAGTGCGCTATAAATACATCGAAAACCACGATGATTTCCAAAAGCGTATTGAGTTTGCGCAGCAGCACGCCGGCGGAACAATGGGGCGAAGCATGAGCAGTATCATTTCTATTTTGCAATTGATTCTGGCATTTGTTGCCGCTTCGCTTGCGCTATGGGATGTAAGTCCAATTATAGTGGCTGTGCTATATATAACAGGCATACCCGCCGCAATATTGGCATACCTACAGCAAGACGAAACATTTAAACATAGGGCAAAATGGATGGAAGAAGGCAATCTTGCCATTCATTACTACAACATGTTAGCCGGGGCGGGATATTTGTTTAACGGCCAGCAAGAAATCCGCCACGGTGGGCTATTTGACTATCTAAAAGCCCGTTGGCGCGCAATAGTAGACCACTATCTAGGCAAAAAAAATAAGCTAATGGCAAAGCATGTAAAATACAATGCCGCCGCCGACCTATTGCGCAGTGGTGTATATGTAGCAATTCTGCTTATTGCCGCATTGCAAATTTATTACAATCCTACCCTCGGGCTTGGCGTTTTTGTACTCGTATACTCCCTATCAAGGCAACTGCAAGCCCTTACAGCGGATACTTTGGTGGGAATCATGTACATTGCCCAAGACATCCCCTATATGCAGGAGTTTTTCTACCTAGAGGATTTAGAGCGAGAACCCAAGCACACAGGCGAAAAACTACCCTCAGGCAGCATCTCTATTAAAAACGTGAATTTTGCCTACCCAAACGCAACTAACGACGTGCTAAAAAACATCAGTATAGAAATAAAAGACGGCGAAAAAATCGCAATAGTAGGCGAAAACGGCAGCGGAAAGTCCACTCTTATAAATTTACTATGCGGTATGCATACCCCACGGGAAGGGCAAATATATGTAGGCGGCGTAGACGTAGGGCAAAACCCCGCGGCAATACGCGGCTCTGTATCCGTAGTATTTCAAGATTTTGCGCAATACGAAACAACCCTACGCGAAAACATCACCGTTTCGGATAAGAACCGTATCGCTACCGACGATGAAATCCTAGCAATGATGGATAAGATAAATGTCAAAGATGTAGTAGACGCCCAGGAAAACGGCCTTGACACCCAAGTAGGCACCTTCTCAGACAAGGCAAATAACCTATCCGGCGGCCAGTGGCAAAAGATTTCCTTAGCACGCGCCGCCTATAAAGCCGACGCCAAAATAATGATACTTGACGAACCAACCTCCGCCCTTGACCCAATAGCCGAAGCACAGCTTTACCGCAACTTCGCAAAGCTAACCCACGACAAAACCACGATTCTAATCTCCCACCGGCTGGGGATAACCGCCGTTGTTGACCGTATAATTGTGCTAAAAGACGGCAGCGTAATAGAGGACGGCTCGCATACAGATCTTATGGCCCAAAACGGGCATTATGCGCAAATGTACCGTGCGCAGGCTAAGTGGTATATTGGACAAAGCGGTATATAATGAGAGCAAGCAAAAAAGTTCTCACATAGATACTCCTTGTGATTGGCTTTAAAATATCACGCTAATGGTCGCTACTCCTGCTGGGAGAAGAATCGTTTAATTATCATCGGATAGACAAGCATTATCCACAGCACCATAAGGAAATATCTAAAGGCGTCGGGGAATAGGGTATCGCCTAGCACCCTTGCGCCTTCTTGTATTGCCAGGGTTACGCCTAGGCCGATTACAAATTTTAATAGTTGCATGAAGATATTTTTGGTTTTTACACAGAAGCGGATATATACCCTTTCGACATAGTAGCCGATTGCAAAGGCAATTGCCGCGCCTGCTGCCCTTGTTGCATCGCGCAATTGCCGCGCTTCGCTTGTATCACCAAAGATACCGTGATATTGGGCCGCGGCTATCGCGATTACGATAATCGAAACGGCCACTATTGCCAGGGCAATAATCAACTCTCTTTTTTTGCAAGTTGGCTCGTCGGCTATTATTTTTACTGCCAGAAATATCAGCGCGAAGGTTATCACCAGCGACACAATTACATCAGAAAGATAGTGCACCCCAAGGTACATACGTGAAAAGGCTACAAGCACAGGCAGCGCGAATAGGATAATCTTAGCCCCTATTGGCCTTAGGGTTGCGCCAAGCGAGCCTAGGTATGCCGCGGCATTTTGAGTATGGCCGCTTGGGAAGGCGTAGCCTGTGGCCTCCGGCAGCGCGTCGCCTACCGGGGTGAAGTCTGGGTAGCCGGTTATCCATGGACGCGGCACCCTAAAGATTATTTTCATGCCCTGGACTACCAGGCTTGATGCGAAGAATACTACACCCATTACATATGCCATTTTCTTATTTATGCACCAGAATAGCACACAAAATATTACAATTAGAATAGTTTGCTCGCCCAGTTGGGTGATGATGCCAAACATGGTATCTAGGAATGGGATTCTTATGCCTTCTATTGCTTTTAGTAGTTCCATACCTGCCTCCTTTGTAAACTCGCTTGGGATGGGATACGCTATGTCTTTGGTTGGACGGCCTCAAGCCTATATATTGGAAAGCCCTTTGCGGAAAATTTTTCTTCGTACTCGGTTTTAATATTTGCGTCTATTTGGTCTTGTGTGCGAGGGTCTTTGCTGCTGGTTTTGCCGGTGTTGTGCAAATCTAGTGAGATGTTTTGCAGTTGCCAGCCTTGGGCTGATAGGCTTTCTAGGGAAAACTCGAATAATGGGCGGTTGTCGGTTTTAAAGTGAATTTCTGGGATGGCGAGTTGTTGGTACATAGTTAAGTATTTCTCGTGGGTTAGACGGCGTTTGGCGCGTTTTTTTTTGCCTGGCCAGGGGTCGCAGAAGTTGATATAAAGGCGGGCAATGTCCCCTGGGCGGAAAATCTCCAGCAAATCATCTGCGTCTAGCAGTAAAAAAGCCAGCGAATTGGCCTGGTTTTCCTGGGCTTGCCTTGCGGCAGCGGCTAGGATTACCGGCTCTCTTTCGATGGCTAGATAATTTATATCTGGGTTGCGGTGTGAGGATTCTGTGGCAAAGCGGCCTTTACCACAGCCTATTTCCAGATGGATTGGGTTGTTGTTTTGGAAGTGGTTTTCTTGTAAGTATACTTTTAGGCGGCCTGCATGGGTTTCCGCATCGCGGATTATCCTTGGGTTTGTTGCAAGCACCTCTGGTGCCCATTTTTTCTTTCGTGCGCGCATTGGTATCCTCGTTTCGTGATTTGGTTTTGTAGTTTGGTTTTGTGGTTTGGTTTTGTAGAGTGCCTCGCCTTTGTTACTGCGGTGTTGCACTATGATACTAATGCAAGTCTTCGATGTTTTCAACCCAAAGGCCGAATGCTTTTGTCATTTGGAGAAAAACCCCGGTTTATGCGGTCTGGGACGCTTTGCAATGATGAGATAAAGCCAGCCTAGACTATATTATCTTAGCACATAGTTACAAACATCAGCCAGTAGCCGCTTTCGCCTCTATGGGGCTTTGTGTCGCGGGTGGGCTTAAACTGAGTAAATCCCAGGCGTTTTGCTTTTTGGTTCGAGGCCTGGTTGTAGGTACCCGGTACACCGATTATATAGCGGCGGGGACCTTGGTCTGTGGTTAAGCCTAGGATAAGATGGCCGTGGAGCGCGGCGGCAGACTTTACGAATGGGTCTTCGAAAAGCTTAGGCTTATTTGCGGGCGGCGGTACAGAGTCTTCTTGGGTGACCCGTATCCATTTGGCCTTGCGGGTTTGTCTTTGAAAAGGTGTAATGGCCTCGTTTGCGTCAAAAAGCTCTAGTATTGAGGGGTTTGGTGGGCATTTTGCGGAACTTTTCATTGTTTCGGCATGAAGTTTGTCTAGTGCGCCTCTAAAGGCATTGGCCATCTCGCCGGTAGGTAAGCTTTGCGCCCAGTCTATTGTTATAGGGGCTGGCTGGGGCGCAGGCGAGGGGGCATTGGCCGGGCCAGGAGAAGTGTCAAGGGGGGGCGGGGTATCGGCTGAAGGGGCGGGGGAATCTGTTGGGGATACAACGTTGTCACTATCAACGGTTTGAGGCTGCTCTGTAGGTGGCAGGGTAATACTGCCTAAGGTTTGCAGCGGCTCGGGCTCACGTGAGGTTATGGGCGTAGTAGGAGTGGTGTGTGCGTCTTGATTCTCATGTGAGGGTATGGGTGCTGTGACTGGCACGGGTTGAGAATCCAAGCTTCTAGTGTCTGGCATAGGCATAGTGGCTACGTTAGGTCTAATGGCTGGGGATTCATCGACTTTTATGGGCTGGACATCTAAAGCCTCAGTAACTTGGGCGGGTTGGGTTGGTTTATGTGTTATTGGCTCACTTGTGGATTCGTTGCTTTTTTTGTGATCTTCGGCCTTGCCTGGCTTTGTCTGCCCTTGCGTTTCGTTATTAACCGTCACTTCTTTCACTTTATGTACATAAAACCCATGACGCCAAGCTACCGGGGCATCTTTATAGCCGCATAGTGGGGTTGTTACGCTTATTGCGTCTTTTACTGTAACCGCTACGGCAATGATATCTTCCAGTGGAAAGTCGCACAGGGTGCCTGGGTCAAACTCTCTGCGGATTTCGGCTTTGCCTCGCTTACATACCGGCAGATTGCCGAGAGCGATGCCCGCGAAGTTGTTTTGATTAGGAAACAGCAGATACACGTTGTACAGAGTTTCCGGCTTTAGGTCTTGCGCCCAGATTGTCAGCTTGTAGCTACCACTACGGCCTTCGACTATGCTGCGGCCTACCGGTTGGCGGTCTTTGTAGCCATAGCCTTTTGCCTCGCTTATCATTGGCATAAAATAACGTATGTAGGACATGATTTCCTCCCTTATATGCATAGCTTCATACTATATTATGCCGCTTGCGGTCATTGGAGAACGAATAGGTTACAGCGGTGCTTAGTTTTTGCTAAAGCGAAACATGCTCTTAGGTATTTTGTGTGAAATCACGCTTATTGTGTTATACTTTCTATAGAATCGGGACAATGCTAGACATGAAGGAGTGGAATATGACCCACATAAGAAATTTTTGCATAATAGCCCATATAGACCACGGCAAGTCCACATTGGCTGACCGGCTTATTGAACTTGCAGGTACCCTTACCCAGCGGGAAATGCAAAACCAAGTGCTGGATAATATGGATTTAGAGCGGGAGCGGGGCATTACAATAAAGGCCCAAAGTGTCCGCCTAGTCTATGCCGCGCCGGATGGACAAGAATATATCTTAAACCTAATAGACACCCCTGGACATGTAGACTTTACCTACGAGGTAAGCCGCTCTCTCGCGGCCTGCGAAGGGGCGCTGCTTATTGTTGACGCAGCCCAAGGCATTGAAGCTCAGACCTTGGCCAATGTATATCTCGCAATGGATAACAGCCTAGAGATTGTGCCGGTAATAAATAAAATTGACCTGGTAGCCGCCGACCCAGACCGTACAAAGGAAGATATCGAAAATATCATCGGACTTGACGCATCACAAGCGCCGCTTATTTCCGCTAAAAACAAGATAAACATTCAAGATGTTTTCGCCAGTATCGTTGCCCAGATACCGCCCCCAAAGGGCAACCCAGAAGCACCGCTAAAGGCTTTGATTTTTGACTCATTATACGACGCGTATAAGGGCGTAATCGTGTTTATTCGTGTACTTGACGGCAGCATAAAAAAAGGTACGCGGGCACTTTTTATGGCAACTGGTAAGGAGTTTGACATAGTCGAAACCGGCTATTTTGGCCCCGGGAAGTTTATCTCATGCACAGAGCTTAAGGCAGGGGAAGTTGGCTATATTACCGCAAGCATCAAGAATGTGCGGGATACAACAATTGGCGATACCGTGACAGAGGTCGGCCACGAAACAGCCGAGGCTTTCCCTGGGTATAAGCAGGTGAACTCTATGGTGTTTTGCGGGGTATTTCCGGCAGATGGCGCGAAATATCCCGATCTTAGAGATTCTTTGGATAAGCTACGACTAAACGACGCAGCACTTCAATTTGAGCCTGAGACGTCGGTTGCCCTTGGCTTTGGCTTCCGTTGCGGATTTCTTGGGCTGTTGCATCTGGAAATTATCCAAGAACGGCTTGAGAGGGAATATAACCTGGATTTGATTACAACCGCGCCAAGTGTTATATACAAAGTGCATCAGACTGACGGGGTCGTCATCGACCTTTCAAACCCTGCGGACTTACCAGACCCTTCCCGTATAGATTTTATCGAAGAGCCGATAGTAAAGGCCGAAATTCTTGTACCTTCGGATTTTATCGGCCCTGTAATGGAACTTTGCCAAGAGAGGCGTGGTGTGTATCTTGGAATGGAATATATCGACGAAACCCGTGCGATACTAAGATATGAATTGCCTCTTAATGAGATAATCTACGACTTTTTTGACACATTAAAGTCACGCAGCAAGGGGTATGCGTCTTTTGATTATGATTTAATCGGCTATAAAGAGTCTGACCTGGTTAAGCTGGATATCCTAGTGCATCACGAGCCTGTGGATGCCCTTTCGTTTATCGTGTATTCAAAGACCGCTGCCGAGAGAGGACGCCGTATGGCCGAAAAGCTTAAAAAAGAAATACCGCGTCATCAATTTGAAATACCAATCCAGGCGGCAATCGGTAGCCGTGTAGTTGCAAGAGAGACAATTGGCGCGCTGCGCAAAGATGTACTTTCTAAGTGCTATGGTGGCGATATCACCCGTAAGAAAAAGCTTCTTGAGAAACAAAAAGAAGGTAAGAAGCGGATGCGCAGTATCGGCGTAGTTGAGGTACCCCAGCAAGCCTTTATGAATGTATTAAAATTGGATGAGTCATAATAATATGAGTGATTTTATTTGCATGTACCCGCTGGATAATCATTTAAAGCAGTTTCAGTATGCAAAGCAGGGGATGGGATTATATATCCACATCCCCTTTTGTGTATCCAAATGTGATTACTGCGATTTTTTGTCTTTTGGGGATGATTGTGAAGTCCACTTTTTGGGGACTGATAGTAACGTCAGTGATGAGGGCCGCTCGTTCGGGGCCGGTTGCACAGCTAACGATGAAATCAACTTAAAAAAGCAATATGTAGAGGCTTTACTTGCGGAAATGCGGTATGTCCGAGAAAAATTTGTCCAGCATGGTGCTTCGAGAGGTGCCGAGCTACCGTGCATTAACACCGTTTACATTGGGGGCGGCACCCCAACGGCATTACCTACCCCGCTGCTTTGTGAAATTTTACAGGAGGCACGGCGGTTTAACCTATCAAATGACACAGAAATCACTGTAGAGATGAACCCCTTAACCAACGCAAACGCTCAACTGCAAGACCTACAAGGCCACGGAGTTAACCGCTTAAGCATAGGTTTGCAAGCATGGCAAGGGCATTTGCTTGCCGCAATTGGACGCATCAACACAGATGAATGCGGTATATATCACACCGCCTTCACCGATACTATCCAGGCCGCTATTGTTGCAGGCATAGACAATATAAATGTAGACCTAATGTTTGGCCTGCCCGGCCAGACTCATGAGCACTGGAAAGAAACCCTTTCCCAAGTAATAGCCCATAAGCCTCGGCATATATCCGCATACAGCCTAACCCCGGCAGAAAATACTCCCCTGTGGGATAAGCTGGACGCAGACAGTCTACGCCTGCCCGATGAGGCCACAGACCGGGAATTTTATCACTATGCAATCAAACAACTGGCGGTCGCGGGCTATAGACATTACGAGTTATCCAATTTTGCGAAGCCCGGCAAAGAAAGCCGCCACAATATGGACTGCTGGACACGTAAACCCTACTTGGGATTTGGTCTTGGGGCGCATTCTTTTAGTGGTGACGCAAGATGGGGCAACCCCACTGATTTAGGGCATTATATGGCAGCATGGAGAAACCTTTTTCCAAAACGACAAAAGGTAGAGTGTGACTATCAACAGCTATCAACTAAGGATGCAATGGCCGAGACCATGCTCCTTGGCCTAAGGCTTACAGATGGTGTCAGCCTGCAAGAATTTTACAGCAAGTACGGCAATCATATAAATGACATCTATGGGTCACAGCTAGAAAGCCTGCTATCCAGGGGCTTATTGGCGTACCGGGGCGAGTATATTGCCCTTACTCCTCTTGGCTTAGACCTTGCCAATCAAGTTTTTGAGGCATTTTTATAGCTGCCTTAATATGATAAGATATCCACATGTTTCAAGTTAAATGTATTTGAGGTTGAATGTATTTGAGGCTGAATATATTTAGAAGCTGAGCGAAGCTTCATAGTCTAGGAGGTTTAACATGGGAAAATTATTTGGCACAGACGGTGTACGCGGCCTTGCCAACAGCGTACTTACGCCAGAACTCGCCCTTAATCTTGGCAGGGCCGGTGCATATGTGCTTACAAAATCTGCAATATCAAAAGAGGCACCAAAGATACTTGTTGGGGTAGACTCAAGACGGTCTGGTGATATGCTTGCCGCGGCACTTACAGCGGGGCTTTGCTCTGTTGGCGCGGAGGTTTACCATGCTGGAGTTATCCCTACCCCTGGTGTGGCATACCTGGTGCGGCATTATGGCTTTGACGCGGGGGTAATGATTTCCGCGTCTCATAATCCTATGGCCGACAATGGCATTAAATTTTTCTGCCATACAGGCTATAAGTTGCCCGATGCACGGGAAGATGAAATTGAGGCATATATGGAAAAATTAGAGGACCTGCCCCGCCCAATAGGTAAAGGTGTTGGCGCAGTCCAGTCCTCGCCTAAGGCTTTGGAAGACTATAGGGACTATTTGCTTTCCACAGTGCGGGGGCTGCGTCTACGAGGCCTAAAAATTGCGTTGGATTGCGCAAATGGTGCCACCAGCAAAGTCGCGCCCTTAGTGTTTAGAGAGCTTGGTGCTACTGTACACTGCATACACAACGGCCCAGACGGTATAAATATAAACGAAAACTGTGGCTCTACCCATATGGAAAGCTTAAGCAGGTATGTTGTCAATAACGAGATGGATTTAGGGCTTGCGTTTGACGGCGATGGGGACCGAATCCTTGCGGTTGATGGCGAGGGGCAACTTGTAGACGGTGATGAAATCCTTGCAATCTGCGGATATGACCTAAAACAACAGGAGGAGCTTCCCGGTAACGCAATTGTCGCAACAACAATGAGCAATCAAGGGTTGGAAGTCTTTTGCCGCGAGCAGGGTATCACTTTATACCGTACAGATGTAGGGGATAGATATGTAATTGAAAAAATGCTGTCTGCTAATGTGTATCTTGGTGGAGAGCAGTCCGGCCATATAATTTTTAAAGGCGTAAGCACTACAGGCGACGGTATATTAACCGGGTTAAAGCTTGTTGAGGTAGTAGCGCGAAGAAGAAGACCCTTGGCCGAGCTTAGGACAATAATGGAGCAATTTCCTCAAGTGCTTGTAAATGTAACCATTGCCGATGATAAAAAGCGCGAATGGGATAAATACAATGAAATTACAAGCCTTATTTCTGAGATGGAAGCGGGACTAGCCGGTGACGGTCGTATACTTGTGCGCCCATCCGGTACGGAACCTTTGGTGCGGGTGATGATTGAGGGCCGCAATTTGGACGATATTACTGAGATGGCTAATCGGCTTGCCGGGGTTATTGAGGGAACGCTTGGTTAGGTGGGTGTGCGGGTCTTGTTATATCGCGCTCTGGTAATATCGCGTTCTGTAGAGGATGAGCTACGCAATAGAGGAAAAGTCACCCCCGTGCTGTGATCGAACTAATAATCACTGCACGGGGGTGACTTTTCCTTGTTGATAGCGGCTTTTATTTTGAGAAGGTATTATACACAAGCTCATAATTCGTAACATTCGCAAAGTTGCGCTCTGTTGTATGAAGCCTAAAGCTGTCGCCACTTATTATTTCTACACTGCTGCCCCAGCGGAAGTGCACTTTTATACCAATGGTACCGCCATGGGTGCTAAAATGTTTTCCGTCTATAAGTTTTTCTGCTGTACACTTAGGGCTGGTTTGGAAATTTCCGGACAGCGTAATCTTCCAAAGGTCGCAGTAATCGTTGGTTGGTATTCCTAAGAAATTGTCAGTTGTGAACGGTGCAATCAAGTAAAAGTTTGCAAGGTCATGGCTGGAGCCAATATCTTCGGTTAGTAGCGTTAGGCCTTGATAGTCTTTTACATTGTATTGATGGATATACACCTGGCGGAAGTTTGCGGTCAAAAGGTCGCTGCCTTCGGCTAGATACATAACAAGATTGCCGTTTTCGTGGGTAGTCATTAGGAAA
>Ga0123355_10001562_pt1 | contig 31978 bp, 23 predicted proteins | sample TergutEmb28metaG_3_FD_89872 | JGI IMG/M metagenome (GOLD analysis project Ga0123355, IMG submission 89872) | Embiratermes neotenicus P1 segment gut microbial communities from Petit-Saut dam, French Guiana - Emb289 P1 | ecosystem: Host-associated > Arthropoda: Insects > Digestive system > Gut ...
GCAAAGAAACGACGACGCGGCGTGCCCAAAGGCACGCAAGGAGGAGTTGATGCAGCAGTGTGGAAAAATTGCAAGTTATCGTTCATGGTTTTGGAGTACGCTAGCTATACAAGTTACATTGGATGGTTTTAGTTTATGTGACTATAATTCCATTGTATCGCTTTTTCGGTAAAAATTGCACTATACGTCATCGCAAAAAGCCTTATGTACCTTTTGGATACATAAGGCTTTTTGCTCCTAGCCTTGCACAATTTTTACTCAAAAATTCGGTACAAGCTAATTACCGAACCACACCCTAGTCAAAATCATCAAAGTCATCAAAATTTTCTAATTTACCAATCTCGTCAAATTCATCTAAAAAATCTTCGTAAAGTCCTATATTTTGTAAAAAATTTTTAAAGTTAAAATCATTATTATTTGCTTCAAGTTCTGGATGCAATTTTTGGGCTTTTGGGCTTACTTCACTTATCACCGGAAAATGCGCGTTTGGGTTAGGGGCAATTTCCTCTAGCCATTCGATAGCAAATTTCCTATCGCCGGACACCACCAGTAACATGTTTTTCATATGCTCAAAGTCTAAATCAAGTAAAAATATTTCGGTATGTTTTTTATGGGGCTTACGCTTATCGCTTTTGCCAGAATACTCTACAAAGGGGTTTTCTACCGGTGCGTGATAAAAACTGTACGAGCCTTCATATAAATCAAAAATATCAATAATTTCTTCATAAAAATAGTGCAAGCTTGTCATTTTTGGAATTTGAATTATCACCCAAACGTCAGGCTCTTCGCTTAAAGCTACACGAAACGTGTATATAGAGTCCGGCAATTCGCTTAAAGGAATTGCGTCCCTGGTTGTATTAATAAACATGCGCACGCCAGCCGCGGTAGCAAGAGAAGGGTCGTCCAAGACGATATGGGGCAAAACCTTACTGGAATCAAAAAAATTATCCTCTGTCGCTTCTACCCCGAACGCGGCCAGTCCAAATTCGGTAAGCATATACGATGTGCACGGCGCGAAAAATGCTGAAAAATCGTCCTCGTAATCGTATGATTCAAGAAACTGTTCAATTTCAAATTTCATGTCAAAACGCAGGGAATATATTGGACGTATTACACGCAAGAAACTCCCGAATGGCGTAAAAAAAAGCCGGTCTAAGGTAATGCCTAAAACAAATATACCGGACATTATGTCGGCCAAAGAATCTGTGTCGTGGCCTGGATTATCTATATTTGCATAGGTTCCAGGGTCAAAAACCATGTCCAAATCGTAGCCAAGTTTGCCTAACACCTGTTCGAAAATACCGTCGGTGTGCAGTGGGTTTATAAGCAAATCTTTTATGCCCTGCGCGGTACAAAGGGGAACATGAACAGGTAGCGACTCCTTTAGTCCAACAGCGCATAGTTCAATTGTGGCGTCTACAATTTGGTTAAACAAGTCTGCCGGTGGGCGACTTAGAATGGTTTCCGCATTTTCGGAAGTTTGCATACGCTGTACATACAACGACGGTGTTCTGTCCAAAAGGTTCAATTTACCCGCAATTTCTAATAAAAACGATGCGTAAAATGGGTCTTGTAAGCTTAGTTTTTTTGCAAGTTTTTGGGCTTGCCCATCGGAAAACTGCCATTCTTCGCAAAGGTCTATACTGGGGGAGCAAAACTGCACTAGCAGCTCCAAATCTGTAATGATAGGGTGGGAATTTATATCGTATTCCAATAATTTCATGTCTATTTCGCTTAGTTTTGAAACTGGTTGCGTTAGCTGCGTTGTTAGGCATACATCTTGTTTGGTACCCTGAAAAAATTTTACTGCGCTAGTGATATTTGCCGGTGAAAAATAGATATTTTCAATTAAAGTGGAATGATACCATCTGCGATAAATTATTTGAAGATACGGTAACAAAAGCTTACGCTTTTTTGGGCTTAAGCCTTGGTAAATCTCCATAAAATCTTCGCTAAACATGCCATGCAAAGCTTGCAAAAAGACGATATCCTTCATTTTAAGCAGACTCCCTTTCGTTTAATACCGATTTCCCATATCAAAAACATTTTTAATATGCTCAAGGCTTTTTGTAAGACAAGCTTCAAAATACCGGTGCCCTTTTTCCGCCGTAGCAAGGGACGGCTTACCCCAAACCCCGCTTGGTGAATAACTTAGCACAGGGCCGTATTGTAAATACGATCGTGGCACATTCGGTATAAAATCCATGGCTTTTTCTTGCTGAACCAAATTTGGGTGCAAGTGCAACATAACAGAGGTTTCCATTTCTCCGGAATGCACTTCGTCCTTGGTTTCAAAAATGTCGCCATGTAGCTCGTCAAAGAAGGGGTCTAGTTGGCAAACGCATAAGTCAGGCCCGTTAGTTGAGTTTATATGCCTTATGGCAGGATCCATAACAAAAATGCCGCCATGCCCTCTTATCACAACAACTTGGGTAAAGCCTTGGCTTTTTAAATTTAAAATAATCTCGTTTAACATTGTAAAAAAAGTGTCTGCATTCATCCATACAGAACCGCGACCACCTTTGTGCTCGTAACAGGTGCTGATGGGCAGACAGGGCAAAACAAAAGCTTGCAGGCTTTCACCAATACGATCTGCAAAAGCCTGTGCCAAAAGAATATCTGTTGTTATGGGCAAGTGGTAGCTGTGCTGTTCTAATGACCCAACGGGGATTATGGCCGTGTTGCCCATTTGTAAAATGTCAGCGGAAGTTTTGTGTAGGCTTCCATTATAAATGTCAGCGGAAGTTTTGTGCATTTATATCATGCTACCTTTACTTTTGTCTGTTAATGCGCCAAATGGGAACAGAGCACGAACTTCATCACCCGATACGCGCTCTTTACGCATTAGAAGCTCAACAATTTGGTGCATAACTTCCATGTTTTCCTCAAGAATGCGAAGGGCCTCGTTGTAGCCGCTTTCTACTATGCGCTTAATTTCGCTGTCAATAAGGGATGCGACTTCTTCGCCATAATTGCGGCTGTTTGAAATATCACGGCCAAGAAAAACCTCCTCGTTGCTGTTACCGAATTGAAGGGGGCCTAGGGTGTCGCTCATGCCATATTTCATAACCATATTGCGGGCAATATTGGTTGCCTGCTCGATATCCGCCGTCGCACCGGTTGTAATATCTTTCAATATCAAAGCTTCTGCGGCGCGGCCACCAAGACCTGCTACTATTTGCTGCTCCATATATTTTCTGCTCATGAAGGTTCTGTCTTCGCCCGGTAGCGGCATTACATAACCGCCTGCGCGGCCAGTTGGGATTACGGATATCATATATGTGGAATCAAGTTCCGACAAAACTTCGAAGCAAATGGCATGACCGGCCTCGTGGTACGCCGTCATGCGTCTTTCTTTCTCGCTGATAACGCGGCTCTTTTTTTCTGTTCCTATGCCAACTTTAATAAATGCGCGGCGTATAGATTCGCTGTCCACAAGCAGTTTGTTTTCCCGTGCGGCAATAAGGGCGGACTCGTTTAATAGGTTCTCCAAATCTGCCGGGGTAAAACCGGCGGTAGTTTGTGCCACAATTTTTAGGGAAACATCAGGGGCCATTTTTTTACCTTCTGCGTGCACGCCAAGAACCGCTTCGCGACCTTTAACGTCCGGGCGGTTAACAACTATTTGCCTGTCGAAACGGCCGGGACGTAGTAGAGCCGGGTCTAAAATATCTGGGCGGTTGGTTGCGGCAAGCACAATTACACCTTCCCGAACGCCAAAACCGTCCATTTCCACAAGCAGCTGGTTTAGGGTCTGCTCGCGCTCGTCGTGGCCGCCGCCAAGACCGGCACCACGTTTACGGCCAACGGCGTCAATTTCGTCTATTATAATTATGCTTGGTGCGGCACGCTTGGCTTGCTCGAATAAATCCCGCACGCGGGATGCGCCAACACCAACAAACATTTCCACAAAATCCGAACCGGATATGCTGAAAAACGGCACGCCTGCTTCCCCTGCAACGGCACGAGCCAGATACGTTTTGCCTGTGCCCGGAGGGCCAACAAGTAAAACGCCACGCGGGATACGCGCGCCTATGTCGTGATATTTGGATGGAGCTTTTAGGAAATCCACAATTTCGGCAAGTTCTTCTTTTTCCTCGTCAAGGCCTGCAACTTGGTCAAATGTAACGCGCTGTGTGCTTAGCATAGACATTCTTGCACGAGTTTTGCCAAAATTCATAGCGCGGCCGCCGCCCGCATTATTTTGCATATGGTTCATAAACAAAATAAACGCGACAATTAAAATACCCGAAATAATGAGCATGGGTAGCATTTGCATAAAAATTCCCGGCCTGTTTGGTGGTAGCGTGTTTAGCACCAGTGCCGGATAATGATACTCCATTGCTTCGTGCGCAATTGGCAAAAACACCGGGATATTTGGTATGCTGACTGTGCGCCTGTAACCGCCGTAGCGTAATATTACTACTGCGGTACCCACCACGCCCGAGTCGTTTTCCGGAGTAAGTGTAATTTCTGCAATATTATTGTTTGCTATATCTTGTAATAAATCTGCGTAGGAATATGCTATTTGTTCGCCATTGTCGGACATTCTATTCATTATAAACATGACAACAAGCACTGTCATAATAATAAGGAGCCACATGCTTGCTCCTCTGCCGTATTTGGGTTGCACTGTTTAATCCACCTCTTTAATTTTTAATACGCCAATGTATGGCAGGTTGCGGTATCGTTGGTCGTAGTCTAAGCCATAACCCACAACAAAAACATTTTCTATTTCAAAGCCCAGGTATTTGCATTCGAAGTTTGTTACTTCACGCCTTTCCGGCTTGCTTAGCAGCGAGCATAACGCTGAAGATGCCACGTTTTGCGTTTTAAGGAAATCTTGCATAAATACCGCTGTGTGACCGGTGTCTATAATGTCTTCAATAACAATAACATGCTTGTTTTCCAGGTTTAAGGCGGGCGGGTAAACTAATTTTACATTGCCGCTAGACGTAGTGCTTGCGCCGTAGCTGGATACTTTCATAAAGTCTAGCTGTGCGTTTAATGTAATTTCCCGCGCTAGGTCGGCCAGGAATATGTTTGCACCTATTAGTGTACCCAGTAGGGTAACTTCTTTACCCGCGTAGTCGCGGTTAATTTCTGCCGCAAGCTCCTTTACGCGGGTCGCAATTTGTTCATTGGACAACAAACAATGTGTAACTTTTTCCCCTTTAACTAATTCAAGCATCGAAATTCCTCCATAATGTAACCCACACATTGTCAGTTGTGGGGTGATACTTTGTGCTGGTTTTGTTATGCTTGTCGAATATCCATAAAATATCGCTGCCACAGGCAAGCACGGGGATGCAATCGCGCAAATGCCTTGGGGTTTTTGTATCTGTAAAATAGTCTTGCAATTTTTTGGTTATGGGCTTGTCCGCACTACCCAAGACAATTTTGTCGCCCGGGCGGCGCGCACGCAAAAAAAGTGCTTCGTTTACATTACCATAATTGAGGCGTTTAGTACATAGTATATTTGTGTTTTTTGACGGTTTATCAGGTGGATTTTTGGATAGGGATATTGTTAGGTTAAGTTCTGGGATGTGGGTTGGGGTTTGAAATGTAAGTTGGTATGTGTTTAGTTTTGGAAAAATGGCAGGTTTGGTAATTGTGATGTGAGAATATTCATTGTATGCAACAAGGCCCGGGATGTGGGCTTGTGAGCCAGGTTTTTTGCAAGCCAGAGCCATAATGGAATTGATATGAGCTTGGGTAAAACTGTCATTTTGATGGATGGCGTGTGCTTGCGCACGTTTTTCGCCCTGTCCCGGAAGTTTTTTGGCTTGGTCTTTAACCGCACGCAAAATAACCCTACGGGCGATAGGGGTGGGCAGGGTTTTTAATGTTTGTATATTTATAGCAATTTGGTTTTGCACGCCTGTTGTGATGCAATTTGCAAAAGCCTGGTCTGCTATATCTTCCAATAGGTCGTTGTCTTCTTGAAAAAGCATGGCATTTTTTGCAATGGTTTGAATTACATTAGGGTTAAGGGCGGTCTCTAAGGTGGGCAAAACTATATTGCGCACACGGTTGCGAGCGTATTCATTGGAATAATTACTTGCGTCAGTTACGTATTTTAGACCGTGCTCTAAAAGATATTGTTCAATTTCTGCCCTGGAAACATTTATAAGCGGGCGTATAATGTTATCATTTACCGGCGGGATGCCGCATAAACCCTGTAAGCCGGAACCGCGGGCCAGGTTTAGAATTATAGTTTCCGTATTGTCATTTTGGTGGTGACCTGTTGCGATTTTAATCGGGGGAACCTGAGTGGACTCCGGGTTTACTACAGCGTTATTAAAATATTTATACCGCAGGATACGCCCTGCTTCTTCTATTCCAATGCCTTCCTGCATGGCAAAGCCGCTGACATCTGCATGACAAACTTGCAAGGGTATATTTAAATGGGCACACAAATCACGCACAAAGTTTTCGTCGCTTGCGGCTTCATCCCGCAGGCCATGGTTAACATGTACGGCAACAATTTCGGATATCGCAAGTCGCGCTTTTAATTGCAAAAGCACATGCAAAAGCGCGACAGAATCTGCCCCGCCGGACAGCCCCACGACAATGCAATCGTCGGGTTGTACCATATTGTAGGTCTTTATCGCTTGTGATACCGTTTTTCGCATATAATAGATGCCTCCGTTTATGACTGTTAGTGGCATATATTATATATGAATGAATGGCCCGACTCAATTGTTGAAATTTTTTCTTTTATAGTCACATAAACTAAAAACTGTCCAATGTAACTTGTAATTTTTCCGCACTACATCGTCAGCAAGTTGATTGCTTGCAATCAACAACTCCTAGCGTACCTTTGGGTACGCGTCGTCGTCGCTTCCTCGTATTGCGTCAAATTACTGCGTTACATTGGACGGTGTTCAGCTTATATGACTATAACTTTCTAACCTCTTCTATTTCAAATGGAAGATGTAACGGAAAATAGCGGAAAAACGACCCCCAATACAGTGCTGCAAATCCATGCGCACAGCTTCTCAAATTATAGATAGAGATTTAGCAGACCTTGTTCGCATAAAAAAATCAAGTGGTGACTCATACTCAAAGGTAGTCAAAATCATTGTTTGCTTTGCAATTTTACTTCACAATTCCTTCGTCAGCTCCGCCTAGCGTGCCTTTAGGCACGCGTCGTTGTCGCTACCTAGGATTTGCATCGTAAAATCACAAATCAACCAACGATTTTAACTGCCATTGAGTATCACAGTCACCACTTGACAACAAATTTATCTGCCAACGGCTACATCCCCAAAGCTATTATCAACCAAAACATCAAACGGAGCATAAGCTGGCAATTCCCCTGCGGATTCCATTACCCTTTGCAAATTGGCAAAACCTGTTTGGGTAATGTGTGGGGTTAGGGCATATGCTTCAATTTCTTTGTATCTGGCTATTGCGCTTGCCAGTACGGTCATGTCGGCATCTGGGAAAAATGGTGCGATAACTTCTGCAATATCTTCCGCCGAGTTTTCTTGTACCCATACTTGGCCGCGGTGCAACGCATTGGTGAAGCCCTGGATAATATCGGGATTATCTGCAATAAAGCTGCCAAGGGCATAGTAGGCGGTGTATGGGATTTCCCCAAAAGCTTCGCCTACAGATGCAACTACATAACCGCGGCCTTCAAGCTCGATTGTAGAGGCAACGGGTTCGAATGCGGTAACAAAGTCTGCCGTGCCGCCAAGGAATGCGCCAACCATAGCCGCAAACTGGATAGATGTGTCGAATTCAACATCGTAGCCCGGTAAAATGCCTTGGTCGCGGGTTACATATTCAAGCACCATAAATGGCATACCGCCTCTGCGGCCCGGTAAAACGTGGCTACCGCGAATATCGTCCCAGGTGAAGTTTGGTAATGGCTCACGCGCTATAAGGAAAGAACCGTCCCGCTGGGTAACCTGGGCAAACACAACGGCGTGGTCGCTGCGGCCACCGGCCCATACGTAGATGGCGGCTTCCGGGCCTGAAAGGCCAATGTCTGCCGCACCGGAAAGAAGTGCGGTCATAACACGGTCGGCACCGTCGCTGGTTACGAGGTCGATGTGTATGCCCTCGTCTGCGAAAAAGCCAAGTTCGATTGCGACATATTGTGGTGCGTAGAATACGGAGCGGGTTACTTCGCTAAGGCTAACTGTGGTTAGTTCTTCGTCAGGGTTTCTATTGCAGGCTGTAAGGGCGAACATAGCCGCCAGGGCCAAGAGTACAAGAAAAATTTTTAACTTCATAATTATATACCTCCAAGATTTGACCACGAAATACACGAAAAGCACGAAAGTTGAATTTTTTATGAAATGTTGGGGTTTCGCCGCTTTCGTGTATTTCGTGGTTGATATTCATTTCAGTTGGTGACTGTGAGTCACCAACTCATCTATAAACTCGCATCACAAACCATTCAACCAGTACAACCAGCCGGTATAAAAGTGCCGCAAGCACTGCCAATATAATTACGCTGGTCATTACCAAGTCCATCTGAAAAACTTGACCGCCGTAAACAATCAAATACCCAAGCCCGGCTCGTGATACCAAAAATTCCCCGGCAATGACCCCAACCAGCGACAACCCGATATTAATTTTTAAACAATTGAAAAGCGTATGCAGGTTGGATGGGAATACGATTTTTACAAAAGTTTGTAAACGGTTTGCGCCAAAGGTTTTTGCCATTTTTACTAAATCTGCGTTTGTATTTGTAAAGCCGCTAAGCATTTCCATAATTGTTACCACCAGCGAAATTGCAAGAGCCATAACAATTACCGCTTGCATTCCCGCGCCCACCCATATAATAATTACAGGGCCAAGTGCTATTTTGGGCAGGGCGTTTAGCACCACCAAATAGGGGTCGGCTACTTTTGCTAAAAATTTTGACCACCAAAGGACAAAGGACACAGACAGGCCGATAATTACGCCAAGTGTAAATCCTATTACCGTTTCTAACACGGTAATACCAATGTGCAGTAACAAATTGTTGTTTTGAAAGTTAGCAATTGTACGTAAAATTCGCGAGGGCTGGCTCATGATAAAGCTGTCTATAATATTGGCGCGGGCAAGGGCTTCCCAACCGAAAATAGTTATAAACAGGATTGCGAACTGGCAGAGCCTTATTAAAGTTTGCCGCCTACGTTTTTTGGAAAGATACGCCCTGCGTTCATTTGAATGGGGTGCTGCCCCAGCCTCTCTCATACTTGCTCCACAAGTATTGGCCGGGCGGCCTGCGCTGTCGCGCACCGGCTTCTCTCGGGAAGTAGTAGCCGCTTTTTTTCTATACATTGCCATCAAGCTCTTTCCAGACCATGTTAAAATATTCTCGGAAGGCAGGGTCGTCTCTGCGTTCCGTTTTTTGAAAGGTAAGTTGCAAGTCGTGCTTTATGCGGCCCGGTCTTTTGGATAGTACAATCAGGCGGTCGGCCATGCTTATGCCCTCGGATATGTCATGGGTGACAATAATCGCCGTCTTTTGTTCTGCCCGCAAAATTTTGCACACGTCGTCGGCAACCACAAGCCTGGTTTGGTAGTCCAAAGCCGAAAATGCTTCATCCAGCAGCAAAAGCTCTGGTTTGGTAGCCATGGTGCGTATCAGTGCCACGCGCTGGCGCATCCCCCCCGACAGTTGCGAAGGACGTTTGTCCCTAAATTCCCATAGGCCATATGCCTTTAACAAACCATCTACATATGCAGTGTTTTCCAATTTTTCGCGTATTTCTAGCCCAAGACGCACATTGCCGCGTATAGTGCGCCAGTCCAGCAAATTATCTTTTTGCAACATATAGCCTGTTTTGTTCCCTTGTGCTTCCTCGCCGTCTATAAAAATTTTGCCGGCGGTGGGTTTAATAAGTCCCGCAATTAGCGAAAGCATTGTACTTTTACCGCAACCCGAAGGGCCGATAATTGAAACGAGTTCGCCCTTATGCACAACAAAATTGATATCCGTAAGTGATTCAACTTCGCCGTTTTCTGCTTGATACGTAAGGGTTACATCCTGAAAGCGAAGAATCTCCCTCATTTCGCCCTCCTTTTTTTGATATGGCGTGTCTGTATTTCATGATATGTACAAACTAAAAATGCGTGACAGGGGCGTGACAGCGTAAGTCATGCTTGACGTACTTGCCCCGCATGTTTACACTATACATAACAATTTGAAAAGGCAGTGATACCATGACAAAAGAACTCCCAAAAACCTACGATAAATCCCGCGAGGCGGAAATTTTTGCCCGCTGGCTGGAGAAAGGCTACTTTAAAGCCGCCCCAAACCCAAACAAAAAGCCATACACAATAATGATGCCGCCGCCCAACATAACAAGCCAATTGCACATGGGACATGCGTTAAACAACGGCATACAGGACATGCTAATTCGCTTTAAGCGAATGCAGGGCTATGAGGCCCTTTGGCTGCCCGGTACCGACCACGCCGCAATAGCAACGGAAGTTGTGGTAATTAACGCCCTCGCAAAGAAGGGAATCACAAAGGAATCCCTTGGGCGTGAAGGGTTTCTGGAAAAAATGTGGGACTGGAACAAAGAGTATGGCGGCACAATTGTACGCCAGTTAAAAACCCTTGGCTGTTCTGCGGATTGGGATAGGATACGCTTTACTATGGACAAAGGTCTGTCTGACGCAGTGCTTGAGGTTTTTGTGCGGTTGTATAACGATGGCAAAATATACAAGGGCGAACGGCTGGTTAACTGGTGCGTGAAATGCGGAACCAGTATTTCTGATGCGGAAGTTGACCACGAAGATAAGGAAGCGTTTTTGTATCATTTTAAGTACGAGGTAGAAGGCGGCGGCAGCATTGAATTCGCTACAACCCGCCCGGAAACCATGCTTGGCGATACCGCAATTGCAGTAAGTCCAAATGACGAACGCTACGCCCACTTAGTTGGCAAATTTGCAGTAGTGCCGTTTGTTAACCGCAAAATTCCCATTATAACCGACCCATATGTAGACCCTGAATATGGCACCGGCGTAGTAAAAATAACCCCTGCCCACGACCCTAACGATTTCGAAATTGGCGAACGCCACAACCTGCCACGGATAAACATCCTAGCCGACGACGGCACTATAAACGAGAACGGAGCGCATTTTTGTGGGCTAACCCGCGAAGAATGCCGCACGAAAATTATCGAGGACATGACCAATCTTGGCCTATTCGTAAAAACAGTACCCATTGGCCACTCCGTTGGCGAACATGACCGCTGCAAAACCATTGTCGAACCCCTGCTAAAACTACAATGGTTCGTTAAAATGGACGAACTTGCAAAACCTGCCTTAGAAGCATACGAAAGCGGCAAGTTAAAATTTAACCGTGACCGCTTTGGTAGGATATATAAAAACTGGTTGGATAATATCAGGGATTGGTGTATTTCCCGTCAGTTGTGGTGGGGGCATCGTATACCTGCGTACTACTGTCCGCAGGGCCATATAACCGTAAGTAAAGAAATCCCCACAGCCTGTACCACCTGTGGCGACACAAACCTAGTGCAGGACGAAGACGTTCTGGACACATGGTTTTCCTCTGCGTTATGGCCGTTTTCCACCCTTGGCTGGCCGGACAAAACACCCGAGCTCGACTACTTCTATCCTGGCGATGTACTTGCCACAGATCGCGGCATAATTTTTAACTGGGTTGTGCGTATGGTGTTTATGGGCATAGAATATATGGGCGAAATTCCTTTTACCGATGTATTCATTAACGGAACTGTGCAGGACGAGCACGGACGGAAGATGTCAAAATCCCTTGGCAATGGTATAGACCCGTTAGAAGTTATCGCCGACTACGGTGCAGATGCACTGCGGCTTATGCTGGTAAGTGGGAACGCGATTGATAGCGATACCCGTTTCTTTTATGAACGCCTTGACCCTGCGCGAAATTTCCTAAACAAGCTGTGGAACGCAACCAGATTTGTTTTAATGAATTTGGACGGCCAGGACAAAGCGACTCCGTCGCTCCCCGCAGGCGAAGCCGGAGGAAGTGTAGGTGGGATTCATTCCCACCGGAACGGCGGGGCATGGGGCAGTGCCCCATTGGAAACGGAAGACAAATGGATCCTATCCCGCCTAAACCGCCTTGTAAAAGAAGTGACCGAAAAACTGGACGAGCACGAAATTGGCCTTTCCACCCAAAAAATAGTTGACTTCGCCTGGGACGAGTTCTGCGATTGGTATGTAGAAATGGTAAAACCCCGCCTATACAGCAAAGACCCGGACGCCCAAGCCTCCCGCACCGCCGCCCAGGAAACCCTACGCCACGTTCTGATAACTATAACAAAACTCCTACACCCCATCACCCCATTTGTAACAGAGGATTTATTCCTTGCACTGCAACCAACGGAAGAGACCATAATGCTATCCAAGTGGCCAATTTACGACCCAGCCTTAGACAACCCAGCCGCCGAAAAAGACATCGAGCGCGTTAAAGAAACCGTGCGCGCCATTCGTGCCATTCGTACAGAAAAGCAAGTTCCGCCTTCCCAAAAAGTGGCCGTTATTATACAACCCGCCGATGAAGCCGCAAAAACACTGTTTACAAACAGTCAAGCCTTCCTTGGCATGTTATCAGGCGCGAAAACAGTGGAAATAGCCGACAGTAAACCATCACAAGGCGCGGTTTCGGTCGTAGTTTCAGGCGCGACAATCTATCTTCCCATGGACTCCCTTGTGGATTCTGAAAAAGAAAAAGCGCGCCTAACCAAAGAAAAGCAAAAGCTTGAACAGGAAATAGCACGTATAGACGCCAAACTTTCCAACGAAGGCTTTATGGCAAAGGCACCGGAAAATCTAATAAATGTAGAACGTGAAAAACGCGAAAACTTTGCAACAATGCTTGTTAAAGTAGAAGAAGAAAGGGCGAACTTTAAATGAACTCAGCAATTTCTCAAGCAATAGAATTTACCGAAGTATTTAAAAAATATAAAAATGCGCCATCTCCGATAAGGGAGGCAATGTGCTTTAAGGCTCAGTACCCCGCACTTTTGTCTCCTGTGCGAGATGGCGATGTTTTTGCGGGGCGCGGTTCAGAAAAGCGTATAGTGTATATGGGTTCGGTTTGGTGGTTTGCTGTGCCGGATTATTCGCCTAAATTTTTGGTTGAAGGTAAACAGGGCGGATATTGTTTCGATTTTTCTGCCCCTTACAATTTGCCAACCACCGATGATGAAAAGGCCGTATTAAAAGAGCTGTCCGCATTTTGGAAAACTGAGTGCACCATGGCAAAGATTTATGCTAAAACACATCTGCGTGACGGGGTTGGGTTCTTGTTTGCCAATAACTTAGACCGCTTGATAAGCAGGGGCTTACCAGGGCTTGTGCAAGACGTTACCGCAATGCCCGACAGCGACTTTCGCACCGGCCTGCTAAGCGTACTTGAAACCATAGCGGACGTTTGCCGCCATTTTCAAAAGCAAGCACAGCAAAAAGGCCTTACAAGTATGGCCAATAATCTTGAAGCAATTACACAACACGCGCCAAAAACCCTTGCACAGGCCTTGCAATTAATTTTAATTTACGAACTGCTTTCCCATGAAAAACATTACGAGTTAAACCGTTTCGATGTTGCCTTAGGCGACATATATGCACAGGAGTTGGAAAACGGCACCATTACACAAGCGCAAGCAATTGAGCAGATTTTAGCCTTCTACCGCATGGTGCGCGAATATGGCGAAGTCTCGGTTTGTCGCTTAATAATGGGTGGCAAGCACCGCCGCAACCCAGAAAACGCAGACAAGTTAATAGTTGCTGCATTAAAGGCAGAGCAGCTTCACAGGCAGGTTATCCCCCAGGTCTCGTTGCGTATTTACGATGGCATGAATCCGGAAATTTTGACACTTGCCTACGACACTATAAACGAAGCGTACACGTTCCCAACCTTATACAACGATGACGCAATTATAGACGGTGTGGCAAAAGCCTTTGATGTTTCAGCAGAAGATGCAAAAAAATATTACCCGCTTGGCTGTGGGGAATTCATTCTTGCCCACAATAGTCCCGCAATTTTGTGTATGGGCTGGAGCGTACCCAAAACCGTAGATGCGGGTATTCGCAAAGCCAACGCAAAAACCTATGACGAGCTATACCAGTCTGTGCTAGAGCAAATTAAACTGGAAGCAGACGAGCTTGCTTGCTACCACAAACTTCTTGTGGATGTAGGCGGCGCGGACTGTGCTTTCCTTATGGCAAGCCTTCTTACGGACGACTGCATTGCAAGGGGCAAACCCATATTTGGCGGCGGTGTAAACTTTAACGGTGCCTGTGTAATGGGTCATGGTTTTACTAATGGAGCAGATTCTTTAACGGCTATAAAACAACTTGTATACGACCAAAAAGCGTACACGTTAGAAGAAGTGCTAAAAGCACTTGACGACAATTTTGTTGGCCATGAAAACTTACACAAGGCATTAATATCCGCGCCAAAATACGGCAACGATAATAGCGAAGCTGACCAAACCGTATCACGTTTATGGCGTGACATGACGGAAGCCGCAAGGGAAGCCGGCAAAAACCATGGGCTGGACTTTTTGACGGTTTCCAGCGTAAACCCGGGCGGATATCATTTAGGGTGGGCAATGGGTGCCACCGCAGACGGGCGGTTGAAGCAACAGCCATTTGCAATTGGCAATGCGCCAACTGCGGGTTATGATAAAAGCGGGCTTACTGCGTTAATGAACTCTGTCCTGCATACAGACCCTGTAAACGGCGGGTCGATAACCAACTTTAAAATTTCTCGTGATTTTTTTGTCAAGGAGCGGGGTAAGTTTGAAGCCTTGTTTGCAGCATATTGGGCAGGGGGTGGACTGCAGGCAAATATAACAATTATAAACAAGGGCGACCTTGAAGCCGCCATGAAAGAGCCTGAAAAATTCCCGCATTTGCTGGTTAGGCTTGGAGGCTGGTCTGCCCGGTTTATAGACTTGGACAGCTATACCCAGCACGAAATTTTAAAAAGGACGCTGTACTAATGACAGGAACAGTTTTTTCAATAGAAAGGTGCAGTTTGCATGACGGCCCCGGTTTACGCACGACGGTTTTTTTGAAGGGTTGCCCACTAAAATGTAGGTGGTGTCATAACCCAGAGTCATTGTCTTTTGAACCGGAGCTGTACTTTTTTGCGGAAAAATGTACAAGTTGCGGAATTTGTGTAGCCAGCTGTCCATCGGTTATGAAGCTGGAAAATACGTATTCCACTAGGCTTGACCTGGGGTCTCCCGAAAACTGCACTGTTTGTGGCAAATGCGCTTCTTCCTGCCCGAATTCCGCTATTGAAATAAAGGGGCAAATTAAAACGGCTCAAGATGTAATTGCCGAAGTGCTAAAGGATGCACGCTACTACAAAAGCTCTGGCGGCGGGATGACCATATCCGGTGGCGAACCTTTGGCGCAACTTGACTTTACACTGGAACTTTTACGCCTTGCAAAGGAAAACAACATCCACACATGTATAGAAACCAGCGGCCACGGTGCAAAGGCAAAACTATTGGCCATTGTGCCCTATGTGGATTTATTTTTGTTCGATTTTAAAGAAAGTGACGACACAAACCATAAAAAATTCACGGGGGTTTCCCGTGAATTAATTGCGCAAAACTTACAAGCGTTAAACGACGCCGATGCAAAAATAATATTGCGCTGCCCAATTATCCCAACCTGTAACGAAAGGGCGGAACATTTTTCCGCCATCGCCAAGGTGGCAAATGAGCTGCGCAATATAATTGAAGTAAATATTATGCCCTACCACCCAATGGGCGCGCCCAAAGCTGCGCGCATTGGGCGGGAATATGAAATGCCCGAAATCCCGTTCCCGACAGATGAGCAGATAGACGAATGGGTAAACGCCGTTGCCCGTGAAACAGAAAAGATGGTTAGGCTTGGGTAGTGACAAATTTGGTTATAGTCATATAAGCTGAAAACCGTCCAATGTAACGCAGTAATTTGACGCAGTACGAGGAAGCGACGACGACGCGTACCCAATAGGTACGCTAGGAGGAACTGACGAAGTAGTGCGGAAAAATTACAAGTTACATTGGACGGTTTTTAGTTTATGTGACTATACAAAACGCAAAGGGGTTTGCACGCGGGGTTGATACTAAATCCAATCTAAAATATCGGAATTAGTGTGAGTAGTGGCTATAGATATTGCGATAAAATTCCATCTCGTTTTTTTAGAGCTTCATCAAGGGCTTTTTGGTAATGTGCAATAGCTTTATGCGTTTCATTGCAAAATTCAGCAAAATCATTTTGCATTTCGACAGGGGGCAGAATCATGGATAGGTCTTCAATTTGAACCTTTGTTATCGCCTGCCTTGACATGCCAGCTGCCTCGCCAATAGAAATTAAAAGTTGCTGATAGCTTCCGGTAGTCAGTGCAGCATTTGCAAATATATGATTTAAGCGCGATGAATCGCAACGGATAATTGATACATGCTGATTCACTCTTGCGGGCAGAACATCACCGGGAACTACGCAGGTACGCGCAACAGACGCACCTGTTATATTTAGTAGAACATCATTTGCCTGTACAGTTACGCCATCAAGTTGTTTTGCCTGTTCGTCAGCTATAAATGCCAAGCCGTCATACTTGAAATAGCCGTTATGGACATTCATGCTGCGGATAAGGCTTATACCGCTTGCTGTATAACTACTTTCACCGCCCTTCGGTGTTGCGCCAGAGCCAATTTTAGTGGTTACTCCAACAAGCTTTTCGGTTTGCCAGTTCAGTGGGTTTGATACCGGGTCGCCAAATAACTGTAAAAATTTAGACTCAAGGCTTCGCTGTGTATTTACAATACGTTCTTCTACTGTGCCAATTTCCGCAGAAGAATTTTCGAAGGCAGTGACAATTTTCTTCTGAATATCTAATGATGGCACAGGAATTTTCAATGCAAGAATTTCATCTCGACTTATAGAATCAAAAGCCATACCAATTCGCCCTGATACCTCATCTTGCATTGACAAAAGCAAATGGAAAATATACAGTGGAATAACTTTGCTTTCGTCACATCTTAAGGCAGCTAAACCCCTGCCGATACAAATTTCATTTTCTACAAAATTAACTGGCCCCACAGGGGCACGAACAGACATAACAATATCGCCTTTAATAGCTGTTTTTGTCACAGATGTTGTCCATGTGCGAGGTGTGCCTAGGAACTTGTTGGTAAATTCTGTCTTGCCTTGATAAAAAGGCAGACCCTCACCATCTTCATTATAAAATTCGCTATCAGGTGATTGTCCAGAGATAACATCACAAACCGAACCAAGCGCGACTAAGATTTCCTTGTTGCGAAGCTTTAAATCATTATTTGGCTTAACCCTTAAGTTAAAACGTTTTATAAATTTACTCGTGCCATATTCAAGTAGGTCGCTCATACGGCTGCAAGAAATGTATTTAGCCATAGGCTCATCTATGGCTGTGGGCAACTTTCCAAGAAACGCGTTGTAAATATAACTATTAACTTTTTGTGGATTAAGCACATCACTTTCGTCAAAAAGCATTGTGCCTTTGCGTGATAGCTTTATTCCTTCATGTCCCCTGCGTTTGGTAAACTCGTAGCCCAAAAACGCTTTCTCTTCTTGTTTTTGCCCCGACTTTACCACAACAATATTTTGATTACATGTTAACAAGAAATATAACATTTTTTCTTTTTCCGTTTCAAAACATTGCTTACACATTTTTGAAATGTAATCTAGATACAAACAGTGAGAAAATATTTTTTTGTTTGGGGAACGCCTAATAAACGATACGTAGTCCACAAACTTGATATCGCCATACTCGTGCTTAATAAACTCAGCTATAGCATTGTCGAACCCATGTACAGAGAAATCTTTATAGTCCGCAAAAAACATTCGTACTTTCATTTTGGCAGCGGTAAAATCAGCAGGCGTGAGCTTACTAGCATCGTCATTATTTTTAAGGCAATCAACTAAGAACTCTTCAATCTTTTTCTCTTCACGACGGATTATAGAAAGGTAAATGCTGCCCCCATACTCTCTTTCACAATCAAGCCATAATTCATGGGCCTTCATGGCATCGCTTGGGTTTTTGTTTACGAAAGACATATAATCTTCGTAGTTCAAGTCCCCATAAACATTTGCTACGTAGGTAGAAAACGCACGCTCTATTCCTGCAACGGTAACATCGTGTTTGTTTATGAAAAATGTGTTGATAGCTTGGGCTATGTTTTCATGGTCGCTATCCAGGCGGCGTTCCAAAAATAGAATGACCGTATTCGTGCCAGTTTCCATAAACGTGCCAGAGCCAAGCTCGACAATTGCTTTCACATTAAAATATTTGAAAATAATACCACGGGCGCGGGAATAAATGCCGCCATTTGTAAGCATAGAACTAGGCAAAATTACTCCCGCAAAGCCGCCAACTTTCAAAAGTTGCTTCATGCGCTCTATGAACAGACACTCTATCTCTGAACTACTATCGGTTAGCCCGTCATATAGCTCAAAACTTTCTTTCCCGTGCCTAAGCATACACTTAAAAGCCTTCACCGAATAGGGCGGGTTCGAAATTAATATGTCAAACTGTCCGTTGTTTTTAGGCTCAAATTCATCCGTGTGCTTCAACTTGCCAATATATTCATTTGTCTTTTTAAAATTGCCTAAACCATTTGCACATATTATACGAGCCTCGCCGTCGCCATTAAAAAACGCACTAACTTTTGCTGTTTTTACAAGCCTGTAATCCGAATCTATGCCATATACATAATCTTTTGCCCATAAAAATTTTGTTAGTCCCGACCATAATTCAAAATTGAGTTTAACTTTTGGGTTTGCTTTGTCAGTTTTGGCTTTCTCAATCACATTTTGCATTTTAGACATATATTCTGTAAGAAAATGCCCCGATCCAACGGCATAGTCTATTACAGCAGGAATAGGCTGGGGATGCCTGCTGTCCAACCTGTCTTGCACAAACTTATCCAGTGGTAATGACGAAATAATGAAACGGGCGATAGGGGCGGGAGTAAAGAACTGCCCGCTTTCCTGCTTCATACTGTCATTTAATATACGCTCGAACAGTTCACCTAAAAAAGCGTGTTTTTGACCGTATCTAAACTTATATCCTTGTAGCAATTCAACCATTTCCCGAACAACTCTGGCATTATCTTTAAAAAAAGCGTCGTTTTCTATTTCCTTAAAAGCAAAATTAGGGCTTTTTTTAAGCCTTAGCGTTGTAAATATTTTATTTATCATACTGTTATCAGATGCGATATTTGCACCTGAAATTTGAAGAGCTTTATCAAAATCGTCTTTTGTATAATCATCAACTTCTATATTAACAAAATCATACATACCGTCTTTGTATAAATCGTTTAGTCTCATCTGCAATTCTATGTCATTATCATCTTCACGCCATTGAAACGATAACTCATTTGTATTATCGGAATTTTCAACTTCATCTTTGATTTTGCAAATAAACAAGTTCAATAATTTATTGAAGGCATTCGGCTTGTCAGATATTGCGTTGTGACGCAAAATTTCCATTAAACCATTATAAATTATTCCGTCGTCGCCCTCTTTTAAGTCCTTTAACATATCATAAGTCAAAGCCTTATGTACAATGTTATATGGGTGTGCATAATCTTCAAATATGCCGTTATCCTTAAATGTTTTGTTCCAGTAATTGTGTCTTTCTTTCGTATTGGATAGTGTTTTCCATTCTCCTGAAACAGGAATAATATCATTTTTTGAAACTACTTTTTCGTCAAGTAGGGCTGATGAATAAAGACAGAGATACTTTGTTTCCGTATCAAATTGGTAATATGTAAATAACTGCCCGCCATCTTTTAGCATCTTATTATGTTCTTTTGTGTGTTCTGCTCCAAAGGTTTTGCATTCAATCATCAAGAAAGCTTGACCACCTGCGTCATTAATCAAGATGTCAAGCTCGCCAGAATGACCCCTGCCAGACGGATAAACCTTTTCGAGCACTATGGAGTTTGGAGAATATCCCTTTTCAAGCAAGCGGTCTACACATTCCAATACAACAAAATTTTCTTGCTTTGCGAAGTTACTGGTTGACCTGGTGTCGACAGTTATCCGCGCCGTATCTTCAAAAGATGTATCAGTGTATTCAATGGTCTTGTTTGCAAAATTGACACGCAAAGTATACCCATTATGCTGGGAATATTTTTTATGAAATACGTCGGTCTCTCCATCTGTTGGAATAAAACCTAGCGCAACTATCAACTTTTTTATGTTTTCTGTGGTTATTAACATATCCGCACCTCAAAAATAATTACGTAAGTGGATTATAGCGCATTCAAACACGTAACACAAGATTCTTTTAACATAAAACCGAAGGTATGTTCGCAAAGCTCTCCGTCTATGCTATAATATCATAAAAAAACGGAGGTAGCTTATGACATCAAACCCATGGAACAACAAACAACTGCGCTCTATGTACGACCCGGTTTTGCAGTGCTACTGGTTTTCTGTTGTAGACCTGTGCGCGGTATTGACGGATTGCGACCATAAAACAGCACGCGGATACTGGAAAAGACTGAAATATTGTCGCACAAATAATCAGTTGGTGACTGAGAGTCACCAACTGAAATTTGAATCGAGCGATGGCAAGCATTATTTTAGAGAAGTTCTGGATTTCAAAAACCTTGTAAACCTAATCCTGACCTGCCCAAGCCCAAAAGCCAACACGTACAGGTTATGGCTTGTTAACACACTGTTTGCAGGCGTTGGCGCGATAGAACTGGAAAAAGAATTAGCGACATTGGGTGCGGAACAGGCAAAGATCATAGAAGAAAAACACAAAAAAACCTCCATGCCTTACGTGCGGTTGCATGTAGTGCGGGAGGAAGTTATATAATTTTTACCCCCAACGCTCTCTAAACCACTTTGCGGAAGCCACAAGCCCCGCCATTGGGTCATTCGGGAAGCGGGCATCGCCAAAGATACTCAATAATGTAATGGCTGAATCTTTCTTGAATTATTTGATACATCTCCACCTTCCAAAAATGCCCCTCACTACATGCGAAGGGGCAGGCTTGTTTAGCATATGACATAGCTACAAAGATATTTCAATAATTATTACACCCGCCAACGTATTACCGTATGGGACCGATACACCCTTTCGTATTGCAATGTCATTCGTATGCGACCCGGAGTAAAGCCGTGGTCGTGTAAATTTATGCCGCTGTAAAAATCGCCAGAAATGTCTATGCGGCTGGAGTTATTGCCTTGCTCCAGTAGAAGGTAAAGGTTGCCGCTTTCGTTTACGCTTTCTACGTGAAACGCGCTCATTTGCTGGGCATCAAGGGTGTGAGTTCTGCGGGAGTTGCCCCTGCCGCTGCGTACAGTTTCTGTCCACTGGTTGTTTCGGTAATTTGTAGTGCGCACAGACCATACACCACTGTTCCAGGTAGCGTTGTTGCCAAAGTTCATGTCGCCTGTTGCCGCCATTACCACGGCAATTACGAACAGGATAATTCCAATAACAAATGTCACAAGGCTTGCAATAAGAGCTTTTTTGTATGTGCCAGGTGCCGGCACATCTTTTTTTGTTCGCCCAACTAAAAAATAAATGAGAATGCCCAGCATGTTAGGGACAAATAACACGGCCAGTACCCACAAAACTGGGGGATGTTCGCTTTTTACCTGCGCATCTTTATACGTCCACAGTGCCAGGAAAGTTAAAAACCCGATAATTGATAATACAAATACAGCAATACTTACAATAACTAATGTTGTCATGATAATTCCTCCATATTTTTATTTTTTATCACCATTATACATAGGAGCAGCGTAGCTCCGCCAAGGGTTGCTACAAAAAAGTAGCCCATACTTAAAATAACCGCCACACTTAAGCCAAACAGCATTTCTACCGCAAAAAATATCGCCACCAGAGAAAGGATTACGCAGGGTACAAGCAATAATAGCCAGCCCAAATTTTCTTGTTTTAAGGTTGCGGTCATGTGTAGTTTTGCGCGTAGGGCGTTTTTTACATCCTGTGGGACGTCTGATTTTTTAGAGAAATACGACTTTAATGCTTGGTCAAGGTTATCATTCATGAAAACCATTCCTTTCCAGTGCCGTTTTTAACAATGCACGTCCTTTGTGTAATCTGCTTTTGACAGTGCCAACAGGGATGTTGCATATTTTTGCAATTTCTTCCGTAGGGCAGTTGTCGAAATAGTGCAGGATTAGCGGTATCCGGAATTTATCCTTCATTTGCGCCAGGGCGGCATGTATTGCCCTTTGCAAATCTGCATTTTGGGCGGCTTCTTCCGTTGGGTTTTGCAATCCCGGTTGACCGGTCCAGTCCTCTAACGGTAATTCCGGGGCAATTGCCTGCCTGCGGAATAATTTCCTGCGCATGTTTTTCCATTTACCCGCGGCTATTGACAATAGTAGCGACTTTGGGTTATTTGAAATGTCGATGCGCTCTATCATTTCGAAGGCGGCAAGAACGGTTTCTTGATAGAGATCCTGAGCGGTGTAGTGGCTATTTGCGGAGTTAACCAAATATTTGCAGAACGTAAACACATCCCGTTCGTACGCTTCCAGAAAATGTTCAAATTCTGCAACTGTCATTGGTGATCCTCCTTTTTATTTTAGAAGCGGCGAAGACGTGATGTACATACATTAGTTTGCCCCAGGGTGATATTTTCACTATATATTGTCGCATGTTTTGGTTTGGTTCAAAAATATTTGCCTGTCCACACCATATTTTATATAATATCACCATTACATATCGGGTAGGTACCCCTACCCGATGATGGACATTCGCCAAATGGGAGTGCAACCACTCCCGCATTAGGGACAGTGAGCATAGCGAACGTTTCCCGTCCCACTTGGCTCATTGTCATCACAAAAAAAGGAGCTACCATACATGCCGGCCCCAAAAACAAAATATGTCTGCGCCACCTGCGAGCACGAACAACCCAAATGGCTTGGTCGTTGCCCGTCTTGTTCCGCATACAACACATTCGAAGAGCAAACCATACGCCCAGCCGCTAAAAAAGGCAACGCCTTCATACCTCAGGGTGACGCAGCAAAAGTGCAATTGCTAAACGAAATTTCTGCAAATACAGACAGCACCCAGCGTAAACCTACAGGCATAGCAGAGCTTGATCGCGTACTTGGCGGCGGCATAGTGGCGGGCAGCCTTCTTTTGCTTGGCGGCGACCCGGGCATTGGCAAATCCACCCTACTTTTGCAAATGTGCCGTAGTATGGCAAGCGAGAAATTTCCTATATTATATGTATCTGGTGAAGAATCCGCCGCGCAAATAAAAATGCGTGCTAACCGCTTGAAAGTTGCCGCCCCCAACTGTTATTTACTTGCGGAAACCGATATTTACGCCATCCGTGACGCAATTGAAAAAGTAAAACCGGCCATGCTGTTTATCGACTCGATCCAAACCATGCGGCTCTCTGAGATATCATCCCTGCCGGGCAGTGTTACGCAAGTGCGGGAATGCGCCGCCTTTTTCGCATATCTGGCCAAGCAAGAGAGCATGGCGGTTATGCTTGTCGGTCACGTAACCAAAGAGGGTTCCCTGGCAGGCCCGCGTGTGCTGGAACATATGGTAGATACCGTCCTCTACTTCGAAGGAGACGATAAGGATGCCTACCGCCTTATTCGCGCAGTAAAAAACCGCTTTGGCAGTACCCACGAGATTGGCGTATTCGAAATGGGTGGACAAGGGCTGACCCCTATCGAAGACCCATCCGCGTACATGCTGGCCGGCCGGCCTGTTGATGTGCCAGGTTCTGTTGTGGTGTGCAGTATGGAAGGCACCCGCCCACTTTTGGCAGAGGTGCAAGCCCTGGTTTCCTATACATCTTTTGGTACGCCCCGCCGCACGGCCACTGGAATGGATTACAACCGCGTTGTAATGCTTATGGCGGTACTTGAAAAACGGGCCGGATACAAATTGCAAAATTTTGACGCATATGTAAATGTAGCCGGCGGCCTGCGTATAGACGAACCTGCCGCAGATGCCGGAGTTATTGCGGCCATAGCATCCTGTTATAAAAACAAGGCCATTAACCCGCAAACAATGGTGCTTGGGGAAGTTGGGCTTGCGGGGGAACTAAGGGCAATTACCCAGCCAGAACGTAGGGTAATGGAAGCAGCACGGCAGGGCTTTACAGCCTGTATCGTACCCCAGGCTAATAAGGGGAAGATAGCAGTGCCGGAAGGGTTTAGGGTAATGGGAGCAACTAATATTGGGGAAATGCTAGGGGTGTTGGTGTAGCAATCTTATCCTTATGCGACGACGCATAGTGCAATGGAATTGTCGAACACACCCTATAAACCTATGTCTGATAGGCTTGACGCACAACTATTGAGCCTACCATTCTCATGTGGTAAAATAGCGTCATGCAGAAAGGGTTGATAAAATGAAAACCATTTGTTTAGCCATCCTATTAATAGCCATGTTTTCTACTACCGCCTACGCGCTAGACATTTTATACGAACACAGCACCACCTACCAGCCAACTCGTGGCATATCTTACGAACGCAACCGCATGATGACTGCAAACGGTATGCTTGATGTACATGTCTTAACGGTAAATTTAAATGAACCCTATATATACATAGCACCCGTTGCTTCTAACCAAAACTTGGGCAGGAAAGAGACTACATCCAGCATGTTGCGTAATGCTGGGGCGGTAGCCGGCATTAACGCGGATTTTTTTGGTTTGGCAGGCTCTTATTCTGTGCACTTTGGCCCTATGATAAACGATGGACAATTATTGGCGCTAAACGCCCACACAAACCATACATACAACCAATTCGCGACATTTTTATTGGATGTGAATAATAATTCTTTTTTCCGTTACATTCAAACCAGTATCCGCTTTTACAATAATGGCGTACATAACATAGAAACAAACGCCTACAACACGGTTGGTAATTCAATTGAATGGCCAATGGTTGTGAGTCACACGGCCATGAGCAATACCCAAGTCCTAGACGAGCGTACACCCGGCATTTTGAAAGTTGTTGTTAGCGGAGAGACAATTATAGAAATTTCTGAACCGGGTCAAGTGGTGGATATCCCCCAAGACGGTTATGTAGTTTTGATACCTTACCGCATGGCGTATCGCCGCCGTTATTTTAACGTTGGCGACAGGGCTGTTCTAATAAAAGAAACCACTATAGACCTAACTAATATGCAAATGGCAATTGGTGGCGGTGGTCTTATTCTTGCAAACGGAGCAGTTGTAAACGACCAGGGTACAGTGCCTGCAGGGCGTCAACCTCGTTCTGCAATTGGGACAAGCCGTGACGGTAACCGTCTTGTTCTTATGACAGTAGACGGCCGCAGTCATTCCGTTGGCGCAACCCATGCAGATATGGCGTTTTTAATGGATCGCTTTGGCGCGTACAATGCCATGCATTTCGATGGCGGCGGTTCTTCTACGATGGTAACAAGCGCAAGAGGTTATAACCACAGCATTGTAAACACCCTGTCGGAAGGTAGCGAGCGCAGGGTTATAAATGCCTTTGGGGTGTTTGATAATGCGCCAATAGGAGCAATGTCGCAAATTGTAATGGAAATGGAAGCCGCACACACAGTTGTTGGTATACCGTTAGCAGCAACTGTATACGGCGCGGATACTTTTTTTAATCACATCCCTGTAGATATTGGCAATGTGTCATTCTCGGGCGATGGTGGTACATGGCAGAATAACCTTTACACTCCCACTCGTTCGGGGGTACATGTGCTAGAGGCCGCTTACGGCGGCTTTAGGATAACGCAAACAATCTATGTAGGTTATTTGGCCGAATTACAAACCAACATTACATCGCTAACTCTTCTCCCCGGAGAGAGGGCGCATCTTAACTTTACAGGGATTGCGACAAACGGTTCTACCGTAGCAATTCCAAGGGTTAGCGGCACTGTATATCCCGCAAGTTTAGGGCATTTTCAAAATAACGAATTTATTGCCGAAGGCACAGGTGTAGGATTTATTACTGCCAGTGTAGGCGGTATTCGCAAAAGCATACCGCTTACCGTTGGCGGTCTGCCGCAACAAATTAATATGTTTAGCGGGCAGGTTGGACAACTTTCTGCGCCAGCGCAAACCCAGGTTGCGGTAACGAGCGAATATGTTCAAAACCACAGGATTATCCAAATGCGATATGTATTTGAACCCATGAACGCAACCCAGGCTGCGTATGTGACTTTTTATCCGGCTTTGGCGGTGCCTAATAATGCCACTTGGCTAAGTTTACAGGTACATGGCGATGGGAGCGGGCACTGGCTACGGGCGCGGGTCCGCGATGCGGTTGGCAGAACTCATCTTATAGACTTTACCCGCAATGCAGACTTTTTTGGCTGGGAAACTGTAACCGCACGCCTGCCAAATGCGCCGGGCCCGTTTACCATTGACCAAATTTATATGGTAACGCTGTATACTTATGAATACTCGCAACATAGAGTATCTTTTTACGGTTTGCAAGCATTAGTCTCACCTACAAATAATGTGCAGCTTCCGGCAAACTCTCAATTTTTTGATGTTTTGCATGGCACTTTTTTGGGCTTGCCGAATGTCCCGGTTCATGATTTTATTGTACCGGTAGAAGTTGAATATTACAGTGCAGAAGCAATTGATAATTTTGTGGTGATAACCATGGCGGCAAGTGATGGTGGCATTTCCGATACCGATCGCAGCCAATGGGGGCGGTTTATGCAAGACATACGTAGCATTGATGCCGAATATGTTGTAATACTAATGGACGCAAACCCATTAACAGATTTTCGCCAGCAAATGGAATTCGAACTTTTTCACCTTGCAATGCAGGAGCTAGTGGCAGAGGGGCGTTTAGTTTTTGTGGTAAGCGCGACAGGAGAAGGGCAAACGTTAACAAAACGCGACCGTGTGCGGTATATAGACCTGGAAAGTTCGGTTATAACATTTCGGACACATGGCGGGGATATTAGGTGGCAGTAGCCCCTTGCATATCACATTATTTAGTATCAGTTCATTTTAATTCTCGGTTGGTGACGAAAACGCCTGTAATTGGCGGATAGGAGGGAAGTAATATCCATGAAAACAAAATTCTCGCAAATGGAAAGCCGTGAAGTAACTGTAGACTTCACCAAGCCCCAGGGGCAATTCAGCTTTAGAAACCACAGCTTTGGTATTGGCGGCATAAATTCTCTTCCAATGCCCGAAAAAGTAACGCAAGGAATGAAGACGTTACAACCAAAACTAATCCGCATTTTTTTGCAGGAGTTCTTTTTTGTCTATCCGGACCACAACGTATTTGACTGGGCAAAAATGGACGCGTATTTGGAATCCATAAATGCAATGGGTGCAGACATTATGGCGCATATAACCATAAAACCAAAACCGTTGTACCCTGTAATAGACGAAAACATTTGGGAGCCAACCAATGTAGAAGAATGGCAAAATTTGATTGAAGCAATGGTTCGCCGCTATTCTGTAGAAAATAAATACGTAACCCACTGGGCAATAGCAAACGAAATTAACATTGGCGAATGGGGTGGTTGCCCATATAAGTTCGATTGTCCGAAAGAGTACTTTGGATATTACAAAATTACCGCCCAAGCAATTGCAAAAGTTGATGCGGACGTTAAAATTGGCGGCCCAGCATGGGCAGGCACCGGCGATAATATGAAAGAATTTTTTGAAACTTTTTTTGAACTTGTGAAACAAGAGAGTTTGCCGCTGGACTTTATTTCCTATAACTACTACACCAACGAACCGGATGTTATTGTGAAAGAATCCGCACATTTTAGAGCCGTAGCCGACAAATACAGCCCAAATCTTGAGATTTATATAACGGAACTTAATGTAGAGCTTGGCGCGGTATCGGAAGAAGAGGCCTACACAGGTGCCCGTGCGGCGTCATTGGCGGCAATGTTAATCGCGCTGTCTAACCAAAATGTAATGACCGGAACATTCCAGTACCATATTGTAGACCAGCACTGCGATATAGACGATTTTGTCAAGTTTTTTTCCAGATACCGCTACATGGCCGAACATTGGAACGATGGACCTCACAAGCTTGGCCTTTTCGACTGGGATGGCAACCCGCGACCACAATTTTCTATGTATGAACTTCTGTATAAAATGTGTGGCGAAAGGATACCAACCGACTGTGCCAATTTACACACCGTAGCCACCCAAACCGGCGACACAGTTAACCTTCTTATATGTAACTTTGACCCGGAAGAACCAACGGATTATAACGTTACGTTTAAACTAAAAAACAACCCTTGCGGGTTGTATAATTTAAAGGTTTATCGTGTTTGCGACAAGGGCAAAAATTTAGCTGAATCCCGCACCACATACCTTGGCGAAGATTTTTACTCTAAAGTTTACGCCCCTGCTTATTCTGTTACGCTGGTGCAGCTATCTAAATAACGACAGGAACAGACCTATGATCAAATCGTACACTGTTGCAATAGTCATTGCCACTGGGCTTATGATAATCCCAAACAAGCCGGTTACAAGCAAAACAAGTAAAACGGGGAACCAGTACCTAAAGTTCATGTATCTAAAGTACAGGTGATACGGCAAAAACGCGCCTAGTATTTTAGAACCATCCAGAGGTGGGATTGGGATAAGGTTAAACAAACCAAGCACAACATTTATGGAATATAAATTAAAAATTATTCTAAGCACATAAAAACTTATTTCATGGTATGGCAGTAAATTAAACTCAATTATAATTCTAAAAATTAGCAATGTGAAAAAAGCCGCTACAAAATTGGACAATGGCCCTGCGAATGCAATAATGGCCATGTCCTTTTTTGGATTCCTTAAATTGTGCGGGTTAACCATAACAGGCTTTGCCCAACCAAAACCTACAACCAAAATCATAAGAAAACCAAATGGGTCTATATGCCTTATTGGATTAAACGATAACCTGCCGTCCCATTTAGCAGTTTTGTCGCCAAGTTTATATGCCGCATAACCATGACAAAATTCATGGACTGTTAGCGCAATAAGCAGTGCTGGAATTAAAAGGAGCATATGCTCAGCCATTTCTGAAATGCTCATACCACGGAGAAAAAACATAACAACCTCTTTCCTATTAGAATGGGGCACTGCCCCAAAACACTTTCTTGATTATACAGAATTTCTAAGACATAAACAATGAAAATTTCAAATAAGTATTGACAATGGAAACAAGTATGTATAGAATAAGCGAGTGCGAAGTTGCTGGTGGTTAATCCAGCATATTTTGTCTGGGTGTGGCGTAGCTTGGTAGCGCGCTAGACTGGGGGTCTAGAGGTCGCAAGTTCAAATCTTGTCACCCAGACTCGTTGCGGGAGCATAGCTCAGTTGGGAGAGCGCCTGCCTTACAAGCAGGATGTCATAGGTTCAAGTCCTGTTGTTCCCATTAATGCATCAATACTCAAAAGCGTTTAAATTTTTATTGATTTTAAGCACTGTTGGGTATAAGGTTTGACAGCCTCTGTTAACCTGCAAATTTTAGGTTATGGCGGTTGTCTTTTTTAAACCTGTTGTATTTATTGTTTATGCGCGGCGGAATAGCTCAGTTGGCTAGAGCACACGGTTCATACCCGTGGTGTCGGGGGTTCAAATCCCTCTTCCGCTATTCAAAATTTTCACCTTCGGTGAAAACGGCTACGTCACCCGGCTTCTTTCGGGTTCACTTTAATTATTTTGCTTTAACAACTTTTACTGTGGAGGTTTTTATGGGAATTCTATTTATTATCTTGTCAGTTGCGTTTGTGTTATGTTGTTTTGCTATGGTTGGCGCAATATTGCTTCAAAAAAAGCGTAGTGCCGGTGGCATGGGCAGTATTGCAGGTATGGGTAGCGTAACTGAATCTTATTGGGACAGAAACAAAGGCCGCTCTGCCGAAGGTATGCTGGAACTTGGCACAAAAATAGGCGCGGTGGTTATTGGTGTCCTTTCCGTTATCTTGTGTATTATTTAATTTAAAAATTTGGTGCGGCCTTTTGCTAAAAACAAAAGGCCGCTTTTTTTTATGCATATGCTCGCCACTTGATACATAGATATAGCAGTACATATTTAGCGAAAGGAAGCAAGCTGATGGGCGGAACAAGAATTTTTGTCCTACAGATGAAAGATTTATTACGAATTGGCGCAATTGTACTGTTGGGAATAGCATTGGTAGTTTTGGTGCTGGTGCTTGTGGTTGGACGCGGAAGAAACACGAGCGAACCCACAGTGTACGACATTTTTGTACCTGGTACATATTCGTCCGTAATTATACTAAACGACAAACCAATTGAGGTACGCGTGACCGTGGACGAAATGCAAATACTGGGTATCTACATGTCTAACATGGCAGAAATCCAGCGCGTTTTTTACCCTCTGTTCGAGCCGCGTATGCATGACCTGGCAAATGAAATACTGCGCTACCAGTCTGCGTATATTAACCCTGCCACGGATTATCCTGTTACCACGGGTATTTTGCAACAAGCCGTGCAAGCAGCCTTAGGCAGGGCTGTGGTAGATTAATAATCTTTATAGCCACTTAAACTAAAAACCGACCCGTATAACTTGTAATTTTTCCGCACTACGTCGTTAGCAAATTTATTGCTTGCAATCAACAACTCCTTGCGTAGCTTTGGGTGCGCGTCGTCGCTTCCTTGTATTGCGTCAAATTACTTCGTTATACTGGCCAATTTTTAGCTTAAGCGACTAAACATGGCAAAACCCCGTTTCTGTAGAGTGTTACAGGGGCGGGGTTTTTATAATCTCAGGAACGCAAAACCAAATTGCTCTAGGGTGTGTTCGATAATTCCATTGCACCGCCTTTTCGGTAAAAATTGTACTATAGTCACAGGAACGCAAAACCGTCCATTCTTGCTTGCAATTTGTGCACACTACTGCGTCAACTGTTCCTTGTATTGCACAAAAATTGCGGCGCAATAATTGGACAGTTTTACATTCCTGTGACTATATGCGTCGTCGCATAAAGCCTTATGTACCTTTCTAGCACAATTTTTACTCGAAAATTCGGCACAAGCGAATTACCGAACACACCCTATAAGTCATATAAGCTGAAAATCATCCAATGTAACGCAGTAATTTGACGCAATACGGGGAAGCGACGACGACGCGTACCCAAAGGTACGCTAGGAGCTGTTGACTGCAAGCAATCAACTTGCTGACAAAGTAGTACGGAAAAATTACAAGTTACATTGGACGGTTTTTAGTTTATATGACTATAATAGACTGCGCCCCATTTTTATGGTAAAGTATTGTCTGTATCAACAGTACATAAGGAGGTATTTGCCATGTCAATCACATTAACCGCAAAGCAACGTTTGGTTTTGGATTTTTTAAAGGCTCAAATACGTAAAAATGGCTATCCGCCCACAGTGCGCGAGATATGCGATGCTGTTGGCCTAAGTTCTACATCCACCGTACATGCCCATTTGGAAACTTTAGAGCGTAAAGGTTATATCCGCCGCTCGAAATCAAAAAACCGCTCTACGGAAATTTTAGAGGAAGATTTTTATCAAAATACTCGTGAACTTGTTAACGTTCCAATTGTGGGGCGCGTTGCGGCCGGTGTTCCCATTCTGGCTGCAGAAAATATCGAGGACACCTTCCCCATTCCCGTAGACTATGTAAAAAACGACACATGCTTTATGCTAAATGTAAAGGGCGACAGTATGATGGACGACGGCATTTTTGACGGCGACATGGTGCTGGTGCGGCAGCAACAAATAGCAAGTGATGGGGATATTGTTATTGCCCTTTTGGATGACTCTGCCACCGTAAAGCGTTTTTATCACGACGGGGAGAACATACGGCTTTGCCCGGCCAACGCGGCTTTTAAGCCAATTGTGGTACGGGAATGTGAAGTGCTTGGCAAGGTAATAGGGCTGTACAGGAGATATTAGAAGCTGTTTAGAATCTCGCTTTTGATAGATTTTCGAGCGTTTTTTTGTCAGTTTGCTTTTGCGCTGACGACGCATATTCGGAGTATATCTGCGAGGAAGCGCAAAAGTAAAATGGCGAA
>Ga0123355_10001563_pt1 | contig 31962 bp, 23 predicted proteins | sample TergutEmb28metaG_3_FD_89872 | JGI IMG/M metagenome (GOLD analysis project Ga0123355, IMG submission 89872) | Embiratermes neotenicus P1 segment gut microbial communities from Petit-Saut dam, French Guiana - Emb289 P1 | ecosystem: Host-associated > Arthropoda: Insects > Digestive system > Gut ...
CTTTTACGTAAATTTTTTATTTTTATTTGACATTTCTTTAAACCTAACATATAATATGATCAAATACATGTAGAGGTGAACCCGTTTGATAATCCTTCCTTATTCTGTAACCTATATAATTAACGAACTTGAGAAGAACGGGTTTGAGGCCTTCGCCGTAGGCGGCTGCGTGAGGGATAGCCTGATGGGGCGCGAGTGCGCGGATTGGGACATAACCACAAACGCAGAGCCAAAAGAAGTGATCCGCGTATTTGAAGCACTTGGCAAGAAGGTTTTACCAACTGGCATTACGCACGGCACGGTTACGCTGATGCTGAAGGGTGCGCCTTATGAGATAACCACCTATAGGGTAGATGGGCGCTACAGCGACGGGAGGCGGCCGGATAGCATATCTTTCTGTAAGGATTTGAAAGAGGATTTGTCGCGCAGGGATTTTACAATAAATGCTATGGCTTTTTCACCGCGTACTGGGCTTGTGGATTATTTTGGCGGTAAGGCGGATTTGGCCGGCCGCGTTATTCGTTGCGTCGGGGACGCTTCGATGCGGTTTGGTGAGGATTATTTACGCATGATGCGGGCATATCGTTTTGCGTCTGTATTGGATTTTAATTTGGACGAAAATATACGCCGGGCGGTACTTAAAAACCGCGATAAATTAGCCGGCATCGCGGCGGAGCGGGTACGGATGGAGCTGGACAAGCTCATGTTGGCGGACGCGCACGACAAGTTTTTAATGTTTATGGAGGATTTGGGCTCCGTCGTATTGCCGGAGGTTTTTTGCCTTAAAAATATTCCGCAGAGAAACTGCTACCATTACTTAAATGTTTATGGCCACACGATGGAGGTTTTCCGAAATTCTGAAAGCGATTTAACCCAACGTCTGTGCGCTCTTCTGCATGATACGGGCAAAGCTGCCACAATGGCGGTTGACGAAAACGGGGACACGCGGTTCCCAGACCACGCGGCGGCTTCACGCGATATCGCGTTTAATATCATGAAGCGGTTGCGCTACGATAATGCCAGAATACAGGCGGTCACGGCGATTATACGCTTGCACAATGTGCCGAAACACGTATCTCGCACGTTATTAAAGCGCCGCATTAAATGCCGCGGCGAGGTGTTGACACGTCAATTGTATAAATTTGCCATTGCAGATTGTATGGGTAAAAATGATTACGCGCAGGAAGTTACTTTGCCGATTTTATATAATAATTTAAATGAATTGGAAGATATCATGAAAAGCGGCGAGGCTGTGCATATGACGGACCTTGCGGTTAATGGCTACGACGTAGGTATGGCACTTGGCATACGCGGAGGCGAGGAGATAGGCACGGCGTTAAACCGTTTGCTGGAAGTTGTGCACGAAAGGCCGGAGCTAAATAACAAAGGCGATTTGCTTGAAATAATTAAAAACGCAAAATAAATCTTGATTTATAAGTGTTTTCATGGTATATTACTAGATAATAAACGGCAAATAATTAAACAAATAGAAAGTGAGAATGTACTTATGCCAGATTTTTTAGATAAGTTAGTTGGTGGTTTTAACAAAGGCGTAGCTAAGGTGTCCGCAAATTCCAAGGCTTTGCTTGAAAAGCAAAAACTTAATTCGACGATCAATGCCTTGGAGAATGAGCGTAAACAGCTTGCCCAGCAGTTGGGTATGAAGGTATATGAGCAGTATATGGACTCCGACGGGGAAGTCGGTGCGATGGTGTTTACCGACGAAACGGCCGAGTTCGTCAATGAGATAAAAGCGCGGCTGGAAAAGATTGCCGACGTGCGTGCGCAGATCCGCCTTGTGGATGAGGCTGTCGCCGATGCCGTAGCTGCCGCGGAAGCGAAGAACGAAGCCAAAACCGAGGCCAAAAAGCAAAGGGAGGCAGAAGCAATTATTGCGGATGAAGATATGCCTGGCGTCATATGCGTTTGCGGCGCACAAAACCAGGAGAACGCTAAGTTCTGCGCTAAGTGTGGTACGCAGTTATAGTTTGTTTATGAAGATATTGTTTGTAACGGGCACCCGGCTCCGGAAAGACGTTTGTATCAAATCATATATGTGATTTGATGAGGGCTGAGGGAACCGCCTGTGGATATTACTGCAGGCTGAGGTTGTTATAAATAATGGAATTGTCCCAGTCGTGATGAGAGCGGTAGAGGAAGGTAGGGACATAATAATAGAAGGCGCAAGTTGCGTATCGAGTTTGCTGGATCGGTTGGCAGCTATATCTGTGATGGGAACAATGTTTTAGATACAGTTATGGATATAATCCGAGCTTATTAGTGTATTATGTTTTATGGGATTAAATCGGTGTAGTTTATTCTATGCCGATTTTTTATGTTTAGATTATATAGCGTAATGAAGTTAGAATGATATTTAGTGAACGGACGGGCTCTCTTGTTTGCTTCGCAAACGCCCGGGTGGCACTCCGCGTTGCTGCGCAATTGGCAAACGAACTTGAGTGACAGCGTACTTTGTCCGTGAACTTAGTAGCAATTTAATCTTCATTTAGTTATAAATTAACTTCCCCAAAATCGTCGGGATTTTTTTATGCGTTGATGATATAATAACCTTACTTCCGGAAGATAGTTTAGCGAAAGGAGCGGAAATAATTGGATTATACAATGGATGTATGCAATATCGCCGCGTGGATTGAAAGCAATGTGCGGCAGAGGATTGATTATACTGAAATGGAAAGGGCCGTCGGGTACTCGTATCATCACATACGCGATTTCTTTAAGCGGGTTACCGATGTGTCGTTGACGCGTTACATCCTTGCGCGCCAGGTTGCCAACGCGGCCTTTGAGATCCGGCATAACAAGAAGAATATGACGGCGATTGCAGATGAACTCGACTTTTCGAATACGGAAACTTTCACTAGGATTTTTAATCGCGTTGTGGGCTTGACGCCATCGCAATTCAAGAAGTCGGACTATTTGTGCGGGCGGCAGATTATTTGCCCTGGAGTGTATGCACCCGTCATCCTCAACCATGATAATCCGATATTTACCCTCCAACATATCAAGGAGGTAAATGCGATGAGCGAAATGAAGAAAACTGCCGACAGCTGTGTGCTGTACGGCGTACCGAAGGTGCATTTCGGCCGTGAGGTAGATGGACGTGAGCAAAATTTCCCATTCCCCATGTGCCTGCAGGCTGTGTTTAACTATATGGGGCAGAATATTAGCTATACCGAGCTTTTAGCTTATACAGGCGAAGCGTTCCGCCAACGGTGGGAGGCCGGGGGTTGGAGTCCGGCTGCCATAGATCCGCGCTATCTGTATGAGAGGCCGCACGAAACTTACGAACGCGGTTTTAATGGTGCCGGCCGCAAACTTACTGTTTCCGTGGCGAACGACAATGTAAAATCTATAAATAAGGAGAAAGTCACTGCCTTGATCAAATCCGAAATAGATTGCGGTAGGCCAGTAATCGCGCTAGGCGTCGTCGGCCCGCCGGAGGCTTGTATAATAACGGGATACAGGGACAACGGGGATACGTTGTTGGGTTGGAGCCTGTTCTCCGACTGGGAGGATTGTGGAACTGACGAATCGGGCTACTTCGTAAAGAATGACTGGTTGGCCGAGGGTTTGATGGTATTCGGCGAAGGGGTAGGGGAACGACCATCTGACCTAGAGGTACTCGAAAACGCGCTGTGGATGCTTGAAACGGAGGATGTAAATACTTACGATGGCACTTGGCTCGTGTACGGCGGCACAAAGGCGTACGAGGCATGGGCGGCGGCTCTTGAAGCGGAGTACTTTGACCAAGGCGGCGCAGATATGGGCCACGGAGACGGCGAGAAGATGGTTCTTGAAGGGCGTGCGTATGCGGCGGATTATATGGTATTATTGGCGCAGAAACACACCGGCTTGGCCGCAGAGTTTAAAGAATGCGCGCGCCTGTTCCAATCAACTGTAAGTTCCGTGCGGGAGGTGCATAACCTGCGGTGCCAGCACGGCCTGGCGAACGCGGAGACCCGCGGGCAGATGGCGGATCTTATACGCAAAGCGGCACAGCACGACCAGGCGGCGGCCAACGTAATAAAGGCAATTATCGTGAAAATGGGTGGTAATGTTAAGCTGAAATAGTTACTAGGTACATGTAGGGGTGGCAATTTGCCACCTCTTTCAATGGTTATTATATCTGATTTTTCCTGTTCAAGCATCCTGTTACCTCCATGTCTATAAATACAACCCTAAAGCATTCGCCGCTCTAAGGTTGTGTCTACTGTATTTAATATGACTAAACCGCAATCGCTGCTTTTTCCATAAAGCAATCAAGAAATTCCTCATTTACACTTTGTCTATTTAAGTTGCGTTTTTCACAAAGATAGTATAATTCCTCAACGGCTGAATAGGGGAAATATAGTGTATTAAGTGGTTTGAAAATATCTTTACTTGCTTCTTTTATAACGTGTTGTCTGTCATCGTCGGCGGCAACAATAACATATCGAGTTTGGAACTTTGGTAGCTTTGCTTGAAAATTCAACATTCTCGTCAAGCCGCTCGTTACGCCTGTGCTATGCTCCACTTCCATAATTGCAGGCATTAAACGGTGGTTTTGAAACCAAATACAATCAATAAATAGTCCGGCTTGAACCGCTCCCTCGTGAGGATATACCATTGGTTCTTCTTGTAGCGTTTTTACAATTCCGCTTTGCTCGATTAGTGGTTTTTCGTTATAGATTATCCCTTTATCGTTTTGTGCTATCCATGTACGAAATCCTAAATGCAAACCAATAAGATACAAAGCAATTTGAATTTGCGTATGTCGTCTTTGTACGTTTATATCAATATCTGCATTTTCTATACCAGTAGGTAGAACTAAGTCATATGTGACAGACCTCATAGGAATTTCACTTATAGCAAGGTTTGTTTCTTTTTGAACTAAAACGCCATTTCTATGTGGCTCTGATGGAATCCACATCAAATGCTTGTGACCATTCTTTATTTCTACACTCCCGGCAATATCTTCAACACGCCCCGGATAACAAAAGTAAAATTGTGGTGTATGGGCGATAAGTGTTTCAAGAACTGAACGAGTGTTATAGCTTGCTCCAAGTACCCGGTCAATGTTTATAGGTTGATTTTCCGTAAAAGCATTTGCCACTCGCCAAATTAACTGACTTGATATACTCTCTATTTTTGCATCTTTTTCTGCTGTTCCTTTTGATGGATCCCAACGCTTGAAAGTTATACTGCCCTCTGGCAACGTAACATCAATAATACGGATAAGCCCTTTAGTCTTTGGACTGATATAGTTATAGGCTTGATTTTTAGGTAACTGACGTATAGCTGAAACTAAATTTGCTGCTGTTATTCGTTGCATATATTATCCTCCAAAAAATATCGTATTGTTTTAGCTATGCCGTCCGATAAAAGAAATGGAACTCCATTCCCGATTGTCTTAAACATATCGGTAAGTGTCATGGTTTGTGGTAATTCAAATTCCTTTGGTAGCGATTGTATCGCCATAGCTTCTGCGGCAGAGATACGTCGCTCTTTATATGGGTGCAGATGAACTTCATTATTTCCATACGCGGCGGTAGGTGAGTAACGGTGACGATGAAGTCTTTTATATGATTTTCGGCTTACATCACCCTCTGAAACTGTACGCATTTTATCAATTCCGCTACGTGGGATAAAATGCGCCTTTGAGTTAGGGTGATTATCTACATCATTTCTTTCAAACCAGAATTGAACTGTTAGTGGTGTCATAGTTTCGTCTATTGTTAAGTCTATATTCTCGCCAAAATCGTTCGTAATGCTCCACTGCATACCTTTTATTTCGTCAGCGTTGTGAGTAGCAAATTTTGTCCACGGAAAGGCAGTTATTTCACCGGATACCGCCACGTTTTCACGAAGAATACCATTTTTAATGCCAACCATTAAAATACGCTCTCTGTCCTGTGGAACTCCAAACTCAAGTGCGTTACAAAGACGTTCAGTCGTTGAGTACCCTGCTTTTTTCAATTTTGCTTTTAATTCTTCATAAAATGCCCGATGCCTTGCTGTACTCCATAAGCCTTTGACATTTTCAAACAAAAAGAAATCCGGCATAACATCTACAATGAGGTCTATGTAAGCGAGTGATAATTTTCCATTTACACCTTCGCCACCTTTGTTTTTCCCGGCAATCGAAAAATCGGGACAAGGTGGTCCGCCGATAAAACCAACAAGAGAACCTTCACTCTGGGTTTTATCTACAAGCTTTTGCAAATCTTTTTTTCGACCATTAAGAAAATCATTTATATCAAAATTATAATAGCCATATTTAGGTTCTGGCATATCCATTTTTGCACGAGAATATTTATAGGCATCTAAAAAAGACTGAGAAATTTCGTTCACGAAAGCCACTTCATAGCCTTCATTCTCAAATCCTAAATCTAAAAAACCGCTTCCAGAAAAAAATGAAAAAATAACAGGGTTTTTCTGTTCTAACCTACACTTATTTAATTTTGAAATTGTATTGGTCATAATAAACCCTCACTTTAATTTGAATATATTATTCAACCTTTAATTGCTTTGCTGCTTTTGTTCTTCCATCAATAGGTTTTGGTGCGTTTTTCGGTATTAGCCACACTCGCCCAAGACGAGTTGCGCCTACTACCTGCCCTTTAGCACATAATTCTTGTACACGGCGAACTTTAATACCCCACTTAACGCTCGCTTCTTCAGGGTTAATCCATTCCAAATTCATGCACACGCTCCTTGCTAATAAAAGTTCAAATTCCCTCAAAGTAATTATACCACGCCAAAACGTGGGATACAATAGAAAGATTTGAAATTTGCTATGACCAAAATGTTAAATATCTATTTACTACCTTGACAACATTTCACAAAAAATCCTCCTGTTAAATATATTCAAAATATTTTGTGATTATATTGTAACAGGTATATTCTGTAGGTATAATGGCTTTTTATTTGATAAAGGCTCAAACGTGAGTTGAGTTATGCAAATGCTTGGCATATACATCAAACAACGCCGCCACAACGCCGTCCACCGTGTGCAGGTCAGGCGGGATGGCGAAGCCTTTTTTTATAAGTTCCTGCGTGAGAAGTGCCGCCTGCGGGGCAGAGAGACCCATGGATATCAGTTCTTCTGTATTTTGGAATACGAGGTGGGGTGGATCGTCCATAACAATCCTGCCTTCGTTTATAACAATCAGGCGGTTGGTGAGCTTGGCGATATCTTCCATACTGTGGGAGACGAGGATGACTGTGATGCCCGTCCGCTCATGCATTTGCTTTATATTTGACAGGATCTCGTCCCGCCCGGCGGGGTCGAGGCCGGCTGCAGGTTCGTCCAAAATAAGCACTTCCGGCTGCATGGCGAGGACGCCGGCTATGGCTACTCGGCGCTTTTGCCCGCCAGAGAGGTCAAACGGCGATTTTTCCGCAATTTCCGGCGTAAGGCCGGTTAGATCAAGTGCCTTCCGTACGCGTTCGTTGATTTCTTCTTTAGAAAAACCCATGTTTTTTGGCCCAAAGGCAATATCGTCCCGCACTGTGGCCTCAAAGAGTTGCTGTTCTGGATATTGGAAAACAAGGCCGACGCGGCGGCGCACTTCCTTTAGTTTTGATTTGTCAGCGTGGATGTCTTCGTCGTCCAAAAGCACTTGGCCGCTTTCCGGCTTTAGAAGGGCGTTAAGCTGCATGATAAGCGTGGACTTGCCGGAGCCCGTCCTGCCGATAAGGCCCGTAAACTCGCCCGCGCCGAAGGATAGGCTAACTCCGTCCAAAACGCGCTTGGCGAAGGACGTGCCTTTGTTGTATGTGAAGGTAAGGTTTTTTATTTCGAGTTTTTTAGTCGGCAAAGTTCTTCCACCATTTCATTTATTGTAATTATATCCGTTTTGATCGGTACGCCGTGTGCGGCCAGCCTTTCCGCAATCTCCGTAACCTGCGGCACGTCAAGCCCGAGCGCGCGTAGTTTCTGTGGATGCGAAAAAACCTCACGCGGGGTGCCTTGCATAACTACCGCGCCTTCGTCCATCACGAAGACTTTGTCTGCCAGTACGGCCTCTTCCATGTAATGTGTGATGAGGAGTACGGTGATGCCGCTGTTTTTATTTAGGCCGGAGACGGCGGCAAGCACTTCCTTGCGGCCGATTGGGTCAAGCATGGCCGTCGGTTCGTCCAAAATCAAAAGGTTAGGGTGCATGGCCAACGCGCCGGCGATACACACGCGCTGTTTCTGCCCGCCCGAGAGGAAATGCGGCGAATGCAGGGCGTATTCGCTCATATTGACGAGTGAGAGCGCATTGTCAACACGCTTTCGGATTTCCTCCGTCGGTACGCCTAAGTTTTCCGGGCCGAAGGCGATATCGTCTTCAACGATTGTGGCGATTATTTGGTTATCCGGGTTTTGAAAGACCATGCCTGCGTTTTGCCGTATGTTCCAAACGTTTGCTTCGACGCAGGTGTTAAAGCCATTGACGACAAGTTCACCTGACGACGGCGTGAGTAGCGCGTTAGTTAGCTTGGCAAAAGTTGACTTGCCCGATCCGTTACGCCCGAGGATGGCGACGAACTCGCCGGCCTGCACGTCAAGGTTCATATCCTTAACGGCGTTTATGAGTTTTATATCGCCGTTTGCGCCTTTGTTGTCGGCATCCACTACAACGGCCTTATAATCAAAAGATACGTATTTGGCTGAGATCATAAAGCAATTTTTCCTATCAATACTTGCTCATTTTTAATTTCAATATCTGGAAAAGAGCGGTAAAAGCGTTGTGCTTCGTCGTTTCTTGCGGCGATCAAGAAATACTCTTTCGCTCCGACTGAAGCGGCATATTCTTTCATTTCTTTGATAAGCAGTTTCCCAGCACCTGTGTGCCGGTTATTTTTCAGGACATAAATCCAATCAACAAAAGCACGTATCTCAGGGCTGAAAGCAAGTACGGGCAGAATCGTAAAATCCAGCCTTCCTATAATGCAGCCGTCGTCGGAAATGCATAGAAGGCATTTTGCCGAATTATAAGCGGGGGTTTTAATGGCCGTAGCCGTTGAAAGGCGCAGAACCTCAATGTCAAGTGGGGTGATGAAAATATCGGTGTCAGTTTCCCTTGCTTTTATTTCAAATTCTATGAGCGCGTCAAGGTTTTTTGCGGATAAAAATTCTGTCCTCATTTTAGATTGCCTCCAGGTACCGATGCCCGTGTTCATCAATAAAGCACTTACGGCCCTTTATGTTGTTACCTAAAAGCACGTCAAACATTTCGACGGTTTTTGCGGCGTCTTCTGCAGTAACTTTTATTAGGCGGCGCGTTTCCGGGTTCATCGTAGTTTGCCACATCATTTCCGGCTCATTCTCACCAAGGCCTTTGGACCGTTGGATCGCGTATTTACCGCCAAGTTTTTTTATGATGGCGTCACGGTCTCTGTCGCTGTAGGCGAAATGCGTGTTTTTTCCGGATGTTATTTCGTACAGCGGCGTTTCTGCGATATAAACCTTGCCTGCGTTTATTAGGCCAGGCATAAGTGTGTGGAACATTGCCAAAAGCTCCGTGCGGATGTGGAAACCGTCCACGTCGCCGTCTGTGCAGATTATAACGCGACGCCAGTTCAGCCTTGCTATGTCAAAGGAGTTCATGTCCTTGGCACCTCGGCTCTTAACCTCAACGCCGCAACCCAAAACACGGATAATGTCTGTAATGATGTCGTTTGCGAAAACCTTTGTCAGGTCAGCCTTAAGGCAGTTTAAAATCTTGCCGCGGATGGGGATGACGGCTTGAAACTCCGCATCGCGGCCGAGTTTGCAAGAAGTGAGCGCGGAATCGCCCTCAACTATATAAATCTCGCGGCGGTCAACATCCTTAGTGCGGCAGTTTACGAACTTTTCCACGCGGTTCGCCAAATCTACGCCGCTTTGAAGTTGCTTTTTTATGTTTAGGCGCGTTTTTTCGGCGGATTCGCGGCTGCGTTTGTTGATTAAAACTTGCGCCGCGATTTTCTCCGCATGCGCTTTGTTTTCGATAAAATATACGTTTAGTTGCTTTTTCAAAAAGTCTGTCATCGCGTCTTGGATGAATTTGTTGTTTATGGCCTTTTTAGTTTGGTTTTCGTATGAAGTTATATTGGAAAATGAACTTGAGACTAAGAGTAAAGAATCCTCGACATCCGCAAAGGTTAGCTTCTTTTCGTCTTTTTTGTATAAGCTGTTTTCCTTGGCAAAACTATCTATGCAAGACAAAAACGCCGTGCGTACGGCCTTGTCCGGTGAGCCGCCGTTTGTTAGGAAAGATGTATTGTGATAATATTCAATTAAGTTAATTTCGTTGGTAAAGCAGAAGACGATATCGGCTTTTAGGTTATATTCTGGCTTGTCGTCCCTATCACGGCCGCGCGTTTTTAAAGTAAAATGCGTGGGAGGTGAAATATACGAGTCACCCGCCAGTTCCTGCAGATAACCAACAATTCCGTCTGGGTAGATGAAAATGAACTCCTCGTTCGTCTTTTCGTCCTTAAAATAGAACTGTATGCCCGCGTTTACTATGGCCTGGCGCTTAAGTGTCTCCGTGAAATACTCTTGAGGGATAGCTATATCCGTAAATACGTTTAAGTCCGGCTTCCATGTTTGGATAGTGCCCGTATCCTCGCCTTTTTCAAGCGGAACTTTTTTAAGACCGCCAATGTTCTCACCGCGCATGAAGTTTAAGGTGTACCTAAACCCGTCGCGCTTGGATATAACCTGCATATACTCGGACGCGTACTGTGTGGCACACGCGCCAAGGCCGTTAAGGCCTAAGCTGTATTGGTAGTTTTCGCCCTCGGCGTTGTCGTATTTGCCGCCGGCGTACAGCTCGCAATATATCAGCTCCCAGTTATACCTGTTTTCCAGCGGGTTATAGTCCACCGGCACGCCGCGGCCAAAATCCTCCACTGTAACGGAATCATCCGCATGGCGCGTAACGCGGATTTCGCTGCCGTAGCCTTCCTGAGCCTCATCAATGGCGTTGGCGATGATTTCCAAAATGCTGTGCTGGCAGCCTTCTATCCCGTCGCTTCCAAATATAACGGAAGGGCGCAGGCGTACGCGATCCGCGCCTTTTAACTGTTTTATACTTTCATTTGTGTATGATGTGTTTTGCTTAGTTGGCATTTATGGTTTTGCTTCTTTCTTGGTATTGGTATTGGTATTCGCTTAATCCTGAGGCACTCCGCTTCGCTTCGTAATTGATTGCGGGTCAACTTAGAGTAAATTCGAGATCCCGGGTCAAGCCCGGGATGCGAATTTACTCTAAGTAGCCCGCAATGACGGTGCGTACTTTGATATCAAAAACTTAATTATTAATTTTATTTACAGATATCCCCAATTCCTTCAAATACGCATCATCTGCCGCGCCGGGTGCGTCGGTAAGGGGGCAACGCGCATCCTTGGTTTTGGGGAAGGCGATAACCTCGCGTATGTTTTCCGCCCCGGTCATAAGCATCGCTATCCTGTCCACGCCTAGGGCGATACCGCCGTGCGTGGGTGCGCCGTATTTGTACGCTTCTATCATGTGACCGAAGCGTGTATCGATTTCCTCTTCGGATAATCCCAAGGTTTTAAACATACGGCGCTGCATATCGGAGTTCGTTATGCGGATGCTTCCGCCGCCCAGTTCGTAGCCGTTAAGCACGACGTCGTAGGCTTGCGCGCGCATTGCGCCAGGGTTTGTCTCGAACAGGTCGGCATCTTCTGGCATCGGAGCGGTGAATGGGTGGTGCACGGCGTTCCATTTGCCGGTTTCCTCGTCCTGCTCCAGGAGGGGAATGTCGGTTATCCATAAAAACCTATATTCATCTTTAGAGATAATATCTAAACGCCGTGCCATTTCATTTCGTAAATTGCCTAACGCGTCCGCGACTATGCCGTTTACTCCCGCGCAAAGGATAACAAGGTCATTCGGCTCTGCTTTAAACGCGGATAGAATTTCCTTAAGTTTATCGTCATTTACGAATTTTGATACAGAAGATTTAACTTCGCTGTTTTCGGACAGGGAGATAAAGATTAAACCTTTTGCCTTAAACGTCCTCACGTATTCCTGGAGTGCATCCTGTTGTTTGCGCGGCAGAGCGGCTTGCCCGGCGACTTTGATACCCCTGATACTTGATTTGCTTTCAGCTAGGGCAGCATTAAACACTTCAAACTCCGTGCCGCTGCAGATTTTTGTAACATCATGTATCTCCATGCCAAAGCGCAGGTCGGGCTTGTCGCTTCCGTAGCGCGCCATAGCCTCTTCGTAACCCATTCGCATCAAAGGCAGGGGTACATCTATGCCGATTGCCTCCTTAAAGACGGTGGCAAGCATACGCTCCGTGTTATCAAAAATGTCTTCACGGTTTATAAAGCTCATTTCGACGTCTAATTGCGTAAATTCTGGCTGACGGTCACCCCTGCTGTCCTCATCACGGAAACATCTGGCGATTTGGAAGTACCTGTCAAACCCGCCAAGCATCAGTAGTTGCTTAAACTGCTGCGGCGATTGTGGAAGCACGTAAAAATCGCCTGGCGAAACGCGGGACGGCACCATATACTCCCTCGCACCTTCCGGCGTACCTTTCGTCAGCGTCGGTGTCTCTATTTCGATAAAACCATTTGCGTTGTAAAACTCACGGATGGCACGGTTGAGTTTGTGGCGGACGAGGAAGTTTTGCTGCATCTCCGGGCGGCGCATGTCTAGGTAACGGTACTTAAGGCGGAGCGCTTCGTTCACGCCGTCCGTACCGATTTGGAAGGGCGGGGTTTCGGCTGAGTTTATGATTTGCAGTTCGTCCGCAATAACTTCAATTTTGCCTGTTGCCATGTCGGGGTTTATGTCTTTTTCTGCGCGAAGGGTGACTGTACCGCGAATGGCAAGTACATACTCGTTTTTAACGGTTTTTGCCGTTTCAAAAACGGCGACGGAAGTTGTGTTTTCGTTTAATGAAATTTGGACTAAGCCTGTTCTGTCTCTTAAAGCGATAAAGATAAGCTGGCCGAGTTTACGCGTGTTGTGCGCCCAGCCGTATAAAGTTACATGCTGGCCGGCGTGAGCTTCTGTTATATCGGTGCAATAGTGGGTGCGTTTGGATATATTGTTTGTCATATATATCAACTCCTTATATTATTTTGTTGCGGCATGTTTCGCCGAAATTGAAGCTTCAGAGTTTACAAGTAGTGCCGTGTATTTCAACACACGCTTTTCTTGCCTTTGGGTTTCGTTTATAAATGTATGATGTAACTTGTAATTCGCAATGACGTTCGAGTCATAAGCTACCCTAATAAGAATACAGCTATCTCAGATATAGGTTGAATTTCCTGCTCACCCGTTACCATATTTTTAACATTCACGTTACCGCTTGCCACCTCGTTATCACCGATTATAATAGCATAACCCGCGTCGATTTTGTCGGCATATTTCATTTGGTTTTTCATGCTTTTACCGCAGATGTCAAGTTCAACAGGGATGCCGGCGCGGCGTAGCTGCTGTGTGAGGCCGTACGCTGCTTTCTTTCCATCGTCACCCAAAAATCCGATGTATGTTAGTTTCGCTTCATCTTCACCAATCTTTTTCTTCTGTTCCTCGATTATCAGTAAAAGGCGTTCCAAACCCATTCCAAAGCCAACTGCCGGGGTGGGTGGGCCGCCGCAATCCGCCATCAACCCGTCGTACCTGCCGCCGCCGCAAAGCACGGCCTGCGCGCCAAGATCCGTGGATACAAACTCAAATACCGTGCGCGTATAGTAATCTAACCCGCGTACAAGACCGTTATCGACTACATAGTCAACCCTCAATAAATCGAGCAACTTTAAGACACCGTCAAAATGTGCTGCGCATTCCTCGTCCAAAGCGGATAGGGATGATGGCGCACCTTGGATCACTTCTTTGCATGAGGGGTTTTTGCAATCCAATACTCGGAGAGGGTTTTTTACCAAACGCGTGGCGCAAAGGTCGCAGAGATTATGTTTCCGTTCTTCCATAAAGGACAGCAAAACCCTGTTATATGTGGCACGGCAATCCTTACAACCAATGCTGTTGAGGTGTACGGTTATGCCGCCGACGCCGATTTGGCGCAATAATTCGTATGCGACGGAGATAACTTCTGCCTCGCATTCAGGCCCGGCCGCGCCATAATACTCAACCCCAAATTGGGTGTGCTGGCGGTAGCGGCCTTTTTGCGGGCGCTCCGCGCGGAAATTGGGTTGGATGTAATACAATTTGACGGGCGACGGAAGTGATTGCATCCCGTTCTCTATATACGCCCGTGCGGCATTTGCCGTGCCTTCCGGGCGCAGTGCGTACAGCCTGCCGCCCGCGTCGTTAAATGTAAACATCTCTTTTTGTACTATATCGCTTGTTTCACCAACGCCGCGTATGAAAAGGTCGGCGTATTCGTATATCGGTGTGCGGATTTCGTCAACTCTAAAAATAGCGCAAAGGGTGTGTATCGCGGCTTCTAATTTGCGCCAATTTTTTGTTTGTTCCCCGTAAAAATCGTTGGTTCCCTTAGGTTTTGAAAAAGTCATCAAACAATACTCTCTTTCTATCAATCATTTCGTCAATACGCGAAACATATTCATCCAAGCTCTTAAGGTTAAACGCGCGGGCTATTTTGTTGCTGGCGGCACCCATTACTTTGGTAACCGCACCGGCACCGGCGGCGTAGATAGGTTTTGCCTCTGTCATCGTAATAAAATTATAGATGCATTCCTTATTTGGTAATGAATAACCTACGTTCTCAAAATTTCCCGCCATATTCTTCTGACGGTACATGTAATATGGTGATAAACCCATATTACGGCAGTTGTCGGCGGATATTTTCAGCATCTGCTCAACCTCTGCCGTATTACAATGCGTTGTGCCGCCGCTTTCCGCGTAACGCCCGTGGGTGTGGTTAAGCGTTGCTGCGCGCTTTAAGGCCAGAGTGTGCACTGTAATTGCTGCGGGGCGTAAGGTTAGTAGCTGTTCCATAGTATTTGCGACATCATCAGCCGTTTCGTCTGGCAGGCCAAGGATTATATCGCAGTTTATATTATCAAACCCCATCTGAACGGCCTTGTTATATATTTTGAAAAACGTATCGGAAGTATGATTTCTGCCGACACGCTCTAATGTTTTGTCGGAAAACGTTTGTGGATTGAGCGAAAGGCGGGTAACGCCGTAGTTCTGCATTACTATAAACTTTTCGTCGTCCAAACTGTCCGGGCGGCCAGCTTCAACGGTAAATTCATAGGCATTGCAAAAATTGGTGCGTATGAAGTTCAACAGCTTATCCAAAAGCTGGACGGTGAGGGCGGTCGGTGTTCCGCCGCCTATGTATACGGCAGTGATGTGGTGGTCGTGTTTTTGAATTTTTTCGGCTATAAACGCAAGTTCTCTAAGGAGAACTTCAACGTAATTGTCCATCATGTGAATGGATTTTGCGGCGGGGTAGGACGGAAATGAACAGTACGTGCATTTGCTTGGACAGAAGGGGATGCTGATGTATATGGCTGCATCGCGCGGGGTGGACGAGGCCAGATATCTGAGCTCTGCCGCCGAGACCTCCTGCACTAAAAGAGCCTTAGGTGCCTCAACCAAGTACGCGTCCCGCAAATATTCCGCCGTACCTCCATCCGTAAGCAGTTTGGCCGGGCGCACGCCGGTAAGCGTACCCCATGACGGGCGTATTCCAGTAACCTCTGTAAGTGCATTATAAATTGAAGCGGCGGCGGCTTGTGTATTGGATTTTTTGCTGTTATCCTTGGCCGTGGATGAATGTGCCGTGATTAGTTTTGCTTCGCAGTAAACTTCCGCTGTAAAAACATTGGAATTTTGGCTGGAAACAATGCACCTGCCTTGGCCAGGTACAGCGGCAAGCCGTGAGTATCCCTGGTTTGGGTAAAAAACCTGTATTACCGTTTGTACGGCGTGTTCAAAATCGTGGTTTATAAGGCAGAAATCCATAGACTATCCTCGGACATATGGGTTTTTGGCTTTTTCGTGTTCTATCGTGGTATCTTCCATATGGCCTGGTAGGACAGCTGTTTTTGGCGGAAGTTTAAACAATTTATTTGAAATTGAGGTCAACAGCTCGCCGCTGTCTCCCGTTGGCAGATCATGCCTGCCTACGCTTTCGTGGAACAAAGTGTCACCGGTAAACAGTAAGCCTGCCCCAGCGTGGTAAAAACAACACGAGCCGGATGTATGCCCCGGCGTGTGCAATACCAGAAGCGTTGCATCGCCAACGAGGATAGAATCACCGTCCTCAAAAAATCCATCAGCCTCGATTTTATCAAACGCAAAGCTTTTGACTGGGTCAAGAAGTAAATCTCGATCATTGCTATGCGACAAAACCTTTATATTAGGGTATTTATTCCGTAAATACCCAATCGCGCCGGTGTGTTCGTAGTGGCCGTGTGTGAGCAGCACGTGTGTCGGCGCAAGCCCGCGGCCTGCAATGGCCGACGAAATGGCCGCACCGTCGTACCCGGGGTCTATTATGACGCAATCCTTACAACTTTCTTCGCCGCTCCATAAAATATAAGAATTAACCTGTAAGGGGCCTACAGTAATTTTAACATACTTCATATTTTAACCTACCGTCCTCTTAATTTCTATAATTCCGCGAATATTGTTAAGTTTAACGCCAAGTATTTCCAGCTTTGCGCGCCCGCTGACGTAAAACGACACGCGAACCACGTCTGTAGTGTCGTTTCTATGGGTACTTAGGGAGTTTAAGTCGATCCGTTCGTCGGCGAAAACGCCTGTAATATCGTGCAGAAGCGCTTTGCGGTTATGTGCGGTGATATCAAGCGATGCGAGGAAAAAAGAAGTTTTGTCGTCCTCGCTGATATCCCATTCTATGATTAAAAGCCGCTTACGTCCCGTTTCGTCTAGGTTTAGTACGTTGTTGCAATCGGATTTATGAACGGTTACGCCGCGCCCGCGTGTGATGAAGCCGACGATACCGTCCCCCGGCATGGGGTTGCAACAGTTTGGCAGACGTACGGCCATGTTACCTAAACCCTCAATCGTAACGCCGGATTTGTTGCTGTGCCTAACGAGCTTCTTCGGTGCTTCATTGACAAGGCGGATAATCTCCTCGTCGCTTTCGCCGGATCTGCTCATGGCCTTTTTATGCGATTGTAGGAGGCGGTTTATAACCTGGCTTTCGCTGATATCGCCGTGGCCTATAGCAGAGCAAAGCGTGTCCCATTCCATAAAACTGTACCGTTCAAGGACGTTTTCGATATATGCCGGGTTTATCAAGGTTTCGATGGATAAACCGTGCTTTTCGGCTTCGGCTTCAAGCAGGCGCTTACCGAGGATTATGTTGTCATCCTTCTTTTGTTTGCGGAACCAGGCATTGATCTTCGCGCGGGATTTTGACGTTTTGCATAGGCGCAGCCAATCCGGGCTTGGACCTTTGGGTATATTGCTTGTTATTATTTCAATTTGGTCGCCGCTTATAAGCTGCGTACCAAGTTGAACGATACGGCCGTTTATTTTTGCACCAACCATGCGGTTACCCAAGTCTGAGTGCACTTCATACGCGAAGTCGATGGGTGTTGCGCCCTCCGTAAGCTCTACCGGCATACCTCTTGGGGTAAGACAGTAGATACGCCCGTTATAAGGGTTGAAGTCGTTCCTTATTTCGTCAAGGTACTCTTTGCTGCTTGAGAAATCTTGCTGCCAATCCATCATGGAGCGCAGCCAGCGTATCTCCTTCTCCTCCGTCGTGCCGCCGATGCCGCCGCTTTTGTACTTCCAATGCGCAGCGACACCAAGCTCGTTGATTATCTCCATTTCCTGCGTCCGTATCTGTATCTCAAACTGCTCGCCGTTAAACAGCAGGGTATTGTGGATGCTTTGGTACCCATTAGCCTTCGGCGTACTCACATAATCCTTAAATCGCCCCATAACCGGCGTAAAGACAGAAGACATGATGCCGTTTACATAGTGGCAGCGCAAATCGCTGTCAACGATAACCCTTACGGCGTACAGGTCGTAGATCTCATCCAATGTTTTGTCTTTTTGCTTCATCTTTTTATAGATGCTGTAAAAGTGCTTTGGGCGGCCGTATACCTGGCCTTGCTCGTTGTTCGCCAAAAGTGCCTCTTCGATTTTCGCTATAAGGTTTTGGATGAAGTTATAGCGGTCGTTCTGCTTTTTGGATATCTGCTCCTTCATGTCTTGGTAGGCATCCGGCTCGCCGTAGCGGAAGGCCAAATCTTCAAGCTCGTAACGCAACTTGGATATGCCGAGCCGTTCAGCTATCGGCGCGTAGATATACATTGTTTCGGTGGCTTTGCGCTTTTTATGCTCTTCCGGCATGTGTTTTATGGTACGCATGTTGTGAAGCCTGTCCGCAATTTTGATTATAACGACACGCGGATCGTTTGCCGTGGCGATTATCATTTTGCGGTAGGTGTTCGCTTGGTTGTCTTCCTTGGACGTAACGGTGTCAAACCCGTCGTGAGTCTCGTCCACGCTGTCCAGCTTCGTAACGCCGTCAACAAGCGCGGCCACGCCTTTGGAAAACTTCTCCTCAAGCTCTTTATATGTTACGTCGGTATCCTCTAAAACATCGTGGAGGATAGCGGCGACTATCGTGTCGCTGTCCATTTCGATGGTTGTCAGTATTTTAGCGACTTCAAGAGGGTGGTTGACGTATGCCTCGCCGCTTTTGCGCGTTTGCCCGGCATGGGCTTTAAGCGCAAGCTCATAAGCCCTTTTTATCGCGGATAAATCCATGGAAGGGTTATATATTTTAGAATTTTCTATTATGTCATAATAAATTTGTTCCGGCGCGGCGGCCGGCATGTCAGAATCGATACCCATAATAATGCTCACTTATACATTTTTTCATCTTATTATACCCATTTTACCCATAAACGTCAACTAATTTCTGCTCTATAGAGGAATGTTCATAGAACAACTACATTCGTTGTTATTTCAAAGTAATTCCTCTATATAAAAACATGTTGACTTTAACTCGGCAAAATAGTATATTTTTACCATAAGAGATATTTTGCCGGGAGGATAAAATGAGCAGTAAACTTAACATAAACCAAAACTTAGTAAGCAGCAGCCGCGCCAGTGCGAAGGAAATTGCGGATGGCGTTTTTTCATACGTCACAAAGCATACGACTACGACGACGGAGCGTGCCGTAGCGCGCCTGCTCGGTGTAGACGGCGTGAGCGGCGACGTCCCTTACCCCAATATCCTGGTAGAGCATTTAGCCGCCAACAACGCGCTTGGTGAGGGTGTTGCGTACCATCTTGGTAATGCCATGTTAAATACGGGGCTTTCTCCCGCGGATATAGCGCGCGAAGTTGCGGAGAATAAGTTAGATATCTTTAAATTAAAGCGGAGTGACATAAAGGACGTTGTTTTAGCGATAAGCCCGATAGCCCGTGAAACGGTTGCTTTTATCGGCCGCAACCGCGCAGATAGGGAACGGTACCTTGAGAGGTACGGCGACAAGAGCGGGCCGTTATTATATGTTATCGTTGCTACGGGCAATATATATGAGGACATTGTGCAGGCTAAGGCGGCAGCACGCGGTGGGGCGGACATTGTGGCGGTTATCCGTTCCACGGGGCAGTCGCTTTTGGATTTCGTGCCCTTCGGCGCGACGACGGAGGGGTTTGGCGGCACGTTCGCAACGCAGGAAAATTTCCGCCTAATGCGGCAAGCCCTTGACGAGGTGTCTGAGCAGGAAGGGCGTTATATCCGGCTATGTAACTACTGCAGCGGTCTCTGTATGCCGGAAATCGCCGCAATGGGGGCGTTAGAGCGGCTGGACGTTATGCTTAACGACGCGCTTTACGGTATACTATTCCGCGATATAAACATGAAGCGTACGATGATAGACCAATTCTTCTCGCGCGTTATCAACGGATTTGCCGGGGTTATCATAAATACGGGTGAAGATAATTACCTCACGACCGCCGATGCGGTGGAAGAGGCGCACACTGTACTTGCCAGCCAGTTTATCAACGAGCAGTTCGCGGTGTTGGCGGGTATACCGCCGTCGCAGATGGGGCTTGGGCACGCCTTTGAGATAAACCCACAGCTGACGAACGGCTTCCTCTATGAGCTTGCGCACGCCCAGCTCTCGCGTGAGGTTTTCCCCGACGCGCCGCTTAAGTACATGCCGCCGACGAAGTTTATGACGGGCAATATCTTTGAGGGATATGCGTTTAATACGATGTTCAACGCGGTTACGGTTATGACTGACCAAAGGATACATTTGTTAGGTATGCTTACGGAGGCTATCCATACGCCGTTTATGAGCGACCGCGCGCTTGCGGTGGACAATGCAAAGTACATCCACAATACTATGCGTGATTTGGGCGACGAGATAACATTTAAAGACGGCGGCATAATACAAACCAGGGCGAACCATGTGCTTGAAAAGGCAACAGAGTTACTTGGCGAAATCCGTAGGGGTGACAATCTGTCGCCTGAGTCGCCGGTGTTATGGAATGCGCTGGAACGAGGAATTTTCGCCGACATAAAACGCGCGCCGGATGCAGGCAAAGGCCTGGACGGCGTGGCGGCGAAGGAGGACGGGTATTTTAACCCGTTTATTGATTTGATGTTAAAGTAAATTTCGGAGGTTAAAATGGATATCGAACTAAAGCAACTTTTGCCAAGTGATGACGTAGATATATATGAAATGCTTCAAGAATTGCCGAAGGATGAAAATGGCTTCATCAACGGATGCAACGGCAAATCATACGATGAGTATAAGAATTGGTTGATAAAGTCCGATAATATTGCCAACGGTATCGGGCTTGAGGATTGGATGGTCCCGCAAAATATTTATTGGCTGTATGTAGACGGAAAGCCTGTAGGTATGGGGAAACTACGCCATTATTTAACCGATAAGCTAAAAGAAGAGGGTGGGCATGGAGGTTACGCTGTCCGTCCGTCGTGCCGTCAAAAGGGTTACGGTTCTTTGCTACTTAAGCTGATGATTGAAAAAGCAAGAAATATTGGAACCGACAAACTACTTATAACTGTCCAAAACGATAACGCCGCTTCGATAAAGGTTGCGTTGGCGAATAACGGGATTATCACAAAAACTGATGATATACGGCATTATATATGGATTGATGTTTAGTGAGTTAAATCGCTTTAAATTCGCGACTTTTTTCGGACGTAAAGATGTCTGCGACGCGCTAAATACACAAAACACACGGAAAAATCTTAATTGATACTTCTATATTTTATAACGCGAATTAAGGGATGAATATTTTTCCTTAGAAGATGTCTGCAAAGATGTCTGTAAATCGTCTGCGACGTACCAGACGCGCTAAAAATGCGTCCTTACGACTGAGTTATTCCAATCCCTGATTCACGTTATTTATAGTGATATAAATAAGATAACGATAAAAGAAAGGGAATTATATGAATCGAGTAATTTACACACCTGACGAGGCCTTTGCGAAGATGGAGTCCATAGACGGCTCAGTGATAATCACCGGTGTTTTTAATGAGGCAAATGAGAGCGACAAAGCGATGATGGCGACGTTCCTCAATACAGACGCGGAAAAAGCCGAAGAGGTTTTTAACCTGTACTTCCATTGGTACAATATTGTGCATGAATTGTGTCATATAGTAGCCATGCACAATAATATACATCCAACTGAGCTTGTACCGGTGGAATGGATGGTGAACCGTATGGCCGCGGCGTTTTGGCGTACATTTGGAAACCGTGCTGTGTATGGTGAGTTAAGAGAAGCGGTGGCAAAAGCGAAAGCCGGTTTACCAAATCCCGTGCCGGAAAATATGGGTTTTGAGGATTTTTACGTGGATTACCATAATATGGATGACAGCACGATGCAGCTGTACGCGTATTTCCAGTTTTCTCTGGTTGATAGAGCCTTAAAGGAAACAGAGAGTATTTATGATGTTTTGGATGAATATGGATTGAAGCCGACGAAGGTTAATGCGGATATTTCACGATATATACCGGGCTCCGATCCACAGGAAATTATAGATAGTGCAATTCAAATCTACCGTGATATGGGGGTTGGCGTTCCCAGTGTGCAGGTGCTGTTCTGCGACAATCCAAACGTGCACTGCGCGCCCAAGTAATAGAACGCTCTAGTTAAGGTAGGAACGCGCGTTCCCTCGGACTTATTCAGAGGGTTTAATAAGTGAGAGGTATATATTATGACAAATAATCTAGACACATCCAGGCTCACCGCCTACGGTGACACGATGGGTGACGGCAAGGTACAGCTCGGATTCACACTTCCTGTAAAAAACGACGACAAAGGTAAAGAAGCCGCAAAAATTTTGGCGCGTAAGATGGGTTTGTTTGAGCCCGCAGTTACGTACGCCGGTGCTTTGGATGAGGCGTTTACGCATTACGTTGTGTACGGCTCGGTGGGGCATACCGTAGACTACGATTCCATTACCGTGCAGACACTGGACGAGGATACGATGAATATGGACGAGGTGGACGATTATATCCGCACGTACATCCGCCGTGAGGTCATCGTAGTCGGTGCCAGCATCGGCGATGATGCACATACGGTTGGCATAGACGCGATTATGAATATGAAGGGCTATGCCGGCCATTACGGATTGGAGCGATACGCGATGATACAGGCCCACAACCTCGGCAGCCAAGTCTCGCCTTATGAGTTCGTAAAGAAGCTGCGTGAGCTAAATGCTGATGTTGCACTTGTATCCCAAACTGTTACGCAGAAGGATATCCATATAAAGACGATGACGGAGCTTGTGGAGCTCTTGGAGGCGGAGGGGATGCGCGACAGGCTCGTCCTTATCTGCGGCGGAGCGCGTATCGGGCACGAGTTGGCGAAGGAGCTGGGTTACGACGCGGGTTTTGGCCCCGGCAAGTTCGCTGAGGATGTCGCGTCATTTTTCGTTACGGAAATGACGAGGCGTAAGCTAAGCTGAATTTAACTATAAATGTTTTGAATATAAATCCTAATATTTTGTTGACAAATAATTACTTAATATGTTATAGTTTTACAAAGCATACTATAATTTTACAAAACAAAGGGGAGTAATTATTTATGCGAAAATGTAAAGGTAATTTTATGTTTTTAAGTTGGTTGCTTGCTTCCGTGTTTATGTTTGCGGCTTTGCTTAACCCAAACGCGACGGTGCGAGCCGATTTTTACGGCCAAACGCAGGCAATGGATGAAAGAGACGTGTTTGACCAAATGCTGGATTTATTACGCCAGGAACTTTTTAATCCAATGACACCGGCTGTTGAATTTTTGTGGACGCAGATAATAATTGACGACAGTGAGTTTGAATATAGCTCGCCTCCGCCGGATATGACACCGTATCTCATCCCGATTGATGAAGGTTATATAGGGATAATGCCGTATTTTATGCCTGAGGTTTATTTAGTTGGCAGCAGGCGGCAATTTAATGCTTCCGGCAAAACCCCTACGTTTGGGCATTGGGGCGAACTTGTGCGCCAAGGTAATTACGTAAATATTTGGGTATTTGATGCCGTAGTTAACCGCCCAAGCGAAGCTGCTTTGGATGCGGCGATCATTCAATTTGATGATATTACATATCGCATGACGAGGGATATCGCCCCGTTCAGAGACGTTAGGATGGTAGCCCCTTTCAGCAATATGTCTTTGGTAGGAGACGTCCATAATGACGGCAGGGTAAATATCGTGATACATGAAGGCAGTACCGGCGGTTATTTTTGGGTCAGAAACTTCATGACAAGTGATGGAAACGTGCCGATAGCCATGTTTCAGTTACATCCAAACAACTTTAACGCAGTTAATGCAAACCCTGGCCTTACATTTGCGCATGAACTTCAGCATTTGTTGTTTGATATGCATTTTCGCGTGTTCGCTTCCGAAAACCAACCATTCCAATGGATAAATGAGGCGTTAAGCGATCTCTCTACAGTGTTTTGGACTGTAGAAGGCGCGGAAATGGTTTCTACGGGAAGGGTTTTTAGTGCTTCTGAGAATTCATATGCCAACCCGAATGACGTTAGGGTCGGTGATTTCCTTAACTTTAATAACAGCTCCAAAAATTATGGTATAAGTAGGGTACATGGCGTATTGATGCACAGGCTTACTAATGGGGCATATATGAGGGCTGTGTACGATTTTTTAAGGGCAAGCTTCCCACCTTCAACAACATATGCCGAGTTTTGGGATAATAGGGCTAGGTTAGATGCGGCCGGCATGGTGCAGATAGTTGGCGATGCCTTTCACGCTGCTGGGTTGACGGGCTCTACAGGTGCATCCGGTGAGCTTGCGTTTAATCTGTTATACTTCTTGTTTATGGAGAATTTTGCCGCTGACGGCGGAAACGTCATGGTTGGTAATACCGCGCATCCGACAACAAAATTTGTTGCAAGCCCATTTAGTGCACATAACTTATGGGGCGTTCGTCCAAATCTTGGGATAACATCGACGGGGAACTGGCTTGATGGCGCATGGGGTCACAACGGCGTTTTCCAAGATGATACTTCTGGTTTTTTCAACCTTGGCACGAGAACAGCTTTTCCACTCCTTTTTTCAGGTGATAGTGTTTCCCTAACGGGTTTTAACGGCACCCCACCACTGGGCGCGTCTCAGGATAGGTTTTATAGGCTTACTGGGGAAAGCGTCGGCAATCCGATACTTTCAATTTCAATAAATGATAACAGCCCGATGACGCAATATTATATCGTTATACCCAACGATCCAGTGGGAGCGGTTAGCCATTCTTTAAACAGGCAGATGGGCAGCGCAGGTGCAACTGTTCATCCGCTGACAAGAAATAACGTGGTTAACCACATTGATACAGGCGGGCAGGTGGCCTATTTATTTGTCGCGACTTTATATAGGAACGTTTCGGCTGTAGTTACATACAGCTGGAGCGATCAGGCCGTTTTGCCAATCGGTATAACGGTATTAAACCAGCCAACAACTTTAGAGTATATCGCCGGCCAGCAATTAAACCTGGCTGGTTTAACGGTAAGGATAACGTACAGTGACTCGTCAACCAGAGACGTTGCGTATGTTGATTTCGCGGATAATAACATATCAACAAACCCGGCGGGCGGCACGGTACTGGCGGTGGCAACACACCACAACATGCCGGTAACGGTAACACTTGGCGCGTTTAACAGCACCACCAACAATCTAATTGTTACAACGCCGATACCAACAGGGATTGCGGTTTTTAACCAGCCAACAAACCTAGAGTATGTGGAGGGTAACCAATTAAACTTAGCGGGTCTAATTGTGAGGATAACTTACAACAATTCCTTAACCAGGGACGTTGCGTTTGCGGATTTTGCGGCCAACAACATTACGACAATACCGGCAAACGGCACGGTATTATCGGTAGCGGCTCACAACGGCAACCCGGTAACCGTGATGCACGGCACGTTTAATGGCAATACAAACAATTTGACAGTAACAACGCCGGTGCCAACAGGTATAGGGGTTTTTGCCCAGCCTTCAAACCTTGCGTATGTGGAAGGTAACCAATTAAACTTGGCTGGTTTGGTTGTGAGGATAACGTACAACAACTCTACAAGCAGAGACGTCGCGTATGAAGACTTTGCGGCCAACAATATAACGACAAGCCCGGCAAGCGGTGCAGTACTTACAGTGTCTGCCCACAACGCCTCGCCGGTAACCGTAACGTTTGGTGTATTTAGCGGTACAACGAATAATTTGACGGTAACAGCGCCTGTACCAACGGGTATAGAGGTTATAAACCAACCCACTAGATTGGAATATGTTGAAGTTCATCAACTTAACCTAGCTGGCTTGGAAATCAGGATAACGTATAATAACTCAACGACAAGGAATGTTGTGTATGCGGATTTTGCGGCCAATAATATAACGACAAGCCCGGCAAGCGGTACGGCACTTGCTGTTATACCTCACCACGGCACGCCGGTTACGGTTACACTTGGTGGGTTTAACGATACTACCGATAATCTAACGGTAACGACACCTGTGCCTGTAGGTATAGAGGTTTTTGCCCAGCCTTTAAATTTGATATATGATGACGGCCAACACTTAAACTTAACGGGTTTGGTTGCGAGGATAACGTATAATAACTCCGTAACCAGAGACGTCGCGTATATTGATTTTGCGGCAAACAACATAGTTACAAGCCCGGCAAGCGGTACGGTGCTTGCGGTAACGCCTCACCACGATACGGCGGTTACGGTAGTATTTGGTGCGTTTAATGACACAACCAAGGCTCTAACGGTATTGCCCGTAATTACCTCAGTAATCGTTGCACATGAATTGGATTTTATGCTTACTGGCCAGACGCAGCAATTTACCGCTACTGTTTTGCAAATAGAAAGCTCTCAATCGGTAACATGGAGCATCGAGGGTAATGTAGATATTGGAACGGCGATTTCGGAAAATGGGCTGTTAACCGTTGCGTGGAGCCAAACGCCGGGTACGCTTACAATTAGGGCTACGTCGACCGTTGACACAGCGGTATCAGGCATTGCGACGCTAACTGTTGTAGTACCGCATAATACTGATGAAGAAGATGATGATAGGTTTAGAACGCAATACGTCGCCGTATATGTTCCAGGTGATAGGGTGGATACGGATACATACGACGCGGAAGAGCAAGAATATCAGCATATAACAACGGCCATAGCTGATACGGTTCCGTTTCCGTTCATAGATGTTGAATCTGAAGTGTGGTATCGTTTATACGTAGAAGCCGTATGGAGGAACCATTTATTCCAAGGTACTTCCGCGTACTTGTTCAACCCGCAAGGAAATATGACGAGGGCTATGTTTGTACAGGTGCTGGCTAACCTGCAGGACGCGGATTTAAGCGGATACCAAAACATCACCCCAACATTTTATGATGTGCCAAATGACGCGTGGTACTTTTCGGTCGTTGAATGGGCGGTAAGCGTAGGTATAGTCTCCGGTGTCGCCGATGGTATTTTCAGCCCCAACTCACCTATTTACCGTGAGCAGATGGCTGTAATGCTACACAGGTTTATAGAAGCCAATGAAATTGTATTGCCGGTATATGAAGTTATCCCGTTTACGGATTATGCGTACGTATCGCCATGGGCGCAAAATGCTATTTTGGCGGTTCAGCAGGCAGGTATAATAACGGGCAGGCTTGACGGGTATTTTGACTTAAACGCCACGGCTTCAAGAGCGGAAGTTTCCGCAATATTCGCGAGATTCTTAAATATTGTGCAGTAGATATAGAGGAATGTTTATAGAATAACTATATGTGTTCTTATTTAAAGGTAATTCCTCTATAAAAATATCCTCTATAAAAATAAAAAACGAGCTGTTGCCATAAGACAACAGCTCATTTTTTATTTTTTCCAGCGCTTAAGTTTTGGGAAAACTTCCATGATTCGTGCGCGGGCGGCATCATCGCTTTCATCACCGTCTACGCGCCACCAGGGGATATTGTTCTCTACGGCCTGCTCAAAAGTGCTGTCGTAGGCGAATTTGCCGTTTACGAAGCAATGGCAGCAGTAGTCTTCATTTTGGTTTCCATCCTCATTTTGGCCGAACTTGTCGGCTGCATCCATCGGCATGGCGCAGGACTGGCATTCTGGGACGTTATTGTTAGGCATATTTAACTCTCCTTCATACATTTTTCCATCTCTTAAGGTTTGGTAATAACCCTTTCATTGCCTGCCTGGCTGCGTCGGCATCGGGGTAGCCGTCCGGGTTATCGTCGGATTTAACCATAAACGGTACGCAGGATTCCACCATCTCTTCTAACGTCTCATTCGGCTTACCAAATTTCCCGTCCACCCAACAATATTTACAATAATCTTCATTAGTAGTTCCGTCCGCGTTATTTCCGTAAAACCCTTCGGATGGGAAATGGGAGCCACAACTTTCACATAAAAATTTAGACATTCGTAAATTCTCCTTTTCATTTGGTATATAGTTGCCCGTTATTTCAACTACATTGTTATCGGGGTCATATACGTTAAAGAAGAGGTAGTTTGGGTTTTGCAAGATAATATCCGTTGTTTGGCCAATTCCTGATAAACGAAGACGCTTATGCTCAGCATTAAGATCTTCCGTCCATAGGTTCAAAGCAAATTTATGGTCGCCGCAGCCGGTGTAGTCGTGTCCTGGCAGATGCCCTTCGTTCATTATAGAGAAACAGATTCCATCTATAAAAAACTGAGCAAATCGGTTAGAGCCGAGGACTGAAGCGCGTTTTTGGAATAATTCTTGATAAAAGCTGACTGATTTTCCAAAATCTTTAACAATTAGGTACATACTAAACCTTAGTTTTGCTGCGTTAAGCTTGGTACGCGCAGACCCTTTGTTTAGTAAAAGCCAATCCGTTGTTACCCCAAATAATTTACTTAATTTTATTATCTTTTCCGCGTCAGGTACGGCTAAATCCAGTTCCCATTTGGAAATAGACTGCCGTGTAACCCCCAACAGCTCAGCAAAAGACTCTTGCGACAAACCATTATTAACGCGTAATTGTAAAATCCTCCGTCCCATATTCATGTTAACAACCTCCGATATTTTGAGTATACATAATATCGCAATATAAATCTACCAACCCAAGTTTGCAATTTATAAGCCACATGTCAACCGTTGGTTGCAATATTGGTACCGATATATGAAGTGCCGCCGGTTTACTGTTCATTCTATAATACCTCCTTTCATAGCTTGTTCTTTTTAATACTATGTTAGGAAGCGTAATTATGTTATAAGCATAACCATACGAACTTTTATAGATAATCCAAGCATTTACCGACTAGCTGATAGATTATCCTTTGCAACCGACAGCATTAGCTTAATCCGGTTAAGCTGGTTTACCTCGCTTGCTCCGGGGTCATAGTCCACGGCGACAACGTTTGAGTCCGGCCACACGCGTTTCAGCTCTTTTATAATCCCTTTGCCGGTGATATGGTTAGGCAAACATGCAAAGGGTTGGGCGCACAAGATGTTCTTAACGCCGCTTTCGATAAGCTCCGCCATCTCGGCGGTTAAAAACCATCCTTCGCCGGTTTGGTTACCGAGGGAAACAATCTGTTCAGCCATTTTAGCCATATCTTTAATCTTAAGCGGTGCGTGGAAACGGCCGCTTTTCTTCAAGAGTTTTACGGGGTAGGCGCGGTATTTTTCCATAAACCACACCAATGCGTTTGTTACGAATTGTGCGGGGTAGGATCTGATAAAATGCTTATTACGGTACGCTGAACTATAAAAGCTATATAGGAAAAACTCCAGCATGTCAGGTATAACGGCTTCCGCGCCTTCGTTTACAAGCAGTTCTGCCAGATTATTATTAGCCATCGGATGGTACTTTACCAAAATTTCGCCGACGATGCCGACTTTAGGTTTTTTTATGTCTAAAAGCGGAAGCTCTGTAAACTCATGTACGGCGTCGCGTATGTTTTTTCTAAATCTCTTACCGGTTTTGATGGATTCTTTCATCTTTGCCATCCATTTACTATACAGCATATTTACTGCTCCAGGGCCAGTTTCGTATGGTCTAGTTGCGTTTGAGAGGCGCATCAGCAAATCGCCGTAAATAACTGCTTTTATAAGTTTGTGCAATAATTTTAAGCCAAGTTTGAAGCCAGGGTGAACTTCAAATTGTTGTGCAGACGCGGCGAGGACTGGGATATGCCCGTAGCCAGCCCGCTTAAGCGCGCGGCGGATAAAGCCGACATAGTTGGACGCGCGGCAGCCTCCACCCGTTTGCGTCATTATTATTGAAAGGTTGTCGGTATCGAAGTCGCCACTTAGTATAGCCTTAATTACCTGCCCGACAACGATTATAGCCGGGTAGCAGGCATCATTGTTTACGTAACGTAGGCCAATGTCGATGGCTTCCCTGTCTTGTGCCGGTAATACATGGAGGTTATAACCATCTGTGTTAAAGGCTTCCTGTATAAGTTCAAAATGTATGGGTGACATTTGCGGGCATAGGATCGTGTGGTTTTTTTTGGATTCCTTCGTAAATAACGGTGTTTTTTGTGGTATATGTTCTTTTAGATGAATGTCTTCGATATTTGTTTTATCCGCACGCGCATTTAACGCCGCGAAGAGTGAACGGATACGGATACGCGCAGAACCAAGGTTGCTGACTTCATCGATTTTTAGGCAGGTATATATTTTACCCGCGGATGAAAGGATCTCAGCTACTTCGTCGGTGGTTACGGCGTCAAGCCCACAACCAAAGGAATTAAGTTGGATGAGGTTTAAGCTATCCTCTCCGGCAACGAACGCCGCTGCGGCGTATAACCGCGCATGGTACGCCCACTGGTTGCGTACGCTGAGGCGCTCTGTTATACCTATATTACGACGTTTTTCGCGCCAAAGATGCGCGATGGCGTCATCGGTAAGTACGGCTACATCGTGGTTTAGGATAAGCTCCGGTATGCCATGGTGTACTTCCGGATCGGCGTGGTACGGCCTGCCGGCCAAAACAACGCCCTGCTTGCCTGTGTCTTTTAAATATTGCAAGGCGCGTTCGCCTTCTTTTTGTACATCTCTTATGTAATTGTCTTGTTCCTTTAGAGCCTTGTCCAGTGCGGCCTTAATCTCGTGTTTACGTATATCGGGAAAAGCCTTATTCAGACCCGCCAAAAGTGCCTTTTTATTGTCTAAGGTAAGGAAAGGGTTGCGGAAGTCTACGTCATCCTTGCGTATTTCCTCAACGTTAAGGCGGATATTTTCGGGGTAGCTTGTTACGATGGGGCAATTGAAGCAGTTTTCCGCCGCTTCATCTTCCGTTTGCTCGTATACGACGCTTGGGTAGAAGATAAAGTTTACCCCAGATTCCAAAAGCTCCATAATATGTCCGTGCGCCAGTTTTGCAGGGTAGCACACGCTTTCGCTTGGCATTGATTCCATGCCTTTTTCGTATACGGCTCTGGTGGAATTTGGTGACAGTACCACGGAATAATTAAGCTCCGTAAAAAATGTATGCCAAAGTGGGTAGTTCTCATAAATATTAAGCACGCGTGGTATGCCGACACTTCCACGCTTAGCTTTGGTCTTGTCTAATGATTTATAGTTAAACAGACGGTTGTATTTATAATCGATAAGGTTTGGCAAATCCGAGGTTTTTTTGCCGCCGTTCGCAACAATGCCCAGCTCACACCGATTGCCGGAGATAAAATGCCTGCCGCCGGAAAAGTTATTGATTGTTAGCAAACAGTTGTTTGTGCATTTTCTACAGCGCGCCATTGTTGTTTTTATGGTAAGAGTTCCAAGTTCTTCTTTTGTGAGGATGGAAGAAGCGGTATGCGTTTTTACGGCAAGTGTACCGGATATAGCGGTAGCGGGTACTGTTGCGGCGCGAGTGTGCGACTGTGCGATTAAGGCTGCACCATAGGCACCCATAAGCCCTGCAATAGGCGGGCGCACTGCTTTTATGCCGGAGATGAGCTCGAAAGAACGTAATACTGCATCGTTAAGAAACGTGCCGCCTTGGACAACGGCATGCTTACCAAGGTCGCTTGGGTCGGTAACCTTTATAACTTTTTGCAAGGCGTTCTTAATAACGCTGTACGCAAGGCCCGCGGCGATGTCTGCAACGTCCGCTCCCTCTTTTTGAGCCTGCTTGACGCGGCTATTCATAAAAACCGTGCAGCGGCTGCCCAAGTCGATCGGGTTTTTGGCAAGTAGAGCGATTTCGGCGAAATCCTGCGTCGTATGCCCCATGCTTTTTGCGAACGTTTCGATAAATGAGCCGCAACCGGCGGAACAGGCCTCGTTTAAAAGCACGTTCTCAATGATACCGTTCTTAACGTGGATGGCTTTCATATCTTGACCGCCGATGTCAAGGATAAAATCCACGTTCGGTTCAAATTCTGCGGCGGCACGGTAGTGTGCCACCGTTTCGATTTCGCCAAGGTCGGCGCGTATGGCAGCTTTAATGAGGTTTTCCCCGTATCCAGTAACGCAGGTTTGAGCGATGTGCGAATTAGCGTTTAGCTGTTTATAAATTTCGGCAAGGGAATCCGTAACGACCTTTATGGGGTTGCCTTGGTTA
>Ga0123355_10001564_pt1 | contig 31940 bp, 27 predicted proteins | sample TergutEmb28metaG_3_FD_89872 | JGI IMG/M metagenome (GOLD analysis project Ga0123355, IMG submission 89872) | Embiratermes neotenicus P1 segment gut microbial communities from Petit-Saut dam, French Guiana - Emb289 P1 | ecosystem: Host-associated > Arthropoda: Insects > Digestive system > Gut ...
GACCCGTCGCGGCGGCCACGTCACTGTTCCCCTACCTGCATGGAATCGGGGAAGACATGTGTGGTCGTTGTGGTCGAAGGTCTCCCGACAGATCCGAGCGGCGCTTCGAGCGCATGTGAGGTTGCTTCCCGCATCCGCGGGAAGCACACCGGCGTCTCTGTGTGTCCAGACGTCGTGTGCTACCTGACATTGCATGGTGGGACCCCGGCACGCGAATCGTTTCCACCGCTGTTCGGGAAACGTGGTGGCATAAAATGCCATATCTTAGGAGGAACGGCATTAAACGTAGTCGAACAAGGTCATGAAGCCGAAGTCCATGTGCAGTTGCTGATGGCAGTGGAAGAGGGTGGCTCCGGGATTGTCGGCGACGAAATCGATTTCCGATTCCTGGTAACCTCCCAGCATGACGACGTCCTTGAAGATTCCGGCAGACGGCGTTCCCGCCAAACGGGCCAACTCGAAGCTGTGACGATGCAGGTGAATGGGATGAATGTCATCGCTGGCGTTGCGCATACGGAGGCGGTAGCGCTGGCCTTGCTTCAGGTGGAAGGCGGCGGGAATTGGTTCTCCGCTCATGGGATACGCCACGCCGTTAATCGTCCAGCGATTGAATCCTTCCTCGGCGGCGTTGTCTTTGGCAAATGTCATCTCCAATGTTTCATCGGGTGAGGCAGGGTTTCGGCCGGCTTTGGCAAAATGCGTGTAGTTCCACTTGAATGGCGGGGGCGCCAGCCATTGCGGCTTTCCGGGGCGCCCGGCATATTCCACGACGATGCCCATGCCGTGCCGACGATCATCGTCGTCGAGGTCGCCCAGGATCCAGATGCCAGGGTGGTTCATGTGAACCAGGGCTGAGACGCGCTCCGCCGTTCCGAGCCACAACACGGGTACGGTCGCCGGGCTGGGGACGGGGTTCCCATCGAGCGCCACGACCTGAAATGTGTGTCCGGCGAGCGCGAGGCTGCGAATCTCGGTGGCGCTTCCGTTCAAAACGTGCAGCAGAACCCGCTCGCCCTGCTTCACCTTGATCGGCTCGCCATGTCCCAGCATGCGTCCATTGATGGTGAAAGATTCATAGCCTACCTCGTAGCCATGCGCCATCCCTTTTGCGAGGGAGGTTTTCATGGACGCTTCGCCGGTTTCTTTGAGTTCCCGGTTGGGCTCGGCCGGCGCAAGGAAGTCCTGGGGCATATCGCCTCCCCGGCTGAGGGTGGGCTCAAACTCTTTGAGGACCAGGAACACTTCGCGGTCATAGTGGCCGGGTTCATGGGCAGGCTCGATATAGACCGGTCCTACCTGGCCGCCATACTGGCCCACGGCCAGATTGGCGCCGGCGCGATTGTGCGTGTGATAGAAGCGGAATCCTGCCGGACCTGGCGTGAACTGAATGCGGCGTTTGCCATGCGCAGGAATGAAAGGGGTTCCCTCTTCCGCCGCCCCATCGACATCCACGGAAACCCGTTGTCCGTGCCAGTGCAGCTGCTCGGGGGTGTCGGTCTCGTTGTAGATGTCGACCGTAACCTCCCGGCCTTCTTTGAAGCGAAGCAGGGGGCCGGGAAACTGCCCGTTGTAGGTGACCGAGGAGATGATCCGCTTGGGGGCAATCTCAATCGGGGATGCCTTGATGTGCAGCGTGTAGTCGGCGGACGCGTCTTCTGCCGAGGGGGCGAAATGTGTCGCGGCCGACAACGCCGGGCTCAGCGGCCGGGTTGCGAGCCCGATCCCGAGGGTGCTTGCGCCCGTCAGAAAGCGCCGCCGGGAAATGTTGCATGCCCCGAGTGTCATATGGTTACACATCGTATTTCGAGGTTGGTCCTCGATACAAGGGATATTGCGGATGGAAGCCTCGAATCCCTCGATGTTTTCCCGGTTTTTGCTTGCCTTGCGAGGTTGCGCTTCCTGATTTACCCTCGTCTGCCGAAGCCTGACGTCATGATGGAAAACACACTGTGTTGACAGTGGGGGTGGGTGGGGTGATCGGTGCGCTGCTCTGGCAACGCTCTCCCCTGGAATGGACTCAATGCGGATTGCGGGGGTGTGCTTGCTGGCGGCGGGGTTCGTTTTCTGGATGGTGGCGCGGTTTTCAATTGGGGGCTTCGTTTGCGGTGAAGGCGCAGGCCCGGGAGTTGGTAACCCGCGGGCTCTATTCGAAGATTCGGAATCCCGATTTACGGGTTCGGGTCGTTCGTGCTGGCCGGCGCAATTCTGGTATTTGGGCGGCCAGTCTGGCTGCTGATTTTTGTGGTGATCATTCCTTTCGAGATTCGGCGGGCCGGGAAGGAATCGGTGGTGCTAGAGGCGGCCTTTATGGGGAGGATTATCGGCGATATCGGGCGGGGACGTGGTTTTGACTGCGGAGATTTTTCGAAAACATTTTGATCACCGACTTGCGCCCTTGTACGCCAGACCGATGCTTGCCCGCCGGGCTAACGCATATCGCCGCTTCGCGGCTGCGGCTTTTTGAGGGAGGGGTTCATGGATAGAGCATTCATGATCTGCGTGATTGGCTTTTGCGCTCACGCTGCTGCGCAGACTTTGTCTCCTGGCGTCAAGAGCTTTGTGAAGGTGGATGCGCCTGTGGTGGCGCTGACGCATGTGCGGGTGATTGACGGGACCGGGGCGGCTGCCCGGGAAGATCAGACGGTTGTGATCAGCGCGGGAAAGATTGCTTCGGTAGGCGACGCGGGAGCGGCGAACGTGCCGAACGGCGCGCAGGTGATCGAGCTGGAGGGGTACAGTGTGATTCCGGGGCTGGTGGGGATGCACGATCACCTGTTTTATCCAATGGGCAATGGTGTCTTTGGGGAGATGGCTTACAGCTTCCCACGACTTTATCTTGCCGGCGGCGTGACTACCATTCGGACGACTGGATCGCTCGAGCCTTACACCGATCTCGAGCTCAGGAAATCGATTGATGCCAGACAGAGTCCCGGGCCGAAGATACACGTGACCGGACCGTATCTTGAGGGCAAGGGGTCGTGGGCGATTCAAATGCATCAGCTCAGCGGACCAGAGGAAGCTCGCAATACCGTGAATTACTGGCTCGACCAGGGCGTCGACAATTTCAAGGCGTACATGTTCATCACGCGGGGGGAATTGGGGGCGGCAATTCAGGCAGCGCACAAACGCGGGGCGAAGGTGACGGGACATCTGTGTGCGGTGACATTTCGCGAGGCGGCCGATCTTGGCATCGACGATCTCGAGCATGGATTGTTCGTGGACACGGAATTTCTTCCCGATAAGAAGCCCGACCGGTGTCCGGAAAAGTCGGAAGATCCCACGGTAATGGCGAAGCTCGATGCCAATGCCGGGCCCCTGCACGACACGATTCAGTACCTGGTCGAGCATCATGTCGCCATGACTTCCACGCTTCCGGTGTTCGAGATGGGAAGCTTCAGCGGGAGGCCCACACTCGAGAAGCGGTTACTCGATGCACTGTCGCCGGATGCACGCAGCGCGCTTTTGGCGAATCGAGTCCGCTCAAGCGATGCCCGTTATCTGAAGCAGCGCTGGGGCAGCGAGGTTTCGCCGTGGCCCGCCGCGTTTCAGAAGGAAGAGGAATTTGAGTATGCTTTTTCGAAGGCGGGTGGATTGTTGCTGGCCGGGCTGGATCCGACAGGAATGGGCGGAGTGATTGCCGGATTCGGGGATCAGCGCGAGGTCGAGTTGCTGGTTGAGGCGAAATTTACCCCGCTGGAGGCGATTCACATTGCGACCTACAACGGAGCGCAGTATCTCGGGGAGCTTGACCGGATTGGGACGATCGCGGCGGGCAAGCAGGCGGACCTGGTGGTGATCAAGGGGGACCCGTCGACCAAGATTGAGGACATTGAAAATGTGGAGACTGTGTTCAAGGATGGGATTGGGTACGACTCCGGCAAGCTGATTGAGTCGGTGCGCGGGGTAGTGGGGAGCCGGTGAGGCGGGATTCAGGCCTGGGCGAGCAGGTTCAGGGGCCGACACGACGCCGGCTCTTCTCTCTTCCAGGTGAACCCGGTTTCAGGACACTGTGACTCGATATCCTTTCAGCGCTATTGATCATGTGCAGATTGCCATGCCTGCTGGCGGGGAGGAACGGGCTCGGACGTTTTACGCCGGGTTGCTCGGGATGAAGGAAATGGCGAAGCCAGCGGAGTTGGCCAGGCGGGGTGGGTGCTGGTTTGAATCCGGGGTGGTCGAGATTCATTTGGGAGTGGAAACGGATTTTCGGCCGGCGAAGAAGGCGCATCCGGGGTTGCGCTGTTTTGATTATGACGGATTGACGGCCCGCCTTCGAACTGCGGGAGTGGAGGTTCGCGAAGACGACCGCATTCCGGGAGCGCGGCGGTGTCATATCCTTGATCCGTTTGGGAATCGGATTGAGTTGATGGCTGACCAGTCTCTCTGAGAAAACTCCGCCCCTTGGTCCTGGTTCAATCGAGAAGTCAAAATTCCCGCTCATCACGACCCTCCCTGCCCAAATCCCAACTCCCGGCAAAACCGGTTTGGGTGAGTTCTATTCGGTAGAATCAATCCGCAATGCTTGTGCTTGCTTCGGGCTCGCCGCGCCGCCAGGATTTGCTGCGGAGTGCCGGCATTTCGTTTGTGGTGCAGCCTGCCGACGTGGACGAGACTCCGTTGGCGGACGAGTCTGCTCGCGATTGCGCGGAGCGGTTGGCGCAAGAGAAGGCACTGACGGTGTGGCGCAAGCGGCCGAACGATGTGGTGCTTGGAGCGGACACGATCGTGGTGGTGGATGGAGCGATTCTGGGCAAGCCGGTCGACCCCGACGACGCGGCGCGGATGTTGCGGATGCTGTCCGGGCATGTGCATGAGGTGATTACGGGAGTGTGTGTAGTGAAGGCAGGGGCCAGGCCAGCGCCGTCCCAAGCACCCGAGTTGCCCCGCGATCCAGAAGTGGCCACTGCTTCCGAGACTACTCGGGTTACGGTCAGCCTGATTTCTGAGGACGAGATTCAGGAGTACGTTGCGACCGGCGAGCCCATGGACAAGGCCGGGGCGTATGCGATTCAGGGGATCGCGTCGCGGTGGATTCCACGGATTGAGGGGGATTACAGCAATGTGGTGGGATTGCCGGTAGCACTGGTTTACCGGATGTGGAGGGAGGTCGCCGGCGAGGGCCGGCAGCGCTCAGCGACCTAGGATTTTTTTTGGCCGGTGGTTTCGTCTTTCTTTTCTTCCGGGTCTTTGAGTCCTGCTTTGAAGTTGCGGATGCCGTCCGCCAGACCTTTGCCGAGGGAGCCGAACTTGGCTGGGGCAAACAGAAGCAAGGCAACCAGGATAATGACCAGCCAGTGCATTGGTGAGAGCCCGCCCATGTTGCCTCCGGTGCGCCTTGAACGACTACCTAGTGAATTTTAGGCCCAGTGAACTCGGCGAGTCAAAAAGGCGGGCCCCGGTACCGATTGGCCCAGCTCGATTTTCGGAGGTCTCTTTCAAAGCGTCGTCCCGAGCCATTCCCCACAGCGGGATCTTGCGCGGAGCAGTACGTGCGATCCCTCGACCTGCCGCCAGCGCGGGCTTTTGGGATCAGCGGACCGGAAACGACACCAACGGGCTCGCATACTGGTGCTCACCAACCTTCAGGTTTCGGGTCTACTCTTAAGCATGCACCTCGCAGGAGTGGAGAACATTTATGACGAGACTTGGGCTTGCTGCACTGATCTTTTGCATTCTTCCGAATGTTTCCCCGTGCGTTTTTCATGATGCCGCACTGGCTCAGGCTGCGGCTCAAGACGGGCAACGCAAGACCAGTGAACCGTACGCGGGAGACCTGTCGGTTTTTGAAACGCCGGGGCGGGATCAGCGGCTCGAGATCAATCGTGTGATGGACATCCTCGGCATCGCCGCGGGCAAGGGTGTGGCCGACATTGGAGCCGGGTCGGGGTGGTTCACGGTGCGCGCGGCTCGACGGGTGGGCGGCGAGGGGCATGTGTATGCGGTGGACATTAATCCGGAGGCGACCGAGTACATCCGGCATCGGGTCGAGAAAGAGCAACTGCAGAACGTGACGGCGATTTTAAGCAAGCCGGATGATGCCATGCTGCCGGCGGATTCGGTCGATGCGGTGCTGCTGTTGAAGACATATCACGAAGTGGCGCACCCGATGACGTTGCTGCGGAATCTGCGGGCAGCCCTGCGGGCCGGCGCGAAAATCGGGGTCATTGACCGCAACGGAAACGGCGAAGACCACGGGGTGGGGAGTCAAGTCGTGATTCGCGAGGCCAAGCAGGCCGGTTACCGTCTGGCGGAGAAATACGACTTCGTCAAGGCCGACAGGGAGGATTACTTTCTCGTGTTTAGAGCAGAATGAGTTCTTCGACGACGGACCAACTGGTGCGATTCAAATCGGCGAACCGGGGAAGATCGGCATCGGAGGCAGCGCCTTGCGGGCTGGCCCAGGCGTCCTCCATGGAGTCCCGGTCCGCGAAATAGAGCTCGATGATGGCGTCCCAGGCGGGAGGAGTCCGGGTGAGGTCCTCCGAGACATGATTTTGTCTGTAGTGGCGCAGGCCGGGAAGAGCTTTGGCCAGGGGAGCGTGGATTTGTTCGAGGTGGTGGCGGAATTGTTCTCTCGTCAGGTCCGGGCGGCGATAGAGGACGACCATGAACTTGAGCATGAGTGTGGAATCGGCCAGAGGTTCTTTCACCCCTCCGGGCCCGCATCCGTGCCGCATTTTCCCACAGCGTGCGCCCCTTCGACTCGGTTCCCGGCAGACCGTGGGCTGGAATCTTTCAGGGTTTCGCGAGATCAGGTGACGCCGGCAGAACAGAGGAAGGGCCAACCGGTCGCGGTAGAGCACAATGATGAACTTGTCCGGCCTCAAGGTGCGGCGGCGTCATGCGCTTTCAATCATTCCCGCCAGGAGCAGGGCACGGCGCGGCAGTTCGGTGATCACGATATTCTCATGGACCGCGTGGGCGCCTTCGCCGACGCCTCCCATGCCGTCGAGTGTGGGGATGCCGATGCCGGCGGTGAAGTTTCCGTCGGAGCCGCCGCCGACGGCGGCTTCCCGGAGCTTCCAGCGGATTCCGTTGGCGATGGCTTGCGCTTTTCGGTAGAGCGCCGCGACCCCGGCTGTACGCTCCATGGGGAGGCGGTTGATGCCGCCTTCGATGGCCAGCTTGCATCGTTTGTCGAAGGGCTTGAGGGCGCGCATTTTCCGGTCCAGGCTTTTGGCTTGTTGCGCGCTTTTGATGCGGACGTCGATTTCTACCATGGCTTCGGCGGCGATGACGTTGGTGCGTGTGCCTCCGCGAATCACACCCGGATTGACGGAGATTCCCTGCTTCCGATGGTTGAACCTTGAGATCGCCGCAATCTGGCGGGCGAGTTCGAGGATAGCGCTGTGTCCCTGGCCGGGGTCGAGGCCGGCGTGGGCGGCGATGCCTTTCACTGTGAGCGTGTAGTCGCCCACGCCTTTGCGTGCGGTCTTGACGGCTCCGCCGGCACCGGCGGCGGGCTCGAGGACCAGGACGGCGGCTGACTCACGGGCGAGCGCTTCGGTGATGTGGCGTGAGGAACTGCTGCCTACTTCTTCATCGGAAACCAGCAATACGGTGACCGGTCTGGGCAGGGCGTCGCCGTGCCAGACTTTCAAGGCCTCGATCGCCGATATCATCAGGGCGATGCCCGACTTCATATCGAGTACGCCCGGGCCGTGCAAGCGCCCGTTCGCCACGTGACAGGGCATCCTGGCGAGAGTTCCCAACGGATAAACCGTGTCGAAGTGGCCCAGGAGGAGGACCGGCGTGCGCTGGTCGCGTCCGGGGAAATCGATCTGGATGTGGTCGGCGTAATTCTCGGCGCGGTGAATGCGAGCCCTTCCACCGAAGGCTTCGAAGCGGGCGGCGAGCAGGGTGCCCATGCGGTCGGCGGCCCGTTTGTTGTCGCTCGGGGATTCGACCTCGACGAACTCCGAGATGGTTTGGACCAGAGCGTCGTTGCGGGCGGTGAGATAGTCGAGGCGATCGCGCCAATGGCGGGTGGAGTGGGCGGTGGTTTTCTTCGTGGGCATGAATGGTTTTCGAGAGCCGTCGACAGCTGCGACGTGTTGAGAGCTGCCGTCCCCTCCGGGACTCCGTTTCACAACTCTGCTTCCCGGGCGCTTACGCGCGCGACCTGGCCAATGGCGCTCCCTTCAGGGCTGGCCTCGAGGTTTCGTTCGCCATCGCTATCGTGCTGCTGCGTTGAACAGGTCGATTGGCTCGAGCCGTACAGTATAATCTTCACGCCGTTTGTGACCCACTATGAATGAAAGTAGCCCTGTGCCGGAAGGTTCGCCCAATGGGAGAAAGACCGGGCTCGACATCCACGAAATACTGGAAATTTTGCCGCACCGCTATCCGTTGCTGCTGATTGACCGCGTGCTGGAATTGAAGCGCAAGGAACGGATTGTGGCAATCAAAAACGTCACCATCAACGAACCTTTCTTTGTGGGCCACTTTCCCGGGTTGCCGATTATGCCGGGCGTGTTGATCGTGGAGGCGATTGCGCAGGCGGGAGGGGCGTTATTGCTGACCGAAGTCGAGGACCGTGACAACAAGGTTATGGTGTTTACCGGGATTGAGCGCGCAAAGTTCCGCAAGCCCGTGAGCCCGGGGGATCAGCTGCGGCTGGAGGTCGAAGTGAAGGGCTGGCGACAAGTTCCGGGCTTGACTGCGGCCAAGATGCAGGGCTACGCGTACGTTGGAGAAAAGCGCGTTGCCGAAGCAGGTGTGTCTTGCCAACTGATTGACAGTTCGCGGGGGCGCGGGTCCGAAGACGGCCAGTAGCGGACTTTGCGGACATCCCTTTCCCCACCGGGTCACGAGGGAGCACGGCAGTTCTGATTTCTTCGATCTGATCATTCGATGACCGGTTCTCCGAATATCCATCCAACAGCGATGATTGATTCCAGTGCCAAGGTGCCGGCTTCTTGCACGGTGGGGCCTTACTGCGTGATTGGGGCCGACGTTGAGCTTGGGGAGCGCTGCCATCTTCGATCCCACGTTGCCCTCGAAGGGCCGACCCGGATTGGGTCCGACAATGGATTCTTTCCGTTTTGCGCGGTCGGGATGGCGCCGCAGGATGTGACCTATGACGGTGAGGCGACGCGGCTCGAGATTGGGGATCACAACGAGATTCGCGAGTACGTGACCATCAATCGCGGGACCGTGAAGGGCGGCGGGTTGACGAAAATCGGGAGCCATCTGCTGATCATGGAGTATACCCACATCGGGCATGATTGCGTAATTGGCGATCACGCGATGCTGGTCAACGGAGCAACTCTGGGCGGGCACGTGACTGTGGAGGAATGGGCTGTGGTGGGGGCGCTGTGCCCGGTGCATCAGTTTGTGCGGATTGGGGCGCATTCCTATATCGGCGGTGGAACCACGATCACGCAGGATGTGCTGCCCTTCTCGATGACTTCGGCGGCGCGCGAGACGCATGCGTATCTCATGAACAAAGTCGGGTTGCAACGGCGCGGGTTTTCAAAAGAGCGGATTCGCAAGATTCATCACGCGTACAAGATTCTGCTGGCCTCGAAGATGAATACGTCGCAGGCGCTGGCAAAGCTGAAGTCGGAGACGGATCGCGGGGAAGATGTGGATCTGCTGATCCGGTTTATTGAAGGATCCGAGCGGGGAGTGATCAAGTAAGTAAGCGGTTCGAAAATCTCCTGCTCCCCTGAAACCCGCATCGGGGAGTCCATTGTTCACACTTACGTCGACCGGACTCCCATCGCAAAGCAGCGCCCTGGGGCGAGGCAGGGCGTTACGGAACCAGATGGTTTGCTGTGCGGTGGCGGTTTTCTGGTTCTTTGGCTCTCGGCTCGTCCTTTTCATGGCGTTGATGGCGCAGACGGTGGAGATGACGGAGGACATTCCGGCATTGCCCGCGAAGGAGTTTTGCCCTGCGATTCGCCTGGCATGCTCATGATCGGCGAATGCTAGACTGACTGCGCACCGCTGGTCGGGACGACTTCATGGCCGCCAATACTGAAAAACTTGGGCTTATTGCCGGCAACGGCAAGTTTCCGTTTCTCGTGCTGGATGCGGCGCGGGGGCAGGGGTTTGATGTGGTGGTTGCGGCCATCAAGGAGGAGACGTTTCCGGAGATCGAATCTCGCGGGGCGACGGCGGTGCACTGGTTTTCGCTCGGAGAGTTGTCAAAGCTGATCGAAACATTCCGGCGCGAGGGCGTGCGGCGGGCGGTGATGGCGGGTCAGGTCAAGCATAAGCAGATTTTTTCGAGCATCCGGCCGGACTGGCGGCTGGCCAAGCTTCTGCTATCACTGACCACGAGGAATACCGATTCGCTTCTGGGAGCAGTGGCGAAGGTGCTGGCGGAGGAGGGAATCACGCTGGAGAATTCGACCTGGCTGCTGGAGCCGCTGCTGGTAAAGGCGGGAGCGCTGACTCGGCGGGCTCCAACCGAACCGGAGCGGAAGAATATCGACTATGGGCACGAGGTGGCGCGGCAGCTGGCGCAGCATGATATTGGACAGACGGTGGTGATTGCCGAGTCAGCCTGCGTTGCGGTGGAGGCAATGGAGGGGACTGACGCGACCATTGAGCGCGCCGGGCAGATTATGCGCTCGCTGCACGGAGACGCTTCGACGCTGAGCCGGGATTTGACCGTGGTGAAGATTGCGAAGCCGAATCAGGACATGCGCTTTGATGTTCCGGTGATTGGGGTGAAGACGATTGAGGTGATGCGGGCGGCGGGGGCGACTTGTCTGGCGGTCGATGCGGGCAAGTGTCTGCTGCTGGATGGGCCGAAGGTGATTGCGGCGGCGGATCGAACCGGGATTTCGATTGTGGCGGCTGATTGAGTCTCGATTTCAAGCCACCCAGCCTCGGAAAAAACGCGGGACCAGGGTAGGCACCCGGCGTTCAGAATGGGCAACCCGCAGCAGTTTCCTGGTCGACGCCGCCTGGTGAGTTCCGTGACGGGAGGTCTTGATGCGCTCGAGGAAGACCAGTGGGAGGAGTTCAGAAGCTTCGGCGATCGCCGATCAACTTCGGCGGGCGTTTTATGGGGATGCATGGCATGGGCCGGCGGTGGTGGAATTGCTCGCAGATGTGGATGCGGAGACGGCGGCGGCGCGTCCCCTGGCTCAAGTACATAGCATCTGGGAGTTGCTCCTGCACATAGAGGCGTGGGATGGTGCGGGTCTGAAGCGCCTGGCCGGGAAAACGGCGCGGCTCCGGGGCAAACAGAACTTTCCCGACGTTGCCGAGCCAACCGAGGCGGCCTGGCGAGATGCCGTCTCTTCGGCGAAACGGACCCACGATACTCTGATCGAGACCGTTCAGGCACTGTCAGAGAAGCGCCTGCGCGATCAGGTGCCGGGGAAGCGGTACGATTTTTATCATATGCTGCATGGGATCGCGCAACACGAGCTGTATCATGCGGGGCAAATCGCGATTCTGAAGAAGGCCCGGACACCCGAGCGAAAATAAGAGCGAGTGAGACGCGACATTGATTCGCCTGGCAAAAGCCCGCACGATTCGCCACATCGCCTCAGATCCTTTGCGGAGCAAGAAACGCTCCGGATCACAGCGCACTCCTGATCCGGTTCTCACCATTTTTTGAAGATCACGGCTACGGCTGCGACGATCATCGCGAAACCGACTATATAGTTCCAGCGCATGGGTTGCTTCAGGTACAGCACGGAAAAGACGGCGAACACCGTCAGCGTGATTACCTCCTGGATTGTTTTCAGCTGGGCGGCGGTGAATTCATAGGAGCCGATGCGGTTGGCAGGAACCTGGAAGCAGTACTCGAAGAACGCGATCATCCAACTGATCACGATGACCTTGTAAAGGGGCACTTCACGGTATTTCAGGTGACCGTACCAGGCAAAGGTCATGAAGATGTTGGATATGGTAAGCAGTGCGATCGTGCGCATAGAGTGAGCGATCCTTTCGGCGAGTCCGGTCGAGCGATTATCGCCCACTGTCGGAAGCGATGCCTCGGTCCAGTTTCCGAAGGCAGCCGGCTGTTGCCCGCTGACGAATGACGCCGGTTCCCCGGGAACGCATGCGTTCCGTGTTTCGGCATCGCCGGGTGGTCCGGATGCTCTTTGCGGGGAATGCGTTTACAATTTGTTTCCGGCAACCGGCCAGCGGGAATTTTTCTGCCAGCGCATAAACCGATTTCTGTCGCCGTCGTGGGCGTGGGTGTTTTTGGACGCAATCATGCCCGAGTGTACAAGGAGCTGGAACTCGAAGGGGAGCCGGTTCGGCTGATTGGAGTGGTCGATCCGGATGCGAACCGTGCGGACGCGGTGGCGCGCGAGTTTGGATGCCAGGCGTTCGGGTCGGTGCGCGAGCTGGTGACCAGGCACAGCGAGGTGCAGGCGGCTTCGGTGGCAGCCCCGACGGTCGAGCATCTTCGGGTGGCGCGGGAATTGATGAAGGCCGGGGTCGATGTGCTGATCGAAAAGCCGCTCGCCGCTTCTCTGGTCGAGGCCAGGGAAATAGATACGCTCGCGGCTCAACAGAAACGGATTGTGCAGGTGGGACATCTGGAGCGGTTCAATCCGGCGGTGCGGGCGACTTTGCCGATTTTGACCCGGCCGATGTTTTTTGAGGTGCACCGGCTGAGTGTGTTTACTCCGCGATCGCTCGATGTCGATGTCGTGCTCGATCTGATGATTCACGATCTGGATATTGTGCTGGCGTTTGCCAAGTCACCGGTGAAGGAAGTACGCGCCGTGGGTCTGCCGATTCTTTCGGGGAAGGTCGATATTGCGAACGTACGGCTGGAGTTTGAGTCCGGTTGCGTCGCCAACTTTACGGCGAGCCGCGTTTCGACCGAGCGAGTGCGTAAGCTGCGGTTCTTCCAGCCACGGCAATACGTTTCGATTGACTACGGGCGCCAGGAAGTTTTGGTGTTTACGGTCGGGGCTGAATCGGCCGCGTCGGAAATGCCTTCGGTGAACCCGCAGATTGGAGTGAGCAAGCCTGCGGTGGCGGCGGAAGAACCGCTGCATGCGGAGTTGAAATCATTCTTGCAGGCGGTGCGGGAGCGGTCCACCCCAGTGGTGCCCCTGGGAGATGGGCGCCGGGCCCTGGCTCTGGCGCTGGAGATTTTGGCTGCGATCGGCGAGCATGGGGCGAAGGTCGGGCTGGCGGGCATGGACAAGGCACCGCATTCCCAGGATTTCAGAGAAAATCCCCATCCCCCACCCCGTCCGAAAAGGCACGTTTAGGTGGGCCCATTGCGCACCCGGCACCCTCCCATTCCTCCGTATTTACATATGTTTACAGAGCTCACTCTTGCTCAAAATGGGGGGAGCAGAATCCTGGGAAAGATGCGAGAATAGGAATTACCGTAGCCGGGAGCACCCGCGCGCCGTGGGCATATTCCTGCTCGTGAGAGATGCAACGCCGTGGGGTGTATTCGTGTCTAAACGACAGGCGGGTAGGGTCCGAACCAGCGCATGCCGATAACGCAAATTCCATTTCAGGATCCGGTAGCCCCGCCTGAAAAGTCCGAGCCTGAGCAGCTGGGGCTCTACGATCAGCTGGATTGGGAAACTGCGTACCGGGAGCTCGATGCCCGGGTGCCGCACCTGCTGATCCAGTTGCAGGACGATCTGGAACGGTCGCGCAAGCGGGAAGCCGTATGGATTTCGATCATTGTCCACCTGGTGCTCGCGATCCTTCTGGTGAATTTCAAGTTCATTGAGAAATTCATTCCCATCCACAGCGCCGTACTGGTGCCGGCGAACAGCAAAGAGAACACGACGTTCCTGGCGCTGCCGCCGGATCTACAGAAGCCCGCGCACAAGCCCAACACGAACATCCTCTCCGACAAAGACCGGATTGCGACGACGAGGCATCCGGAGCTGGATCCGAAAGAATTGCGGAAGGTTCTGGCGAGTCCGCCTCCGGGAGCACCCGGGTTGAGAGGGCCGCGCGGGGCACAGCCCGCGGCTCCCCAGCAGCAGGCGATGGCGCCCAATCAGGCGCCGATGCAGCCGCCGGCGCAACCGGCGCCGCCGCAGCAGCGCCCGCAATTTGAAACCAATCAGACGGCGCAACTGCAGACGCCGCCTTCCCATAACAGTTTCAGCAAATACGCGCAGGGGATGAGTGTTGGGTCGGCGATCCAGCAGGCGGCCCAGGATGCGGCGGCGCGACGCGCAGGCGGTGGCGGGCAGGAAGGCGATTTCGGCATCAATTCCCCGGCGCATGGGCGTCAGTACGGCAATCTCGAGGTGCTGAGCGATACTCAGGGTGTCGATTTCGGACCGTATCTGGAGCGTATCGTGCAAGAAGTACGAGAACACTGGTACGAACTGATTCCCGAGTCCGCCCAGATGAAGAAGGGGAAGCTCGCGATTGATTTTGCCATCATGAAAGATGGGCATGTGCAGGCGCTTGCGGTTCGGGCATCGTCCGGCGATCCTGCGCTGGACCGTCCAGCGTACGGAAGCATCACGGCTTCGGATCCTTTTCCGCCGCTGCCAAAGGAATTTACCGGGCCTTATCTCGAGTTGCGTTTCCGGTTTTACTACAACCCGGACAAAGCGGATCTGGAGTAAGGACCGGGCAGAGTCGGGCTCCTGGGACAACCGCCCGTTTGCCGGAGCGCTCGACGCGCGGAATCCCTTTCTTTTCTGCATCATCAAAACAGTTGTCGCGCGGCGCGGTTTGATTCCCCATGCCGGAATCCGCTTTGAAAACCTGTTTGTCGGGCATGGATCTCGGACTGAACCGCAGAAGTGGGGCGAGGCCCTGGCTGGCTGCGGCGCATCCTGCGGTCGAGCACTATTTGCCGCTGTTATATTGCATGGGCTCGCCTCGCTGGACGGGATCCGGTGTCCTATCCCTAATGAAGGGGTTGACTTCGGCGGATCTGACGCGCGGCAGGAAATAATCCCCGGCCTACCTTCCGGGCACGGCTACCTGCTACATTTTGAGGCGGTGTCTCCCGCCGACGAATACGCCGAACGCCGAAGTATCCGTGAATCGCGGGTTCGGCGCTTCGAGAAGATTCATATCGGGCTGGGAAACGTTCGTCTTCTCCTGGCTGTAATCACCGCGACCCTTGCCTGGACCTCGCTCCGATCGCATCTGCTTTCTGCATGGTGGTTGGCCGTACCGGTTGTGGCATTTGCTTCGATTGCGTACTGGCATTCGCGGATTCTTCGCTCACGAGAGCTGGCGGAACGCTCCGTCGAGTTCTATGAACGCGGACTGGCACGGATCGAGGATCGATGGGCCGGCACCGGAGAAACCGGCGATCGCTTCAACGATCCCCATCACGTGTACGCCGCCGACCTCGATTTGTTTGGCCATGCCAGCCTGTTTCAGCTCTTGTCGTCGGCGCGCACGCGAATGGGCGAAGAGCGGCTTGCCGAATGGCTGCTCTCGCCGTCGACGTTCGACCAGATCAGCCGGCGGCAGGCAGCGATCAAGGAACTGCGGGATGAACTTGATCTTCGCGAAGACCTGGCGGTGCTCGGCGGGGATGCCCATGTCGGGGTACATCCCGATGAACTGGTGAAGTGGGCGGAGTCGCCCGAGCAGATGGGGCGTCCCTGGATGGCGTGGCTGGCGCCCACGCTGGCGGCATTGGCCGTGCTGGGTGCGGTTGTGTGGACTGTCTGGGACCACTCCACCCTGTTCGTCGCCGTGGTGGTGATCGAGGCGGTGTTCACTTACGGGCTGCGCAAATTGCTGGACCCCGTTCTGCACGGCACGGAGCATGCGTTTCGCGACCTCGATCTGCTGGCCGGTGTACTGGAGCGGGTGGAGTCGCACTCCTTCCGCGGTCTCGAATTGCAGGCGCTTCAGCATGAGCTCGTATCGGGCGGGGTTCGGGCGCATCAGGCGATTGCGCGCCTCAGAATGCTGGTTGACCTCATCAATTCGCGGCATGACTTTTTTGTGCGGCTCATCGACGCTCCGCTGATGTATTCCGTACAGGTGGCATACGCCGCGGAACGCTGGCGACGGACTCACGGCCGCCAAGTCCGGCAATGGCTGGACGTTGTTGGAGAAATTGAAGGGCTGCTCTCGTTGGCAGCTTACAGCTTTGAGCATCCGGGCGATCCGTTTCCCGAGTTCGTCCGGGGGGCCGCGAGTCTGGACGGGGAAAAACTGGGACATCCACTGCTGCCGGCGGCGGTGTGCGTTCGCAACAACCTGAGCATCAGCCGGCAGACGCGCGTGCTGCTGGTGAGTGGATCGAACATGTCAGGGAAGAGCACCCTGCTGCGCGCGGTCGGCGTCAACGTGGTGCTGGCTATGGCGGGAGCTCCCGTGCGGGCCTCCGGGCTGCGGCTGACCCCGCTCGAGGTCGGCGCCAGCATTCGCATCAACGATTCCCTCAAGGAAGGCAGCTCACGCTTCTACGCCGAGATTACCCGGCTGCGGCAGATTGTCGATTTCGCAGGCGGCAGTCCGCCGCTGCTGTTCCTGCTGGACGAACTTTTGCAGGGCACGAATTCGAAGGACCGGCGAATCGGTGCCGAGGGGATTGTACGGGCGCTGGTTGATCGCGGGTCCATTGGGATGGTGAGCACACATGACCTCGCGCTGACCGACATCGGCGGGTCCCTGGACCGCCATCTGCGCAACGTGCACTTTCAGGACGAACTGTCCAACGGGCGGATGAGCTTTGACTACACTCTGCGCGATGGCGTAGTCACCAAGAGCAATGGGCTTGAGCTGATGCGCTCAATCGGGTTGGATGTCTAGCCCGACCGCTCATTGCTGATTCCTTAAGATAACCTCTCACCGGGCTACCAGACGCGGCACTGCACCTTGTTCACCATCGGCGAGCCGGCTTTGCAGTGGAAAGCCTGCTGGAATTCCGGCATGTTCGACACGACGCCGTTGGTGCGGTACTTCTCCGGCGAGTGCGGATCGACGGTGGCGCGGAGGCGCTTGGTCTCGTCGCGGGTTTCGCCGCACCAGCTTTGTCCGTAGCCGACAAAGAAACGCTGCTCAGGAGTCAGGCCGTCGATCGGGTCGAGCTTCTGGGCCTTTGTGTCTTCCTTCCATGCCATATAGGCGAGCAGCAGGCCGCCCAGGTCGGCAACATCTTCACCCAGCGTCAGCTTTCCGTTGATCTTGACGTCGTCGATGACGGTGTAGCCGGAATACTGCGTCGAGATGCAGTCGGCGCGCTCCTGGAATTTCCTGGCGTCCTCCGGTGTCCACCAGTCGCGCAGGTCGCCGTGGGCATCGAACTGACGGCCTTCGTCGTCGAAGCCGTGCGTGAGTTCGTGGCCAATGGTGCCGCCGGTGTCGCCGTAGTTGGGTGCGGCGTCGGAGGTGGAATCAAAAGCTGGAGGCTCGAGGACTCCGGCGGGGAAATTGATGTCGTTCATCTGCGGATCGTAATAGGCGTTGACGGTGGGGGGAGTCATGCCCCACTCGCCGCGATCGACCGGTTTGCCGATCTTCGCGAGTTGACGGTTGAACTCGAAGGTGCGGGCGCGCTCGACGTTGCCCAGCTCGTCACCGCGGATGATTTCCAGCTTCGAATAGTCGCGCCACTTGTCGGGATAGCCGATCTTGTTGGCCATGGCGTGCAGCTTTTCGAGAGCTTTCTGCCTGGTGGCGGGGGTCATCCAGGTGAGGCTCGTGATGTCCTGCTCCATGGCGGCTTGAATTTCCTTCACCATCTTGAGCGCTTCCTGCCTGGCCTCGGGCGGGAAATATTTTTCCACGTACGCCTGGCCGAGGGCTTCCCCGAGATAGCCGTCAACGGCTTCGGTGCAACGCTTCCATCGAGGCTGGAGTTCCTGCTGGCCGCGCAGCGTCTTTCCGTAGAAAGCGAAATTCTCGTTCACGAATGCGGAGGAAAGATGCGGAGCGTTGGCATGCACCAGGTGCCAGCGCAGATAGGTCTTCCAGTCGTCCAGGCTCTCAGAGTTGAGCACCGTGCTCATCGTCTTGAAGAAATTCGGGGAGGCGACGTTCAGCGAGGCTGGCGCTGGCATGCCGACCTTGGCGAAGAACGCCGGCCAGGGGAATTCCGGAGCGAGCGTTTCCAGTTCCCCACTGGTCATCTTGTGGTCGAGGGCTTTCGGATCGCGGCGCTCGACCCGCGTCATGGAGCCTTTGGCGAGTGCGGTTTCGATACGCATGACGGTTTGCGCCTGGGCCGCGGCTGCTTCGGGTTTGTCGCCCAGGAGTTCGAACATCTTCGCGACGTGGGCGAGGTAGGCTTTGCGGAGTTCCTGCGACTTGGCGTCCTCTTTGGTGTAGTAGTCGCGGTCGGGCAGGCCGAGGCCGCCCTGGTCGACGGCGGCGATGACCTGGCTGGCGTTACCGAAGTCCTGGATGGAGTCGAAGCGGAACAGGACGTTGTCGTCGGTCATGGCGGCGGCGACGTCGGCAATGTCAGACTTCGATCTGATCTGGGAGATGCGCTCCAGTTCCGGCTTCAGCGGGTCCACTCCCTTGGCGTCGATGCCCTTCTCGTCCATGCAGGAGGCATAGTAGTCGCCAATCTTCTGGGTGACGGCATTGCGGTTGGCTTCGGGAGCGGCCGCGGCTTCGAGGATGCCGCGCAGACGGGTACGGTTTTCGTCTTGCATCTTCGAGTAAGTGTCCCAGGAGGCCTGGTCGGCAGGGATGGGGTTGGCCTTGATCCAGCCGCCGCAGGAGTAGTGGAAGAAGTCAACACAGGGATCGATGCTGCGGTCCATGGAGTCAAGGTCGAGGACAGGTTCGTGCTTCTCGGCGGCTTGCTGTGCGTTGGCGAAAGTCAGGAGCAGGATGGTTGTGAGCGCAAGCCGACCGATGCGCAGAGTGGCCATGAAAGGAACACCTCTTTGGGAATCGTCAAAATTGTGGACCCACGAGTATAAGACATGGAGAGCCGCTTCCGGCAGCGGCAGCTCCGGGAAAACCGGCCGCCGGCCGGCTCTGCCCTTAGCCTTTCCGCAGGTGGATCGAGCCGTCGCCGGTGCGGATGGTCAGCAGGCTGCCGCCACCGTTGAGCTTTCCGTGGACTTCATTTTGACGCTGCATACCGGTGATGGTGACCGGCATGTCCAGGTCGATGTGGCCGTCGCTGGTGTGCAGGTCGACGTCGGCGGCCAGATCGGCGGGGACTTCGAGGGAGACACTGCCGTCACCGGTTTCGAGCCGCCAGCCCGCAGCCAGGGAAGAGCCGGAGTTGGCGCGCACGTCGACGTGTCCGTCGCCGGTTTTGAGTTCGAGTTCGTCGAAGCGGCCGCTGGCGCTGATGTGGCCGTCGCCCGTGGTGGCGTGCAGTTTGCCGTCAACGCTGTCGAGGGTCACCGAACCGTCGCCGGTGTGGAGTTCCATATCGCCCTTGAGGCTGGCGACATCGATCTTGCCGTCGCCGGTGCGAAGACTGACCTTACCTTCGCCGGGCATCTGGATGATGATGTCGACGCGGTGGCCGCCGATTTCCATGAAATGGAAGTCGTGGTGTGGATAGTGCACCTCGATTTCGACGGTGTCGCCGCTTTGGCGTTCGTCAACGCGGATGCCGCCTTCGCCGATCTTGTAGCGAGTCGTGATGACCTTGGCTTCGATCGTGTTCTGATCCCAGGTGGTGACCTTGATATTGGCGTCGGAGGTTTCGATGCGCAGTTCGGGCTTGCCGCCGATGGTGTAGGTTTTCGACCATTCGTCGGCGCGGGCGGGCAGAACCGCGGCAACGCCAACGGCCAGCACTGCCAGGGACAGGCGGATCGCGAGTGATTTCATGGGTTTCTCCGAGCGGGCAGCCAGGCTGCGCCCCGCGGGTTAGACGAAGATACGGGGAATCGGTGAGGCTGGTTCCAGGAAAAAGGGTTCAGGAGCGGGGGGCGACATAGGCCATTCGAATCAGGGTGCGTTCGGAGAAGGGCAGGTACAGCAAAGCGGCGCTGGCTGCGAAGGCTGCGCCCAGGCCGATTTGCGGGATCAGCAGGAACGGAGCAATGGCCCACAACTGATCGAGCCCCAGGACGAAGGGAAACATCTGGCGGAATTTCTCGCCCAGGCGTTGATAGTCGAAGCTGACCGCTGAGAATAAATAGAGACGCAACGGGATGCCGACGCCTGCGGTGATCAGGACCGCGCCGGCCAGGACAATCCCCCACGGGTGGCCAAACGAGTCTCCGATTTCGAGGACGTAGCGGAGCAGGAAAAGCGCGGAGAGGTAGAAGCACAGGTACATCACCTGAATGAGGGCGAACAGGCCGCGGGTGGTGGTGCGGCGGGGTATGGGAACTTCCAGTTCAGGATGCATCGGGGAGGTGGCATCGGGGAGCACCGGGGTTGGCGACGTCGTGGCTCCCGGCGGTTCGAGCGGCGTGACCGGGGATGGGGCGGTGTTCTGGGAATTGTTCCGCACGGGGGCAATGAAGCGGTATCCGCGGCGGGCGAGGGTTTCGATGTAGCGCGGGCTGGAGGCGGAGTCCCCCAGGGCCTCGCGGACTTTGTTGATGGCGGTGTTGAGGCTGTGGTCGAAATCGACGAAGGTATCTGAGGGCCAGAGCTTCTGCCGCAATTCTTCGCGGGTGACAACCTCGCCGGCACGTTCGAGCAGCAACGCCAGAACCAGGAAGGGCTGGCCCTGCAAGCGGAGTCTTACCCCGCTCTTACGCAATTCGCCCGCACTGAGATCGAGTTCGAAGACTCCGAAACGCGCGACTCGGCTGTTAGGCGGCGGGACCGGCATGGACGACGGGGTAGTTTAGCATTGCCGGCCCCGGACTTTGGACCCCGGACCTCAGAACCCCGACCCCGGAACCTTGGATGCCAGCTTTGTTGCTTTCTACGCCCGCCCTTCTTGACGGGGCTACAATAGGCGCGTGACCGCCCCTGAGGTCGAGGATCCATCCGCTCACAAGGATCACCGCCATCACGTTTACGCACCGGAGACTGCCGGATGGCCGCTGATCGCACCAGTGATGCTGCTCATTCTCATGCGAGACCGGCACAACCTCGAGGGGAGCCTGCGCTGAACGCGGGCTCGGAACCGGGGACGAACCGTGGACCGCTGCTTGTCGTCATCGTCGGGCCCACGGCCAGCGGAAAGACATCGCTCTCTCTCGCGCTGGCCGAGAGGTTCTCGGGGGAGATCGTCAACTGCGATTCGGTGGCCATGTACCGCGAGTTCGACATCGGGACGGCCAAGCCGAGCCCTGCCGAGCGCGGGAGGGCGCCGCACCATTTGTTCGATTGTGTCGATCCCACCACGGACGGGACTGCCGGGGAGTATGCGCGGCGGGCGCGGCGGACGCTTGCCGAGATCAAGGCGCGAGGCGGTTTGCCGATCGTTGTGGGAGGAACAGGACTGTATTTGCGGGCGCTGCTGGAGGGGCTGTTTCCGGGGCCGCAGCGGTCGGAGCAGTTGCGGGAGCGGCTGCGCGCACGGGCCGCCGACCGGGGATCGAACTATCTTCATCGAATTCTCGCACGGCTCGACCGGAATGCGGGGGCCAGAATCCATCCGAACGATGCGCCGAAGTTGATCCGCGCCATCGAAGTTTGCTTGGCTTCGCGGCAGAAGATGTCGGAGATGTGGGAGCAGGGGCGCGATCCGCTGCGGGGGTTTCGGATTCTGCGGCTGGGGCTCGATCCGGACCGGGCGGCTCTCTACGAGCGCATTAATCGCCGTGCCGGGTCGATGTTTGAGGCTGGACTGATCGAGGAGACCAGGAAACTTCTGGCGAAGTACGGGGATCGGGCGCGGCCGCTCGGCTCGCTCGGCTACAAACAGGCAGTCGAGTTCTTGCGCGGGGAGTTGAGCCGCGATGAGGCCCTGCGGGCGGCGCGGCAGGCTCATCGCAATTATGCCAAGCGGCAAATGACCTGGTTCCGTCGAGAGCCCGACGTCAGGTGGTTCAAGGGATTCGGGGATGACAGGGAGATCCGGCGACAGGTGTGTGCTCTGGTCGACGCCTCCAGGTCAGCCACGCACCCTGATGCGGGTTGAGGAAAACCCCGCCTTCCAGGCAAAACCGGCCGGAAGCGGGGCACCCGCGGGGGAATCAGCGGCTCGAGCCTGACGTCGGCGGGCCGATCTTCTGCTATCGTTCCAGCATGCGGAAAATTCTGGGTCTGGTGATCGTTGTCGCCACTGTCGCTGTGTCTGGTTTCGCCAGGGACAAAACTTCTCGCCCCGGTCCGGTTCGTCACACTGCGGCGGGGGATAAGTGGGCGGAGAGGACTCTGCGCAGGCTGACGACGGAAGAGAAGGTTGGCCAGCTTTTCATGATTTGGTGCCGCGCCAGTTTTCTGAACGTCGAGAGTCCCGAATATCTGGAACTGCGCGAGGCGATGGAGAAGTATCACGTGGGCTCGTTTGCCATGACGGTGCATGTCGATGGGCCGTTTCTGCTGCGCAGCGGGCCTTTCGAGGCCGCCGAGTTGCTCAATCGTCTGCAGCGCGATTCCAGGCTTCCGCTGCTGGTTGCGGCGGATTTTGAGCGCGGGGTGGCGACTCGGCTGACGGGGACGACCAACTTTCCGCACGCCATGGCTTTTGGAGCAGCCGGCAAGACGGAAAACGCGGAGGCCTTCGCGCGAATCACCGCGGAAGAGGCGCGCGCTATCGGCGTGCACTGGAATTTTTTCCCGGACGCGGATGTGAATTCGAATCCGGCCAATCCCATCATCAACACGCGTTCCTTCGGGGAGGATCCCCAGCAGGTGGGCGATCTGGTTACGGCCTACATCAAGGGTGCGCGCGAAGGCGGGATGCTCACTACGGTGAAGCATTTTCCCGGGCACGGCGACACGGCGACCGATTCGCATCTCGGGGTTGCCAGCGTGAACGGAGATCGTGGCCATCTGGATTCGATCGAACTGCCGCCCTTCAAGCAGGCGATCGCTGCCGGGGTGGATGCCGTCATGGTGGCGCATGTGACCGTGCCTGCGCTCGATAACGACCCCAATCATGTGGCGACCATATCGCCGGCGGTCGTTTCCGATCTGCTCGAGAAGCAGTTGGGATTCAAGGGACTGGTTGTGACGGATGCTCTCGATATGGCCGGGTTGACCCACCTGTTTGCCAATGACATCGGGCGGGCGGCGGTTGAGGCGTTCAAGGCGGGCAATGACCTGCTGATCATCCCGGCCGATCTTGCGGCTTCCTTCCAGGCGATGGTCAAGGCGGTTCGGAGCGGTGAAATCAGCCCGGAGCGTCTGGATCGCTCCGTGCTCAAGATCCTGAAAACAAAGGCGTCTCTCGGATTGAACCAGGCGCGGACGGTCGATCTCGGGGCAATTTCGACTGCGGTCGGAAAGCCCGGGGACATCGCCTTTGGCCAGCAGGTAGCCGACTCGGCCATTACGCTGGTGCGCGAGAATGGCAAGCTGCTGCCCCTCAAATCGAAGGGAACCGCCAAGGCTGGACTTCCGTATACCATAAGAGAAGAGACGCATAACCAGACCGTCGTGGTGCTGTTTTCCGACGACGTGCGCACCGAGTCGGGTCGCGCTTTTGGACGGGGGTTTCGTGCCCGCATTCCCGATGCGCACCTGATTTATGTGGATCCTCGGGTCGCGGCGGGTATGAGCGATGAAGTTCTGAAAGCCGTCGATGAGGCCCAGACCGTGGTGGCCGCAGTTTACGTCATCCCCACGGCGGGCAGGGTTGGAAACACCGTCGCCATGGCCGACGCCACCGGCACACTGCTCGGGCAGGTGCTCGATCATGCCGCCGCGAAGACGGCTGTGGTGGCCATGGGGAATCCGTACCTGGCAAGCGACTTCCCGAAGATCGAAAACTATATGTGCACGTTTTCGAACGCGACGGTCTCGGAAGTGGCGGCCGTGAAGGCGTTATTTGGAGAAATTCCGATTCGCGGGCATCTGCCGGTTACAATCCCGAACGTCGCCGAGCGCGGCACGGGACTGGAACGTCCTGCGCAGGTTGCAAAAGGAGGGTCTCCGCATGTGGGCAACTAGACATCAGTTGGCAGGCTCTTTGGCTTTGGGACTTGGAATTGTTTTGTTGTCGGCCTGCAGCATCAATGTGAAGAAGGAAAAGGACGGACAAGACAAGCAGGTGGATATCAATACCCTCGTGGGCGGCATTCACGTGAGCAAAGACGTGAACCCGGCCGATGTCGGGATTGACATTTACCCTGGGGCTCGGCTCAAGCAGAAAGCCGTCAACGGAGAAAACAAGAGTGCGAACGTAAATATCACGGGCTTCGGCTACGGGTTGAAAGTGGTTGCGCTCGACTATGAGTCCGATGATTCTCCCGCCAAGGTCGTCGACTATTACAAAAGCCGGCTGAAGAAGTATGGGGATGTTCTGGTCTGCCACACCAGTCATCTGGTGGTCAACCCTGACGTGAAAGACCTCAACAAGGGATCGGATCAGCTTGCCTGCGAAGGAAACGCGGGAGTGAACGTCGAGTTGAAAGTTGGGACGAAAGCAAATCAGCACATTGTTGCGGTCGAACCGGAGGGCCAGGGTTCGAGCTTTTCGCTGGTCTATGTGCACACCCACGGCAAGAACGCGGAGCTCTAGCGCATCAACGGAGGGGATTTATGTCTCGTTTCCTGACACTGGGATTGACTCTGGCCGCACTGGCCATGCCGACGCTGGCACAGCAATCCGGCACGCAGGGCAAGCCATTTGACGTTCGCAGTTCGGTCGGGGACATGCATGTGGGCAGCGACGCGACCGCCGAAAAGGCGGGTTTGCCGCTCTATCCGGGCGCGCAGCCCAAACATGAAGACAGCAACGATCCCCTCAATTTCGGAATCTTGACCGAAAACTTTGGTCTCAAGCTGGTCGTCGCCAAATACCAATCGGATGATCCTCCGGCAAAAATCCTGGCTTTCTATCGCGACAAGCTGAAGAAATACGGCAAGGTGCTCGAATGCCACACTCATGAGGGCGGAGGTGGGCATACCGACTGGAACGATGATGAGCAGAAATCGAAAGAACTGAAATGTGATGGAGACAATACCGGTCCGACAACCGAACTGAAGGCCGGGACCGAGGACAACCAGCACATCGTGGCGGTTGATCCCCGGGACGATGGCAAGAAGTCTGAATTCGTAATCGTCTACCTGTACAGCCGGGGCAAGAAAGCGGACATCTGACGCCGCCACGAGCTGGCAGCGGCGCCCGCGCCACCATCCATTTGGCTTGCCTCTGCCCTCCGAAGTGCTGTACCTTCAAGCGAAGCCCGTCTCGGTTCTCGTGTCCCTAGGATGGAGCAGCCCTGCTACAAGTGCGGTCAGTTGTCGGAGGAAGGCAGGCCCTTTTGTCCGCATTGTGGGGCGCCGCAGATTCGTGTGGTGGTTGCCGAGACGGTGCCGGCAGCCAAACCTTTTGCCGAGGTCGAAGCCGCGGCGCCGGGGGAAGCTCGACTGCGCGCGTCGGAGACCGTGCCCGTGCTGGCGGTTCCGGTGCGCTGGTCCCAGGCGTTCCAGCCCTGCATCCTCGCAGCCATCGTAGCGTCCTTGCTGATGCTCCTGGGCCTGAATGCGCTGGTCGGAATGTTGAGTGCCGGATTTCTTGCCGTCGTGTTCTATCGAGGAGCGCGACCCGGAGCTGTGCTTAAGCCCGGCTCGGGAGCCAGGCTGGGAATCATCAGTGGTTTGCTCTCTTTTGCGATCAGCGCATTCGTGGTTGCCCTGGCCGCCATGGTGCCCGATTTGAGAAACAGGTTGCAGCAGCAGGTGATCGACAACGTCCAGAAGGTGGCTAACTCACGCCCCGGTGATCCGAGGATCCAGACCTTGCTCGAGCAGTTGAAAACCCCCGAAGGATTTATCACCATCCTGATCGTCGCCGGGATGATGCTGCTGGTGGTTTCGATTGTGCTTGCCAGCTTCAGCGGAGCTGTGACCGCAGTCATGCTGAGCCGGCGGGAGCGACGCTAGAATCGCCGGCTGCCTGCCTATCGCAAGCCTTGCGGCATGCTGCGTCCGCCGCGTATGATGCACGGTTTGTACTTTTCCCGATGAATGAGCCTGCGCGCGGATCGCTGCTCGGGATCGAGCATCTCGAGACCAAGGAAATCCTGGACCTGCTGAAGCTGGCCCGCCGGATGAATCCGCACAAGGCGCGTCCGTTGCTGCGCGGCAAGCATGTGGTGCTGCTGTTTTACGAGGCTTCGACCCGGACGCGCACGTCTTTCGAATTCGCTGCCCGGGCGCTGGGCGCGATGACGTCGCTGGTGCAGTCCTCGGGATCGAGCATCGAAAAGGGCGAGTCGGTGCTCGACACGGGATACACGCTGCGCGCCGTCGGAGCCGATTGCATCGTGATACGCCATCCCTCGGCTGGTGCGCCCCACCTGATGGCGACTCACCTCGATATTCCGATCGTCAATGCCGGAGATGGAATGCACGAGCATCCCTCGCAGGCGCTGCTGGATGCGGTGACGATTCTTAAACACAAAAAGTCATTCCCGGGTCTGCAGGCGACCGTTATCGGTGATATTTTGCACAGCCGGGTGGCACGCAGCGCCTGCCACTTGCTCAGCCGGTTCGGAGTGAAACTGACTCTCTGCGGACCGCCGGAATTTGTGCCCGAGGTGGCCGCCACCCTGGCGCCGGGGCTGCGGGTGACGCGGCACATCGAAGATGCGTTGCGCGGGACCGATGTGATCATGCTGCTGCGCGTGCAGAAGGAGCGGCTGGCCGGAGAAAAGATTCGGCCGCAAGACTACATCGCGCGCTATCAGATGACGGCGGCGCGGTTGAAGCTGGCAAAACGGGATGCGATTGTCATGCATCCGGGGCCCATTATTCGCGGGTGGGAATTGACGGCCGACGTGGCTGACGGGCCGCAGTCTGTCATCGTGGACCAGGTACACAATGGAGTTCCGACCCGCATGGCGATACTGGCGCGGGCGCTGGGAAAATCGCGATGACAAATCGCGATGAGAACCCCTGCGGAACAGCCGCTTCTGATCTACCTGCGCGGCACCGATGTGGGGGTGGAACTGGGGTTCCAGGTTGGACCGGCGGCCCGATCCGGCATGCCACGTTCTTAGAAGATGAGAGGAGAAATCCGCGGGAATCCGCGGAAAACAAGTCACTCCGGAGTTGCGGATGACCATGACGGGAACAAAGAGCCTGTTGATCAAGGGCGGGCATGTAATCGATCCGGCGGCGAAGGTCAATCGGCCGATGGACGTTCTGCTGCGCGAGGGCCGGGTGTCGGAGATGGCTTTGCCCGGCAGGGTGCGCGGCGGAGCGGACGAGAACTTCGATGCGCGCGGGCTGATGGTTGCGCCCGGGTTCATTGATCTGCACGTGCACCTGCGCGAGCCGGGGCAGAACTACAAAGAGACGATCGCCACCGGAACCGCGGCCGCCGCGGCGGGAGGTTTCACCTCCGTTTGCACCATGCCCAACACCACGCCGGTGGTCGATACGGCGGAATGGGTGGCGTGGTTGCGTCATCCTGAACGCGGAGCCGTGGTCAATGTGTTTCCGATCGCCGCCGCGACTCGGGGCAGCCGCGGCGGGACCATCACTGATTTCAGCGCGTTGCAGCGCGCCGGAGCGGTTGCAGTGACCGATGACGGCAAGCCCATTCTCGATGACGACGTGATGCGCATGGCGCTGCGCCTGGGGGCGGAACTGAATTTCCCGGTTGTGCAGCATGCCGAGGATACGCGGCTCACCGAGAACTGTTCGATGAATGCCGGCCCGACCAGCTTTCGCCTGGGGCTGCGCGCCATGCCGGCGTTGGCCGAAGCGGCGATCGTCGACCGTGATGTGCTGCTGGCGCAGCAGATTCCGGAGTCACGGCTGCATGTCGCCCACCTGTCGACTTCCGACGCACTGAAAGCGGTGCGCCGCGGCAAGCGCGCCAAGGCCCGCGTCACCTGCGAGGTCACGCCGCACCACTTCGCGCTGATCGACGAGAACGTCGGGGAATACGACACCAACTTCAAGATGAATCCCCCGCTGCGGTCGGCGGCGGATCGCGAGGCCCTGGTCGTGGCTCTGGCAGATGGAACCGTCGACGCGATTGCCACCGATCATGCTCCTCATGCCGCCCACGAAAAAGGGGTGGAATTCGAGCGGGCCGCGTTCGGCATCACCGGGCTGGAGACGGCTGTGGCGCTGGCGGTCACCACCCTGCATCGCCAGCACAGGATTCCGCTGATGCGAATCGTTGAATTGTTTACTTCCGGCCCGGCGCGGGTTTTTGATCTCGACGGGCGCGGCACCTTGGCCCGCGGCAGTTTTGCCGATGTAACCATTTTTGATCCGAGGAAGCGGTGGTCATTCGACGCGGCTCAATCGCGGTCGCTGTCCCGCAACACTCCGTTTGATGGCCGGCAGTTCACGGGCAAGGTGGTGGCCACGATTGTGGGCGGGAGGATCGTGCACCGCGACCACTAGTTCCTTCGCGGCTGCCGCCTCCCGGGAGGAGGCTTGATGATTCGCGCAATGCGCATTGGAATTGTTTCCCTTCTACTGTGGATTCCGTCTCTGGCTGCGGGCCAGGCCAGTCGGGCGCCTGCCCCGGACCAGCCTTCAGCCTGGAGTGCGGCCGAGACGCAGCCGTTTCACGTCGATTCCGCGGTCGAAGCCTACCTTGCCAAGATGCCCGCGGCCGAACGCGCCAACTCCAATGCCTATTTTGAAGGCGGCTACTGGCTTATTCTGTGGGACTTTCTCTCGACCGTCTTCGTGATGTGGCTGCTGCTCGAGTTCCGCTGGTCGGCCCGCATGCGAAACCTGGCGCAGCGGATCACTCGATACCGTCCGCTCGAGACCGCGATCTACTGGGTTCAGTTCATCGTGGTTGCATCGATACTCACATTTCCGGTGACGGTGTATGAAGGTTACTTCCGCGAACGCAAATACGGGCTCCTGAACCAGACCTTCGCCGGGTGGCTGCGCGACCAGCTGGTGATGCTGGCGGTGGCCGTGCTGCTGGGAGCAATTCTGGTCGTGCCGCTGTTTGGGCTCGTGCGGCGCCTCGGGAAAGGCTGGTGGGTGTGGGGAGCGATCGTGATGATCGGGTTCACCGCATTCGTCAGTCTGATTGCGCCGGTGTATATCTCCCCCTTGTTCAACACCTACAGGAGCCTCAAGGACACTCGCATCAAAGATCCCATTCTGGCCATGGCGCGGGCAAATGGAATCCCCGCTTCGGATGTTTATGAGTTCGACGCCTCCCGCCAGTCGGACCGCGTCAGCGCCAACGTCAGCGGCTTTGCCGGGACGATGCGGATTTCGCTCAACGACAACCTGATTCGTCGCGGCACCCTGCCGGAGATCGAGGCGACGATGGGTCACGAAATGGGGCACTACGTCCTGAATCATGCGTACAAGGGATTGGCGATGTTCGCGATTGTCATCGTGATCGGATTCGCGTTTCTCAACCGGGGTATCCAATTCGCCCTCAAACGTTGGGGAGAGAAATGGGACGTTCGGGAAATCACCGATGTTGCGGTGCTGCCCCTGGCGGCTCTCGTTCTATCGGTCTTCTTCTTCCTCATGACGCCAGTGACGAACACGATCACGCGCACCATGGAATTCGAGGCTGACATGTACGGCCTGAATGCAGCCCGGCAACCCGACGCCGAAGCCAATGTGGATTTGCTGCTCGGAGAGTACCGCAAGATGGATCCTGGTCCGATCGAGGAATTCCTGTTCTACGATCATCCCGGCGGAAGGACACGGATTACTGCCGCGATGCGCTGGAAGGCTGAGCATCCCGAGACGGCGTCGCCGGAAGAAATGGCAAGACCTCTATTTTAGTAACTCCGACGGCGGTGCAGATTTCCGGTACTGCGGCGACGTGAGCCCGCGGCCGCCGCCGGGATGGCGGCGCTACGCCAGGATTCCCATTCGCTTTCCAACTTTCTCTAGTACCTCCAGCGTCTTCTCCAGTTCTTTTTTGGTATGCGTCGCCGTCATGATGGTGCGGATGCGGGCTTTGCCTTCCGGGACTGTGGGGAATGCGATGCCTGTGCCGAGCACACCTTCGTTGAACAGCTCGCGCGAGAAGTCCATCGTTCGCTTGCCGTCGCCGATGATGATTGGAGTAATCGGGGTTTCGCTCGCTGGGGTGCTCTTGCCGCCGATGTCGAAGCCGAGCAGGCCGAGTTCTTTTTTCCAGAAGCGTGTGTTTTCCCATAGTTTTTCCATGCGCTCGGGCTCGTTTTCGAGGACATCGAATGCTGCGATGCAGGTGGCGGCAACCGACGGTGGATGCGAAGTCGAAAACAAGAACGGGCGGGCGCGGTGATAGAGGAAGTCGATGAGGTCGCGTGTGCCGCAGACGTATCCGCCGAGTGCGCCGATCGCTTTTGACAGTGTGCCGACCTGGATGTCGACGCGGCCATGCACTTTGAAATGGTCGATGGTGCCGCGGCCGTTGCGGCCAAGGACGCCGGAGGCGTGGGCATCATCGACCATCATGATGGCGCCGTATTTTTCGGCGAGATCGCAGAGGGCCGGGAGGAGGCCGATGTCGCCGTCCATGGAGAAGACGCCGTCGGTAATGAGCAGTTTCTTGCCGGTCTCGTTTTTCACACTGGCGAGCTGTTCTTCGGCGTGGGCGATATCTTTGTGGCGGAAGACGAGGATTTTCGCCTTGGAGAGGCGCGCTCCGTCGATGATCGAGGCGTGATTGAGCGCGTCGGAGATGATGAAGTCGTCCTTGCCCAGCACGGCCGAGACCGTGCCGGCATTGGCCGCAAATCCGGACTGGAAGACGACGCATGCTTCGACGTTCTTGAAGCGTGCGATCTTTTCTTCCAGTTCCATGTGAATCTTCATCGTGCCGGCGATGGTGCGCACGGCCCCCGATCCAACGCCGTATTTGCGCGTGGCTTCAAGGGCGGCTTCGCGCAGCTTGGGATGCGTTGTCAGCCCCAGATAGTTATTCGACGCCAGGTTGATGACCTTTTTTCCGTCGAAAGTGCAGACCGGGGCTTGCTCGTCGTCGAGCACGCGCAGCTTGAAGTGCGTGCCCTTGGCCTTGAGTTCGTCGAGCTGATCGGTGAGGTAGGAGAGCGGGTTGGTACGGGTTGCTGTGGTCATGGATGCCTCTGGATGCTCTCTGCGATGGTCTCTTCCGCCGATTCACGCGGACGGATGTCGATCTCCTAAACAAGCTAGTCTAGACCATTTGAGGATGAAACCTCCCGGGAGCGGATGTGCCTCAGCCAAACCGTCCGGGAGGCAGCGACACCGAAAATCCGCATCGAGACCCACAGCTCAATCCACGTTCATGGGCGTGAATGCGCGAAAATGAAGTTACCGCAAGCCGTTCGGGTACACCAGAATCTTGCTGGCCTCGCCGGTTTTAAGGCGCTCCATGGCTTTGCCGAAATCCTTCATGGAGATGCGGTCTGTGATCACCGGGTGCAGGTTGAGTTTGCCGCTTTTGAGTAGCGCCGTCATCTGATACCAGGTCTGATACATGCGGCGGCCGTTGATGCCCTGGATGGTGATGCCTTTGAAAATGATGTCTTCGGAGAAATTCAGCGAGATGGGCTTGGAGGTCAGGCCGAGAAGGGAGATTCTGCCGCCGCGGCGAACGATGTCGAAGGCGGTTCGGATGGAATCGGGATGGCCGGCCATTTCGAGAACCACATCGACGCCGAGACCTCCGGTTTTTTCCATCACCACGGCCTTCACATCCTGTTTCGCAGGGTTGAGCACGTAGTCCGCCTGCATCTGGCGCGCAACCCGAGCTCGATGCTCGTTTACTTCAATGGCGAAGACCGAGGTGGCGCCAACTGCTTTGGCCACTGCGATGGAAAACAAGCCGATGGGACCACAGCCGGTTACCGCAACCGTTTTGGCGGCGATCTCTCCTGCCAGCACGGTGTGCACGGCGTTGCCGAGCGGATCGAGAATCGAAGCGTAATCCTCGGGAATCGCCGGATCCAGCTTCCAGATGTTGGATTCCGGGATGACGACGTACTCGGCGAATGCGCCGTTGGCGTCGACACCGATGATCTTTACGTTCTGGCAGATATGGGCTTCGCCGGTGCGGCACTGCAGGCACTTGC
>Ga0123355_10001565_pt1 | contig 31939 bp, 20 predicted proteins | sample TergutEmb28metaG_3_FD_89872 | JGI IMG/M metagenome (GOLD analysis project Ga0123355, IMG submission 89872) | Embiratermes neotenicus P1 segment gut microbial communities from Petit-Saut dam, French Guiana - Emb289 P1 | ecosystem: Host-associated > Arthropoda: Insects > Digestive system > Gut ...
AAAATGTCAAAATAAAGCACAAAAGAACCGCTTTTTGCAACATTCCCGTAAATTTACTTTTTTCCATAGGTGAAACTCCTTGCATTATGGCTAACACAAATAAAATATAGCTAACAAATAATAAAATCAATGTTAAATGCAAATTAGCGCTTACAAACTATTGACCATATTATAGAAAAAAACATAAAATGTCAATATGTCATAGTAGTACAACAGGGCAACAACATCCGGCGATAAAAAAGAAATACAAGGCTGGCTCAGTCTGTATATAAATTTAGCGTTTGTGTTGATAGTTTCAATATGAATGCGAAGGAGTTTTTATGAGAAGGATTCTCAACATTTTTAGTGTTATCGCTTTCATTGCGATAATCGGCTTCACACTTGCCGGCTGTGAAGGACCAATGGGACCTCCAGGAGAGAGGGGGCCGCAAGACCCTCCAGTGCTGGTACTTCAAATTGATACCAACGTCCCTCTAAACGAAGTTACTATACTTCGCGGGCGTACGTATTTTCTTGAAGCATTGGTGTATCCTCTGGATGCCACAGTTCAAACATTGGCTTGGCAGGTAGATGACATTCCCTCCAACAGGTTAGTCAGCATTGACACAGACCTTTCGGGAAGGTTTGCCATTTGGGGTGGAAATTCTGTCAGAGTAACAGGGCTTTTAGGTGGTACTGCAAAAATACGAGTTACAGCGCTTGGCAGCGGAAACACAGAAGTTTACACCATTGTCGAAGTTACGGTCGTGGATGTTGCCCAACAAGTTGCCGCTCTCTATATTTTGAATGACAACAATAATTTACCAGCTTCCGCAACAATAGTTACGACAATCGAGGATGAACCAATTGCGCCGCAATTGCTTTATTTTGGCGGAAATCCAATAACAATCACTTTGACAACAGGAGAACATGGCGGAGATACTCTATTATTAGATCGTGTTGGCTCCATGTTTACAGTAGGCGACGGCGTTACTCTTATACTGGAAGACATTAAACTGCGTGGTATTGCGGCTAATTCCGGCTACCCTGTAGTGCTTGTAAGCGAAGGCGGTACGCTTGTTATGAACGAGGATGGATTGATCTTCGGTAATACCAACCCGCTTAGTTACATAATGCAATTCCCGGAAGGAAGAGTAAGAAGGCAAGGCGGCGGCGTACGAGTTGATCCGGGTGGAACATTTAACATGAACGATGGAGAAATCTCTGGCAATTCCGCCGCTCTTGGAGCTGGCGTTCATAACAGAGGTCTCTTCAACATGACTGGCGGTTTGATTACCCAAAATAACGCTACCATATTGGGAGGCGGCGGCGTGTCCAATTATTCGGGCGGTGTTTTTAACATGACCGGCGGGCGTATTTACAGAAACTCAACCAGCAGCGGCATGAGTGTAGCGGGAGGCGGTGTGCGTAACATTGGAACCTTCACAATGAGCGGCGGAAGAATCTACTTCAATACAACACCATCCATTGGCGGCGGTGTTTCTAATATGCCGGTTCTTCGTTTTGAACACAATCCTGTTTTCAATATGGAAGGGTCAGCGATTATTTCAAATAACACAGCGGTTGAAGGCGGCGGAGTAAACAATAATTTAAACGGCGTTTTTAACATGAGCGGCGGAACAATTACAGAAAATAGCGCAAATTCCGGCGGCGGTGTAACAAACTTTGGTCAGCTTCGAGAACATACGGCTTTGTTTAACATGACCGGCGGAACTATCTCAGAGAACACAGCAGGCGGAGTTAATCAGCAAGGAAACCCTCTCGGTCGAGGAGGCGGAATTCTGAACGCTGCCAGCGCAGTCTTAAACATGATTGGCGGAACAATCACTGAAAACAGCGCAAATCTTGCGGGCGGCGGAATTGATAATGCCGGCGGTGTATTCCAAATAAGCGATGGAAGGATTTACGGTATTGATGATCCAGCGGAGGCGAATACAGCGCCAACCGGAGCGTCGTTTGCGGTGAGATCCATTACAATTCCGGGTCTTGGCGAGGGCGAAGTCCTTTTTTATACACCAACATCACGGCGTGGAACATTTTCCCCTAATAACCCCGGCGGCGAGTTTACGCCTGTAGGTTCGGAATTGGAAACTACCAATAACACCATGATTGTAATTGACGGTGACTTATGATAGCTAAAGGAGACAATATGAAAAAAACATTTAAATATTTTTTGATAATTGCCGTGATAACCGCTTTTGCGTTTTCCGGCTGCGAAGGTCCTGAAGGACTTCCGGGAGGCCCTTCAGGACAATGGCCGGATCCAGAGGGTCAAACCACTGTTAACATTCTGATGGACTCTATTCAGGTTTCTTTGGCTCGTGGTAATAATACCACTCTTACCGCAACAGCGCAGCCAAGTTATTCAACAGTTTCAAGGTTGACATGGCGTTTAGAAGATGAGACTTCCGCCGAAATAATAAGGCTTTCAAGGCCCGGCTCAGGTTCGGCCTCATCTTCATTAAGCGGAGGTTCTGTTGTTGTAACCGCTCTTACAGGCGGGGAGGCAAGAATCCGTGTTACAGCGCTTGGCGGCGGCAATACCGAGCTTGCTACTATTATTACAATAACAGTGCCAAGTATTACCAATCACCTGAACGCTTTGCGTACTTTGGAAACACTTCCTCCAACCTTTTCAATACCGATGGAAGCTGCCGAAGATTTAATCTTGCCCGAATTTTTGTATTTTGACGGTGAAACTGTCGAAATTACCATAACAGGGACAGGAGAAACTTTGCTTCTTCAAGGAACTGGTGCTTTGTTTAGGATTGGTAATGGGGTTACTTTGAGGCTGCAAGGCGTTACTCTGCAAGGACTAAACCCAAATCCGGGCGGCGCTTTTGTGATTGTTGAGAATGGCGGAACTTTGATTATGGAAGCCGGCTCAAAAATTACCGGCAATATAAATACTGCTCCCGGAACTGGAGTGAACCTTGTAAATCAGGGCGGAGCTGTACGTATCAATTCTGGTGGAACGTTCACAATGAATGACGGGGAAATCTCCGACAACTCCACTATTGTAGAAGGCGGAGGCGTATTTAACTTAGGTACGTTTAATATGAATGGCGGGACAATCTCCGACAATGCTACTACTTCAGGGGTTGTTATAACCTCTGGAGGAGCCGGGGTCAGCAATCGAGGTACTTTTAACCTAAACGGCGGTTTGATCTTGTTTAATACAGTTAATGCGGCTAGAGGGGCAGGCGGCGGCGTTCTTAATGCACTTACCGCTTCTGTTTTTGTAATGGTTGACGGCTCTATTATTGGTAATGAAGCCGGCTCCGGCGGTGGTGTAATAAATTTCGGTGAATTTACCATGCATGACGGATTAATTTCTCAAAATGATGCCTTAAACACAGTTGGAGCTGATTTACCGGGCGGCGGAGGAGTGAGCAATTTTCGTAACTTCACTATGCTCGGCGGAACAATCTCTGACAATACTGCCGCAATAGAAGGCGGAGGGGTTATAAATTATTTTGTTTTTACGATGGAAGATGGAGAGATTTCCGGCAATACTACTTTTTACGGAGGCGGTGTAGCCAACAGAAATACCTTTAATATGCACGGAGGAACAATCTCCGGCAACACTGCCGAATACGCCCAAGGGCTTAGAGGCGGCGGCGGCGGTGTTTGTAACTTGGGCAGCACTTTTTATATGTTTGGCGGAACAATCTCAGGTAACAAAGCAGGTCATGCAGGCGGCGGAGTGGATAACGATGCGGGAACCTTCAGAATGATAAATGGCATTATTCATGGTACTAACGAAACTGCTACGGCGTTAAGAAACGAATCCGAAGTAGGTTCTGCTCTGTTTGCCGGCGCTGCCGGAGCTACTGCGGAACGTGGTACGTACTCAGGCGGTGTTTTTACGCAGATTGCTAATATTCTCACCAGTAACACCACTATAAACGTAGTAAATGGTGTGAGACAGTAAATCAACAACCTCGCCCTGAAGGGACGAGGTATGTTGTTCTAATAAGGAATTGCAGTCAGGGTTTAATACCTTTTTAACCGCCCTGAAGGGCGGGGTATTAAACCCCTCTGCACGAATAAAATTAAAGGATTATAAATGAAAAATATTTTTAAATTATTACCCGCCTTTTTGGCGATAATTGTACTTATGTTCGCAGCGTGCGAAGGCTCTATGGGAGAGACAGGGCCGGATGGGCCGGAATGGAGACCAGATCCCGAAGGGCCTTTAGTGCCCCCGGTAGACAAAGTAATCAGAGTGGACGTCGATGAATACGAAATGACAGTCCCTCTTGGTCTTCCGCAAATTCTTACACCTGTGATATACCCGGATACAGCCGTTGTCCAGACGCTTCTTTGGGAGCTATACGACGACGCTTCCGGCGAAGTTGTACGCCTTACAAGAGCTACAGCTCCTTCCGAAATTGATCCGGGCCCCGGGTTTCCAATGCTGGTTGCAAACCAAGTAATGGTAACCGGGATCGCAGACGGGCAAGCAAAAATAGTTGTGTCTGCTCTTGGCGGAGATGACGATATGGAGCCGACAATCATCACTGTAACCGTAGAAGGTCTTTACACAAGAATTGCGGCTTTAAGCGGAAGCGGAACTCTTACAGCGTATGCCAACGAGCGTATCCCTCCAAATCGAAATTTATTCTTTGACGATGATTCTGTCAGTATCACCTTAACAGGGGCAGTTCCGGGTATTACGCTGACTGTTGCCAGTCCCGGTCATATGTTTGTTGTCGGTAACAATGTTACTTTTACAATTGAAGACATTACTTTGAGAGGTATTCCCGGCAATACAGGCGGCGCTTTGGTACGTGTTAATAATGGCGGTACTCTGGTTATGAACACAGATTCACGTTTAACTGGTAATGTCAACACAGACCTTGCGGCTAACAACAACTTTGGCGGCGGCGTGTTTAACTTAGGTCGATTCTATCTGCGTGACGGCGAAATTTCAGGCAACCGTTCTGCTATTCCCGGCAACGGACACGGCGGCGGTGTATTTAATTTAGGCGTTTTCATCATGGAAGGCGGTATAATTTCCGGCAATGACTCAACTGACGCCGGCGGCGGTGTGAGTAACGGTCTTGTTCGCAACAATGTAGTAACCGAAGGAACTTTTACAATGCTTGACGGTTCAATTGTTAATAACTTTGCGAACCGTTTTGGCGGAGGTGTAGATAACGCCGCTGGTTTATTTATGATGTTTGACGGCACAATCTCAGGAAATTTTCTTACCAATGCAAGCGCAGCCAACCAATTCGGCGGAGGTGTGTTTGTAAATCCCGGAGCCGAATTTGTAATGCACGAGGGGACAATCTCTGATAACACTGGAGGTCTTGGAGGCGGCGTACACATATCAGCCGCTATATCAAGCCAGCAGCTCACCTTGCCTGCCGGAGAGTTTGTCATGTTTTATGGGACGATAACCCGCAATCTTGCTGCGCAAACAGCCCTAGGCGGCTCAGGCGGCGGCGTTGATGTCAGAGGTATTTTTGTCATGAATGACGGTTATATTACCAGCAATGAAGCCGAAAATCTTGGCGGCGGCGTAAATATTGGCATGGATGCCAGATTTACCATGCTTGGCGGTAATATCACCGATAATGCCGGGGGAAATGCCGGCGGCGTAGAAAACTCAAATGGTATTTTCCAGCTTGTTAACGGGAATATTTCCGATAATACAGCCGGTGCGTTTCCGGGCAACGCAATGCTTCGCAACACCGGCGGAAACGCAAGGTCTCATCGAGGAATGTTGATCGGTGGAACCTTTGCCGAAAGTGGTACTTTGCCTAATACCAGTATTGCCCTGCAAGCGGCAAACGGTGTTTTAACCCCTCCAACCAGAGAGGGCATTCTTGCGAATCAACTCGATTGGCTGAGGCTTTTCGCAGTGAGCGGCGAATCATACGAAATTGCAATAACCGCAAATGAAGTACTTTTCCCGGTGCAATCATTATTGCCGACAGGCAGAACCGATGTTACCATAACTCTTAATGGTGCAGGCGTTATGCGCAACATCAACCTTACCACTTCGACAGGTATTTTGGGAGGAAGCCTTTTTACTGTAGGTTCAGGAGTTACTCTTATACTTGAAGAAAATATCACTCTTATAGGACGTTCTGGTGTGATTGCCGCTGAAAGAAATAACAGTCCGTTAGTTATAGTAAACAACGGCGGTGTTTTCCGTATGAACGCAGACACAAGGCTTATGAACAATAGTAATAATGCAGCAGGGGCTCTTGGCAGCGGCGGTATACTTGTAAATAACGGCGGCCATTTTATTCTTGACGGCGGCGAAATATCCGGCAATGCGACAATTCAAGTTGGCGGTACTGTGGGTCTTAATAACGCAGGCAACGGCGGCGGAGTGCGTGTTGAAGACGGCGGCAGATTTGATATGTTAGCCGGAAGAATATGGGGTAATACAGGTCGTATCGGCGGCGGTGTGTTTGTCAATATCGGCGGTGTTTTCCAAATAGAAGGCGGAACTATCTACGGTACGAATGAACCCAATACGGAGCTTAGAAATACATCCATAATTGCCGGAAGTATGTCTCTTCGCAATGCCGGCACAGCCCAATTTGGAACGTTCAATAATGATGTTTTTTCCGAAGACGGTAATTTCCCTAATCTTAATACCACTATAGATGTGATTAACGGCTTCTTTTACATACCGTCAGCGCCGCCGCCTAATGCGGCATTAAACGTCCATTTTGATTGGCTGCGAGAATGGGGATATAGTGGGATAGATCATAACATCCACATTACCGCTCCTCTTACTACAGTTGCTCCTAATATTACAGTTTTTCCTGAAGAAATAGTTAATGCGACTATTCGCATTAGCGGTGATACTGGAACAGAGCGTATCAGCCTTAGTGCCAACGGAGTGTTATTTGATATACCGGCCGGTATTACTTTAGTTTTGGAAGATGTCACCTTGATGGGGCGCGGGCCAAATGCGGATCCTGTTACTGACGCCAATAATAATCATTTGGTAAGAGTGCAAGGTACTCTGATAACGAACGGCAACACGGTGATCACCGGTAATACTAACTCTAACACTACTGCTGGTTTAAATGGCGGTGCAGGTGTACGAGTAAACGCCGGCGGTAGATTTATAATGAATAACGGTACAATATCGAGAAACACAACTTCCGGTGAAGGAGCAGCTTTTTCCCCGGGCACAGGTTTCGGCGCTGCTGTACGTATTCAATACGGCGGTACTTTTGATATGCTTGGCGGAACAATTTCCGGGAACAGCGGCTCAGCCGGCGGTGGTGTATTTAACGCCGGGACTTTCCGTATAGTAAACGGAACAATTTACGGTATCGATGAAGCAAATAATGCACTCAGAAATATTGCAAGAACATTTCATGTCGGTGATGCCTTGCATAATGCTGACACAGGCGCAGTTTCTCCGGACGGCCCGGGTGTAAGCCAGCACGGTACATTCACATCCGTTGACACAGACGGACTTCCTGTCGGCTGGTCTTCCCAGGGGGATTTACAGACATGGGATCTTTCGCTTAACGTGGCAGGCGGTGTTTGGGTTCCTCCGAGTAGGGCAGGCAGTGTTGCGGCACAACTTGCCTGGCTGCGCACTTTTGGAACTGACGGCGGCGACTATGAAATTTTAATAACCTCCAGTGAACCTGAGGTGATTCTTCCTTCAAATCTTGCTGCAAACTTTTTCCAATCACTGCCTACTGACAGAACTATAACTGTCCGCTTTCGTGGTGTCGGTGGAATGCGTACTATCACTTCTCCAAATGTAGCTGGTGCCGCTAACCAAGGTGTATATTTTATAGTACCTGACGGTGTTACTCTCATACTTGAAGAGAACATCACATTGTTAGGACGCCGTGCCGTAGCTGATGGGGGGACTTTTGTTAGCACCAACAACCAACCTGTTGTACGAGTGCTTGATGGTGGTACTTTTATAATGAGACCAGATTCAAAGATTACAGGTAATCAAAATTCTGTTAATACCGGCGGTGCGTATGGCAGTGGTGTAACTGTAATGAATGGCGGTGTATTTATCTTGGATGGTGGAGAAATTTCTGATAACAGGCACATGCTTGCTACGGTTACCAATGAAAATAACCGGGGTGCCGGAGTACACATTCGACCCGGCGGCAGATTTGATATGCTGCGTGGAACAATTTCCAATAATAACGGTCTTGTTGGCGGCGGTGTATTTGTTGCTGAAGGCGCTACTTTCCGAATCGGCGGCGGGACTATTCATGGTGCTAATGCGGCAGTAGGGATTGCCAACATATCAAGAACTGCCGGCGCTGCGTCTTTGTTCAGCATGGGAGAAGTCCAATACGGTACTTTTACCGGCGGCTATCTTGCTCCGATTTTTACGCCTAGTCCGTCGTTCCCTGATTTTGGTACTACAGCAGCTACCATAGCAGTAGTTGACGGAGATATGGTATCTCCTGTGAGAGGCACAATACCGTCTTCTCTTACTGATGAGGCACTGGCTTGGATTACAACTTTTGCGCAAGAGGATGACACCTTTACCTTTACGCTAGCCGAAGGAGAAGAAACCGTCCTTCCGCCGGCTCATCTTTTATTATCTACATTACCGGCGGGCAGAAATAATTCTCTTACTCTTATAGGCGTTGGGGAAGGGCATACTATCAGGCTTCCAACTGAGGCGGTTGCTGCCAATCAAGGTTCGCTTTTTGTGATACCTGCCGGTTCGACTCTTGTATTAGAAAATGTCACACTTGAAGGCCGCAGCGGAACAGCATTAAATGGGAATATCCATCCTTTGGTGCGAGTAGAAGGCGGAACTTTGCAAATGAATGCCGGGTCAAGAGTTATGAATAATAATAATGTTGCTACCAGCAATCTTTTTCCAAATCATCAAGGCGGCGGCGTGCGTGTAAACAGTGGCACATTTGTGCTTAATGGCGGAATTATTTCCGGAAATATAGCTGTGACAGGCGCTGCCGGAGGCGGCGTACACGTTGCTGCGGGCGGAACATTTGATATGCAAAGTGGCGAAATATGGGGGAATTCTGCGTCTGCGCTTAACGGCGGCGGCGGCGTATTTGTAGCAGGTGTTGCTGACAATCCGGGTACTGTAAATATGTCCGGCGGAAGAATTGGCGTTCAAGAGAGAATCGAAGAGCCGCCGGCCGGCACACCGATTGGCAATTTTACAATGGGAAATACAAGCGGAGCCGGTGTAAATGTTGCTGCCGGAGGTGTGTTTAATATGACTGGCGGTGAAATAGCGAATAATGATGCCAGAGGAGCTACCAGTGCAGGCGGCGTTCGTGTTGTAGGTATTGGTACTAATCCCGGTACGTTTAACTTGATTAATGGAGCAATCCGCAGCAATATTGCGCACACGACAACGGGGACAACAGCTGGAGGCGTACGCCTTGACGGTGCCGGCGCAATATTTAATATGCGCGGCGGAACTATCGCCGGTAATAGAGCTTTCTCTGTTGCAAACAATGCGGCAGGCGGAGTGAATGTTTTAAACAACGCTGTTTTCCGCATAAGTGACGGCACTATCTACGGAAGCAATGCCGCAGAAAATCTTCAAAACATAGGAAGCGGTGCGGCTTGGGATGCGCTTTTCCGGGCAACAGCCCATAATGCGCAGCACGGCGGATTTGATAACGGTGAATTTCAACCTGTCGCAAATTTGCCAAACTCTGACAACACACTTGTTGTAGTTGATGGCGAGTTGCAATAACTTGTAAGGGAAAAGGACTGTCCGAAAAGTTGGTTACTTTTCGGACAGCCCCCTTTTTCCTTTTTATAAAACTATGGGTGGGTTAAATCTTCGGCTTTCAAATGAAGTTGAGAAAGCAATTATGCCAGCAACATTCGGTCGTTGGCGATTGCCTCGCCGCTTGCCTGCTCGAACATTTTCAGAAGGTCGGGGATAGTTAGCCCGGCTTTTTCTTCGTTTTTAACATCTAAAATAACTTGTCCGCTGTGCATCATCATGATACGGTTGCCGCTGGCAAGAGCGTCACGCATATTGTGAGTTACCATCAAAGTAGTCAGGCGGTTGTCGCTTACCATTTTGTTGGTTAGTTCTAAAACGGTTTTAGCGGTTTTTGGATCAAGAGCCGCTGTGTGTTCGTCAAGCAATAAAAGCCTTGGTTTTTGTAATGTAGCCATCAAGAGGGTGAGTGCCTGCCGTTGTCCGCCAGAGAGAGTACCCACCTTGACTGTCATACGGTTTTCCAGCCCCAAACCCAAAGTGGAGAGAGCTTCCTTGTATACGTCACGCTCTTTGCGGCTGATACCCCAACGCAGAGTCCGCCTTTTGCAGCGTCGGTAGGAAATGGCAAGGTTTTCTTCGATTGTCATACCGGGCGCTGTTCCCATACGAGGGTCCTGAAACACTCGTCCGATAAACCGCGCGCAAGCGTGTTCCGCAAGTTTTGTTACGTCACGTCCGTCGATATTTATTGTTCCTTGTTCCACTGGGAACACACCGGCAATGGCGTTCAGCAAAGTAGACTTGCCCGCACCGTTGCCGCCGATTACTGTAATGAAATCGCTTTCGTCAAGACGGAGGTTGACGCCTTGTAAAGCCGCTTTTTCAGTCGCCATTCCCTTGTCGAAGACTTTCTCGATGTTTTTGCATATTAACATCGGCTACCCCCGCCCCAACAGTTGTTTTTTTAGGTTGATGTTTAACTTTTCCCTGATCAGCGGGACTGACAAAGCCGTAGCCAATATCAGTGCGGAGAACAGGCGGAAGTCATGCGGGTTGATTCCAAGCGTCAACACAATGGCGATGAGAAACCTGTATAAAACAGATCCAAGCACTACGGCAATAAAAACACGATGATTGTTTTTGTCGTTGAAAATGACCTCGCCTATAATGACCGAAGCGAGAGCTACAACAATAACGCCGATGCCCATATTAATATCCGCAAAACCCTGAAACTGGAACACCAGCGCACCTGAAAGCGCAATACAGCCGTTGCTTATCAATAGCCCCAGCACTTTCATGCGGCGGGTGTTGACTCCTTGAGCTTTTGCCATCGCTTCGTTATCACCTGTTGCTCGTAAGACATAACCCAGCTCGGTATTAAAAAACAGCCTGAGAATCACTATTACGACAATCAAAACTACTACACCCAATACAATTGCCGCTCCCAATCTTTCTGTAATGCCCATCAATGTGATAAGCCGGTTGACAGGCGGCAGCGCCGCTATCTGTGTGATTAAAGTGTCGGTTCCCCTAAGCAGAGGGATATTCGGCGAACCCATTATCCTAAGGTTGATAGAGTAGAGCCCCGTCATGGCTAAAATCCCGGAAAGCAGCGGAGGGATACGCAAAACTGTGTGCAAAAATCCCGTCACAATCCCGGCGCACATACCTGCCACAATGGCAATCAATGTGCTTGTCAGCGGGTCTACACCCGTCATAATGAGCCTAGCAGCTACTCCGGCCCCCAGAGTAAAGCTGCCCTCCGCTGTCAAATCGGCGTAGTTTAAAATTCGAAAAGTTATAAAGACACCAATAGCCATTACGCCCCATAAAAGACCTTGGCTCAAGGCATTCAACAACATATTTAAGCTCATATTATGTCCGGTTTAATCTGAAACGATTTCTCCTGCTGCCTCCAGCATATCTTCCGGGATTGTGATCCCCAAGCGATCTGCGGTAGCCGTATTGAGAAAAAGTGTTCCGGGTTCTTGCTGCCATTGAATCGGCATTGTTGCCGGAACGCCTTCGCCGCGTAAAATCTGCGCTGCCATGTCTGCCGCCTGCCGTCCCAGTTTATAGTAATCGATTCCTTCGGTAGCCAGCGCACCGGCTCTTACACCGGCCGCCTCACCAGTAATAACAGCGATCCCGGCTTCTTCCGCTATGGTAATTACAATAGGGTAGGCTCCCGCCACTGTGTTGCAAGTGGGAACGTAGATCACATCAACTTGACCAACGATTGACTGCACAACATCGGCTATGTCCGCTGTTCCTGTTACGTTGCCGGTTATATAAGAAAAGCCGTCCCCCGCTTTCGCGCGGATTGCTTCACGAGCCATGTCAGCCTGAATCACCGAGTTTATTTCGCCTGCGTTATACACAAGACCGATAACCCTGGCGTCCGGCAAAAGGCGTGTAATCAATTCAATTTGAAGCGCAACCGGCGTCATATCCGACACGCCCGTTACATTTCTGCCGGGACGATAATTTGATTCGACCAAGTCCGCCCCTTCCGGGCTTGTTACAGCGGTGATGACGATGGGGATCGTAGCGGTTTCCCGGCTCATAATTTGCGAAGCGCCGGTGGCTATGGTCAAGATTACATCCGGCCTTGCTTCGGCGAGTCTTGCCGCCATTAAAGCACCGCTTGCAGCGTCCCTTTGAGGGTTGTATACAATGAATTGGGTATTTCCATCTTCGCTTTCGACAAAGCCTAATTCCGCCAAGCGGTTGACAAATCCTTCCCGTGAAGCGTCTAAAGCGGCATGGGAAAAATATTGCAGGATACCGACCAGGTATGTTCCGTCTTCTCTTCCCCTCGGACAACCTGTCAGCGAAATCATGAATACTGAACATATCAGCACTAAAGTCAAGATTCTTCTTATCATCTTGAATCCTCCCAGTGTTTGGTTTTCGCAAATACTTGCGTACTTTAGTGTAGCAAATTGAAAAGGTTGTGTCACGCTTAAGTCAATAAAAAAATGCTTAACAGTAGTTTGCTTGAACACTGTTTTATATGGTAGAATTATCTAAGAGGATAAAAAGGTGAATTATGAGTAATGCAGAAATAACCCGTTATATAACAGAAATCGACAAAATACATCGAACTGGCAAAGCAACCGAGCATAGCTATCGCCCTGCCTTAAAAACCCTGTTTGAAAAAATCACCACAGGATTGACCATAATCAATGAACCAAAACAAATAGAATGTGGAGCACCCGATTATATCATCACCAAAGGAATGATCCCTTTAGGGTACATCGAAGCAAAATCAATACAAAACGGACTTCATAATAAGAATGATATATCGCAATTTGAACGGTATAAGCAATCTTTAGGCAACTTGATTATAACCGATTATATAACATTTCAACTCTTTGTAGAGGGAAATCATCATACAACCGTAACAATAGCAAAAGAAACAAAAGGAAGCATTTCACCAGATAAAAATAAATTTGATGATTTTTTAGAACTGATAAAAACATTCACTGATTATTCAGGTAAAACAATCACAAAATCTGTTGACCTTGCAAACATGATGGCAGTTAAAGCAAGATTATTATCAGAAATAATTACTACGACACTTTCAAAAAATAAAACTGGCTCTCTTGCAGAACAATATGAAGCGTTCAAAAAAGTTTTAATTCATAATCTCGGCGAATTATCATTTGCTGATATGTATGCTCAAACACTTGCTTACGGTTTATTTACCGCCAGGCTTAACCAGAAAGATGACCAGACCTTTACAAGAGTAATAGCTGCGCATTTTATGCCTAAATCAAATCCGTTTTTACGCAAATTTTTTATGCACATTGCTTTTGACCTTGACAATCGCATTAGTTGGGTAGTAGACGCACTTACAGATATTTATAATTCCGTATCTGTCGATGATATACTAAAAGAATTCGGGAAATCAAATCAAGACCCATTCATTCATTTTTACGAAACCTTTCTTGCAAAATATGACCCTGCTTTGCGTGAAAGTCGTGGTGTATATTACACTCCGCTTCCAGTTGTTAAATTCATTGTTAAAGCAGTTGATGATATATTGCAAAAAGAATTTAGTCTATCTGATGGTTTAGCAGATAATTCAAAAATAAAAGTACCAATAATAGAAAAGGATAAACAAGGTAATTCTAAAGTAACAGGACATCGTGAATATCACAAAGTACAGATTTTAGACCCTGCTACTGGTACAGGTACATTTTTATCTGAAGTAATCGAAGTAATACATTCACATTTTGCAAATCAAAAAGGTTTATGGAAAAGTTACTGTAAAAATCATTTAATACCACGCCTGAACGGTTTTGAATTTTTAATGGCAAGTTACGCAATGGCTCATTTCAAACTTGATATGACACTTAGAAAAACAGGCTTTAATTGGAATTATGATGAAGAAGAAAATAAAAATAGGTTAAATGTATATCTTACTAATACCCTTGAAGAACCAGAAAATGAAGCGTCTAAACTTGCTTTTATAAATTGGCTTACAGAAGAAGCAAGCGAAGCAAACAATATTAAAAAGAATACTCCTGTAATGATAATTTTAGGCAATCCGCCATATAGCGGTGAAAGTGCCAATAAAACCAGTGAAGATTTTCTTGAAGCATATAAAAAAGAGCCGGGCGGAATAGAAAAATTAAAAGAAAGAAATCCAAAGTGGATAAATGACGATTATGTAAAGTTTATTCGCTATGGTCAGAATTTTATCGAAAAATATAATGGCGGAGTTCTTGCGTTTATAAATAATCATGGGTTTTTAGAAAATCCTACTTTTCGTGGTATGCGTTGGAATTTACTTAAAACCTATGACACTATTTATATTATTGATTTGCATGGAAACACAAAAAAGAAAGAAGTCTGTCCTGATGGCAGTAAAGATGAAAATATTTTTGATATTATGCAAGGCGTAAGTATAAATATATTTATAAAAACAGGAAAGAAAAAAAACGGAACACTTGCAACTGTTTATCATTCTGATAATTTTGGTTTACGAGAAATTAAATATTCGTATTTATCAAAAAATACAATTAAGTCTGTAAAATGGAAAAAGATTGAACCTGTTGAACCATTTTACTTCTTTACCCAAAAAGATTTTTCAAAGATTGATGAATATAATGAAGGGTTTGGTGTTCAGGAATTGCTTAAAATTAATTCTGTAGGTGTAGCAACTGGAAAAGATGATGTTTTTGTTAATGAAAACCAAAATCAACTTATAGATAATATAAATGAACATTTTAAAATTAAAACAGATAACAATTTAATAAAAACAATTGATTATCGTCCTTTTGATAATCGCTATATTTATTTTGCTACTGATAAGATTGAAAGAGCTCGAACCAAAGTGATGCGACATTTTATTGTAGGAAATAATATGGGGCTTGTTATTGGTAGACAGGGACAAGCTGTTGGATCAATGCAATGGAATTTAATATTTGTTACGAAAAAAATAATCGACTTAAATTTATATTATCGTGGTGGCGGTACAGTATTTCCTCTTTATATCTACCCTTTTGATGATAACACAGAACGACAGCCTAATTTAAATATGGAAATAATAAAACTTTTAGAAACTAAATTAAAATTACAGTTTGTATCAGAAAAAACTGACGATAAAAAAATCTTTGCTCCAATTGATATTCTCGATTATATATATGCTGTTCTTCATAGCCCTTCATATCGTGAAAAATATAAAGAGTTTCTTAAAATAGACTTTCCTCGCGTTCCATATCCTATCGATGTAAAACAATTTAGAAAACTAGCTGAATTGGGTGCGTTACTGCGTTCTGCTCATCTTTTAGAAAATGTTATGCTTTCAAAAAATATGGCTCTTTATCCAGTAGAAGGCGATAACACAATTGATATTATTAAATATGAAAACGAAAATGTATGGATAAACAAGAAACAATATTTTTCTAAAGTTCCTGTAACTGCATGGCAATTCTATATCGGCGGTTATCAGCCTGCTCAGAAATGGTTAAAGGATCGTAAGGGGCGAACGCTTAATTTTGATGAGATTCAGCATTATCAGAAGATTGTTAATGTTTTGTGTTTGACTGGGGATTTGCAAGGGAAGATTGCTGGGGTTATGGATGGGTAAAAGAAGGTTGACTTTTATTAAGATAAAGATATAATACTATACGTATGTATGCTGGAGGGTAGAAATGAGAAAAGTTATTCACATTATCAGATATGGAACTGTAGCTGAAAAAATTCATCTTGAAAGAACAATCAATACTTATGATTATTTAATCATTAATGGTAATTCTGCAGCTTTTGTTTCACGAGCAATCGCACAATTTGTAGTAGAAAAATTTTTTACCCAAAAAGAAAAAAGATTTATTATTGATCCAATTACATATGCTTTTCAGCAAAATATTGATTTATTGAAAAATAAAACTAAAATAGGAGATGTAGTTTTAAAAAAATCTATAAAAAAACTTATAGAAAATTATGGGGAACCTGCGACAAAAATCTTAGACGATAATCCCATTAGACCAGCGGATTTTTCAGATACATTACTAATGGATGAGTTTTGTTTTAAGGTTTTAGATTTTCAATATTCTATTATTAATAAATATATCAATAATGAAGAATTAAATAAATATCTAGAATATGCAAGTGAATTATCTCTTGAACAATTCCATCCAAAATTATTAATTGCTCCATATTTCTATTTAAATCACAATGACCCTGATTTTAATAATTGGTTGGATAGAAATATTCAATTTTTAAACTTATCAATAAAACATTCTAAGAATAGTTTTAGTAATTTACCTGTTTTTGGTCAAATAGTAATTAATAAAAATATTTTATTAAATGAAGAATATGTACTTAGAATAATAGAAGCTTACAATAATTGTGATTGTTCTGGCATTAATATTTGGGTTGATGGACTTGATGAGCATGAAGATAATCAGAAAATACTAACTGGTTTTATTAATTTCTTATCAAAAATTAAAAGGAAAGAAATATATAATATGTACGGAGGATTCTTTTCCATTTTGTTAACTCATAAATCATTAAAATTATTAAGCGGAGTGTCTCATGGTATGGAATATGGAGAAAATCGAGAGGTTTATCCTGTTGGTGGTGGAATACCTGTTTCTAAGTATTACTATTATCCACTTCATCAGAGAAAAGATTTTTCCAAAGCATATTTTTTATTACGACATGAGGGTATATTAGACGAAACTTTAGATGATTTGGGAAATACAAATAGATATTATTCAGAAATTTGTGAATGTCCTAAATGTAAAAATATTATGGGGGAGTCTATGTCAAATTTTGCTAAATTTGAAAGTACAGAATATTATGAAGTTAGAAATAAATATAGTGTTTCACGTCGTAAAAAACCAACAGCAGAAACAAAAGAGAATTGCTTGCATCATTATTTATTATGCAAAAAAATAGAATTTGATACAGTTAGAACAAAAAATGTAGAAGAAATTATTGCTATGCTACAGATAGAGAAAGAAAAATATATAAACTGTAAGGATATAAGTAATAATGAATTCTCTTATATTGATAATTGGTGTAATAGTATATCAGAATATTTGAACGAGCGGAGAATTAAAAAGCAGTATGATTAAAAATAAAACTGTTTATATTTTAGGAGCAGGTATTTCAAAAGCAGATGAAGTACCAATTCAATCAGAATTACTATATCAAATATTTACATTAAGCCCTGAAGACTTCAATAGTAACACCTCAAGCTTTTTACAATTAAAAATTAATAGAAGTGAACAAAATGTAATGAAATATTTTGAAGCATTTGATAATCAAAGAAAAATATTAGCAGATTTCATAATTAATAATTTTTCCACAGAAATCGAAAAAGAAAAATATAACAATAAAAAAACAGTTGTAGGCTCTGAAAATTTTACAGTCAATGACTGGAATCTTATTTATTCAATATCAAAAGATCTAAATATCACTATGGAAGATTTATTTACATTATTTGATAAAGTAATTTTGGGGCGTGAGCATTTTAGAGGTTATACAACTGAAATGATTAACGAAAAACAAGAGGCGTTGAAAAAATGTATTATATTTTTACTTGCATATAAAAGTGCAAAAATATCAGAAATTAATAATATATGTAGTAGGTTTGCAAAATTAATTTTTAATAAAAGAATAAATTCTTCATATAATGATGATTTATTAACTATAATAACTATGAATTGGGATTCTATTCTTGAAAAAGAAATATATAGATTATGTAGAGAGTATAATAATGCTGGCTCAAAGATAAAAATATATCCAGATTTATGTTTTTATGATTATTGTTTTAATAAGTCAGATAAACGTATTATTTCAACACATATAAAGGCGAAAAAAAATAAAAATATTAAATTTTTGAAATTGCATGGTTCAATTAATTGGCTTGTATGTCCAAATTGCAAACGTATCTATGTAGATTACGACGAAGATATAGCAATTTATGAATTGTGTTATGAGTTGTCTACTGAACGCTTATGTCCAGAATGTATAAAAGAGTTTATTAAAGATAATGATGTACCCAGAATGAATAGTATATTGATTACACCAACATTTATAAAAGATCTTAACATTTTACAATTAAAAAACATTTGGCATAATGCACTAATTGATATTTCAGAAGCTTCAAAGATTATTATTATTGGATACTCCTTTCCAGAAGCAGATTTTGAAATGAGATATCTATTAAAAAAAGCAATTAATCAAAAAACAGAAATTGAAGTAATTTTACATAGCTCAGATAATCCCTTAGAATATAGGAAAACTTTGGTTAGTAAAAAATTAAGTAATGATGAAATTGAAAAAATTATTAACAAACTTGATTTACCAGAAAAAAGATATCATAGCTTTTTTAATAAGGATAAGATAAGTATTTCTTATTTCGGAATAGAGGGATATATAAAAGGCGAGGAAAAGAATGAAAAAAAATGAATTAACGAGTAAAGATCTTTTATTAGTTTTACTTTATTGTCCTGGATTAACTGAAAAAGAAAATGAACCTATTACTGGTCGTACAAGATTAACAAAAATGGTGTTTTTATTTGAAAAAGAAATTAAGGGAGATTTTTTTAAAAATATGCATATAAATGAGCTTAATTTTGAATCTTTTAATTTCGGTCCATATAGTAAGGAGCTTTTTGATAATTTAAAATTTTTCTTATCTATTAGATTAATAAGAGCAGATAAAACTTCAGTACCAATATCAATAGCTGAGAAATATGAATATGAATATAGCCTCGATGACGGATTGTCAGATGAAGATGTAGATAATAACCCGATAGAAGAATATGAGCTTAAATATAGTCTTTCTAAAAATGGGATGAAATATATAGAAGATAATGTATGGGAGTTACTTTCAAATAATCAAAAAAATACTTTAATAAAATTTAAAAAGAATATAAATTCTTTATCATTAGATGCACTGTTGAAGTATGTATATAATAAATATAAGGAATATACAAATAAATCAAAAATTGCCGATAAATATATATATAAGGAAAATCCAAATGTTTGAAATGGAAATGGCAAATAAATGTTATAAATATTTAAACAAAAATAAAAAAGAATATACAAATATTGTTTGTGAAGTACCATTTTTGTCGCGTTGCATTGATTTAGTACTTCTTACAAGAAATGAAGAAGCTATTGCCATAGAATTTAAAATAAAAAATTGGCGTCAGGCAATAGAACAAGCAAGAAGCCATTTGTTAGGTGCTGATAAAGTCTATATATGTTTACCTCAAAGAAAACCTAGTTTATTGCTTTTAAATACACTTGAATCTGAGAAGATTGGACTTTATTTGTACGATCCAAACGAAATATTTGTGATGAAAGAGTATTTACCTGCTCCTATAAATGAAAAAAAAGTAACTCTATTTAGGAATATGCTAATTGATAAAGTAAATAAAATATCAAACAAATACTCACAATCATTTTAGACAATTCGCAATATCAAAAGCATTAACTGCCGAATTTGGTCTTGGTTATTTAGCAAGAAGCGTTTGGCAATACTGCCAATTTTATCCAATTTTTTCAAAACTTCCAATTATGCGATCAAAGATTGCTGAATCTGTAAAATCCGATAAAACTACAAAATCAACCAAATCAAAAGCCAATATTGTTTCTTTAAAAAAGGAATAATAATTTTCATAAAATGTATGGCGTTCTTTACATTCCCCGATTACATTACCGCTTAATACATCCAATGTCGCAAATAAAGTTGTTGTTCCGTGCCGTATATAATCAACGGTTTGCCGTTCAGGAACATTGCGACCTGTATTAGAATTGTTTGGAAATTTCAGTTTCTGAACAATTCCAATATATGGTTTACCAATGTTTTTCCCCAATTCATTTTGCTAAACCGTACCTGACCAGTTGGCAAATTTTTTCCAGAATTTCCCATTTTCGGTAAAGCGCTGTGCATATCTGACCCATATAAGGGTATGAAAAACTTACAAAAATTATTTGCCCACATAGCGGGCTTTGCTCACTTTGCGGACTTTGCAGGCCTTGCCGACTTTGTGAACTTTGCAGGTATTATCAATTTTCTCTTTCCGGGGAATTGCGCCCTTTGCGGCGGCAGCTTATTGGATAAAAAAGAAATCCGTTACAGCCTCTGCCACGGCTGCCAAAGCTCAATCGGCATAAATGAGCAAAGAATTTGCGGGCTGTGCGGAAAGCCGCTTTCTTCTGAAATTGATACTTGCCTTCCATGCCGCAACCGTGACGGGGAAGCTGCTTTTCAAAGACTTTGGCTTCTTTTTCCGTACATAGGGAAATACCGCAAACTTTTAACAGAGTACAAGTTCAGGAAAAACCTTTACCTTGCCGTTTTTTTTGCTAAAATGATAATCAATCTGATTGGCAAAGAACCGCTGTTAAAAGACGCTGTTATTGTGCCGGTTCCTCCAAGACCCGGAAAAATTAAACATACAGGCTGGGATCAGATAGAACATCTTGTGAACGTTATGCGAAAGAACAATAACAAGATGGTTATCTGCTGGTGTTTAAAACGAAAAAGGTCTAAAGTGCAAAAAGAGCTTAGCCGTGCCGAACGTCTTAAAAACCTTAAAGGCCGTATTTATCTGCGTTCAGCGCCGCCCAAAATAGCGCTTGTAATTGATGATGTATACACCACAGGTTCTACGATGGAAGTTTGCTCGCAGGTACTTAAAGAGGGTGGAGCAGAGAAAGTATATGGGTTGTGTTTGTTTTATGATTAAAGTATCCTATAATAACCATGAACATAATGCGGATATTTTTTATAGCTTTTGCTGTTGTAAGCGCTGCCCATATTACCTTTATCATTCTGAGACAAGAAACATTTAGGTGTATAACCAAGTGTTTTATTATTCCGCTTCTTCTTGCCGCATATACCTCCGCATATATAACGAGCGGTACGGAAGATATGTTCCTGATTCCAATTTTTGCCCTTATTATGGGATGGATTGGAGATATACTTTTAATCAGGAAAGATAAAAAAACTTTTTTATTGCTCGGTCTAACTTCTTTTTTAATAGGCCACATTTTTTACATAGCCGTTTTTATCGGTATTCTGTCCCTTCCCGGTTTTTACAATGCCGAAAATATAATAAATATTCCGTCTTTACTTATTTTTACGCCGGTTTCAGCCGGTCTTGCCATGATAATATTCCGTCTGATTAAACCTACAAAAGAAATGCGTCTTCCTGTTATTTTTTACATGATTGTTTTGATGGGTATGAGCCTTGTAGGATTTCAGGTATTTCTTTTTAATACGGGTTTTGCGGGACTACTTATTTTATCGGGATGTTTTTGCTTTATTGTTTCAGATACAATTTTAGCTTATTATACTTTCAGAAAATCAAGAGTTACCGGCTCGGTTTTAGTAACATCTTATTATATAATGGCTCAGACAAAAATAATTATTGGACTATTATTAATATAAAAGAAAGAAGGAACTTATGCACTACGATTTAATCATTAAAAACGGCACACTTGTAACTGCGCAAGAAACGCTAAAGGGCAGTATAGCCATTAAAAACGGAGTTATTATCAAAACGGGTGTTCTGGAATCATCTGATACAGCAAATGAAATTTATGATGCTCAAGACAAATATGTACTGCCGGGTATTATCGATTCTCATGTTCATTTTAGAGATCCCGGATTGACTGACAAAGAAGACTTTGAAACCGGAAGTTTAGCTGCGGCAATGGGCGGCATTACAATGATCGCTGATATGCCTAACGTAATTCCTGTTACCTCGACAGTAGAGGATTTTAATGAGAAGGTAAGTATCGCAAAGGAAAAATCCTACATTGATTTCGCCCTTTACGCTCTTCTTAACAATGACAATTTAAGCGAAGTAAAAGGTTTAAAAGAGGCGGGCGCTTTTGGTTTTAAAGTTTTTTTTGGAACATCCACAGGTGATATTGCCGCTCCTTCTCCGCCTGTTTTAAAACAGCAGTTGGAGCTGTGCGCACAGCTTGATATACGGACAGCGTTTCACTGCGAAACCAACGAGATAAACCAAAATTTTACTGAAATAGCGAAAAGAGAAGCCGAATCTCCCGATGGTTTTTGGCTGGATTACGCAAGGCCGATAGCCTCCGAATTAATGGCGATAAAAGCGGTAATCAACTACGCAAAGCAGACTAACGCCAAAGTACACATATTGCACATAACGTCAGGAGACGGCTGTACTCTGACAGATGAAGCCAAAAATCACGGCATCGATATAACAGTAGAAACCTGCCCTCATTACCTTTTATTGGAGCAGTATCTTCAGGATGATAATGACACGCAGATTGTCCATAAAGTTTACCCGCCATTAAGAGACGAAACTCATCGTGAAGGGTTATGGGCTGCGTTAGGTGAAGGAAGCGTCGAAATGATCGCAAGTGATCATGCTCCTCATAAGGTATCCGAAAAATCGCTTCCGCTGTGGGATGCCCCGGCAGGCCTTAGCGGTGTGGAAGTTTTAGTGCCGCTTTTGTTAAATGAAGTAAACAAAGGCAATCTGACAATAAACGATTTTGCCCGTCTTTGCAGCGAAGCGCCCGCAAAAATATGGAGCATTTATCCTCGAAAAGGAAGTCTCAATGAAGGCACAGACGCTGACATTACAATCGTTGACATGAACATAAAAAAGACAATTTGTGCCTCAGACTTAAACTCAAAAAATAAAACCAGCCCCTACGATGGAATGGAAACACAAGGCACTCCTGTCGCCACAATTGTAAGAGGCAATTTTGTTATGAAAGACGGCAAATTAACCGGGAAAAAAGGCTTTGGAATTTTAGTTAAGCCTGAGAATCGTAATTAGAGAGGTTTTTTCAAAACTCGGTTAGTTTTGAAAAAACCTCAAAAAATGTTAACAATTTTCATTTACCCCGGAACTTTAACCGAATTAAGCAGACGATTCAACGAGAGAAGCGGGTCTTCGTATTTTCAAACCTAAAGCGAACCTCATAATTTTTGTCGGAAACAATACGAATCGTTTTGTTTATGCAGTCCCTTAATTCCTTAGAACCCAGCTCGGGGAAATATTTTGGTTTACGCGGGGTGAAAGTGAGCTGGCTTCCGTCTCTGCGGATAGTTCCAATGTTACCCGGGACTGGAACCAGGAATATAAAGTAATCGTCTTTTTTTCCGCCGCCAACTGACAAGTTGTATCCTGATTTTAGCGAATGAATGTTGCGTTTTCCGATGGCTGTGTTTTGTTCATCAACAAAAAGATTAAGCAAAAGCGGACCGGCCGGGTTGATAAAATCGGATTTGCCGAGATCGGCTCTGACAGGTCTGTCATCATAAGGAGTAGTACGCCTGACGGCAGAAGTTGCCGCGAACCTTTCAAGGTCTTTGCTGTGGTCTTTAAAACTTTCAGTTCTAAAATTTTCAGCTTGTCTGGGGGTGAAAGTAGACGCTTGCGCCATTACTCGGTTAGGGCTGGATCTTAACTTTCGTGAAAGCAAGAAGAATAGAAGCACCAACAGCAGTAATATGAGTATAATTATCCCGATGATAAACGGCAATGATGAAACAAACGCTTCGCCGGCGTTACGTCTAGGTGGCGTGCCATCAGGTGGCATGACACCGGGTGGTGTGACAGGTACAACAGGTATTGGCACAAATTCCGCTTCTATTTCTGTTTCTTCTCCTGCATCAGTGATTTCTTCGCCTTCATTTTCGCCGGTTTCGATTACTTCCGCATAATCGTATTCGTCAATTTCCGAAACCTCAAAACCAGGGATGTCTTCTATTCCTGCGCCGCCTTGCACGGTTTCTGTATCAGGTCTCCATGTATCAGCCGGCGGCGTGTCAATTCTTTCCGTAACTGTATCAAGCGGAGGCATAGGCGGATGTATTGTGGGAGGAGGCGGAACAGGCGGTGCAGGAGGAGGAGGTGGTGGCGGCGGCGCAGAGGGAGGTGTTCTTGGAGGGCGACCTGAACCGGGTAATCCGGACAAAGGCTGACCTGGGATTACTTCCACAAAATGAATGGTTGTATTTCTTGCGGCAAGCCTTCCTCTGGCGGCTGTTATAAGGTTAGTAGTTTCAGGACTGGCTGTGGTTATAACTACGATTTGTTTTGCTCGAGCGGGCAGACCGCCAATGTAACTTTCAGCAAAATTAAGCGCGCTTGCAACATTGCTGCCAATTTCGATAGGGTATTGAAGCAACATTCTGGCGATTATGGTTTCTAAGTCTCCAATGCCAGTTATCCGTCTCGCTACATCAAGCCTTGGAGTGTTTGAAAAAGCGATTAAATGAAAAGTATCTCCAAGCCGCAAGAATTCTGTCAGAAATTGCCCTGTCAAATAGTTCATAACATTATCGTAAGATGAACTCATAGCGACAGAAGAATCTAAAACCAGTATAAGATCTATGGGAGCGGTATTTTGCCCGTAAACATTACCGGGTATTAGACAAAACAATACGCCAATTATAATAAGCGCAAATACGGATTTTTTCATTTCTTCACCTCTTCAAACTTTTAATTTTAAAATTCAGCCTTAGTTATTTTTTGTATAACGTAAGATATTTTTTCTTCATCAATGGCAAATTCATTGATAGCGAACAATACTTTTTCGTCTTCTACTTTATTTAATATGGCGCTGCCAAACGGAGAAAGATACGAAATAACATTGTTATTCGGATCAGATTCCCAAGGTCCTAATATTGTGTATTCTTCCTGCACTCCTTCAAGCTCATTTAAAAGAACTACTTTTGTGCCGAAAGATACTTTTGATGTATTTACAGAACGAGGATCAAAAAGCTGCGCTCTTTCGATATCTCCTTTGATCTTGGCAACTTGAGAATTGAGCTGTTCCTGCTTTTCTTTTGCTGCCTTGTATTCCGCGTTTTCCCGTAAGTCTCCAAGCGATCTTGCGTATTCTATATCTTTTGAGTTTTCCGGAACTTCGACATCCATGATGTGTTTGAGCTGTTTTCTTTTTTCTTCGTACATAGACTGAGTAACCCAAAGCCCTTTTGAAACTTTTTTTTCGACTTCTCCGATAAATTTAAAGTTGGGATGTTTGTCAAGAATTTTTGCTTTTAAATTTAATTTATCCTGCGGATCTAAATCTTTAACGCCGTTTATAAATGTAAAGAAACCAATAATGGTATCTTCGTCGGCATTATCAATAAAGTTGATTAAATCACCGTCTTTAAAAAGAATGTTATGCGCACTTTTATTTATCTTTCTGTTTTCTACGGTATCTTTGTTGTTTTCTATATCTCTGTACGTAATATCAAGAATGTGAATTAAAGAGATGAGTTGTTTTTCTATGCTGATATTAGCCGCTTGAAACCATTCTTTGTCTCTGGCGTTTTTGTATATCCATACAACAGCCTCACGATAATCCCGCAGGTTTTCAAAACATTCGTTGCACAAAATTGACAGCTTGTCATTTAAGCCGGCTTTTTCAAGCTGTTCCGTGATAGATACAATCTGGCTGACAGGAAACAGTTTAATGTAGATATCCGGCCAATGCGGAATAAACTGTTTTATGTTGCTTAAGAATTCGTTTTTTAGTTTGTTGTCTTTAAGATTTCTGAACAAAGCGGGGACATTTCTTACTTTGGCAAAAACGTCCGCAAAGTTTAGATGTACCGCTGATTTAAGGTGGCTGTAGTTTTTGTTTGCAGAAAGCTCGTTTATTAAAAGAAGCGAAGCGATGGAAAACTCTGAGTTTTGAGATGTTGTACGCAAGAAGCCCGTAAAGTACCCGAACATTTCAGAAAACAGTTCCGAGTCGGGGGAAGCTTTTTTGTTGTTAACATAATCACGGATGGCGGACACTTTGTCATAGAAATTACGCATCGCCATAAATTCGTTGTAAAGTTTTTCCGTAACGCTTACCGGTCTTGAACGAACGATGTATATATCACGGTTTTCCAGGCTTACCGCAAAATCAGGATTTGATTTTAAGGCATCCCGTGCTTTCACGCTCCATGTAGACCATTCACCGGGAGTTAGAAGGGCAGGGGATAGCTCGGCTTTTATGGTTTTCATATCTGCTTTGCCAAAACTTTGCAATATTGTTTTTAATGTCCAAACTATGCTGTCATCTTCATCTTTGATTCTTTTTCTTAGTTCATCTCTTTTTTTTGTGGCCTTTAAAACCCAAATGTGATTTTTAGCCAAAGTTTGAAGAGCGTCTACAGCCATTTTCAGCGACATTGAATGTCCGCGTTTTTTAGCAAAATCGATGGTAATTTCATCCCCGACAATGCTCGCTATGCGCCCGACTCCCCATGTACGGTGGTACACAAAATTGCCCTTGTCAAAGGCGATTTGTTTTTCAAAATCGGCAATCGCCTGATGAACAGCTCGATAACTTTGCGAAAGATTTGATTCACGGATATATTCCTCAAGCTGGCTGTGAGACGCATATTTTTTTCTGAAACATTCGATTATTTCTTTGCGTCCATGCATATCCTTTTCGTCGTATTCAAGCGTTATTTTTATGATATTTATCGCAATATCAATGTCTTTGTCCTTGTACTTTGAATAAAGTTCATTAAGCAAAACAACTGCTTTGTCTTCGCTGACAGATTTAGCGATTTTTTTCTGAATATGAAGAAAAAAATCGATGTCATCAGTATTTATGGTTACAAGTTTTTCCCAAATTTCTTTTATGTGGGCAAAGTTTTTTTTGTGAATATAGCGATGAAGCGATTTTTTGTAATAGTCGATGGCTTCGTCTTTATTTCCTTTTGCTTCGTAATGCTCCGCAATTGATTTAGCGACATCCGCTTCTTCCAGATCGACATTATCCGCTTTTACAAGCCTTTCCCAAATGCCCAGTATTTTGTCTTCTTCATTGTCGTTTTTGTAACAATCAGCGAGAGTACGCAGAGCGTATTTTGATTCGCCGTAATCGAGTATTCTTTCGCAAAGATATTTGACAACATTCCATTTGTGGTTATCCAAAAAGATCGAAACAAGATTTGTGACAGCCGCATCGTCAATTATTTGGCGTGATAAAGCAATCATGCCGGACAGATACAACGCAATTATACTGTTTCTTGTATGCGAAAGGTGATCGTCGCAGTTTTTCTTTAGTTCATTTAAAACTTTTTCTTCTTTGGCTGTTTTAAGAATCTCGTCAAGCTCTTTAAATTGATTTGCCGAATAATTTCCAAGACTTGCTCTTGTCCATTTTTCTTCATTCAATGTTTCTTGCAGATTTTTTAACAAAGCTACAGCTCGTGCGCTGGTGGTGTTTGTGTTTATTGGCTGCTCAACTTGCTGCTCAGTTGGTTGTTCGACCTGTTGTTCAACTTGTTGTTCAACAACGAGTGTTTCACTATTATTCATAAATATTTTTCTCCTCGTATTTTAATTATCCGATATACATATTATAAATATCCGGATCGGTTACTTTAATTTTTAATAATGTTTCTTCTATAGCGGAAGGGTTTTCGTTTGCCGCTTCATAATAATCAATAAGCCAAAAGTAGCGATTTAAAAGCCTTGGTTTTAATTGCTCTTTCCATGCCGGATTTGCGTCCATCTCGGCTTCCATTGTAAAAATAGATTGTTTTAGCCTCCCTACTTCCATTTGTTTTAATTCACGTTTTACATTGAAAACTTTCCATAAGCAGCCGTAAATGGGAACCCATTCACATAACGTTTTGTCTTTGTAACCCAGCTGCGCTACTTTATCGAGCAATTTCAGAATAAGAGCTGATTCCAAAGCTCTTAAATCAATTTTTGAAGGATCGATAAAAAAAGCTTCTCTAAAAAGTACTTTAGCGTGTTTGGGCTGAGCGAGCAGGGCGTTAACATCCGCTAATTGAGCCAATGTTTCCGCATCTTCCTTTTTTATACTAAAAGCCTGTTCAAGATATTTAAGCGCTTCGTCATAATCACCCATTCCTTTATAACAGCGTCCCGTTAAAAGCAATAAACCATGATCCGTTTGATTCGCCGGATTGGAAAGCAGTTCTTTAAAAAAAAAGAGAGCTTTTGAATAGACAAAATAGCGAACAGCATATTGACTCTGTTCAAACTCGGCCTGTTGCTCAGACTGCGTTTGTGGTTTCTCACTTGTCTGATTTAAATGATCTAGAAACACATAATACTGCTTGAAAAGGGAAAATAAAAAAGCGCCCTTTCCGTATAGGTTATCTATCGAGTCAATCCTCCTGGAATGTTCAAGCCACCAATGAACGCATTTCAAAGTGTACTTGATTTCTTTATTTTCATAATCATAATTGAGAGCTCTGTCCAATAGAGCCAACGCACTGTCAGTGTCTGAGTCTTTAAGTTTATCATAGGCTTCGTTCAAAAATCGGCAGCCTTCAGCTTTATCCATTTTCCCCCCTTTTATTATACCATTTTTTTAATGTTTGACAATAGTGCCCGGGGCGATGTATAGTTATATTATAATGAATGATACGATAGTTTCACCTTCAATCTTATCAGCGGATTTTGCCAATTTTTCAGCTTCTATAGCGGAGATTGACGCTTCCGGAGCCAAATGGATACACATGGATGTCATGGACGGCTGTTTTGTTCCAAATCTAACCTTCGGAGCCCCTTTGGTGCGTGCGTTAAGAAAAAAAACAAAAACCTTTTTTGACGTTCACCTGATGATCGCCAATCCGAGTAAATATATACACGAATTCGCCGAAGCGGGAGCTGACGCTATTACTTTCCATTACGAAGCGGAAACACACGCCCACAAATATCTGACAGAAATCCGTGATTTGGGAAAAAAGCCCGGCATTTCAATTGTCCCGTCAACACCATGCGGCGTACTCGAAGACATTTTACCTTATATCGATATAGCTCTTGTAATGACCGTAAATCCTGGTTTTGGAGGTCAGGTTTTAATTCCTGAATGTCTCGAAAAAGTAAAAAAGCTAAAACAGATGAGGGACAAGGCAAATTTAAATTTCCGCATTTCTGTTGACGGCGGAATTAACGAAAAAACTGTTGAACTTGCCAAATCCTCAGGAGCGGACACCTTGGTGATGGGTGCTGCGTTTTTTGGCTCGCCTGATAAACGTGCCCTGATTGAACGGGTGCAAGGAACAATCCCATTGTAAAAAAACACTGCTTTGCAGGGCTTTGCGAATTACCCCTGCCGCCGTTCTTTTTCCGAGTACATCAGTGAGTCAACGTAAGTAAGGAATTCTGAGGGTGTGCGAGGATCATCTTCATGATAAATATCTCCGCCGCAGCTTAATTCAAGAGTGTATGGTCTGATTTTTTTGGCGTTAAAACAATGAAAGCCGGATTTAATATTGCGGATAATTATCTCGGCGCTTCCTGAAGTCGCGATGACGACAAATTCATCTCCGCCGTAACGGGCGACAATATCACTGCGTCTGACAGATGCTCGAAGAATTTCTGCAGCGTCACGCAAGGCGTTATCTCCTTGTGAGTGTCCAAATTGATCGTTAATATCTTTGAAACGATCCATGTCAATCATAATAAAGGCGTATTTTTTATGTCTTGAAGACACGGGAATTGAGAGCACATATTCGTCAAATCCTCGGCGGTTATATACTGTTGTCAGAGGGTCGATTCGTGTGGCCTTGCGAATAATAAACAAGTAAAAGAACAACAATGAAATGAAAACCCCCGGCCATGTTACAGATGATTGCTGCCAGATGATGTCAAATAACCCGCCGGCAGCGATTGGAAGTGTCGCTACCATAGCCAGAATAAACAAAGAATGGTTTATGAGTTTTCGGTTTTTGTATACATAAAACAGCAAAAGCAATAGAAGCACATTGGGGATTGAAAAAGTGATTAGGTACAAGGGACCCCGTTCATATATGTTATCCGCCGTTATGTAGAATAAACTATGTGTAAAAAAATTCGAAATAAGCAAAGCCGCATATATGGCATTAAAAAAGATTATCTTTCTAAACATCTTTTTAAATGAAATCGAATCGCCGTTAAGCGTATGCTCAAAAAGCAGTATTATAGCACTAAATGAAATAGTCATTAACAGGAAATAAGTAGTGCATACTATCCAATTAACTATCCTTAGAGTATCTGCCGGTATGCCGTTGACAACAGCAAAGGCGAAATCACTTATCATGGCTGCCTGCGAGAAACAAATCAAAAGAGTAAAAATTTTTTTCTCGGTCATGTTCTTAGGATGATGTCTCTTGTGATAATCTACCAAGATTACTGCTAACCCTATGAACGGTACTAATAAAATGTTAATAAAGTGTGTTATATGTTCAAACATGATTTTGTTCAATCCTGAATTATAGATTATACATAAAATAATAACTTTTTGTCGAGATGTCAAAATTTTCATTTGCGGTATTTTTTTCCTGATTCAGTCTGATTGACAAACCTTATGTTTTAATCCAAGATTGTTAAAGGACTATAATCATGAAAAAAAGAGCACTTATCAGCGTATTTTACAAAGACGGCATCCTTGAATTGGCTTCTTTTCTAAGCGGTTCGGGGTGGGAGATTGTTTCAACCGGCGGTACTTCAAAATATTTGCAGGAAAACAACATCAGCGTGACCGATGTTTCAGGTATTACAGGGTTTCCTGAGTGCCTTGACGGGCGGGTTAAAACCCTGCATCCGGCAATTCACGCCGGGATTTTGGCTCGCCGTGATGTGCAAGCCCATGTTGATACCCTAAGCGAATTGAAGCTGGGTACTATCGATCTTGTATGCGTTAATTTGTATCCGTTTTTTGAAAAGGTGCAGGCAGGTCTCTCAGATGAGGAAACTATCGAATTTATCGATATTGGCGGACCCGGAATGCTTCGATCCGCCGCAAAAAATTACCGTGATGTGATTGTTCTTACAGACCCTTCTGATTACAACGAAACAATCGAAGGCTTAAAGGCAGGGAATGTTCCGACAGATTTCAAAAAGCGGCTTGCCGGAAAGGTTTTTAATCTTACTTCGGCTTATGACGCTGCAATTTCCAGGTACTTGTTGGATATAGAATATCCCGAGTATATGCCGCTTTCTCTGAAGAAGGGGCAGCCGCTGCGTTACGGCGAGAACGGCCATCAGTCGGCAGCTCTCTACATTAACACAGATCGACCCGGCGTACTTGGCAGTATGGAGCAGCTCCATGGAAAAGAATTGGGTTATAACAACATCAAAGACCTTGATATGGCTTGGAAAGCCGCTTGCGCTTTTGGGCTTGAGTCCGACCAAACGCCTCCATCAGGTGAAGCCGATATAAAACGTTTATTGTCAGGTTTTTCCGAAGCAGGCACATTGCCGACTTTTGCCGCAGTAAAACACAATACGTTATGCGGGATTGCGTCCGCTCCCTTGCCTGCGGGTCTTTTTTCAGCCTGCGAAAAAGCGTATATGTGTGATCCTGTTTCGATATTTGGAGGCGTTATTGCCTGTAATACTAAAGTTGACGCTCTTACAGCAGAAAAACTTGACACGCTGTTTCTTGAAATTGTAGCGGCTCCCGATTTCGACTCGGACGCTTTGGAAATACTGCAAAAAAAGAAAAACCTGCGTATCATCAAATTAACTAAAGCGCCGAAAGAAACTCACGAATATGCCGCTGTAGACGGAGGGCTGTTGGCTCAAAGCTGCGATCGTTTGTTATTTGAAAAATGGGATGTCGTATCAAAAACACAGCCCGATCAAAAAGACATTGCCGATATGATCTTCGGCATGAGAGCCGTTACTTTTGTAAAATCAAATGCAATTATGGTTGTAAAAAATCTGGCTTCTACCGGTATCGGCGGAGGGCAGGTTAATCGTATCTGGGCGGCAAGACAAGCACTTGAAAGAAGCAGTGTTATTCTTAAAG
>Ga0123355_10001566_pt1 | contig 31924 bp, 18 predicted proteins | sample TergutEmb28metaG_3_FD_89872 | JGI IMG/M metagenome (GOLD analysis project Ga0123355, IMG submission 89872) | Embiratermes neotenicus P1 segment gut microbial communities from Petit-Saut dam, French Guiana - Emb289 P1 | ecosystem: Host-associated > Arthropoda: Insects > Digestive system > Gut ...
CAAGCTTTGCTGCTAAACAGCTTCTAAAAACATGGCCCACGGAAAAGGCGGAAAAAGCGGGATAAAAGCGGATAAAGAATTATTCTTTAATCCGCTTTTATCCCGCCCTTTCCGCTCTTTCCGTGGGCTATTCTTCTACTCTACCTGAGCCCGAGCAACCGTCGGGTAAAACAAATCATCTTCTTCGAGTTCTTGCACCGGTACTAAGCTCTCTACCTCTGTACTGCGGTAAACAGGCATGCCCGTACCGGCCGGTATCAACTGGCCAATAATGACGTTTTCTTTCAAGCCAATTAACCGATCTTCCTTACCGCGTATAGCGGCCTCGGTAAGCACCCTTGTTGTCTCTTGGAAGCTGGCGGCAGAAAGGAACGAATCTGTAGCAAGCGATGCTTTGGTGATACCCAGCAACACTCTTGTGCCCTCGGCTTCACGCAAATCTTGCTCGCGCATTTCTTTGTTCACTTCTTCAAGCTCCAACCAGTCCATAAGTGAGCCCGGTAGCAAGCCTGTGTCGCCTGCTTCGTCTATGCGCACGCGCTTTAACATTTGGCGCACAATCACTTCGATATGCTTGTCGTTAATATCTACACCGTGCAAGTCGTAAACCCTTTGCACCTCTTGAATCATATAGTCTTGCACGCCGCGCAAGCCTTTTATCTTCAAGATGTCGTGCGGGTACACGCTACCTTCGGTTAGCTCGCCGCCTATTTCAACTATTTGGCCTTCATGCACTTTCATGCGGGAGCCGTACGGAATCAAATAGGCTTTAGCTTCTTTGGTTTCCTCGTTGGTTATTATTACTTCGCGCTTTTTCTTGCTGTCGTTTATGCTAACTACGCCGCCAAACTCTGCAATAATTGCAAGGCCTTTTGGTTTGCGCGCTTCAAAAATTTCTTCTACGCGTGGCAAACCTTTTGTAATATCGTCGTTGGTTGCAACACCACCCACCTGGAACGTACGCATTGTAAGCTGTGTTCCCGGCTCACCGATGGATTGCGCGGCTATGATACCAACGGATTCCCCTACCCTAACGGCTCTGCCGCTTGCCATGTTTGCGCCGTAACATTTGCTGCACAAACCAATGCGGCTACGGCACGTAAGCACTGTGCGAATTTCCACTTCTTCTATGCCGGCGGCTTCTATTGCCTCTGCCTGGTCTGGGGTGATGATGGTGTCTTCGTACGCAAGAATTTCTCCGGTTTGCGGATGCTTAACATCCACTACCGACCAACGCCCACGGATACGGTCCACCAACGGCTCGATAATTTCACTGCCGTCTATAAATGATTTAACTATCATGCCCGGCTTGTCGCCGTCTTTGCAGCAATCTTCTTCGCGGATGATAATGTCTTGGCTAACGTCTACCATGCGGCGGGTCAAGTACCCGGAGTCGGCTGTACGTAACGCCGTATCAGACAGCCCTTTACGCGCACTATGCCCGGATATGAAATATTCAAGAACGGTCAAACCTTCGCGGTAGTTGGAACGTACAGGCATCTCCAGCGTTTTACCGGTTGGGCTTGCAAGCAAACCACGCATACCGGCCATTTGCTTCATCTGGATTTTAGAACCCCTAGCGCCCGAATCGAGCATCATAAATACGCTGTTGTCTATGCTTAGGTTGGCCATCAAGTCTTCTGTTACTTTATCGGCTGTATCTGCCCATACTTTTAGTACGCGGTCCAGCCTTTCCTCGTCGGTCATAAGCCCGCGGCGGAATTGGCGCGTGATAACCTCGACAGAATCGTCTGCCGCTTGCAGAATCTGCGGCTTGGTGCCCGGCACTTCCATATCGGCAACGGATACGGACAAACCACTTTGTGTCGCAAAACGGAAGCCTAAATCTTTTATTTCGTCCAACGCAACAGAGGTTTTTACGCTGCCGTGTTTGTTAATACAGCGACTAACCACTTTGGATAACATTTTGTTATTAACAAGGCAGTTGACCTCGTAAGAGAACATATCTTCTGCACGGTTGATAAAACCAAGGTCTTGCGGTATGGCTTGGTTGAAAATTACGCGCCCGGGGGTTACGTCCACAAGGCGGGTTTCGCCTGTGGCTACGTCTGCGCGGCGCACTTTTATTTTTGCATGCAAATGCACTTGGCCGTTGTAGTATGCTAAAACGGCTTCGTCGTCGCTGGTGTATACATTGCCTTCGCCGGAGCGGTTGTCGCGCTCCAATGTCAAGAAATATATGCCCAAAACCATGTCCTTAGTAGGCACCGTAATAGGCATACCGTCGGAAGGTTTTAAAAGGTTGTTTGGTGCAAGCAAAAGGAAACGGCATTCTGCCTGCGCCTCTACGGATAGCGGCACATGCACAGCCATTTGGTCGCCGTCAAAGTCCGCATTGTAAGCAGCGCAAACAAGCGGGTGCAGCATAAGCGCGCGACCTTCTACAAGTACCGGCTCGAATGCTTGGATACCCAGCCTATGCAGCGTTGGCGCACGGTTAAGCATAATCGGGTGCTCTTTAATTATCTTTTCCAAAGCGTCCCAAACTTTTGGCTCTAACTTCTCCACCATACGTTTTGCGGATTTAATGTTGTGTGCGTCGCCCTGCTGTACGAGTTCCTTCATTACAAATGGCTTGAACAATTCAATAGCCATTTCACGCGGCAAGCCGCATTGGTATATCTTCAACTTCGGCCCAACAACAATTACGCTACGGCCGGAATAGTCTACACGTTTACCAAGCAGGTTCTGGCGGAAACGCCCTTGCTTGCCCGTCAACAAATCGGACAAGGATTTTAGCGGACGGTTGCCGGGCCCTGTAACAGGGCGGCCACGGCGGCCATTGTTGATTAATGCATCAACAGCTTCTTGCAGCATGCGCTTCTCGTTACGCACGATGATATTTGGTGCAGACAAATCCAACAGTCTTTTCAGGCGGTTGTTACGGTTAATAACACGACGGTAAAGGTCGTTAAGGTCGCTTGTGGCAAAACGGCCGCCGTCTAACTGCACCATTGGCCTTAGTTCCGGCGGAATAACCGGGATTGTGTCAAGTATCATCCAATCTGGGCGGTTGCCGGACAGGCGGAATGCCTCTATAACTTCCAATTTTTTAATGTACTTTAGTCTTTTTTGGCCTGTTGCGTCTTCTAACAGGGCTTTCAACTCTTCGGATTCTTTCTCCAAGTCGATAGCGCACAGGATTTCCTTAATGGACTCGGCACCCATGCCAACTCTAAGCGAAGGCACCTTTTGCCCGTTGATAATGCGGTGTGTGCCGTGTTCTTCCAGTGCGTCTTGGTATTCTTTTTCTGTAAGAATTGTCTTGGGCTGGATGCCGGTGTCTGTGCCGTCAAGCACAACGTAGGCTGCAAAGTACAGCACTTTTTCAAGCGCGCGCGGGCTCATGCCAAGGATAATACCCATACGGCTTGGTATGCCACGGAAGTACCAAATGTGCGACACCGGTGCCGCAAGTTCTATATGCCCCATGCGCTCGCGGCGCACTTTACTTTTTGTAATTTCTACGCCGCAGCGTTCGCAAGTAACGCCTTTATGGCGGATTCTTTTATATTTGCCGCAGTGGCATTCCCAGTCTTTGCTGGGGCCAAAAATACGCTCGCAAAAAAGTCCATCGCGTTCCGGCTTTAGTGTTCGGTAGTTAATTGTCTCCGGTTTTTTAACTTCGCCCTTAGACCATTCCCGGATTTTCTCCGGCGAGGACAGGCCAATTTTTATAGAGGAGAAGGTCATCGGCTGTTCGGACTTATCATGCTTGTTGTAGTCATGCTTGTTATCTTCATGCATTTCCGGCATGCTGTTTAATGAATCTTGCATTTACATCACTCCTCGTCGTTTAGGAAAATGTCTGTATCTGTCAGGTCAATATCATCTACATTGGGCAAGTCTCCCAGGTTAAGGTCTATACCCAACCCCAAGTCTAACCCTAGGTCTATGCTGTCATTGTCGTCGTCTTCCTCGTCCGTTTCATCCGAACCAAGTCCGCCAAGTGCGCCCAAAAGGCCTTCCATTGGCAAAGAAATGTCTCCTACAAAGTCGCCTTCTTCAAGGTCAATTTCCAGCATTGGGGCGGCTTCTACTTCTTCGGTTTGGGAAGAAAGCCTGCGGATAAAACCGCGGTCGGCATCGGCCTCAAAACCTTCTAGGTTTACGGGCACTTCCACATCCGGCTCGTCTACCGATTCTTTTATCTCAATTTCTTGGTCGTCTTCGGATTTAACCACAACGTCGATGCATAGTGCCTGCAATTCTTTTAGCAATACTTTGAATGACTCCGGCACACCCGGTTCAGGGATGTTTTCACCCTTAACAATAGCCTCGTAGGTTTTTACACGGCCCACAATGTCATCGGATTTAACGGTAAGAATCTCTTGCAGGGTATGGCTTGCACCGTACGCTTCAAGCGCCCACACTTCCATCTCACCAAAACGCTGGCCGCCAAACTGGGCTTTACCACCGAGCGGCTGCTGCGTAACAAGAGAGTACGGCCCTGTGGAACGGGCATGGATTTTATCATCTACCAAGTGATGCAGTTTCAAATAATGCATAAAACCAACGGTAACAGGGTTGTCGAACTCTTCGCCTGTGCGGCCATCGCGCAATTTAATTTTACCGCTTGTGTCTATTGGTACGCCTTTCCACTCTTCCTTGCGGTTTTCGTAGCCGGCTTCCAGCCCTTTTAAAATTGAAGGTTCAAGCAGGCCCTTCCATTTTGCGGTGAATTCAGACCATTCTGTGTTTACATAATCGTTGGCAAGGTCAAGCGTATGCATAATGTCTATCTCGTTTGCACCATCGAAAACGGGCGTTGCAGCTTTCCAGCCCAAACATTTTGCTGCAAGGCCTAAGTGAACTTCAAGCACCTGCCCAATGTTCATGCGGCTTGGTACGCCCAGCGGGTTCAAAACGATATCCAGCGGGCGGCCGTTTGGTAGAAATGGCATATCCTCAACAGGCAGCACCTTCGCGATAACACCTTTGTTGCCGTGGCGGCCCGCCATTTTGTCACCAACAGAAATTTTACGCTTTTGTGCGATATATACACGCACAAGCTGGTTTACACCATTTGCGAGTTCATCTTTTTTCGAGCCTGGAGCCAAATCTGCACGGTTGTCGCGGGTGAATACTTTTACATCTACAACTATACCGCTTTCACCGTGTGGTACACGCAGGCTAGTGTCACGCACTTCACGCGCTTTTTCGCCAAAGATGGCACGTAGCAGGCGTTCTTCAGCTGTTAGCTCTGTTTCACCTTTGGGTGTAACTTTACCAACCAAAATATCGCCAGGTTTAACCTCTGCACCAATACGGATTATGCCGTATTCGTCCAGGTCAAGCATTGCGTCTTCGCCCACGTTTGGAATATCGCGGGTTATTTCTTCCGGGCCCAGCTTGGTGTCACGGGCTTCGGTTTCATGTTCTTCTATATGAATGGATGTATAAATATCGTCACGCACAAGGTTTTCGCTTAGTAGAATCGCATCTTCGTAGTTGTAACCTTCCCAAGACATAAAGCCAATAAGCGGGTTTTTACCAAGTGCAAGTTCGCCCATATCTGTAGACGGGCCGTCTGCGATAACGTCACCAGCGTTAATTTTTTGCCCGCGCTTAACAATTGGGCGTTGGTTAATGCATGTACCTTGGTTAGAGCGCATGAATTTAGCCAATTTGTATATATCTTTTTTGCCAAGTTCTGTGCGAATTGTTACTTGCTCGGCACTTGCTTGCTCTACAACGCCGCCCTCTTCCGCGATGATAACAACGCCGGAATCTAGTGCGGCCTTGTATTCCATACCGGTACCAACCACAGGTGCCTCTGTCATCATAAGAGGCACGGCTTGCCGCTGCATGTTAGAGCCCATCAGTGCGCGGGATACGTCGTCATTTTCCAGGAAAGGAATAAGTGCCGTCGCAACAGAAACTATCTGCTTTGGAGAAATATCCATCAAATCGATACGGTCGCGGTCAAATTCTTGAATATCTTCTTTATGGCGGCCTTGCACACGGCGGTTCACAAAATGCCCGTCGTCTGTTAATGGCTCGTTAGCTTGCGCTATCGTGTAGTTTTCTTCCTCATCCGCTGTTACATATATGAAGTCGTTGGTTACAATAGGGTCTTTGCCTTCTTCGTGACGCACTTTGCGGTACGGTGCTTCTATAAAGCCGTACTCGTTTATGCGCGCATAGGTTGCAAGCGAGTTGATAAGGCCGATGTTTGGTCCCTCAGGTGTTTCAATCGGACACATGCGGCCATAGTGGGAGCTGTGAACGTCGCGCACTTCAAAGCCTGCGCGCTCACGGCTTAGGCCGCCGGGGCCCAGTGCAGAAAGCCTACGCTTATGCGAAAGTTCATCCAACGGGTTTGTCTGCCCCATAAACTGAGAAAGCTGGGACGAACCAAAGAACTCCTTAATAGCAGCTGTAACCGGGCGAATGTTGATAAGTGCCTGCGGCGTAACCATATCCATGTCCTGCACGTTCATGCGTTCGCGCACAACACGCTCCATACGGGTTAAACCAATACGGAACTGGTTTTGCAGCAATTCACCAACCGCACGAATACGACGGTTACCCAAATGGTCTATATCGTCTTTGTTACCCACGCCGGCGTCTATACCAACGGCATAACTTACAGCCGCCATAATATCGCAGAATGTAACGGTGCGCGGCACAAGTTTCATTTTATGCTGCTTGATTTTATCGGATAATTCTTCCTTGCTTTCTGCTTTAAGCAGGGCTTGCAGTGCTGGGTAATGTACTTTTTCTTTAATACCAAAATCTGCACCTGTTAAGCCAAACGGCTCTAAGAAGGGGTTGATATTTACGGCCATGTTGCTTAGTACGCGTATGTTTCTGTCTTCGGTAATAATATCTACATGCGGGCATGCGCTGTCTTGTATATGCTCTGCCATTTCTGCTGTAAGTTCTGTGCCGGCGGAATACAAAAGCTGCCCTGTTAGCGGGCTTACAACGTCTTCGGCCAACGTGTAGCCTGTTGCACGGGCTTTAAGCGCAAGTTTTTTGTTGAACTTATAACGCCCAACTTTTGCAAGGTCGTAACGTTTTGGGTCGAAGAACATGTTTTTAAGCAAGCTGTCTGCACTGTCTACTGTTGCAGGCTCGCCGGGGCGTAATTTTTTATATGCTTCAATCAAGCCCTCTTCGTAGGACTTGGCAATGTCTTTTTCAATTGTGGCCAGAATTTTTGGGTCATCGCCAAATTTCTCTATAATTTCTTCATCCGTGCCCACGCCAAGAAGGCGCACAAGCACGGTTACAGGCACCTTGCGAGAGCGGTCTATGCGTACGTACAATATGTCGTTAGAGTCGGAATCAAACTCCAGCCATGCGCCGCGGTTTGGGATAATGCTGCCGTCGGCAAGGATTTTACCCACTTTGTCGTGATTTATTCCATAGTATATACCCGGAGAACGCATAAGCTGGCTTACGATAACACGCTCGGCACCGTTGATAATAAATGTACCGTTTTCCGTCATAAGCGGGAAGTCACCCATAAAGATTTCCTGCTCTTTAATTTCGTGAACTTCTCGTGTATTAAGTCGGCACTTTACGCGCAAACTAGCAGCGTAAGTTGCATCGCGTTCTTTACATTCTTCAATTGTGTACTTTGGTTTTGAATCGAGCGACAGGTCTACAAGCTCTAAAGACAGTTCCCCTTTATGATCCATTATAGGAGAAATGTCGCGCAATACTTCCCGCAAGCCTTCGGTTATAAACCAGTTATAACTCTCTTTTTGCACTTGGATGAGGTTTGGAATATTTAAAACCTCTGCAATGCGGGAATACGTAGCCCTTACCGGACCCGGACCTGAAGTAGGACGAACCCTGTTTTTTTCCACCGTAACAACCCCTTTACATTTTTCTGAGGGCACGCCCTCACCTTTAGATAAAATAAAACCCACTTCAAGCAGACGTTTGGCAAACTCTACAGAAATTTAAAACTTGCCTCCTATCCTGCTTAACGCGGGTTTATTTATGGTTGAATAAAAAATTTTGTTGAAATTTAAATGTAAGTATGGTACCCTTTCGCTATCTTAGACACAGTCTTAGAAACAAACAGCGATTCAGTTATACACTGTACCACTTTTGTCAAGCTGTGTCAATCATGTTATTTGTATTTTTTTTAGGAGCACTCTCCATGATAAAACAAGAAATTTCATACGTTAGAAAAAATTCAATCGCCGACCAACTGGGCATTGCCAGCGGCGATTTTTTAATTTCTATAAACGGCCACCCTGTTAAAGACCTCTTCGATTATCATATGTTAATGCAGGAGGAACACTTAGTTATAGACATAGAAAAACAAAACGGCGAAATTTTGGAGCTTGATATAGAAAAAGAATATGAAGACATTGGCATTTCTTTTGTGCGCCATTGCAAGAACAAATGCATTTTTTGCTTTGTAGACCAACAGCCAAAAGGGCTTCGCGAATCGCTTTACGTAAAAGATGACGACCCGTATATGTCTTTTATGTTAGGCAACTATGTAACGCTTACAAATTTAACAGAAGATGAAATACGCCGGCTGGTAAAACTTAATGTATCCCCACTTAGGATATCTGTGCACACAACGGATATGGACTTGCGAGAAAAAATGATGGGTAGCCCCGGCGCGCGGAATTTATTAAATTATATAAACATACTTAATAGTGCTGGGGTAGAAATGCATTTTCAGATTGTTTTATGCAAGGGCGTTAATGATAAATCTGTTTTGGGCGGAAGCATTTGTGAGTTATATAACTTGGGCAAAAATGCGAAAAGCCTATCTGTTGTGCCGGCGGGAATTACTTGCCATAGGGAAGGTTTGTACACGCTGGAGCCTTTTTCAAAAGAAGATGCTTTAGAAGTTATACAGCAGGTCGAGGGACTGGGTGTTGGAAACTTTGTATACTTGTCTGACGAATGGTATTTGCTTGCGGGCTTGCCTTTGCCGAAATACAAAAGCTACAACGATTTCCCCCAGCTGGACAACGGCGTGGGCATGATTCGGCTTTTTGAACGGGAGTTTAAGCGGCAACTAAAGAGTGACAAAACTATATCTAAAAAGAATATTGGCATAATAACCGGCAAAGCCGCCGCACGGTTTATGCGCTTTATCGCATCTAAATTTATGGAAAAACATCCGATGACAAAAATAGAAGTGTTTGAAATTGAAAATGAATTTTTCGGTGGAAACGTAACCGTAAGCGGACTGTTAACCGGTACAGACATCATTAAGCAAGTAAAGAATACGCCTAACATTGACGCTTTCTTCCTACCAGAAAACGCTTTCCGTACCGGAGTAAAAGAAAAAGTGATGCTGGACGGCATTACTTTAGAAGCGCTTTCCAAAGCACTGGGCGTACCGACATATGTGGGCAGCGCAAATGGCGGGGAATTCTGCAAGCAATTAAGGAGATTATCATGTTGCAATTATGCTTATCTCAAGAAATAAACGACAAGCCATTCACCTTCCCCGCCACGGGGGTTAGCGTCTTCTCTTTTGAAGAGGCTTTATTCTACGTGTACAACAACTGGCAAAGCTGCATAGACGACTGCACCGGCGAAAAAATGATAACTTGGGTGTCTGGCATAGGGCATCCTTTTCTTGTGCAAAAAATTATAGGCTTGGCAAAACTAAAGCAAGAATCGAGCCGCATTTTAGGCTTTTTACAGCTTGCACCGTTTTTTGACAGCGAAGAAATAGCCGAGGCAAGTTTAAAACTAGAAGCATGGGAAAAAGCGCAGGCATGGGAAAAGCTAAAAAGAAAAGCAGATAACCTGGTTAAAAGCAAATCCGGCTATAAAGGCATAAATCTTTATAAAGGGCTAAACCTTTACAAGCAAGCATTGGAACTAGAAGAACGCCCAGAGCTGCTAAACAATGCCGCTGTAGCATGCATGAAACTAGGCATGTTTAAAGAAGCAATAGAATACCTGCAACGTGCCACAACGCTTGCGCCAGACAACAAAAAAATCGAAATGCACCTAGCAGAAGCGGAACACCGCCTAACAAATCCGCCCCCAACTGAAGAAAACAACCTCGCAATACGCCTAAAAGAGGCGGCAACAAAAAAAGAACAAAGCGATACCAGAGGCTATCGCAATCTTTTAATAGAACTGGTTAATGAAGCAAGAGAATATGAAATGAGACCTTAAACATGACGGCAAAAATATTCAACATACAACATTTCTCCACAACAGACGGCCCGGGAATACGCACGATTATATTTTTCCAAGGCTGCAATTTGCGTTGTGCTTGGTGCCATAATCCGGAATCGTGGGAACTTGACCTCGCACCCGTTTTTGTCAAAGAAAAATGCCTGGGCTGCGGCAATTGCCCCGGCAGTAAAAATTCTCTGTATGGTGATGTTTTGCCAGCCACACCAAACGGACGCTTTGCAGGGGAGCCCATCTCCCATTCTAACGACCCCGACCCTGGTTTTGCTGTTACTCCTGAACAAATTTTAAAAGCGCATGAGAACCCGGACGCGCATCCTGATTTGGTTGTGCGCGCTACAGGATTTTCGGCGTTTTTTGCATCTATACCCAAAGATTACAGGCAGCAGATTATGGATAGATATTTATCGTAGGTGCTTGCGGCTGGTTTTGGTCTTTTGGATGAAAGCACTGCAAGCCGCATTTAAAGCAACTTGTGTAAATTATTTTTATATTTATGTTGACATTTTCGAGGTAAAAGGTGATAATCTTCCAAGAATCGATTAGTTACAAGAAATTATTACAGTTCCTATTTACTATACAAGATTGGGGTGGTTGCTATCAAAACAGAATCTTTAACATTGGGTGAAAAACTGAGAGCGGTTAGAAAAGCCCAAAATATGTCGTTGGAAAACTTAGAAGAGCTCGCAAACTTTCACAATTCCAGGCTTAGCCGGATAGAAACCAGCAACCACTGTCCCCCAGATACACTAACGGCAATACGCATTGCATTAAAAATACAAGATGCGCCACTGCTTGACGAAGAACGTGAAAGTTTTGAGAGAGGAATGCGCACGTGGTGTATTTTAATTGACGAGGGCAAATACGATGATGCTAAAGAAATGCAAAGCGCATTTTCCTCAATTGTTAGATTACCATATGAGCATGACTATATAGTCCTATACAAAATTTTCAAAGCCAGATTATTATACGTTGATGACGAAATAGGACTTGTAAAAAAGTTATTATCAGAAGTAGAGCCATATTTAGAAAATGCAAGCGAAAGAGTTATGTATCATTACAGCTATACTAATGGAAATATTAAATATGCTGAAGCAAAGTATGATGCTGCCTTTTATTCTTATTTCAATGCCTATAAGTTAAGGTCACATGCCTACGCAGACAGTCCTTGGCTTTACTATTGTTTAGCTATTTCTGCAAATAGAATGGGCTGGTTATCTAATTCAATAAACCTTGTGCATGAAGCATGTGTAAAATATAAGGATACCAAACTATCCACATTTAGCGTTTCTATTAATAACATTCTTGCGATGAACTACATAGGGCTTAATATTTTTACCAAAGCAGAGGAATTGTTAAGCACTTTTCTTTTAGAAGCTAAGAATCAAAATAATAAACTGCGTATCGCTCGTGCCTATATTAACTACAGCCATTTAAATTGTAAGCAAAAAGATTGGCGTACAGCCATAACTTACGCCAACAAAGCATTGGAGCATGCAAAACAGGGGTCGCAATCTCATTTCGAGGCTATATATCAAAAATCACGAGCTTTAATTGGGTTAGGCAATACAGTAGAATGTAAAACGCTGCTTGCCGACGCAAAAGAACTGGCCAAAGACAACGAAAACTATTATGTCCAGTTTAAAGCATTAGAATGCTTACTAACAATAAACGACGAACAATCTATTGCTTATATAGAATATGAAGCAATACCGTATTTTATAAAAACACATCAAATTGGCCCTATGCTTTTAGATTTTTGCGAACAACTTATGAAACAGTTAGAAAAATCTAATGCAGCATCTCAAAAAAGAAAGTTCAGAATTTCTGTTATAATAAATCAAGCTTATATAAACATGACTTGCGGTGGCGAGTTAAAATAATATTTGTTCTTTCTGACAAAACCTCACCAGCCCTATATTTATCCCGGCTGGTGAGGTTTTTTTCGCCTTAATTTTTTTCAGCTACACACACCATGTATATGTTATAATCCACTTGGAACAATATCTTAGACACTGTCTTAGCTCACCCAAAACAGCGGCGGTGCCGCTGTTACTGTCGGTAGGTAGTGGAAATTGCACAGCAATTTCCTACAACCTTAGAAAGAAGGCCACGCATATGAAAAATTTCTTGAGGCTTTTAGCCGCATTTCTATTACTTACATTTATCCCCCTGTTCGCAAGTGCAAACACTGACCTACCGTACATCGAATCTTCTACCGGTATGCGCGGGCTGTGGGTAACGTCCGTTTTCAACTTGGACTGGCCATCCCGACCCGGCCTTACAGCCGCAGAACATAGAGCAGAGATTAACGATATTTTAGACCGCGCCGCGGCGCAGGGCATTAACGCAGTGTTTGTGCAAGTGCGCCCAATGGCAGACGCATTATATAGGTCAGAACTTTTCCCATGGTCACATTTCCTAACGGGCGAGCAAGGCGTAGCCCCGGCAGACGGCTTCGACCCGTTGGAATACTGGATAACCGCCGCCCGTGCACGCGGGATAGAAGTACACGCGTGGCTTAACCCCTACCGTGTTACTTCCCCTAATATGAACATAACAAACCCTGCCAATCTTGCGCCAAACCACCCTGCAAGGTTAAACCCCGATTTAGTAATTCTGCACGGCAGCAGCCTGCTTTTTGACCCCGGAAACCCGGCCGCGCGTAGGCTTATAGTAGACGGCGTACGTGAACTTTTGGAAAATTACGACCTGGACGGCATTCATCTGGACGACTACTTCTACCCCAACCGCAACTTTGCCGACCAAGCAACCTTTGCCCGCTACGGCAACGGCATGGACCTGTACGACTGGCGTCGCGAAAACGTGAATATTCTAATAAGAGACTTACAACAAGTAACCCACGAAATTAATCCGCGGGCTTCTTTTGGTGTAAGTCCTTTTGCTATTTGGCAGAACAATACAACCGACCCAAGGGGCAGTGCCACAGCCGGCCTGGAATCGTATCACACCCACTATGCAGACACTCGTTTGTGGGTGCTGGAAGGCTGGATAGACTATATCGTACCGCAAATTTATTGGATAGAAGGCAACCCGGCCGCCTGTTACGAGGCCGTTCTCACTTGGTGGGAAGCGCTTGTGCGCGGCACAAATGTGCGCCTGTACGTAGGGCTTGCGCCTTACAGGGAAGTAGAAGGCCGCCAAGGCTGGGCGGGGCAGATAGTCCGCCAGCTAACGCGCAACGCCAATTCGGACGTTGTTGCGGGCAGTATCTTCTTCCGTGAACGTTTTATGCGCAGTGCCGTTGGCGATGCCATTGGCGCATTTTACGCACAGCATTTGAGCCTGCCAACTACCCCGCAGGGTGACTTGCCGTCAATAGGCACGCCACCTGAAGGAATCGTACCTATACCAACACCACAGCGTCCGGCACCTTCAACCGTGCGCATGGATACCTTATTTGTAAGCCAGCCATCCGGGCAAAACCGCACCGTTACAGATGCCGCAGGCTTTTGGTTCTATGGCTCGGCAGTAGCGGGACAAGATGTTTTTGTTAACGGGCAACTGATAACCGACCGCACGGAGGAAGGTTTCTTTAGCGTGTTTATGCCGCTTGTGCGCGGGCAAAACACTTTTACATTTACGCAAAACGGGCAGGCAGCCGTGACCCGAAATATTACAAACAACGCACCGGCCACACCGCAACCACCCGCCACTATGGATATTGCCATTACTAACACCTTCCCTGCCGCGGACGAATGGGCAAGCTACGGCACAACTATAACTTTACGCGCCACAGCACCCGCTGGCGCCACAGTTACGGCAGAAATTAACGGGCAGATTATTGAATTAACCCAAAGTAACCCAAGCCTAACCGCAACAGATACAAACCGCGTTGCGGCTGTTTTCTCCGGCAGTTTCACATTAAACAGAACCGGTTTTAATACCGAGGTTACAATGATAGGCCGCCCCATCTACACCATGACATGGAACGGCCATACCCGCACATCTACAGCGACGGGCACGATACACCAAATCGGTACCTACGCACCATTTTTTGCAGAAATTACAGCGGAAACGGCTTGGATATTCCCGAATGCAACCATTACAGGCGGCTCCAGCCAAATTTTGCTGGAAGGCCAAATAGACAGAGTAACAGCCATTTCCGGCGACTGGTTGCGCATATTTTCCGGCGGCTGGGTACAGCGCGAGTTTGTTCGTACTTTCACGGACGAAACTTTGGTGCCGGAGTTTGGCCACCAAGTCGGTTTCCTTTCGGAGGGTTTATATGTAACAGGCCGCTACTGGGATACTATCCGCTGGGCGGCACCGCACAACACCGCTGTTTTAGCGGAATTCGACGGCAGTACATTAATCGTTTCCCTTGGCGGCCAGCATGTCGCGCCCCCTGTTTTCCACACGCCGGGGGGTACTTTGTTCTCAGAAATTCGTATTGGCACGCATAACGGTGCGCCTGCTTATTTCATGCCGCTTAGAGACGGTGCAATACTCGAAGGCTTCTACACCGTTTACAACGACGGCGAACTGCAACTAATCCTACGCCACAGACGGCCGCTTTCCGGCGGAAACCTGCCTTTTGAAGGCTTCACATTTGTAATAGACGCAGGCCACGGCGGCACCGACCCCGGCGCAAACGGGCCAATGGGCCCGGTAATGAGTGAAGCCGTTATAGTGCTTAAACAAGCAGACCTTATCACCCGCGAGCTCGAAGCCCTGGGCGCAACAGTAATCCGCTCCCGCGCAAGCGATGTCTTCTACACCCTGCAAGAACGTGTAGACACCAACCGCCGCGCCAACCCCGATATGTTTATCTCCCTGCACAATAACGCCACTGCAGAAACCACAAATGCAACAAATATCCGCGGCTTTACAGTGTGGTATCGCAACCCAAACAGCTTACCGGCAGCGGCCAGTTTTGCGCAAAGCATGCGTTACGTAAACCCAAACACCAACCGCAGCAATGCGCTAAACCAAGCAAATTTCTTTGTAGTGCGCCCAACTTGGGCACCCGCAATTCTGCTGGAAGCCAGTTTTATGAACAATATCCACGACTTTGCATGGATGATAAACCCCGCAAGACAGGAGGAATATGCCCGTGCGGTAGTTAACGCACTACTGGCATATTACAGATAACAATAATGATAACAATCGTTAGCCTAAACCCCTGCACCGACATGGTTATAACCACAACCGACTTTGCGCACGGGGCAACCAATAAAGTGGAATTTGTAGAAGAGCAAGCGGGCGGCAAGGGCATTAACGTTGCGCTGCAATTAAAAAATCTTAATCTCGTGCCCACATGCCTGGGCTTTAACTTTTCCGTTGGCGGAGAAAAACTGGACCATAAGTTAAACACCGCAGAAATCCCTCACTCTTTTGAATACGTACCGGGACGTTTGCGCACCAACACCAAACTCTACGAGCCTTCTACAAATATAATGACAGAATTAAACCAATCTGGCGATTTTGTGCCCCAAGTATATGTAAACCAACTAATCCGCCACGTAAAAACGGCGGGAGCCAAAGGCGGATTGCTGGTGCTAAGCGGCAGTATTCCCCCCGGTGTGCCGGATGATATTTACAAGACCTTAGCGGAAATTTGGTCGGGGCCTGTTATTTTGGATGCAACAGGCAAACCACTGCGCCTAGCTGCAGAAGGCGCACCGCTATATGCGATAAAACCTAACATGCATGAGCTTTCCGCAACTTTTAACACCACCCTCTCCACACCGGAGGAAATTATTAACTTCTGCCGCAAGAATTTAAAGCATATCCCTTTAGTATGCGTATCAATGGGCGAGAAAGGAGCAGTTTTGGTTACAAAAACTGCCGCATATTCTGCCCCTGCCCGCAAAGTAGATGTTAAAAGCCTACACGGCGCGGGTGACGCAATGCTGGCAGGCTTGATTCACGGGCTTGTAACAGATAAACCCCCGCCGGAGTTATTGCGCCGTGGTTTGGCGGCGGCCTCTGCTAAGGTGCAGAGCAACAGTTGGTGCAGTTTTGCAGAATTTAAAGCTATGCTGGGTAAAATCCCGGCACCATATATTATGTAGGAGGAAATCAAATGGAAACATACACCCTATTCCGCGACAATATCAAAGTTACAGTAACCAATTTGGGTTGCGCAATTATTAACCTAGAGCTGCCGGACAAACACGGCAACATTGTAGACATAGTTCTAGGCCTGGACAAAGCAGAGGATTATGCTACCGTGGCGCATCCATTTTTTGGCGTAGTAGCAGGCCGCTTTGCAAACCGCATCCGCAACGGCAAGTTCTCACTTGATGGGCAGGAATATCAACTAAACACAAATGACGGCGCACATCATTTGCACGGCGGCAATGTAGGTTTTGATAAAAAAATTTGGGATGTAATATTTTATAACGGAACCGAAATTACTTTTGAATATAACAGCCCGGACGGCGAAGAAAATTATCCCGGCAACCTTAATGTAAAAGTTACTTATGCATTACGCAATGGCACTTTGCATATGTATTATGATGCAAAAACCGACAGCAAAACCATATGCAATCTTACAAACCACAGCTACTTTAACCTAAGCGGCTTTGCAGATGGCTGTATTAAAAACCATGTGCTGCAAATCGAATCCGACAAAATAACCGCTGTGGACGAAGGCCTTATCCCCACAGGTGAATTTATTGACATAGCAGGCACAGCATTCGACTTTAACACCCCAAAACCTATTGGGCAGGACATGGAAGAGGCCGGCAAAGCAAACAACACCGGCGGTTATGACCATAACTTTGTGCTAAAAGGCGAAGGCTACGCAGCATCCGTATATTCTCCAAAAACCGGTATTAAAATGGTTGTAGAAACAAACAGTCCCGGCATGCAGCTATACACAGGTAATATGATAGCCCCCGGCACAAAAGGCAAGGGTGCGGATTATCCCGTACATTCCGGCTTCTGCCTGGAGACACAATTGTTCCCGGACGCTATAAACCACCCAAACTTCCCATCTTGCATTATAGAAAAAGGGCAAATGCAAAAGTTTTATACAAGTTTTGAATTCAGCGTGATTCAGATTGGCCTAGGAGAATGATTTATGCCGCGTTCGGACGGTAAAAAAATAAAGGGCATGCCAGCCTTAGATTTACTAATCCCATATGTAATGAACAGGCGCACAGAGTCTGTTAATTTCGCGCAGATAGATATAGACATTACAAACCTAAAAACATACCTGGATAACTTGCGTGACAATGGCCAAAAGGTAGGCATAATGGACGCCATGATAGCCGCTTTCGCCTTTTTGATGCAAAAACGGCCGGAAATAAACCGCTTTGTTGTAAACAAGCGCCTATACCAACGCAACCACATATGCGTTGCATTTGCCATGCTAAAACGCACAGACGGCGCACCAACCGAAACGGTAGTAAAAGTATACATAGAGCCCGGAGATGATTTGATAACAATATCAAAAAAAATCCGCAGCACTATTAAAGAGAACGAAAAACCCACAACAAAAAACACAATGGATGTGTTTATTGACAAGCTTGCCTCCATGCCCTTTTTACCGGGGTTGGGGGTTGGGCTTGTTAAACTGCTGGACAAATTTGGCCTATTGCCACGCAAAATTATCGAGCTTAGCCCGTTCCATTCGTCTATGTTTATATCCAATTTAGCATCGCTGCGCATGGACCACATCTTCCATCACTTGTACGAGTTTGGTACAACAAGTTTGTTTGTAACTTTGGGCAAACCCGTGCGGGAAACAATGCCAGGCATTACACAAAAAAAGCAGACCATCACCCTTGGTGTTTCCATGGATGAAAGAATCTGCATTGGTGCTATTTGGGCACAGGCTTTCTACGATTTTAGGCAGTATATCGAGAATCCGGAGAAGTATTTTAGCTAAGAGCTTTGGCCACGGATTACACGGATAAGAGCTTTGATTTTTACGGATGCCTGCGGCGCAAAATCGTTCTTTAATCCGTGTTAATCAAAGCTCTTATCCGTGCTAATCCGTGGGTTATGCTTTTATTCTTTACCGCGTTTGAGTATCTTTATCGTACCGTCTTCTTTAATTTGTTCCGTGGCCATTTCGGTTACGTGGCCTAAAACTACATCGCCTTTTTGGTGGATGACTATGTGTGCAGTACGGGTAGTGATTTCCTTTGCTTTAATGCTGCCCACACTTTTTATCTCCATGTTTATGGTGTCGCAGTTGCCTTTTCCAAATTGGATTTCTCCGCTACCGGATATGCTTACTGTTCCGTTAACAAAATCGCCATTGCCTATTTGCACATTGCCGCTGCCGCCTATTTTTACGCTAACATCGCCGCCGCCTGTTAGCCTTTTGTTTTCTATCGCACCGGAGCCGTTTACACCAACACTCAACGTTTTGGCACAGCCTAAACTCACGGCACCGGAACCATTTATAGTTATATCTGCTGTTTCGGTATCTTCTACTTCTGCTGCACCAGAGCCATTAACGGACAAGTTAAAGTCTGTTATTTTTTTTACATTAAATGCCCCGGAACCGTTTATCTGAAGGCCGCAACTGCCAAAGTCATTACCCTCTACACAGCCGGAGCCGTTTATTTTCACGTTGCTCATTTCATAAAACGGAATCTCGGAAATTAATGTGCCACTGCCATTTACAATTACATCCAATGCTTGTCCTCTGTCATACGGAACTTCCACAACGATATGGTTGCCGTCCTTATTCACATTGTTAAGCATATGGTCGTTATTAAACGAAATTACTAACTTGTTGCCGACTACATTAACTTGCAGTAACTCCATAAACCAAGGGGCACCCTCTGCATGCACGCGGGTTTTATCGTCGTGAGAACGCACGATTTCGCATTCATTAAGCATCACAGTAATTTCCGCGCTGCCGGTTGTACCAAATTCAAAATCTTTTACGGTTTCATTCTCCTCCGGAGAATTCCACAATTTCCAGTTTCCACTCTGCAACGCGTCTTGCGATACCGAGGTTATATCCCCCTGCCCTTGGTTTACCACCAGCCTGTTGGAAAGCTCTGCCGTGCTGCCGTCCGCAAATTTTATGCCGGTGCTGTCTTTGGATACTACCTCTTTGTTTGAATAACATGCCACACCATTTGCAGAATGCACAAGCGGCATGTTGTTGTACATTTCCGGAAAATCTACAGCGGGCAGTTTTGGTGCCGTTTTACCAAACAAATGGTGAATGTCTGTGTCCAAAATCTCTGCCAAAGTTGGGATAAGCGTAATGTCCGGGTAACTTTGGTCGTTCTCCCATTTGGAAACGGCTTGGCCGGTAACGCCGATGCGCAAGGCTAAATCTTCTTGGGTCATGTTCTTTTGCTTGCGCAGTTTTTGCAGTCTTGCGCCAAAACCTGATACGTCATACATAATAAAAACTCCCTTTCCGTTATCTGATAAAGGGAGTTTAACATGTTTATTTTTGAAAATACACAACTGTTGGTTGAATTCAACGAATGGTTGCTGTCGTTTAATTTTACTTTCCGCAAACGGAGTTTAACATGATTAATCCAAAAAATACACAACTGCTGATTGAGTTCAACCAATAGTTGTGTGATTTTTTATTTAATATGCCACTTTGCTTATATAAATAGCACCTTTGAAATAAACTACATATATAACAATGAAAATATTAATGACATTTTTATAAGAAGGTGCTAGAATGACATTGAAAATACCGCTATGGCGGCACAAATTAATAATAATTCGTATCAAAATTTTTACAAAGGAGGTTGGAATCATGAGCAAAATAATAAACAAACAGGAAGCTGAAAAAACTGCATTTGATTTTTTTGAGAAAAACTTCAATATTGCAGATGCTATTTTCAAAGGCGAATTTGCAACTAATTTAAGTAAGATTCTCGAAATACTCAAAATAAAAGTTGTAATCCAACCTTTGAATAAAATTGAGGAGATTACAGGCAAAACCGGCATTTCCGGTCTTCTTCTTAAGGATGGCGACGATTATACCATATTCCTAGAAGAAAACGATTCGCTCGAGCGTCGGCGATTTACGACATCACACGAAATTGCTCACAAATTGCTAAACCATATTAGCGACACTGATGCCGTAAGCATATCTTATCGAGATGATTATGCAAAAAAGGGCAATGACCCAGAAGAAATTGCGGCTAACGCTTTTGCTGCTGCGCTATTAATGCCTGAGCCAATAATTAGACATGTATACACTCTAACCGCTGATATTTCTGCTACAGCTCGCTACCTTAGTGTCTCAGATTCTGCGGCAAAAAATAGATTAATAAACCTGGGGATACTATAACATGAATCAAGATTTTGTAGACGCAATTAAGGCTTTTGCCAATGACCTTGAAAAGAAATCTGCAGACTCACAAAAAAGTGTAGACTCCCACCTTGATGCACCTAAAAATGAAGTTTTAGATATTCATAAAGGAGTTTCTATCGCTGCAATTAATATTGCAGCTGCAATACATAAGGACTGGTCAGACAAAGAAAAGGAAGAGAGATCTGCCCGGAAGTCCTTAACAAACAAGATGTTTTTATTTCTTGTGATTCAATGGACTGCAGGTCTGCTGTTGATTGTTCTTAACGGATTCAAAATATTTAATGTTAGTGAAAATATCTTCATCTCATTTTTTGCCGCTATAATTATTCAAACTATAGCCATAGTATTGGCAATGGTTACGTATTTGTTTAAGGAGCGCAAACACACTCCATTAGATATTTTAGGAAATTTAATCTCCATTGCGGGTCTAAATAATAACCAATATAAAACTACAGAACATAACAGAGATGAATCAAAAAAATCCGGGAAATAGTTGCCTAGTGCAGACTATTTCCCGGTTTTTTTACGCCTCTTGTTTCCTGCTATTAGCCCTTTGAGCCATTACAAGGTCAAAGTAAATACCCTTTTTCTTCAGCAACTCTGCATGGGTGCCAACCTCTGCAACGCCGCCTTCTGCCAACACAACCAAGCGGTCTGCATTACGCAAAGTAGAAAGCCTATGCGCAATGGCAATAGTTGTGCGCCCTTTTGTTATACGGTTCAAGCTCTCTTGAATCAGCGATTCTGTCTCTACGTCCAAGCTACTTGTTGCCTCGTCCAGTATTAACAATTCCGGGTTTTTGATAATGGCACGGGCGATAGATAACCGCTGCCGCTCTCCGCCGGAAAGTGTCTGCCCGCCTTCGCCAACTTGTGTGTTATACCCGTCCGGAGATTTTACAATAAAATCATGCGCTTCGGCGGCCTTGGCGGCGGCTATAACTTCTTCCAACGTTGCGCCGGGTTTACCATATGCAATATTTTCTATAAAGGTGCCGGCAAACAAGAAACTGTCTTGGAATACTACGCCCATGTTTTCATGCAGGTGCGTTGTTTCCATATCTCTAAGGTCGGTTTCATTTATCGTGATTTTGCCGTTGTTAGGGTCGTACAAGCGCATGGCAAGGTTTATGAGTGTAGACTTGCCCACGCCAGATTTGCCAACAAGGCCAATCATTTCGCCCGGATTAATTTCCAACGACACACCTTTAAGCACCGGCTCGTACGACTTGTAACCAAAGTACACATTGTCAAACTCAACCTTGCCCGCTATTTCCGAATTATTTGCATTTTTCTTGGAAGTTATCTCCGATTCGTCGTCCAAAAGTTCAAACACTTTTACCATGCTGGTTGTTGCATTGGCAAACCAGCGCGGCACATTAACAAACCAGCGCAGTGGCGTATATATAGCCCAAAGATACATTGTAAACTGCACAAATTCACCAACGGACAGTGTACCTTGAAGCACCATGCTACCACCGATAAACAATATCAAAAACTCGCCCGCACCAACAATGAATGTTAGCGGATGGAACATTATGCCCCACAACGCCTCGTTTTGGCTGGATATATGCGCAAGCTCGTGGTTGGCTTGGCGGAATTTTTCTATCTCACGCTTTTCGTTGCCAAAGGATTTTACTGTGCGTATGCCCTTGATAATATCGTGCAAAATGGAACTAACTTTTGAACTTTTGCGCCACTGCCGCTCGAACCTTGCACGTATAAAATTGCTGTACAAAAGCAGCAGCACAATGGAAATAGGTATAGGCATAAGCACAAACAACGCAAGTTGCCAGTTAATCGCAAAAAGAATAACCAGCGCAATAATAAACATCAACATCATTTCAACAACCCAGCGGCCAAGGTCGGTTATGAACTCGCCAACAACGGCTGTGTCGTCCATTACGCGGCGTATAAGGTCGCCCGGGGTACGCTTGGCAAACAATGTCATGGAATGGCTCTGCACTTTTGCATACGCACTGGAGCGTATGTCGTTACCTACTTGAAGGGTTGCACGGTTAAATGCGCGGCTGGTCATAATAAAAATACCTTCGCCAATTACACGGGTTATAAACATGGCTCCGGCGATAAGACCAATCTGCCCCCAAGTGCCAATCCTGGGTTCCAAATGATTATCGATAAGTATGCGCTGGAAAACCGGCGCAGCCAAAAACAAGATATGGCTAATTATTGCCACTAGCTGAGAAATTGTTATCGGTTTTGCATGCGGCTTAAAGAAACTTAATGCACGTTTTACAACCGTAAGTTTGCTATAGCAGAAAACGCATACGCTAAGCTCCGCAACCATTTGGCGGCCGCATTTTTCGCAGTGATGTTTTTCTTTTTGTTCGGGAATATCGGCCTTGCCTGTTAGGTTATAGAAATTTACTATTTTGCAGAATTCGCCGGCTTCTTTCAGGCCGCTCATCGAAAAGCGGCAGAGAACTTTGTCGGCTGCAGTTTCGTATTTTGCGTATAACAAACCGCAGCCTACGCCGGCTAGTACTGCCATTTCTTTTATATCTTTGGCGTTAAGACGAAATTCTTCGACGCCATTCGCTGTACTGGAAATAAACCCGTCTTCGGAGAAAGTTAATTTTCCGGCAAGAGAGGTCATGTCCAAGCCAAGGTCATATTCAAATATAAATTGTTTCATACGTGTCTCCCTATGAATTGGATGATACAGGTTGTTTTGAGGTTAGTTTGGGGTAGTGCAGGCCGGGCGGTAACGCCAGGGTTTACCCTTTGGCTAGTACCGTGCGCCCACCCAAAAAATCCAAACGGCGGCAAGCCGCACGCCTGAATTTTTCGTGCGGTTCACCCGGCAATCGCCAAAGGGTAAACCCCGTCGCTACCTCATATATGCATAGCCGAAACTAGCAAAACAGCCTTTATCGTCCAATAGTCTCACGGTTAGGTTGGGGGTGGTTCTTATTTGGCAAAAGCGGTTAAAGTTAATTTGAAGAGTTTTGTCGTTTTTGGTGGAACCGCTCTAGCCCGCATGTACAGCGGGATTCTTCGCTTTTTAGAATAGGTAAGCGTCCAGCTTGCGCATACTGTTGCGGTTTAGCAGGGTGGTGTTGGGTATTACATAGCGGTTGCCGTCCACATCGAAGATGATTACGCTGGTGTCGGAAAGCATACGGATATTGCGGCTTACGTCTTTTATGGCCGTGTTTTTTTTGTACTCTTTGCCCTGTTTATTTTTAAGGCGCATTTCCATGTACACATAGCCCAGTTTATCTTGTACAGAAAGTACCTCTAGCACTTCTGGCGAGTAGTAGCGGCTATCTAGCTCTTTTATAACAACTTCCTGCTGTGCCACAGGAAGTTCTGCCACTGCTTTAAGTATGCCTATCTCTTTATTTTCTGTATCTGCCACGGAAATGTATTCCAGCGGCATTTGCAGAGGCATAATACGGCGCAGAATTATATGCTTGTGTTCTTCGCCTTTGTATTTAAGCCCCAAAAAGCCACCCTCGGTTGCATAAAACTCTGTATCCTTAGGCTCCATAATGCCTAAATCCATTTGCAATGTACTCATAACTCTCTCCTAACTAAATCAATCTCAATAAGGGCTTAACCCGCAGTCTATATTTTGTTTTTTTTGTAAAAGGTGCTTGGCACCGCACTCTACCCCGGCTCTCACAACTAACCCTGCACTCTGCAGGGTTGTTTGCCCAAGGGGAATTTGACTTGGGCGATTGCCGGGTGTCCGCACAAAATTGCTCAAGCGTGCGCCCTGCGCCGCTTGGGTGATTTTGGGTGGGCACGCGGTACTAGCACAAGGCAATTTCCCCTTGGGCAAACAGCCCGGACACCCACCCACTCTAATCCATTCCTATAACTTTCAAGCCTTCCAACTGTATCGTATACAACTTATGGTATTCGCCTTTTTTCTTCATCAATTCTTCATGCGTACCATTTTCCACTACTTTGCCATCATCTATAACAGCCAGCGTATGCGCATCTTTTAATGTAGAAAGCCTATGCGCTATAGCAATAGTCGTCCGGTCTGCTTGTAATTTGTTTAACGCCGATTGAATTTTGCCCTCGGTTTCCGTATCCATTGCGGCGGTTGCTTCATCCAGTATTAATATTTTTGGGTTTTGAATAATCGTACGGGCAATACTCAACCGCTGCCGTTCTCCACCTGACAAATCTTGGCCGCCGGCACCTACGCGGGTTTCATAAGCGTCCGGCAGTTTTGCAATAAATTCATGTGCAGAGGCCATTTTTGCCGCCCACACTACTTCTTCTATAGTAGCGTCCGGGCGGGCGTAGCGGATATTGTCCGCGATGCTTCCTATAAACAGGTAAATATCCTGCGATACTATGCCAATGCCTGTGCGCAATTGTATCAGGCTCATTTGTTTTACGTTTACGCCGTCTACAAAAACTTCACCCTCTGTTGGGTCGTACAGGCGGGCTATTAAATTTGCCAAGGTAGATTTACCTGCACCGGTTTTACCCACCAAGCCTAAGGTTTGCCCCGCGGGCACATGCAAGTTCATTCCCTTTAATATAGGTTTTGCAGGCTCGTACTGGAACCATGCGTCTTTTACCAGTATTTCGCCTTTAAAGTCTTCAAGCACTATCGGGTTTTCTGGTTCTTCTATATCTGCCTTTGCGTCAATAATTTCAAAAACACGTTGGGCTGCGTCTACACAGCGCGCCCACCAGTTGCTTACAGTGGACATAAACTCCAGCGGCCTGTAAAGCATGAACAAATACGCCCAAAACGCAAGCAGCACACCCAATGAAATGGTACCTTCTATAACCATCATACCGCCCACAGCGGTTACAACCACTTGGCCTAAAAACATGAACAGGTAAATAAGTGGGAAAGCGGTGAAACCTAGGTTCCATGCGTTGGTATCAATTTCAGCTTGTTTTGTGCTTGTTACTCTAAACCGTGCGGATTCTTCGCCTTCGCGGGCAAAGGCTTTTATAACACGCTGCCCGTTTACCGCGTCAGACACCATATTGTTAAGCTGGGAGTTGGTGACGAAAAATTTATGATGAAAGTGGCGGAACATGCGCATCAAAATGCGGAACATAATTGCCGCAACAGGGATTATGGTTACGCTAATAAGCGCAAGACGCCATTCCAATATAAACATAACAACCAAAATGGCGATAAATGTTACGGCGTTAATAAGCACAAATGGCAAACCATCTACAAAGAACCAATAAATATTGCGGGAGTCGCGGCCAACACGGTTCATTAACGAGCCTGTGCGCTTGGATGTGTAAAAGGCTACAGACAAACGTTGCATAGCCTCAAATATACGGTTTTGCAGGTCGAAAATTATCCACGGCATTGTTCTGGCCAAAACATATTGATATGCAACTTGGAAAACTGTTTCCAACAAACGCACAAGGATTATAACCAGCACAATTGCGCCTATCATCATGTACCAGCGGCCTTCCGGCTCCAAAACTTCGTCAATAAATACGCGGGTGCTTACATATGGTGCCAAAATAGACATGCCTGTTATAAAAATCATAACAATGCTGCACGCGGCCACTTTGCCTTTATAGTATTTGAAGAAACCTAAAAGCCGCATGAAAATGCCCATTTTGTCGGTACATTTTGGGCATAGCGCACGCTCCGGTTCAGGATAACGTGTGCCGCATTTTGGGCAGAACAGCGGGTCGTCTTCGCTTATTTCATGGTGTGGGTCTTCGCCTTTTTCCATGTTGTTTGCAACTTTAATCAAACGGTCTGCAAAACCTTGATAACCCAAAGAAAAGAGCAAAATTTGTTTTTGCACATCGTCTTTTGTGGCAACAATACGGCAAGTAGAAAGTAGGTTTTCTGTTTTCATCTCGCCGAGTTCTTTTAAGTTATAGGTTATAACATCGTGGGTTGTGTATTGGGCTACAATGCGGCGGGCACCTTCGGTTTTTACCACTTCTTCTAACCCGTACAGTATATACAGGTTCTCTTTGTCTATGGCAACGTAGGTATCGGAGAATTCACCTTCGTTTGTTAAATCTGTATGCATAGCAAAAAGCAAACGGTCGTATGGTACGCCATTTGCTACAAATGCGGTTTTCATATATTCGGGTACGTATTTCATGGTTAATATGGTTCCTTTCGGACAGTTTCTAAGAATCCGTCTAAGTTTACAGTTAAATTACACGCAACGCAACGGAAAATATTTTTATATAAGAAAAATATCCTAGAGTTTTGCCTAAGTTATGCTACACTAACCCTAGACTTAATCTTAGAAAGGAACAAACCCAATGGAAATCAAACAAAAAAAGCGTAGTGAAATACCTGCCGAGTTTAAATGGAAACTTGGCCACCTGTACCCAACAACCGACGCATGGCGCGCAGATGTAAAACTTATCGAAAAAGAGTCCGCAGAAATTGCAGACTTTAAAGGCAAGCTTACAAACGGCGAAGCTTTGCTTGCTTGTTTAGAAAAACTTTGTACCACAGGCGAAAAGGTAAGCCGCATGTTTGTTTACGCACTAATGACACTGCACGAAGACGCAAACATAGCGGAAAGTCAATCGCTTGCCGGTATTGCCGAAAGCACATCTGTAAAGTTTTCTGCCGCGGAATCATTTATCGCACCCGAAATACTAACCCACAGCGAAGAAACAATCAGAAATTTTATTGCAACAACACCGGGGCTTGAGCTTTACAAGCATTATTTAGAAGATATCATCCGCAGCAAAGCGCATGTGTTAAGTGCAGAAATTGAAGAAATTCTTGCAAACGCAGAAGAAGTAGGCAACGGCGCAAGCAATATCTACGACATGCTAGACAGTGCCGACCTTAAATTTGGCACAATAAAAGATGCCGAAGGCGACGATGTGGAAGTGACCCACGGTAGATATTTCACATTGATGCAATCGCCCGACCGCCGCGTGCGCAAGGATGCATTTGAAACCTACTACAAGTCTTACTTAGCACTAAAAAACACCATCGCAACCATGTACAGCTCCAGCGTTAAAAAGGATATGTTCTTCTCAAAAACACGCAAGCACAAAAACACGTTAGAGGCAGAGTTATTTGGCGACAATATTCCTATTGATGTGTACAAGCAGCTGGTTAGCACCGTTAACGAATTTTTGCCTGCAATGCACCGCTACACCGCTTTGCGCAAAAAAACATTAAAGCTGGATGAGTTGCATATGTACGATTTATATGTGCCTCTGGTAGAAGAAGCAGAAACAAAAATGACATACCAAGAAGCCAAGCAAACCCTAATGGAAGGCTTGCAACCACTTGGCGAAGAATATCTTGCCGCGCTGAAAAAAGGCATGGATTCGGAAAGCGGCTGGATAGACGTATACGAAAACGAGGGCAAACAAAGCGGCGCATATTCTTGGGGCGCTTACGGTTGCCACCCTTATGTGCTGTTAAACCACGAGGACACTGTATCCGACATGTTTACATTGGCGCATGAAATGGGGCATGCATTGCATAGCTATTATTCTTGGGAAACACAGCCTAATGTGTATGCAAGTTATACTATCTTCCTTGCCGAAGTTGCATCTACCGTAAACGAAACCCTTGTAATGGAGCACATGTTAAAGACTACTACCGACCCAAAAGTGCGCGCATATTTGCTGGGTGAATACCTAGAGCAGTTCCGCGGTACAGTGTTTCGCCAAACCATGTTTGCAGAGTTTGAAATGCTTGCACACGAAATGGCAGAAAAAGGCGAGCCGCTTACAATGGAGGCTTTAAGCAAGATTTATCGCGAATTAAACGTAAAATACTACGGCCCGGATATGGTTGTAGACGAACAAATAGACTTTGAGTGGGCAAGGATACCTCATTTCTATAGGGCATTTTACGTTTACAAATATGCAACCGGTTATTCTTCCGCTATCGCATTTACTAAAAAGCTAAAAACCGGTGACGAAAAAGCCAGGGAAGATTATTTGAACTTCCTTAAAGCTGGTAGCCACGATTATTCTATCAATATACTAAAAAAAGCTGGCGTAGACATGACCACACCAGCACCAATAAGGGAAGCGCTTGAAGTATTTGAAGGGCTTGTAACCGAAATGGAGAAAGCACTAGATGCCTAAAAAATTTTGGCTCATACTTCTTGTGCCGTTTAGCATTTTGCTCACAATTTTAGCTCATGGAAACCCCGCCGCTACCGAGCGGTGGTTTTCCATGGGCTTTTATCGTTTTTGGACAGAAACTTTTGGCAGACTTTTTGGATGGATACCGTTTTCGGTTTCGCAATTTTTGATTATTCTGCTGCCAATTGGGGCGGTTGTTTATATTGGATATACGGTGTGGTGCTTAATCGCAAAAAAGGGCAAAAGAAAAGAGTACAGCTTGCGCTTTGTCGCAAATACGGCCTGTACTCTTGGTATTTTAGCAATTTTGTTCACCCTTGGTGCAGGGCTAAACTACGGCAGGCTAGAGCTTTCTGACAGTTTAGGACTGGACGTGCGCCCATCCTCCACGCAAGAACTTGCCGCACTAACAGAAGAACTTGTTGCAGAAGTTAACCGCCTTGCGCCGCTTGTTGCCCGTAATGAGCACGGGCATATGGTTATTGCCGCCCGCAGTTATACCGCATTATCTACCCAGGCCAGGGAGATTTTCCGTAACGCGGGGGAGAATATTCCTCTGCTTAGGGGCTATGTGCCACACAGCAAACCTATTTTATATTCACATTTTATGTCCCGCCTTAGAATAGCCGGGGTATTTTCGCCATTCACTCTAGAGGCACATGTAAACGTGCACATGCTCGACTATCACATTCCATCAACCATGCTGCACGAACTTGCACACATTAGAGGCATAATGAGGGAAGACGAAGCGAATTTCATAGCATGGCTTGTGGGCAAAGACAGCGGCAATTACTGTTTTATGTATTCGTCTGCCATGATGGCACTTTCTTATGCGGCCAACGCATTGTTTAGGGCTAACCGGGAAGAACACAGCCGCATTATGGCAGAATTACACTATTACGTGCGCCTAGACCGCCACGCCAATTGGGAATACTGGCAGCAATTCACCGGGCCACTTGCGGAAATATCTCAGAATGTTAACGATGCTTACTTGCGCGCCAATCGCCAAGAGGACGGTGTGCAGAGTTACGGCCGGGTTGTGGATTTGATGCTGGCTTATCGGCGCGATTAGGCACGCAAGAGGTCTATTATCGTTGTTATCATTCGGGTTTGCATTAGGGTTTGTGTTCCACTTATACAAAAGAGACAAATATTATGTTCTCAATCATGTATTATCAAGTGCTTCCGTCCAAAATGTTTTTGTGAACGTAAAAAGCCCCCATTTTACACAGCGCAAACCGTGCAAAATAAGAGCTTTCGTATATTATTTAGATTTCTGATGTTTCGGAAGCAGTTTCCGATTTATGCGAGGACTTCTTCAGCTTCGTCCTCATCTTCCCGCAAGGCCATTACAAACTCATTTGCGGAAGTTCCATACGAACTGCTGGTATGGATAGGGTTGTCTGCCGACAAAGTGCCTAACAGAATTTCAATACTCCGTGTTTCTGCATCCCACAACACCAATGCGCCAAAATATTCACTGATGAACCGCAACGGAACCATTGTTCTGCCATCTATGGTTCGCGCAGGTACATCCATACCAAGTGCTTCCAGTTCTGGGGTCATAACGCCCAAACCAAAAGTTAGCGTTTGTCCGTCCATTGTGATATGGACTAACATGGGTGAGTCAGTCGTGGCAGGTGTCCAATCTACTTCCGCACCGAGGGCTTCCGCGATAAAGCGGACAGGCACGAGGGTACGTCCATTTTCGATTATTGGTAATACATCCATAATTTGTGTAGATGCACTACTTGCAAGGTCACGGATTATTGGCGAACCTAGTGCCATGTCTAGGCGCATTAGGTTCTCGATGTAGGCAACTATAAATTCGCCCGTTGTTGTGACATCGACTGTGAAAAGCGCAGTTAATGGATTTATATTTCCCCCGACAATGTGACCATTATGGAAAGCGACTATTCTGTGGCGATTTAAGCCTTGCAGATTAAAGACTGACAGGTCGGCATACAAGGTGAAAATATCACTAAACGCTTGCAATGTTTCGTCACCAACGGTGAATTTTATAGATGCTGCCACAAAGTAAATATTAGAATTGCCTGCGGGTGGCACATCATCTTCTTCGCCATCCTCTGGTTCTTCATCGTACAATATACGGATGCTGATAACGAGGTCATAGTCCATATCCTCCATGTTTTCCAACAATTCTTCGATTTGCTCTACAGACAACTCTACCCACACTATTTCGCGCACCACGCGCAGGGGCATTTGAGCTTCCACAAGCAATTCTAATGTGTCACGGTATACATGGATGTCGCTCACAGCTTCATCAGCGGTCAATATTGCAATTTCAACCTCATGTTCAAGTTGGCGTTGCACGTTGACATGAACTTGGTAAGCTGGCAACGGCACAGCATCATCCGCAGGCGGCTCATCATCTGCGACTGGCAGAGCAACCGTAACGACAAAATTTATGGTTGCGCTTAACGATGAATTGTTAAACCGTGTTCCAGCGTATACCGCTCTTACCCGTATTGCGTGAGTTCCAACAGGGAGCCCAAGTGTAGCCAAATCAAAGCTCGTCGTGGTGACTTCGGTTCTGAATGTTCCGCCTACATAAATACGATAACCAGTTGCGTTGTTTACAGCGTTCCAGCTTTTGATCGTATCAGTAAGTCTGACATTTGAAGGTGTTGATAATGAAGGTGTTGCTGGTGGAGTCCACCAACCTCCGCCATCATTACCGTCATTTCCTGCAGCGACCCAATTAGCTGTAACGGTCACGTTATTAACAGGCATTGTGAATGTCGTGGTTGCGCTATTCGCATTGGTAAGCGCGACCCCACCGGCGTTAACAGTCCAACCATTGAAATTATGACTGCTTCTGCTACCTGCGTGTATGGTGACGGTTGACCCCGGAGCGTAATTTCCTGCACCAGTTGTTGTTGCGTGGCTACCATTTACGGTTACAACGAAATTTTGAACCACCGGAGCCGCTGCTACATTGACCGTTATAGTCGTTATAAGCGGCACATTATTCGGATTCAACACGCCTGTCGGCAATGTCACTGTTCCTGAGAACGTAACGGTTTGTGCGGTTATTGTTGCAGGGTTAAATCCGATAGGCGCACCCCATGATACATTTGCCGTATTTGGTAATCCAGCAGGGTCTACTATTATGCCCACTGTCGCTGGTAGTCCCCATGTTCCGGCTACTGCTTGTGTATGGGTTGCGCTTAATGCCGCAGGAGTGGTTACACTCACCAAATTCACTGGCGGGAACACAGCCGTGACCGTCAGCGTAAATGCTTGCGTTACGCCACCGGGGCTTGCGGCGTTGGTTGCTCGGATTGTGAAGTTAAACGGAGAGCCCGTCGCTGTTGCCGCCGTTGTCATTGTCATTTCGCCTGTTGCTGGGTTAATGCTTACCCAAGCAGGCGCGCCTTCCAATGTGAATGTCATCGGGGTATC